>Ga0206677_10000008_pt1 | contig 179622 bp, 101 predicted proteins | sample M130m12015metaG_FD_155475 | JGI IMG/M metagenome (GOLD analysis project Ga0206677, IMG submission 155475) | Ammonia-oxidizing marine archaeal communities from Monterey Bay, California, United States - M1 30m 12015 | ecosystem: Environmental > Aquatic > Marine > Intertidal zone | place: USA... | reverse complement strand
CAGTTTCACCATTCGGTAATGCTCCTCCATCTCGGTCTACCACCGTGAAAGCGGTCTCACCAAGGTCATGAACATCACCGTAATCTTTCTCCTGGGCAGACGCAATGATCTGAGCTGCTCTACGATTTACGGTGAGATCTCCAGTATCATAACTAAAGGTGTAGTTCTCTTGGTTGAAGTTCGCTGAACCAGTAATCGTTGGGTCATTCGTGCTCGTTGGAGTCACTGAAATATTATCGGCGTAAAGAACGGCGTTCGCATCCGTCGAGGCATCAATCCCATTCTCACTCACCAAGGTGACGGTGTTCACAGTTTCACCATTCGGTAATGCTCCTCCATCTCGGTCTACTACCGTGAAAGCAGTCTCACCAAGATCGTGCACATCACCGTAATCTTTCTCTTGAGAAGACGCGATGATCTGAGCCGCTCTCCGGTTAATGACGAAATCACCAAGATTTGAGAAATTAAAACTGTAGTTATCGGGATTAAAGCCATTGCTCCCGCTCCCAAACCCTGTGATCTCAAGATCATCTGCATAGGTGACTGCATCACTGATAGTCGAGGCATCATTTCCTCCGCGGCTGATGATGCTGACCGTGTCGATTGTTTCCTCATTTGGCAGAGCGGCATTACCACCATCGGTCAGGCCATTATCTAGAATGGTAAAGGCGGTTTTGTCGTTTCTTAGCGTATACGAATCGCCATAAGTTTTATCCTGTTGGACGGGAGAGACGGTGATCGGGCGGGGATTCACAAGGAGGTCGCCGCTCGTGTAGGTAATGTCGTAGTTAGACTCAAGGAAGCCGTCACCTGCCCCTGGGGTTCCGGTAACAGAACTTTCGATCACGATCTCATTTGAATAGAGAGCAGCAACCGATGTTGTCGAATTGTCGACATCATTATCAGACCTAACAGTGACCGAAGTAACTTCCTCTCCATTCGGAAGTGTCCTGTCAGCAGCGTCTCCTTGATCAACAACTGCAAAGTTGGTGTTATCTAGGGCTAAATCGTCACCGTAAAACTTTTCTTGGCGGCCAGCGACCAGCTCGATCTTCCGAGGAATAATTGTGAGATTATTAGTTTCCACGGTGACATCATAATTATCTAAATTAAATCCGTTTGAACCATCAGATGACGTCAAAGCATCCTTATCGATTCTGATATTATTGGTGTATATTTTGGCATCATCATCGGTGCTGGTGGCTACACTAATTAGATCTTCTGCGGTAATTGGCCCAATATCTGGAATAGCCACGTTAGTATTAGTATTTTCTAGAGCTTCAGAAAGAGAAGAAGGCAAGCTCACAAGGGGGACTGTATTTAATTTTTCACCATTAGGGAGGGCTGCGTCACCGCCTTCTGTGATACCCTTATCCTCGAGAGTAAACTCAGTCATTCCGAGAGTTAGGACTTCACCGTATTCCTTGGATCGAGCAACAGGAGTCAGGGTAATAGGTCGCTTTTGCACAACTAAATCACCATTTAAAAAGGTGAAATTGTAGTTTTCAATTTTAAAACCTTGATCTTTATCCCCGCTCACGCCGGTAATTTGAAGTTCGTCGGTATAGATTCCAACATTTTCGGTCGTGCTGGCAGCAACATCAATTGGAAGGACACTTTGCAAAGAAACCGTGTTGATGGTCTCGCCGTTTGGAAGCGTTGAAGGGACTTCGTCTACATCAGTTAACCCTTCGTCAAGAACAGTAAATGCGGTCTTGCTAGGATTCGAGGTAAGATCGAGCACGTCACCGTAGAACTTCTCCTGCTCGGATGCGGTTACTGTTACGTTGCGTGGATTAATAACAAGATCGCCAGCTTCATAAGTAAACGTATAGTTATCTGCATTAAAAAGGTCGTTACCTGACTGCCCAGTGATTCTAATTTCGTTAAGATTGTTACTTACATTAGAAGTCGTTGAAGCAGCTAAGCCAGTATTCGAGACCAGCGAGACCGTGTTCACCTGATCACCATTAGGGAGAACCGAATCGCTATCAAGGTCGGTGACCGTGAAGGCCTCGACATCCAGAGCCAAGATATCACCATATTGTTTATTCTGCTCGGTCGCCGTGAGTGTCACCGCTCGGGGATCCACCGTCAGGGTGCCCACAGTGTATTCAAAGCTGTATCCGTTGTTGCTCACCGCACCATTAGCAATGATTGGGTTGGTTCCAACACTCGCTGCTCTAACTGCTCCGGTGGATGCCGTTGTCACTCCGCTGAGATCAAGCGCGTTGGCGGTAGTATCAGCAAGGAAAGGGTCACCAAGAGGCACTGGAATAAAATCGCCGATGGCAACATCCACCGCGGCTCCACCCGATCGTAAATTGAAGCTATTTCCGTAGATTTTCGAACCATCCTTGGCCGTGATGCCAACCGTTGGCTGGAGGTTATAGTAATACTGGTTTCCCGTTATACCATTCGTCTTCACAGTATCAAATTCGGTCACATTAAACAGAGCACGCCCACCACTCTGAATTCCACCATAAATGTGGTTCACCCCAACGCCATTACCTTCAGGTTTGGGTAAGCGGATTCCAAAGAAGCTTTCCGCCAGGTCAGTCCTAGCAACCGCTGTCGAACCCGTGTTATTTGTTAAAAGACCAGTATCAATGAAGACATCTGATCCACCAAAGGTTTGAATATTGCCACCGGCAAAATTAACTTCGTTGGTAGCGGTAATATCGACGTTGGCAGTATTTTCACCAACAAGGCCACTAAGAATACCACCGCTAAAGCCAGATAAAGTCAGCTTTTGTGCGTCGATAATTACCGAGCCACCGTTGGCGTCAATGATGGTATTGTTTAGGAAGACCTCACCACCAGCCGCCATCGAAATCGTGCCCCTTCCGACTTCTCCATTTATTCCAGAATGACGCACATCACCATTCAAGATAATGTCGCCACCCGCTTGGAAATCGAAAACGCTCTCACCTGAAGCAAAACCCTCCTGGAGGTTCTCAACCGTCTTTCCGCCGGCGACAATGATATCACCAGCGGCATCAAGAGTGAGTGAGCCCTGATCCCCACGGTTGTTGGTTGGAACCTGAATATTGGCGTTAACATTGATGTTACCATTGCCCGGTAGGTCCGTCCACGGACGGACAACCGTCTTCACCAAAAAGTTGCTGCCACTATCAAGATGGGTTTCGATCCAGCTTGCGTTGAAAGTATTGTCGGGATCCGTATTGATGGTAACCTCTTCAAGATCGATAATGAAGTCACCACCCTTTCCGAGAGAGATCCTGTCTATGTTTTCGAAATCGAGAGTCTTTCCAGAAACATCGAGCGATCCACCGTTACCATTCACACTGCTAACCTTCGCCGACCCGTCAAATTGGGTGTGCCCACCGGAATAGACAACAATGTCTCCGCCATCGCCCGAATCCGAACTAGCATCCAGAGCTGCTGTTTCGGTGATGGTTGTTTGAGACGCTACCGGAGCGGAGTTTGGCCCTAAACCGGTGCCATCAACTTTAATGCGTCCACCCTGGCCCCCAACTTCAATGCGTCCACCCTGCCCAGTTTCGTTGCGAGCCGTGATTTCACCCGACACATCAACCACACCACCCTTCGAGAGGATCTTCGCGCTTTTGCCTGCATTCACCATTCCAGAATGCTGGATCGCAGTCGCAAAAGCATCGCCAGCTGAAAACATGACATCCTCGCCGTTTACGGTGCCCAGATTTTTAATACCAATACCATTCTTTGACCCTTCTGATGCGTCAGTCACATCGACTGAAAGTCCGGTCCCGCCCTGCCTGACGTGAACCTCATCTCCACTCGCGATAATCGCATAGCCATTCTTGGAAACGATCACGCCCGAATTTTCGACCTTTTGACCAAACAACCCGACACCACGTTCAGTTTCGATCGAGCCTAAGGTCTGAATATCACCGGTGAGACTAAAATTCTGAATATTGTTCAGGAAATCCTCGTTCGACATCTGGCCTGCCGCAGCCATGAAGACATCAGCGCGGATCACCGAATTTGCTCCGAAAGTGACACCGGCCGGATTTACAAAGAAGACCTGGCCATTGGCAGTCAGAGTGCCATTCAACAGGGAAGGATCTGCCCCGGTGATTCTGTTAAGAATCGCGGCATTGCTGTTTGGTTGGATAAACTGGACAGAACCTCCCTCGGGAATGTTAAAGTGAGAGTAGTCAACGATCGCCTTTTGCGTCGCCTGATTGATGAACGCGCTATGGGTATCCAGACCAGTAAAATCGACCTGCCCTGTCACCACGGTCGGCGTAGGGTCAATGGAATTAGCTACCAATGGAGAAATGGTTACCGCAAGGTAGGGCAAAGTCACCCAAGGTATAAGTCGAAATGTCATAACAGGAGAAGAATTAAGTAGTTAGATTCTGCGGAATTGGTTTATAGGAAAGAAAGAAATAGAAAAGATAACAATCAAAGTTCACCGAATAGACCACTTCGATTAAGGATTGGCCGATTGTTTTCTTCAAGATTAAATCCGTTCATCACGATGAGTGACCCTCCGGTGGAGTCTTCGAGAGAATTCAGAACGCTCCACTCAAGATATTGAACTGAATTGTTAAAGATTGGACTCAATGTTCCGATGCCCAATGACAAAAAAGCTCCGGTCGGAATGCTCACCTGATCGGAACCAAGTCCGGCGATGATCCAATCGGAAGAGCCATTGGAAGAAATCTCATCATCTCCTCCAATCCCCGGGTATGAAGACGACATTCCTGTCACTGAATTAATTCCGGTCGACGCATCATATTCAAAGTTTATCTGACCAAGATCCCCAAGGATGAGCGAAAATCCATCCTGATCGGTAAAGCCAGTCAAAATTTCGTCATTTCCAAGCCCTCCGATCAAATAGTTGGCGCCATCGCCACCCGAAAGCAGATCATTGGTGCCGCCTTGATTGAAGGAATCCATCGATTCAATCAGAGAGCGATGTCCCGAATTGAAGAGAATTCGGCCACTATCACCAATTAGCACATCGTTCCCCTCACCGGATCTGAGCTTATCATTACCTAGACCGCCAATCAAGATATCGTCGCCAATCCCCGAGCCCAAGATATCATCGCCAGCCGTACCACCCTCGACCGATAATATTTCAAGCAAGCGGTAGTCTCCCGATGGCAGGCGCCCCTGTCCAGTGTTCCGACTATCGATGGTAACCTCCCCCGATACCGCCTGGTATTTCACGATGCCATCATCACCGAAGATGATATCGAAGTCGGCACCCAGTTGATTTCCTTCAACAGAAGTAATTTGGTCCGACCCGGAGCGGCCAAAGACGATATCGTCGCCGCGTCCTGAATTGATGACATCATCTCCCTGACCTCCGATCACGACATCATCGCCGCTGCCGGTAAAGATAGTTAAGGGAAGCGTTGAGCCGGATGCATTAACGAAGTCATCATCACGTTGCCCCAGTGACTGCACAGTTTGGAATTCGCTAAGAATTCTCGTTGCCTCCCAGACAATGTCGCCATTTCGGAAAAAATTGAAGCGACCATTAAAGACGAGGATGAACTGCTGAGGACGGATCTGATAGAAAAAGTAATCGGTATCCAAGCGCAGTTCCTGTCCGGCCGAGAACAACTTAACTGTCTCACCCTCACGAAGCTGGTAATCGATGACATACTCACGTTGGCCCGGAACCTCCGAGACCCGGCCGCGAGTCACTCTAGAAAGCTGGGCCTCCACCACGCTGTTGGTGGAGAGGTTCCCGTCAATCTTCAAATCGATAGCATTCTGACCAATGACTGCTCTGAATTGATCGCTAGTCAGCCTGACTCCATCAACTATCACTGAGATTTCGTCCTCAGGATTAGTTAGATTCGCAATATTAAGACCGCTACGCAGACGCATCCTGTAGTTAAACTCACCTTGCGTGCGAATAATGAGAGGAGAGTTCCCAGTAGCGGTGAGAGAGGCAAAGACATTGTCGTTGCCAAGCCCCGTATCAAGCTCCATCTCCGCTGCGTCAACAATCCGATTGCGGGAAATCGTGCTAGTGATATTCACCGTGTCATCCCCCGACCCGGTCTCAATACGGAAGCCCTTGCGGAAAGAGCCATCGACACGATCCGCTTGGATGGAGATCGGCGCAGGTGAAGCTCCGATGACGAAGAGCTCGGCAGCGGCATCTAGCTGAGTGAGATCCTGACCAGGAAGCCCGCGGAATGGCAAACGATTGATGATGGAAACGGTGTCTCCAATGAGCGATGAAGCGTCAGAGATGAGGAGACGTTGAACTCCGGTTCCACCATCGATGTTGAGCGTGCCTTGAATACGGTCGAGGTTTCCGATGAAGCTTGGCTCGCGCTTAGTGAAGTCAATATCGCTAAGTGAGGAGATGTAGATTTCATCGTCGCCGCCACCGAGGTTCACATTAGTGATCGCCGAGGTGCCTCGAATATTCAGAACATTCGAACCATCACCGAGCGTGAGATCAAGGTTCTCCAGATTGAAGTAGCTGAGACCCTCCTTACGAGTCGTAAGCTCCACCGTGCCTCCACGAAGTTCGGTGACATCAATATCGACTCCCGAAATATCGAGATCGCGATGTTCACCCTTGAATGTAATAAGGAAGCGGTTTTCGATTTTTTCGATATCGAAGTTATCGGTGAACGGCTTGGAAGGATCAGAATTATTCGGATTCAGGATCGGCTGCAGAGCATCGATCAGCTTCTCAAGCGTGATGTCGAATGGAAGCGGATCGGTCTCTTGATCGAGAAGTGTGATAGTGAAAGCACCACGGTCAGCATTCACAATTTCAAGGAACTGCTGAGTATTTCCGCCGGAAGGATCCTTGGTCGCTGAAGTTCTAGTTCCAATTATAACATCGGCACGACCCGAAATAGCATTCGGAAGCGAAATGCCACCGGCATTGACGGCCCCGAGACCACCATTCGCGATAAGATTGATCGGCCCTGGATCAGCCCAGCGGATTGGTGCGACATCCGCACCAGCAAGCTGACCGATGAACTCGATTCCGTAGGTCTTCGCTCCATCGCCGGAGGAAATCAAGGTAACGGAGACATTTCCAAAGCCGTAGATGTATTCAAGGTGATCCTGAACCTGAGCAGCGGTGAAGCGGACATCCAGCACCACCCCGAGTGATCCCGGACGAGCGACACCCGGACGGATGTAATACCACGGCACATTCACGTCTCCACGGCTGATGCGATAGAAGCCCGACTGACCGATCACCGTGAGCGTCTGAACTTCCGCGATAGAGCCGAAGCCGTATCCCGTGAGAGCATCCTCAGTGAGAGTTCCGACCTCCGCACTGGAATCGTTGCGGTCATCAACCGTCATGCGATCGTTTCCAACACCACCATCGAAGAGAAGATGACCCATGATGGTCTCGAGACGGCCCTCACTATCTGCGACGCTTCCGCTGAGATCACCGGTCGCGATGCGCAGTGTATCGTCACCAGCATCACCTTCGATATTCAGAGTGCCTGAGGTATTGGCAACAGCGACGCGATCGTTCCCTTCTCCAGTAGAAACAGTAGTCAGACCAGCATGAGTATCATGGATCACAAGACTGTCGTTTCCAGTTCCTAGCTCGATGTTGATTTCCTCAAGCGACTTGTAAGCAATCCCTCCTTCGATTTCGCGACCGCCGATCACCGAGTCACCACCGATGCCAAGTCCTGTGAGACGATTATCTGTGAGCTCTGCAACATCGTCTGATGGGCTATCTCCATTGAAGACATTCAGCACATCGACCTGATCAGTCTCTTCTACATCGAAGTTCGCATTGAGTGGTGAGTAGTAATAATCGTTTCCAAGCAGCGGTTTAAGGAGAGCACCTGTCTTTTGGTCTACCAGCCAATCACTTTCGAATGTGACACGGCGGCCAGAAACAGCAGGGTTCAAGATGTTAGAAAGACTCACCTTCGCACCTGAACCATCTGGATTAGGAACTTGAGTATCGCTCACTGCTTTTCTCAGAGCTTCCATAACACCTGCCACAGTCGCAGTCTCGGCAGTAAGACGAGCCGTCGTAACGACGACCCGATTGGGCATATTATTCTCAAAGTAATCGATCTTCATGCTCAGTTCCTCACCGACAAACTCACTAAAGTCCTTATCAAGATTGGCGAAAAATGCGACGGAACCTAAATAGATTGGGGATAAAGGATCATCATCTGTAAATCCACCTTCGGTCACTGAATCTGAGAGATCCTTTGTGCTACTGCGTGAAATAGTGCTGAAGAATCCACTCCCATCCTTGGCACTGAGGAGAAGGTTCACTTCACCAAGAAGACCGACGCGAACTTGAGCATCATAGACTCCAGCTTCTTCAATCTGATTTCTCAAAGCAAAGGCCATACGTCCAAGTGTATTAGCCACCACGGTACGAATCTCGCCATTTACTGTGTTCACGTAGGTGTTGCCCTTCGTTACAGTGTAAACATCACCATTCTTGAGATCGATGCTCCATGTCTCATCGAGTTCCGCGTCACCCTTGAAGGTGTAGTTGAGAGTGTTCCAGAGGAAATCAGAATTCACTACCTTAGAGCTTACTCGTGAAGTGAAGTAATCCCCTGTCAGAAGTGCTCCTTCACTATTACGAATATCTGCACTTACACCTCTTAGCGATCCGAGTGAGAAGATATCGCTCGATACACCGAACTCCGGAAGCACACGGTAGACACCACCCTCGGCACGGCCATTCAGGAACTCCACAGTGTATGGGAAATCATTCATGCGAGGATCAAATCCTGGGCGCAGACCTGTATTCGCGTTGATATGAGTAGTGAGTAGATCCTCGATAAAGGCATAGGATGGGCCATTACCATCGATACGTTCAGAACCAACTTCCTCGATATTCCCATCTGCGAGAGGCTCATTGGTCTCACCTGGATAGAGAACAGGATTCGTCAGGAAGCGTTCATCCGTCTCACCGAAGCCACCATTAATCGTGATTGGCCCGCGGACTGTATTCACACGCTCTTCAAGTGCTGCGAAGACGAGAGCATCTCCACCATCAATAAAGTCATCGTCAATCGCCTCAACATAAACGATCTGCTCATCATCATAGTTGCTGGAGTTAAAGACGACCTGCTGCACAGCGAGACCGCGCACTGGCAGGATGCGGATAGCTCCGTTCTTCAGTCCGAAGTTATTGACTGAAACTGATGCGTTCATTCCGTCAACCTTCTCCAGCTGAAGGATACGTCCTGTGCGTTCCACTGAGTAGTCGCTGAAGGCAGGTTCACTATCGATCAGGTTGAGGATCTGAGTCGTGATAGTCGTAAGACGTGGGCCGGAGTTAACCAGTGCATTAAATATGTATGTATCCCCAGTCTGATCCTCAGTCTGGATCCAGCGACCAAGATCACCACGACTTGCAATGGTGTCAGTGATCTTAAAGACGATCGTCTTGCCATCCAGCTCAAGTGTCCAACTCTGCTTCGTTGCAGTCGTTCCGAGGAACTCGATCTCTGCACGCTTACCAATATAGCTCACTGCTGTGGTATTTGTTGGATCAGTGGTAAAGTCAGCACCATGGTTAAGCTCTGTGTAGAAGGCCTTATCATTACCCTTTGTCGTAATGAGCACCTCGCCACCAACTACGGCTCCAACGTAATTTGCAGAACCATTAATATCAGCGGCGAGTGCACCAATCGTCGCACCACTAAATTTTTCCTCCTTACCGTCAGTGTCACGGAGAGTCACTATCCAAGTCGAACTTGGCAGCTCAATCACGCGAATCACTGCCTGCTTGGTCGCAACACGGACCTGACGCTCACTTTGTTCACCGTAGTAAACGATAGGGTTAAAAGCCTCCTCTGAGTTTAGAGTGCGAGTGCGCTCTGGGAGAAGATCAAGCGTGACATTTCCTGTTGGCGCACCAGACAGACGCAATGTGTAAGTGTCATTGATGATCTCATCAGCATAGCCAACTAGAGCTTCTGTTTCGAAGATATCGAAGCCAGTCGTCTGATTTGGATCAACTGTCCATGTTCCAGTCGGCTTAACCACGAAGACCTTAGCATTCGGGTCATAGCTGAGGATCTCTCCTGATTGATTACTCTCGACTGATGATCCAGCAGAACCTGCGCCTTCAGCGAGCTCGAGGCGAGCTCCAGTAAGGCTTAGCTCATTCTCATTGCTCGGTTGGTTCTCGATAGAGATATTCGCTGTGTAGACGAGTCCATCTGCCACACCACCTAAACGATTGCTGAATGGTGAAGCAACTCCTCCGCGATTAGAGACAGTAGCGAACTCAGTCTGAGAACCGATGACAACGTAGTAACGGCCGGCTGTATTTGCCCCCTGCCCGATCAGATATTCGTTAAAGACATCTGAAATCTGGTTACTTCCACGATCAACCGTTCCTTCTGTGTTATTTGCACGCTCAGCTGTCGGCAGCACTCTGACTCCAGACCCATTATAGAGCTGGGCTGTCACGACACTGGTGAAGTCCACTGAATCAGTCTCAGTCACAGAAACCTCAGCTCTGGTCGTCTTGTAAGTAAAACTACGCGAGCCCGTCATCACGTTCGCATCATCGATATCGAGGAGGACACGAACGGAACCGTTACCACGAGAAATTTCAAAGGTGAATGGATTGTCGACATCAGTGCCTGTGGCAGCGTCCATAGTAGATGTCTGGCGGATAGTAAGCCTCTTAGCCACTGCTACAGCCTCCAGACCAACTGGTGGGTTCGCATTGATCGCATCAGCCAATCCACTCGCAACACGGCTGAGGCGTTGGAGGCCAAGAACTGGCTCATCTGGTGTTGTAAATGTATAGGTCTCTCCGTCCACTTTCACTGTCCAGACCTGACCGTTCGTCCAGCTTCCAGCTAGCTCGACAGGAAGCTCTTTATAGACACCAGTCAGGCTGACATCAGCATCGGAACGGGTGCCGTCACGAGCAATAACACGGTTCGTATGAGTGATAGCATTAAAGATGATAGCCGCACCGCTAGAATCTTTAATATCCACTATTCCAGCCATAGATGCAGTCGCAGTGACCGTTCCTGGGCTTGTGAGTTCTACATTCAGTCTAGCAGCCAACTGATTCAAGTCCGTCGCTTCTGTGATGGTAGTCGTCGCACCACCATTGATCGTCAGTTTATCTTGGCCGCGGAACTCCAGTGTCTTCGCCCCACCAACATCAGTGTAGCTAAGGTTCCAGCGATCATTGGTGTTCACTGATTGAGAGATCAGAGCAGGCTCTAGAGTGACGGTCTGGCTGTATTTCAGATTAAGATCACCCTTATGCGTCGCTCCGCTGGTGGTCGCAGGAACAAATGCCACAGAGACTGTCGGAGTAATCGCGCCACCCGCAGGGCGGATGATGGTGATCGCATTAGTCGTTGCTGAAACGAAAAGTTCAGGGAGAGCAGACATAACTGACGCAAGTCCTGCCGCAACGTTTGTTGTCGTTTCTGAATTTGCCTCAGGCTCGTAAGTTTTAGAGTTGCTTTCTAGCGCGAGAGTCCAATCAACATTCGAGTAGACAGAACCAGAGAGAACCACAGTCGCCACAGTTCCAGCAATATTAGTCGTCGTTGTTGTCGTCGTAGTGCGCTGGATGCGGACATCGAAATCAGTGCCAGCATTTCTCTCAATGATGAGATCGCCGCCGAACTCGAAGGCTGTGAAGGCTGTAGAAGTTAGCGTGGTGAATTCATTGCTGATGGCATTTGTTAGAGTTTCTTTTGAGGAAGTCGCCTGAGTCGTGAAGGCTCCATCGGAAGAAGCCATAATCTCAAGTGCCCATGCGTCAGCTGATAGTGGAGGGTCTGTCACAGAGATGCGCTGTAAATTCCGCTCAGCTGCAACTGTGGAGATCGCGCCCTCAGTTGTGATGATGAGTTTGACGTCAAAGTTATCATCATCATCACCATCAAGATCAACAATCGTGAGCTTATCCATATCGCCATCGATGATCTTATAACCATTCGTTCCGTCAGCAGTTAGGAGATCAACCACATTCCCCGTCTCTGGGACAACCGCAGTCGCTATCTGAGTCGCTGCAATCAAGTTCGCAGCAACAGTGTAATCAGTCGTGCCATCATCTAAGACGAGCGTCCATCTGTCGCCCGGTGTGTCAGTATTGGTCACTAAGTCGTAAGTCCGCTCGGCTGTAACGGTGGAGATCGTGCCCTGAGTGTTTACCATGCGTACATCTGTGATGATGAGTTTGACGTCAAAGTTATCATCACCATTAAGACCAACAATCGTGAGCTTATCCATAGCGCCATCGATGATCTTATAACCATTCGTTCCGTCAGCAGTTAGGAGATCAACCACATTCCCCGTCTCTGGGACAACCGCAGTCGCTATCTGAGTCGCTGCAATCAAGTTCGCAGCAACAGTGTAATCAGTCGTGCCATCATCTAAGACGAGCGTCCATCTGTCGCCCGGTGTGTCAGTATTGGTCACTAAGTCGTAAGTCCGCCCAACTGTAACGGTGGAGATCGCGCCCTCAGTTGTGATGATGAGTTTGACGTCAAAGTCATCATCACTATCAAGATCAACAATCGTGAGCTTATCCATATCGCCATCGATGATCTTATAACCATTTGATCCGTCAGCAGTTAGGAGATCAACCACATTCCCCGTCTCTGGGACAACCGCAGTCGCTATCTGAGTCGCTGTATCCAAGTCCGCAGCAACAGTGTAATCAGTCGTGCCATCATCTAAGACGAGCGTCCATCTGTCGCCCGTTGTGGCAGTATTGGCCGCTAAGTCGTAAGTCTTAGCGCGCAAATCTAGAGTCGTAAAGGATGTCTCAGTAATTGTCGTCGTGCGGTCGATGGATAACGTGAAGTTCTCAGCGGTTGGTCCAGTCACGATGATCTGTTCACCATCAGAGTATGCAGCGTATCCAACAAGTGGAGTCAGACCATCTACTAACATATCAGCCACTTTGCTCTGATTCGGCACAGTCGCATCAGTCGCAGTGAAGGTGCTCGTTGCCGAATTCGTCCCGTCACTCAGAGTGAGCACCCAGACTTGATCAGCAGCAGTAACCGGAACCACTTGGATAGACTGAGACTTCAGGTTACTAGTGATATTCGTAGTCGTAGTAGCAGATCCTGATGGAGTCACAGTGACCCCTCCAAAGGTACTGTTCGATGCTGAGAGAACAGCGCCAGATGCCGTTACACCTACGAACTGGCTAGCGAGTTCTGAAGCTATGTTTGGAAGCGTAGCATTACCACCTGTCGTAGGCGTGTAGTCACGAGTTGTCCCTCCAATGGTAACCTCCCACTTCTCACCGACTCGTGATGGTCCTGAGAGAGTCACTGCGAGTGACTTAAAGGTGACATTTGGAAGTTCCGCGGCAGCCACTCTGACCTTGGCGGACATAATGACTCCAGTCGCTTCACCACTTGTCACAGTGCTCAAAGTGAACGGAGTAGCCGCATTCACGAAGGTGACCACCGCTTCAGATGAGGAGACCGTTGCTGCTGCAGCCGTTGCAATTACTGTTGAACTCGCGATACGAGTCGCAATGTCAGAAAGATCATCGCCAGACTGAACAGTCACAGAGGCTCCATTAAAGCTGATCGTTTCACCGGGAACAATATCACCACTTAGAGTGATATCAGCGCGGGTGAGATTGACTAGTGCTCCTGAGTCCTTATCCAGATCAACAGAGGCTGTCACTGTCCCAGAAACTCGTGGACGAAGATTTAAGCCATTAGAGTCAGCGCTCAGGCCATCGAGATTAAAGCCGCGGTCTGATTGGATCGTCAGAAGAACATTTCCTGCAGACGTAGTCGTATCAACACTGTGTGTGTAACGCGCAGGCAGTGCATTCGCGAGAGCGTTTGCGATGTCTTCGACGCTATCGAGAGTTGTATTACTAGAGTCTACTGTAGCTGTGTAAGTGCGGTTACGCAGGCCAAGAGACCAGACGTCATTGTCAGTCGCTCCACTCGCTGCACCGAGGTTCAACGTAATGCTGCTAAAGAATGTTCCATCACCCACGGTCGCGCCCGTTCCGACTTCACTGACAGTGGTTGGAGGGTTAAGCTGCTGGTCTGTAATCTCAAAGGCGTAGACGTCATAGCTACTATTGCTATCCCCTGCTCCTGCAACTCGGACATATGGCGTGTTCGAGCCAATCACTCCACCGACGAAGTCAGTATTGCCAACAGTATCACTTGGAAGCGTGAAGAAATTACCCGAGTCAATCGTTGGAATGCCTATGACTGATTCGACATTCCCCGCACCATCTACGGTGAAGTTTAATGCTCCTACGTTCTGGAGATCTACTGTCTCAAGATTTCCAGAAGAATCAAAGAGGCTACCGGAGACAACGCCGTTATTCGCGTTTTCATTCTCTAACACAGGCTCGGGAACGAAGATGAAGCTGTCGACATCATGCTCCTGCACGCTGACGTTCAACTCATAAGTCACGTTGTTAGGCAGTCCCTGATTATTGATGGCATCAGAGACTTCGATGAAGTAGGTGCCTGCCTGACCAGCGGTGAACCTGTGTGTGATGTAGTCGTTAAAGAAGGTATCGTCCACTGGCCCAGCCCCGAGGAGCGGATCAGCATTGCCATCACCTGCAATGATCACGTCGCCAGCCTCATTCGAGAGAACCAGACGACCTGCCCAGAATGTGCGATCACCGAAGTCGAAGGAGTTATCCAGATCGAGGGTTACATCCAGACCTTGGAGACTCGCCGTCACACCCGCTGTCATATCCGCAGCGATTGCATCAGTAATCATCTGCTCCGTGATGGTGAAGCTATAGAAGTCATTATTCCCATCACCTGTTCCAAGGATCGTGATGTGTGGAACGTCTCCCGCATTCTCGATATTAGGGTCGAGATTTGTGCTCCACTTTCCGTTATCCAGATCTTGAGCAGTAGAGATATCATCGTGAGCCGAACGCGTCTCAGGCAGTTTAGAAATACCGAATGATCCCTCAAAGGCGAAGACCGTAGACTTATTCGGAACAAAGAGATCCAGAGCATAGTTCTCATTCGCCTTCAGAACAGGTGAACCTGAACTCGTTACTTTCACGTAGTATGTGCCAGCAGTTGGGAAGAAGAAAGTCTGACCAGCAGATGCATTCGTAATGGGTGTCTGAGAATCACCAGCTTTAAAGATGGCAACATCACCGGCGAAACTGTTTTGTTCACCGTCAATATTCGTAATCAGGAGGTAACCGTTCCGGTTCGCATTATCCGCATTGATCTCGATGGAGTAAACATCCGCCAAACCGTCTCCGCTACCGATCACACGAATGCGTGGAGCATCATCTGATGTGCCGGGGATCTCCGCGTTGCTGTAGAAGTTACCATCTAACGATTGAGCACTTCCGATTGTATCGTGAGATTCCTGCTGCTCGAAGAATGGCACAGCAGTCAACTGCCCTGCGAAGCCTGAGCCAAGGAAGAACTCTTGGCTCTCCTCAGAAACAACCACGCCATTTCCTTCGTTCACGACGACTTGTGGAGTATCATCATCAGCAATCTCGACATCGAGACGATCAAAGGTGACCGGTTCACCATTTGCTCCAACAGTATAGTTAAAGGTTCCACCTCCACGACCACTCTTCGGAGTGATCGTCAGGCTGAAGAGTTCGCCCTGATCAGGGGTACCAGCCGTGACAGTCACTTCGACTGTTCTAAAGGATATCTCGGTAGCAGCATCTACTGCTGGAGTAGCACCCGTCTGACGAGTGAAATTATACGTAAATGGTGTAGATGGAATCGTTGTCTCTACGCGGAATACTTCAGCCAGCGCACTGGCAGTAATGCCGAGCGTTCCGCTGTTATCGTTGATCTCTTTAACAACTGCATTGACCACTTCAGCTGCCGTCTGAGCCGCTCCATCTGTGCCAGCGGTGACAGCATGATTCACAGTATTTGTCACTCCGCTCTTTGTGACACTAAAGGTAAAGACATCTCCTACGGCGTAGTCATTATTGAGAGCGAACTCAAAGCGATTACCGGCAGCTGATCCTTCGAGTGCAGTCTGCGCCGGAATCGTGAAATTATCTGTGCCTGTGATATCAAAATCAGGACCAGTGATAAAGAACTTGTCCGCTGTGGTTCCAGACTGGATAACGAACTCTCCCGTTCCTCTAAGAGTGTTAAAGAAGTCTTCTGCGACATCATCGACAGTTACATTGACGAACTCTGCACGAGTCGAGCCACTATTAAGAGTCGCCTCAATACGGGCAAAGTGACGGGCTTCCTTAGCAGTGTCATCATTCGCCTGAATCGTAATGACCTGCGGCTTATTAAATTCAGTCGTGGTGAACTCTAGAGTCGCCACATCTTCAAAGTCTGCTCCACCAAGCACAGGCTGCAACTGCAGCTGACCTGAGCTATCCGTGAAGTCGATTGAGAGATTTGCACCCGGTGCACGTGTGAGAAAGGCAGCGAAGGTATCAGTCCCATTTTTAATAGAGCCATCCTCAAAGACTTGAGTGAATAGACCCGGATTCCCGCCATCGAGAGGCACAATCACGAGGTCTGATACATCATCATCGTAGACATCCACGGTAATACCGAGTGAGGCGAGATTATCATACGCACCGCCATCATCTGGCACGGCGCCCTGAGTTGCCTTGTGCTGAATTTGCACCGTCTGGCGGCCTTCTTGCACGGAATCATCCGGCGCGTAGACGTAGACTCTCTGCGGAATGAACCAATTATCTCGTGTGAAGAAGAGCGTCTGCCCTGCAGCTGACATTGTATTGAGGGCCTGGCTCGTGCCTAGTTGGATGCCTTCAGCACCTGCACGGCGTGCTTTTTCGCCAGCTTGAAGCGGAGTCGCAGCGATGCGGACCGTCTCCTCTGGTGAACGGGTCAGAACAACCATGTAACTAGAGGTGAAGTAATTGCTTAGAGTTTCAGGTGGATCAATACCCTCAAGAAGAGTCAGAGGACCCTCATCCTGAATAACGAGGATGCCAGCCTCATCATTATCAGAGACTTTCACTGAGAGATCACGGAGGAAGATATTACGGAAATTCTCATCAGCAGTCAGGATGGACTGATCAATCAGACCGCTGTTTCCATCGAGGCTGTTGGAGACCACTGTGATCGGCTTACCGTCATTGCCACCCACATTGAAGGTGTCAGAGCCAAGGCCACCGACGATTTCAACTTCCACACCCTCGCTGGTGCCAGCAATAAAGAAGCGATCATTTCCTTCGAGTGCATCGACAACGAGCTTCTCAATACCGTCATAGGTGATGAAGAGGCCTCCACCGAAGACGCCGAACTCATTCACGAGGAAGTCATCTCCGAACTCCGTTCCTACGACAGTGAGAGTATCAAATCCATCACCACCCTCGATACGGACTGGAGCATTCACTGTGAAGGCGATGAAGTCAGCCCCCTGACCACCGTTAATATTTGTGAATGGAGCCTTTGGATCATTTGGATCAACTTTCACAAAAGAACGGACGAGGAAGTTATCATCCCCTTCTTCACCTCGGGCGAAAATCTCAGCCTTGGCACGATAGATCGTGAAGGTGTCATTACCCAGTCCGCCACGCAAAGTCGCGGTCTCACTCACTCCATTAGAGAGGAAGCCGCGAGTCGTCTGAGTGGTCTCGAAGTAATCGAGCGGATCCAGACCATTCGATGGGTTCAGTCCATTACGAGCAGATTCGAAGACTTGCCCAAGCTGGAAGGCATCATCACCCGTGCCACCGCGGACAGTGATTCCAGAAATCGTATCGTCGAAGACGAAGGTGTCATCACCACCGCGGCCATCCACCTCGATATTCTCAATACTACGGTTGTAGTTCACCCTTTCGAGGAATCCTCCTGCGACAGGAAGCAATGCATCATCCACCTCGTAGGAAGCAACCACACCGCGACCAGACGCCTGATTCGCGCGGAAGAGGAAGAGATTCTCATCATCGTTACCGTAAATGCGCACACGATCACTGCTGTTATCCATGCTGGAACCAGTATCTCGAATGTCCACTGTTGCAGTATCCAGACCTGCGAGGCCGACTTCAAAGATATCACTGCCATTTCCACCATCAATCAGGAGTGTGGAAGCCACACCGGAGAGGAAGGTCTGATTACCCTCACGATCGTAGTTCACACGGATTGTATCGTTACCACCCTGAGCATTCACTGTGGTATCCCCACTGATGGAGCCGATGTTAATCACATCACCAGGAATCTGTTGACCTCCGCCATTTGTAGTAGGCTCATTGCCACCGAGGATGTCAGTCTCACCAGTGTGCGTGCTTTCCACAAAGAGCTTGTCAACACCATCTGAGAGACGAAGCGCGAGGCTGGTCATACCTGAGTAAGCCACGCCTGCTCCCATGCCGAAGCCAAGGAGTTCATCGCTACGCAGTGTGCCTACACCGCCATTGCCACCCGTTCCACCATTGTAGAAGATCAATTCATCACCCGGCTGAGAGTTCTGATTCTGCGTGGAGTCATCTGTTCCATTTCCAAAGAGACGGAGGCGCCCCTGAATCGTATCCAACACTGACGTCGCCGGCACATCAGAGGCAGAGAGACTACCAACACGGAAGACATCATTGCCCGGAGTCACATCGAATGTGCGGAAGCCAACATTGATCTGACCGGTTTCAGAATCACCGAAGATGTTCGTCGCTGCACCGGTGGACTGAAGGTTAAAAGCATCGTTACCTGAACGGCCTTCGATGCGAGTGAAAGTGATGCTTGAAGTGCTCTCCACAGTCACAATGTCATCACCAGACCCGAGAGCTATATCAACGAACTCAACCTGATCATCATTGTTATAAACAACGCCCCTTCCAAGAGCGATACCGAAGCCTTCGAGCTGAGTGCGAGTGAGCGTTCCGGTATTCGTAACAGTCTCACCTGTCTCATCGATTGTGACACGATCGCTTCCACTTCCACCATTCACGAGAACAGAACCAGTGATTGCGTTCAGATTACCGAGGTAGTTGATGAACTGGGAATTCTCAATTGTCGGTTCGAATGAAGCGCGCTCACCAGATGCGATCGGCGTGGTCTCCCAGAGACCGGACTGACTACCGACGGCGACAAGGTCATCTCCAGAACCAAGGTTGAGTGTAGCCTGCCCTTCAGTAGCGCGAACTGCCACGCGATCGTCACCAGCACCTGTATTCAAGGTGAATGGGCTGCTTGGAGTAAAATTCAGAGTAAAGGTATCATCGCCATCACCGAGGTTAATTTCGAAGGTATCGTCCTGATCGACTACGCGGTTACCATCAGCATTCGGGAAGATGCCATTGGTATAGAAGATGTCTCCCGGGATACCGAGGCCACTGATACGGGTCACGACCTGCTTTTCTAGAATCGCATCGGTAGCACTATTATAGGCCTGCTCACCGCCGAAATAGATGAGGGCTTCATTACCAAGGTAGCGCTGAACGGTGAGTTCATTTTGTTGAGCACGCGTGATGGTGCGTTCAACCCATTGACTATTGAGCGGGTCAAATACTGGAGCTCCACGAAGGTGCTTAATCGCAACACCATTCTTGGTAGTGAGCTCGAAAGCATCACCCTTCGCCTGAGTCGTGTTATTAGTGTAACGGATTGGGGTGCCATCTGTAGTGACGCGGATCACAAACTCGCTACCAACCTTATCAACGACTGGCTGACCATTCTGCACATTCTCATCACCGAAGTAACGGACGACATCTCCCTCACGATGGAAGGCTGTGACGGCGAGGTGAGCCCGGATGCTAACGTCTCCTGAGACCTTATTTGCATCGATTCCTGTGATAGTGAGAACACCTGAATTTTCATCTGAAGTTGTGTTGAAGCTATATTCAGATGGAGCAAGAGCGTAGATACCGCGCTCAGACGAAACGACGACTGAGATGAGGCGATCTGCTCCACCAAACTCGTTGTTAGTGATGCTGCGGTCGCTGAAGTCGAGCTCCCAATCATCGATTCCTTGGTTCACCTTCAGATTAAGTGCGGACTTGATAGAAAGATCGATTTCCTGGTTGTCTCCAGTATAAGTGAAGTCAACGAAGTCAGGAGCATAGATGACGTCACGGCGATCGGAGATAATAGCCTGACCAGGGAGGCGCTTAAAGACTGAGTCATCACCGTTGCGGACGATCTCGCCATCTTCATCACGGGCGACTTCTCCACCGAGGTAGCGCTGAATTTCACCTACCGAGTGAAGCACTGGGTTGCCTTGGAAGTGTTGGATCGGATCACCTGCCTTACGGCCAAGCTCTGCGCTAAATGGATCGAACAGGACCGCTCCGTCGAAGAGATCAAAGACCTGCTCATTCCCATTGTATTCAAGCGCCTCAAGGCGGAAGTTATCGAGTGGATCACGCAGCGCGTTGACCACTTCCTCACCCACCAGACCTTGTTGAGCTGGGTTGATGAGGCGGTAAACGGTTTCACCACCGAAGTAAGTTTTTGCGACGTAGTTCTCAGCAACGCCGTCATCGAGGACGACACTGCCGTTAGCTAGAACGGTCCCAACCCGACCAGCGTAGGTATTAATCGTTCCATCAAGATTGATTTTCTCGACACCGATCTCATAACGATCAAGGGCACCGATGAGATTACTGACATTGGCGCTGCCATCGACAATTAGACGATCGACTCCGGTCGTTGTTGGATCTGTGATGCGAACATCCACTGTGCGAGTGTATGGAATAACCTCTGAGCGACTGACCTTGACAACAGATGGGATGGCCACACCACTCGCACCGTAGGTTACCCTATCTCCAGGAGTCACAGGGGCATAGAGACCATCCCCCACTCCAGCGACACTTGGTCCACGATTAACAGTCTCACCCGAGGCATTTTCAGTGGTGATCGTCGTTCCATCGCTATCAACATAGCTCTGAACATTATCGAGGAAAACCTTGTCTGCGATCAGCTGCACTTTACCAGCGGACTCGGGGAAGACGCCTATCCCATCAAGACGGAAGTCAGATGCTCCAGTGTCGCCAACCACCCGGATGAAGCGTGCGGCAAAGCCACTGCGGAAGAAGTCGTAAGTTCCAATGTCAGCCAGGTCAATGGAGTCATCATTATTGGTAACGGACTGGGAGATACGCCGTGGGCTCACCTGGCCTGCATCGTACCAAGTATCTCCATCAGCACTGTATTGAAGTGAGATATTATTAAAGCTGACATTCGAATTCGGATTACGGTAGACATTGATCTCTGGACCACCACGATCAAACGCGATCACTGGGTTCGGATTATCGGTCTTAACACCCGAGCTATCGACGTAGAGTGCCTTAGCAGCTGGATCGAGGAAATTGGTCTCCCATAGGATTTGATTCCGCTCACCCTTGGAAAATTGATCGGTTGTTTGTTCCCCAAGGGCATCTACATAAAGCTGCTGTCCTTTGTCATTCTTAGCAAGGATACCGTAGTCACGGACATAAGCGGTGCGTATCTCGCCATCGCTACGAAGTGAGATGGTGCGGACCTGAACCTGATCATTTTCTTCAAAGAGGATTGGCTGCAGATTCCGATTCGCAAACCCTAGAGTGCCACCGCCTACGAGAGCCAGTGTGCCTGCTGAATTATCAAGATCAGTGAAGACTTTAGGGAAATCTAATCCCGCGATTTCACTACCTGGGACGCTTTGCTGGACTTCATCAATATGTGCATCACCGTCGAAGATGATGCCTCCGCCGATGTTCTCAAGCGATCCGAGCTGACCTAAGGTCACGGTGTCGTTTCCTGCACCACCGAAGACTTCAGTTTGACCCGTGGTCTGTTGGAGAGTAATGATGTCATCCCCTGCACCAGCAACGATGCGAAGATCGATTTTCTGGAGATCCTGATCGCTGACCTGACCGATGACGCCAGCGCGAGTATCGGCTCCACGGAGATCAGTGAGAGCCACGATCAAACGGTCATTACGTGAGGCCGTTGGGTTAAATTCTGGAGCTTCATCTGCGAGGCGGAGATCGAGAGTCTCGATTCCCTTCAGAGACACGCCATAGGTGCGAATTCCATCGAGACCAAGGGAACCGTCACGATTAGGGTCACTTGAAGCTGGGATACCCAGACCGAGCCCTTCAACACTAACAACAACATCGACGATCGCGTTACCGTCACTATCAAGCGCCTCCTGGTAGCTTCCACCTGCGAGAGACTCCATGCGTGGAATCTCACGATTCGTAACAAGGCCTGAAAGGTTCGAGCCACCACTGTTGTGGAAAATCACAGTGTCACCGTCAGATTCAAAGATGTTACCACCCTCAACAATCACGCGACCACGAATGTCACCAACCTTAAACTTACCCGGCTGCTTGAAGGCGAATGGTGGTGGATCATAGCGGAAGCTTGCCGGCTGGATGGAGGTTGGAGTTGTCTTGAAACTGCCTTCTTCAAAGCGCTCAACAATATTGGTTGCGGTGACGACAATCTCAGTCCGCTGGAAGAGACCAAAGAAGAAGCTATAACCTGTGCGACGTGTCACAGGTTCGTTGACATCGAATGAGAAGCTCTCATTACGACGGTTTGGATTATTTCCTTTAGAGGCATCGAAACGCGCCTGTAGAATATTCGTCACAGCAGCACGAGCAACCTCCTGGAGATAGTTATTAATGGATGGGAAGAAGGCAGAAAGCCAGCCGCCCCACCAGCCAGTCTGGAAAACAAAGACCTCAGAGCTACGTCTCACTTCCACCTTCTCGTAAACGAGCTGGGGGGTGGATTCCACCTGGATCTCAGGTGGCGTAATGCTGATTTCAGGTGGATCGAAGACCAGTGGAGGATGGTCACCACCGAAGTGGATTGTATCATCCCCAGAACCACCCACGATGGTAATGGTAGATGCCTCTTTGGTGCTGAGAACATAGATATTGTCACCACCACCACCACCATCGATCTCAATTGCCTCAATGCCACGGAACGAAACAAGGCGACCTGCTCCGGCGACCACTGTTTCAGTGATGACAAAGGTGTCAGCGACTGGTGTTCCTACAATGACGAGAGTGTCGATACCAGGTCCACCATTGATCGCGACAGGGCCATTCTCGAGATAGCTGTAGCGGTTGCTACCGGTGCCACCAAAGAGGTTCGCCAAGTTGGAAACTTCTTGGTCGTCTGCAGGATTATCACGGAGGACAAGGAAAGTCTTGAGGAGGAAGCGGTCGTCACCGGATCCACCGTGGAGGTAAAGCGGCGCCAGGTTGTAGTTCACTTCAAAGCGATCATTTTCACCCTGACCATAGATGTAGAGCTCGTTAGAAGCACCATTAGTAAGATTATCAACATCAGCCACAGGAACACCTTCAGGGAATTCTAGGGTACGATTTCCTGAGTCAGGAATAAGAGGCACCGTGCCGATCGTAATTTCATCATCACCATCACCCGTATTAATCAGAGTGGTGGAAGCGGTGTCGTCATTCAAAATCGTGTCATCCCCTGCACCTAACTCAATTTGAACCAGCTCGACGTTACGGTAGAAGAGAACATCTGACTTTGTGAAATCACCAATATGGAAGCCGAGGACACCCGTGCGCGAACCACCCTGACCAAAGGCAGAAGCAGAAACGGTATCAGACTTGGCGGTTCCGAAGATCTTCAACTCATCACGGCCAGATCCACCACCGGTATCGAGGATGGAAATACGAGCGCCATCCTCGCCACTGAGAGCAACAACATAGATTTCAGAAAGAACACCACTCTCAAGACCACGGTTATCGACGATGATTTCCTTCGTCCACGATCCAACGGTGATTGGCTCATTACCGCCGATAGTGACCACACCCGTCGAGCTTCCTACAGAGATGAGGTTACGAGAAAGGCCACCAGTGATACGAGCCGACTCGAAGATATTTTTAAGGCTCTCTACAATGGCTCCACTAGCATAGCGGTCAAAGGCATCCGGGATACCAACTGTGGGATCAACAGCCTTAGCCGTCTCACGGAGTTCTGCTTCGGTTGGAAGCGAACTAATCACGCCACCAGCTTCGAGGTTATTCTGGCCAACGCGGAGAAGGAGAACATTTTGCGGGCGATCCTCAGAAGCGTTAAAGGTGATAAGCCAGTTGTTATCCTGATCAGGCACATTCCCCACAGACACAGTGCCAATCCCCACGCTTCCAGTGAGAGCATTGAGAGCATCTTCGAGCTCCTGAGCAGTCGTGTCCCAGTCGATTAGAGCGGTCTCTGCTGTGCTTGTGCCATCATCGAAAATGAGAGTGAATGTTCCACCAGCACCACTATGAACAATGCGCTGAGTTTCCACTACAGTCTCGGCATCTTTAACCACCCTGATGATACCGAGTGAGCCTCCGCTAACATCACTCGCCGTGAGCGCTGAGTCATTACCTGATGGAGTCGCTGACTGTGAAGCGTCACCAGGAACAACCTGACCGGTTGCACCGAGGAAGGCGACTTCCCAGATATTATTGGTGCCGACGCTTTCCTGGGTGACTCGGACAGCAGAAACAGTAGTGAGAGTGAGAAGTGCAGCCTCGATATCATCTGCAGAAGTGTTGGTCACTTGGGCAGGATCACCCGATGGAGTGAAGTTGAAATTGATCAGGCCTGTTGTCTCTCCCTTATACCCGAGTTTGAATGAGCCACTAATACCACTGAAAGTGATTTGCTGGACTTCATTGCGATCAAAACCATCGAGACGGTTCAAAATCTGGATCATTCCATCACCGATGATATTGCCCGTCACAAAGGTGCTATCCGTGATCAGCATATCAAGATCTTGGTTTTCTACGAGGGTATCGTAGCCATCTGTATCGAAGAATTGGTCAAAACCATCACCACCTGTGTAGGTATCATTATCAGCCCCCCCGTTAAGAACATCATCAAATGGAGTTCCAACAAGACGATCATTTCCGGCGCCACCAATCAAGGTGACGGCCAATTGATCCGTTGCATTGATCTCAACTCCTGTTGATGGGTTCGTAGTCGTAGCTCCGAGGCCAACCGCATCGATCGTATCATCCCCGCCTTTACCATCGATGGTAAGACGATCACCTTCAGAACGGACGGTGCTCGAGAGATCAATTTTCACACTACCGGCACGGCGCACCTCAACGATGGTGTAGGACTGAAGAGTATCATTTTCCCCAGCCGCGGTCAGGGTAAATGTATCATCATTGGAGCTACCGATTACGGTAAGAAAATCACCCGCTCCATCATTCGAAACATTAAGCACAGGGACGATTGATCTAAATTCTTCTCCGTCATCATCTGTCTCGGTGAGAATTCGAGTTCCGTTGGTTGATGTCGATTTGCCGTAATCGATCGCGAAGGTCTGCAATTCTGAGCCGATTAAGTCATTCACTACAAAGGTATCGGCGCCTGCTCCACCATCGATCAAAAGATCAGCAATACCGGTAGCGGCAATCGTCTTTGTCCCAACGGCTACTATCACTTGCCTACCGGTATTGGCAACCGTGATCATGTCATTGGAGGGAGTACCGAAAAGGTTCAATCGATCCGCTCCAGACGAAATGATGTCGGGATTCTGATTGATCGTGGCATTCCCGTTGATCTCACCCACTGCAAAGTTGACAATATCATCTCCTTCACCCGTATCGATCGACGCTGCAGGGCCATCGATATCGTCCTTGCCCTCTCCACCGTTGATCACATCTGATGAGGTATTACCGAAGATTCGGTCTCTTCCCTTGCCGCCGTTGAGGGTTGCGCTTCCAGCACCGATATTCTGAATATAGTCTTCTCCATCGTCCCCATTTATAGTCGCGACACCATCCTGGGTGAGTCCAGCGTAGTCATCCCCATCACCCAGATTGATGACGCTTCCAACAGCGGTACCTGAGAAGGAAACAGCATCATCTCCTTCACCCATATCAATGATCACAGGAATAGTCGGCACCTTACTGACCGCTGACGCAGGAGCATTTGGTCCTGGAATAATTACGTTTCCAGCTTCATCCACCCCACCGACACTCACATCACCGAAGACTACGGCATCATTACCCTTCCCAAAATCCCCTTTGATCGAGGTCACGTTCTGGAAGGTATTTGAGCGACCATAGGCGGTGATATTGATGATACGCCCAACTCCCCGCTCACTTGGTCCCAAATCGCGAATGACATAGGCTTCATCGAGGTAGCCCTTTCTCTCATCATCTTCTGTTTTCGGATCGTCTACGAGAGCAGCAGTATTTCCGATATTACGGAAACGACTGCGCTCACCGACGTTGAGCACCAACTCGCGCCCGCTATTAACCGGGGTATAACCCTGCGGCGCAGTTTCCAGACCGGCAAGGTAGATCGGCTTTGGAAGTTGAAGCGTTCCAATCTTGAAGCGTGCTGTCTTGGTGATTTTCACGAAGAGAATCTTGATACGGACCTTAACAGTCAGAGTAATTGGAGTCGCCCCCTGTCCTTCAGCAGCAAAGCTAAAATCGAGCCCAAAGGATGCCAAGGTGATACCAAAGAGTTTGGCTGAGACATTGGCAGATCCACTCAACTCAAAGCGGTAAAAGGCATTCCCAGATCCATCACGCATGATCTCAGTGGTGTCGCCATCCATATCAGTATCGTTGACGTCACGAAGGAAGTCATTGCTCAGGTGGAAGGTGAAATTACCAAAGAGCCCTGTACCACCACCACCAAGACTTACGTAGCCGGCTACGTTCAGCCTAAAAATGCCAGTGGAGTCCAGATAGAAGTCACCTGACAGTCTTGCGATCCCGAAAAAGTCGAGACTCAGATCAATATCGATGGACCAGAATTCCTGACCGTCCTCTTGACCAATGACAATCCTGAAAGATGCCTCTACCTTGATGACTTCGAGAACTTGGATCTTGCCAGTCACGTCCAGCATGAAGGTATTAGCCGCCAGATTCACTGTGCCGAGAACACGATCAATACTCGTCGTGTTAACAATGAGAGTTCCACTCGCCTCGAGACTGGCAATATTGACATCGGCGCGAACGCTCACCGCAAGAGCAAGAGCGAGTCCATTTTTAGCGCTATCTGTGTTTCCAGTATAGACCCCTGCTCCACCAGAGGCATCAAAGAAGAGAACATTGGCAACGTTAAAGCTCAGGACAAATTGGAATTCAAGACCCTCCGGCCCAATGTAGAGTGAGGCCGAGCCCATCGCATCGACGATATCCACAAAGGAAATCTCCCCGGCCAGCTCGAGGTAGAAACCTTGGCGAATGACCGCATTCCCGATCATCTGTTCAGAGCCGGTGGTATTGAGCTCAATACGGGCTGACGCATTAAAGGCCAGATCAATGTCAGCACCAAAGTTGCCCGCAAGTGTAAGCGCAGCACGTGCAACGAGTCCCTGATTATTAATTCGGAATCCACCGTCAACATTTACTGATCCGACTCCATCAATCTCAAGGCTTGCAAGGACAAGAAGCTCGATCCCCGGATCATCTCCGGCGAGTTCAAGGGTGAAGCGGACGTAACCGACGAACTCAAACTTATCCGAGACGGTCAGGATTCCCGCAAGCTCCAGTTTAAAGCCGCCGATGGTTTTAATGGTGACCTCACCGACAATGAGTTTGCCATTCGCATCACGCTCGAAGCCATCGAAGAAAGTAAGATTCGGTTCCGATTTATCGCTACGGGTGTAGGCCTTGGTCTTCGTCTTGAAGTTCGTGACCTCGCGAGTAGTGCCGAAGGTGTTGATCTCGAGGATGATGATTCCAGCCATCTCAACATCAGGGATATCGGTATTTGAGAGTGAGAGAACAACGCGACCAACGATTCCAGTCTCCGTTCCAAGGTAGACATCGAAGTTGAGCGTTCCCGTCAGTGTTCCAAGAAGCGGGATGGTGGTGCTGACTGCTCCGGTGATTGAGAGACGCCCACCGTCGCCATTCGCGGCGATGGTGATCTGAAGGAAGCCGACCAGCTCAATGAAGTCACCGATGATGAGCTCGGCCTGAATGATCGCAGTGGCGTAAACCTCAGCGTCGCCTCCGCTATCACTGCCGTCGATTCCCGGAGCACTCTTGTAGATGGTGAAGGACGCCTTGTCCTCTTCGTTCACCAGGCCATCGTCATTTGAATCAATCGTGCCCGCTGCGGCAAAGCCTGGGAGTTCATCACCATCGATGATCGCGAGGAAGGAATCAGGAAGCTGGAAGGTAACATTCTGCATCGTGGTGTTCACCACCACGGTGACCGATCCACTCGCCTTAAAGATATTACCAACATCAGGAAGGCCGATGTCAGCTCCAGCTGAAACTCGGAAGGCACCAGCAAGGCCTGCAGTTTCGCCAACCTTCTGTCCTGTTCGAATGACGAGCAGACCTGTAGATTCACCGAAGTTGATTGAAGATTCTCCTGCTCCGAAGGAGATTGAGGAGTTCACGAAGAGTTCGAAGCGGGACGGACTGAAGCTGAGGTAGAATCCGCCTTCAAGACTTATGAGATCCGTTTCGGCCCCGGGTGGCCGAAGTCGAGCGAAGCCAACCAACTCGATGGCAAAGAGTTCTGGAGCAAGCACGAAGGTCTCGGTGCGATCAGCGCCGCCATCGAGGCCTTTAAAGGTGAGGGTCTCTGTCTTCTCCTGAGATGTCAGGTTCAGCTGCAGAGTTCCCTCGGCACTGAGGTAGAGTCCGTAATCCTCAAGGAAGGAGAAGTTTGTGCGGAGGGCCGCGACACCCCAAATTTGAACACTGTCCGAAACCGAGCGAGAATTATCGATCACAAACCGACCAGCCGACGCCCCAACAGATCCCAGCTTGTAGAGAGCCAATTGAGCATTAAAGTCGAGCGAAAAGACCGAGCGCTCAGTGTCGAACTCCATAATCACCTCACCAGAGAGTTCCACGATTGGCTCGCCAAGGAAGCCTGCGGCTTTGAGGACAACTCCACCAGAAATCTCAATAAAGAAGGATTCAGACTCCGTTAGAATCTTAATGGCAGAAGTGCTTGCCTGCCCAAGGTTACCAGCAGCATCTTGCCAAGCTCCCTCGACAAACTGAATCTCCATGATACCTGTATCAAGCTGACCGCGATAGACGTAACGGAAGGTATTGTTCCCGACATCGTAGACGTCCTGGAAAACAAGGTTCTGGGACTGCGCTCCCGAGAGAATGAACTCGTCATCACCATCGTTGAGAATTGATGAGGCATCGACTTCAGTGCCATTAATCGGATCAAAAGTAATGTCGAAATATGGTCCGGCCACTGCAGTTGAAGCGACTGCCCCTAACATAACGGGCTCTTGCAGGATCATTTCTTGATCAACAGGTTCTCCAAAACTCCAGGTATTGGCATTGTAAGAGACGATCGCCCCTTCAAGGCTCTCACCATCAACCAGAGTATAGCGGAAGCGTCCATTTCCGAGGTTTATTGGTTCCGGGGAGAGCTTGGCCCTAATCATTCTGCCGTCGGCATCCAAAACCATCACCGTGATCTCATCATCGGTGTCATCATCGGTCTCATCCATGATGGTCGCCTCATCGATATTGCGGGTTTGAACATCCGTGTCGGAAATCCGGATTCCGTTAAACTGGATATCGATAGCGTCATCAGCATCAGTGAAGACTCGCTCGACTGCCGTAAATCCACTGGTCTGCTCGGAGGTCACCGGATTACCATTCACATCATCCCAGGAAGTCGGGAGATACTCCAAGATGAAGGTCTCGGCATCGGCATCAGCACCCGACCGGATGAAATAGCGGAAGGTATTATTCCCGAGAGACACCGGAACATCCTCAACAACAATCGGATTCCGCTGGGCATCAAAGAGCAAAAACTCAGGAGTTGGATCAAGAATGGAAACTGCATCCGGCGCCGCAAGGTTAAAGCCGAACTGATTCCCGTTCTCAAGGATGATCGGAGTGACGATATCATTGAAGGTCACATCGATGTAGCCTCGACTGTTGAGCGTCTCCCGATTCTCGGTAGAACCAGACGGAGGATTCGTCAGATTCGCTCTTGCAATATTTACGGTGAAAGACTCGACCTCTTCGATATTCGAATAGCCAGATGAATCACTAAAGCTGTTGGCAATGATGGTCACGCTATAGACTCCGATCGCAAGATCCTCACCAAGGGTGTAGCGGAAAGTATCTGTGCCCGAAAGGCGCACCGGAACACCAGAGAAGCTAATTTCGATCCCTTCAAAGTCGGTGAGAATCAATTCATCACCGTTAACAGAACTATGAACGAGGGTGTTCCCATTAGCCGGACGGAAGGTCACATCAATAAATCCGGCATCGTTAATCTCAGCGAGACCGATCTCGGAACCATTAAGACTTGTTGGAACCTCAGTTGGAACCGGGCCATCTCCATAATCGACATCCTGAGTGCGAGTGACAATGAGATCAGCGGTCGCTCCCTGAACGGTATAGCTCCGTGTGAAGGCGTGATTCGTCTCTCCTGAACTATCAGCCCAGCCATCAGGCGCGAAGTCCAAATTGACTTCACCGACCGCAAAGTCACCCGAAACAAAGTAGCGGAAGACGTCATCGCCAATCTCAAGTGGATTCTCCCTCTCGAGGAGAACAGCTGTCCCAACTCCGATACCAGAAAGCGAGAACTCCTCTCCGTTTTCACTCATTGGACTATCGAGAACAGTTTCAGGGACAAGTTCATTTCCCGCACTCGCACCGAAGCGAACGTCGATGTAGGTGCGATTGTTAGAAACTGCGATCTCGCTCGCTGTCGCAGCCTCTTCGTCGGCAAGAACGATGGTATGCCCCGCAAGGGTTCCGCCGTTAGCCACTCCAAGGAAACCGACTGAGCTCTCAACGAACTTCACCGTAATCTCTAGTGCGTCACCAGGAGCATTCGCGTTATCAGCGATCACAAACGAGACGGGAACCCTTAGGATACTATCATCCGGAGCAAAGACTGTAGGCCTTGTGACATCTAGGGTAGCAGTGACACCTGAGTTGGCGGCGAACTGAAGACCAGGAAGATCACTATTAATGTCTTCAAACTCCACATTGGAATCAGTAAGAGACGAACCATCGAGGGTGAAGTCGCCAGTTATCCGGGAATCAAAAGCGTCATGAGTATCGCTGACTAAGTAAATCTGGCTTTCATTTCCAGATCCGACGCGGAAAGCTGTGAGGCCAGCCGGAGCAAGAGCAACAAGAGCATCAAGACGCCCCTCAAGATCAGCAACCGTGGAATCGTAGGATGAGATCCAGATGTCAGAACCGCTATCCAGCGCATAATCAAGAGTCCAGCCCGCCACTGGTGGCGCAGCATTCGGTGGATCGAGCACGCGGACGGCTTGATCAACAACTTCCAGACTCATGGGAACGATATTATCGTTCTTTTTAAGAACGACATTGAAGTCATTGCCAGCAAGATTAACAACGATCAGTTGATTTGCCGTAGTAGGTTTGAAGAGTTTGTAAAGTGTTGAGACTTCAAGAGCATCCGCGAGTCCATCCCGGATGCTCTCACCTGCGGCACTGGCATTGAACTCAGAAATAGTAACACCATTCAGATCAGTAAGACTATAAACATCACCCAGCGCAGTGGAATTTCCAGCGACCGTGTAAGTCTCAGCCCGTGGGGTGTTGGCTCCCGAAGCAGTAACGACACCAGGCATCGTGATCTGACTGAAGTCGATCTCAAAAACTGTGCCACCAAAGTCGCCTGGCTGATAGTTACCTGTTCCCGGAGTGGAGGAAACCTGATCAGGGATTACCAACGAACTATCCACATACGACCAAGAATTCTCTAGGAATGTGAGTTGAATTTCACCATCGATTTGCCCTGCAGTATTCTCGGCAAAGTTCCCTTGGAGGAAGTAACGATAAAGGTGACCAGACCCACTGGTCAGACGGAGAGGTGCCGAGCTGTTATCAAGAGTGATGGAACCAAGCCCAGAACCGGTCAGACGGAACTCCGGCCCCAGATCGGTGATTGAACTTTCAAGGAAATCAAGAGTTCCTCCGGTAGGGCTGTCGAATGGCACGTCAATATAAGTGCGCCCATTGATCGAGTTAATATCGATTTCAGCACCTGAGGTAGGATCGACCAGACGTGCACTTGCGCCTTCAACGACGAAGCTGAGAGTGAAGTCCTCGTTGGCTACACCTGGTGTAGTGACTCCCTCTTCGCTAGTGGTATCCACATGCTTGAAGGCACCGGCAGCGAAGCTCAATTGGTAGTCCCCCTTAGTGAAGGCCTCATCAACGAGATAACGGAAGCGGCGCACTCCAGTGGTGCGGAGGGCGGCTACAAGAAGAGCTTTTTCATACACATCTCCGCTGCCGGTAATATCTGGCACATCCGATGCGGTCAGAACGATCTCATCACGATAGACGGAGGCTTCGGTGTTATCTTTCACGACCCGAACGATGCGATTCTCTTCAGATCCTTCGGCACCTCTGAAGACGAGAGCGGCGGTCTCCACGATTCCAAACTGGTTGATGATGGTATCGACGGGAATCACACTACCAGTCAGAGAAGGACCATTGTCACTCAGAGTGAACTGAGCATCGAGCAGGGAATCAAAGTCAAGTGAGACAGAACCAGATGAGGCGTAGTTCACATCGACGAAGTAGTAATCGTTACCATCGGTATGGCGGAACTTGTTTCCGTCGCTGTTGATCACTCCGGAATCAATCGCTTCGCCATTTCCAACAGGTGCGATGAGTTCTGCTGTTGGTTGGCCCCCTCCAGGGATCGCGGTGGCGTCCGTTGCAATTTCAAATTCAACTTCGTCACCTGCGGCATTTCTGAAGCCCATCTTGAGTTTCCCGTAGATGGACAGTAGTTCCACCTGGTCCGGAATATCGGCAAGGAAGAGAATGGTGACGTCACCATTGGCAGCATTCGAGAGGTCAGCATAAAGCTTACCGGAGATACTGATGTTGTCGTCGAGGAAGTTCAACTGTCCTCCAACAAGGAACTTGCCGTCGGTAGAAATCTTGATGAAGACCTTTCCGTTGAAGAGTGCCTGTGACGTGTAGATGGAATAGATACGGGCGCTTCCGGAAATGGTCAGTGGAGAGTTGAAGGCCGCGGAGAAGCCGTTCATGGCGGGGTTGGCAGCAATCAGTCGAGCTTGGGTGGCAACCTGGCTGCGAACGGTGTCAAGCCATGTCGAAACATCGATATCTCCTGGAGGTGCGAAGGCTGATCCGCGAAGAGCGAATGGATCGTCAATCGACGGCAGGGTCTTAAAGAACTCAACACTTGCAGTGAAGTCGGAGATGGTCAGACCGGAGTTGGGCTCAATGGTGATTGGAATGTCAGCATTAAGCAAGACACTCAGAGGCCCTAGCTCTGAGAGAGCAAAGCGGATGCCGAAGCCACCAACACCGGCAATCGCAAACTTTCCTTCCATGCCAATAAAGAAGACGCGCTGGGCAACTGGAGTCACGGTATCGAGCGCCGAGATAATATTAAACTGCTCGTCGAGACGGAGAATGCCACCAATAAGAGTCGCAGTGACCTCACCACCAAAGAGGTTGCCAGTGACACTGACTCCAAGTGCCTCGATTCCAATAATCGGGTTCTTTCCTTCAATTAAGAGCTTCGGTGAAATCTTAATTCCAGTGATGGAACCCGAGAAGGTCAATCCCTTCGCGCCCTTAATCTCAGTCACTTCGGCGGAGAGGATTAGGACAAAATCACCTGGATCTTCTTCAATATCATCCCATTGGATGCCAATCTGGGTGATCTTGATTGGGAGGAAGGAAGGCCACTTGAATGATTCTCCGGTGGCAGAGCCAATACTAATGAAAACACCGAATCCAGGAAGCGCATCAAAGCTACCATCACCCATGATGCGGAACTGACGGGCTTCACCAGTGAGAAGCAGAGAGCCTATCTTCACCGTGGCACCCACGCTAATGAATGAGACGAGAGCTTCATCAGCGTTTGCTCCGGTATTCAGCATGAAGCCAGTTGCACGGAGAGTCACGAAGCTACTTAGATTGAGCTCAAGCGTATCAGCGTCGAATTTGAAGGCATCAACCTTGCCGTCAGTGAAGCTCAGAGTCGCCCGTACCGCTTCTGTATTTTGCACTCCGTCAGTGACATCAGTCGCATCATTTCGATCACTCAAAGTACCACTGATCGCCTTACCAGGAAGAAAACGAGCACCACCTGAGGCGATGTAAATTTCCCCGTCGAAGTCGACCGCGTTCTCGGCGTCAAAGTTGACGGTAAAGTCATTGACTCCGATCCGGATGTCATCGAATTCGAGGATCGTTCCAATCTTGATCGCGGCCTTCTGGTTGCTTGCGACCGTGCCGTCTGCATTGAGAGCCGTGCCATTATTCTTCGTGCTGTCGAGGCATCCATAACAAATCTCAGCAGTTTTGAGAGTGAAGCCGTTATCACGAATCACCAGCCCTTGCAGAGTTCCTTGAATGTTGACCGAGGGAACCTTAATGACAGCCTCGGAGATGTTCACCAATTCCTGAGCCATCCCTTCAGTAACCGACCCTTCAGCACCGAAAGACGGATCGTAATTAATATTAATTCCATTAGCTGTGACATTAACAACTTCCGGCACATCAATTTCAAGAACCCCAACGCGGAGGCCCCACTTACCAGTCAGATCAATGTCAACATTTCCACCAAGCAGGCCGAACGCATCGACTGCGATGTCGAAGGTGCCGAGAACGCCGAGGAGCTCAGCCTTGATACCGCTATCAGCTTGGGAACTGCTCTGATTGGTTTGCTGGCCGTTAGCGTCGGTAGCATTTCCGCCACCACCAAAGTTGAGGCTCGCACGGTTTACACCGATGCCAATTGTCAAAACGAGGAGACCATCTTTAAAGCCAATGTCTTCTAGACCAACCGTCGGCCCTTCCACTTCAAGAGGTCCAATATTAATTGTTCCAGATGCCGCTGCCGACCCAGCCACGGTCGGATCAACAGTGAAGGACTGGGTGATATTCCCTGTATTGGAATTCCCTGCAACAGTGTCATCGACACCGACGCTTGCAAAGGAATCATCCGTGAAGGTTATGCGGACATTCCCTCCCTTGAAGAGCGTTGGGGCCGCTGGCGTTGATGCGGCTTGACCTGCAGGAACCGGTGCCGGAGATACTGCTTTGATTGGGGTCAAGAAGTAACGATAGGTGACGCTTTTCGCAGTATCCTCAAATCCAGAGATCAGAAGCGGCTGACCACGAAGAATCGGGAAGCCATCCGAGTTGAGCTTAATGCGATCAACTCCGGAACCACTCAGCTTGAATTCTGATTCTTCGTCGGTGATCGTCAGCTTATTAATTTTAGTGCCATCTTGGGAGGTGAAGCTGACGTCGATATACTGCTTCTGGTTCAACGCTGCGGCATCTATGGAGCCACCATTCGATGGGCTCACAATTGTAGCAGTGGGACCTGGAAGGGCATCCGCAGTCGGGACCACATTAAAGTACTCGATCTCTGCAAAGTTACCGATACCTCCGTTATCTGAGAATGAACCAGAGTTGAACTCGATGGTGACCCGGCTATTAAACTGATCAGGAGTTAGTGAGCCTCCTGTGAGTTGGTAACGCCATGTGTTGACCTTACCGGGAACACTGGTTGGTTTACCATCGAAGACAAGATCATGATTGGTCTGGCCGTTAATTTTGACCGCGAATTCCTGAGCAACGTCGGTAATCGTGGCGTTATTTAATCCGACATTGTTTAGGTCGTTGTATTGAATATCGATGTAGTGCTTCTCGAGAAGGTCAGATGCTACCAAGATTCCTCCAGTCACTGGGCCTGCAAGGTCAGCCGTCGGGAAGAAGTCTGTGCCACTGAATCCATTATTATTGCCTGCAGAGTTATCGACCTGTCCGGCATCCAGTCCCATCTGATCCATGATAGAGAAGCCATTCACTTTGAAGGAATTCAACTTAAAGCCAGTGGCCTTGGTAATCGCGAAAGAGGCGCTTCCGTTCACCGTGAAGAGCGAGTCGCCATTCTCGTCGTTGATGGAAACAAAGCCCCCCCCAATGAGAACATCAAGATCACCACTTGGACGGCGAGAGATGACAATCGTACCACCCACGCTGAAGCGATTTCCGACACTGAAGGAGGCATTCCGCGCAACGAACGAGAACGTTCCAGGATTCAGGTCAGTTCCTCCAAGATTCACAATCTGGGCCGAAGTATTGATCAATAAGGTGACCTCGCCCCGAACCTCAAGTCCATCGAGCCCTATGAGGGCTAGATTCCCGCTGGCCTTCGCTGCGTAGATCCCCTGCCCATCTTCGCCAAGATTCTTGTAGTCAACAATGCCGTCAGAAAGAAGCACTCCGATCGCTTCGGGATTGAGCGTGCCATCAAGAAGTTCAAATGGCCCATTCCCGATGAATAAGTCGATATCTGAACCCGAAAACCGATCGCCATCTGCGGAAAGAATGCCCCGGAACTCGACCAAATCGCCAAAGTCGATTTTCAGATCCGCAAGAACGCTGAATTCAGCTTCGGAAACTTTAATAGTGATAACCTCATCTCCAACCACCAAAGACATATCAACAGCAGTTTCAGTAGTATTCATTAATACTCCAATCTTAGCAGAAACCCCCGTTCCACCATCACTGGAGTCACCAATCGCAGCTCGGCCTGCAAGCTGAGCCACAGCACCTTGGTTCGGGCCAGAAGTGATGAAGACAATTGCGCCCGTCGCATTAATCAAGCCATCCGAGAAATCGCCAGAAGCATCAATGCGAACTTTACTGGCCGCTATCGAAAGAGCATCGACCGAATCAGAAGTGGGTGTCAGACGAACTTGCCCTTTCTCGAAGGCAAAGTCTCCAATCAACGCAAAGTCACCTATAGTGAGAGTCGCACCAATCGCCTCGGCCCGGAAAAATGGTCCTTTTTTGAGATTCAGAACCTTTGTCACCGTGCCGGTTTCGGTTGCGAAGGAGAATGTCTCATTGACAGCCACACCTAAGTTGTTGATCTGAAATTTTAGTGATGTGTTAAATCCTCCACCGATTTGATCCACGAGTGCTTGGGTCAATCCGGAATCCCCTTCGAACTCACCTGCGATACCTTGCAGTGTAATCAAAAGGCTACCACTTCCATTCCTGAGGAAGACCCCAAGATCATCAGCTTCTCCAGCTCCTTGTGGATCACCGAGGAAAAGCGAAGTGTCAGAAAGGCCAATCCGGATGACCTTTACCTTGCTAGCTGTAGTGATCTGCTCGAGGAAGAAGACTGTCTCAAGTCTCTGGCCAAGAATGGTCAGCTCAACCGGGACCGCCTCAGTTGTCAGGGAACCTGCCGTTCCTGCCTGCACCTTAATGAATGGGCCCCTATCAACATTAATGGACGCGGTAATACCATCGACCTCTATGAAACGGTTCACCGCCTGAGTGGTAGTGTTAATCTTGATGAAAATATCAGAAGCTGAAAACTGAATATCTTGGCTGAGGGCCGGAGAGAGGGTCAAGCCAGCCCTAAGGTCGGCGGCAATGCCCTGCGAGTTCACCACGATAACGCCATGTTCAACAGTCGCCGTTATGAAGGTCTCATCACCATTTCCAAGCTCAAGAACAGTGTGAGTGACCGCAATCACAATCTCGCCGGCCGACTTCTCGAAGGAGAAGTTACCCGTAAGGCGCTGACCAAGAACATCAAGGAACACCCCGATTCCACTTACCGTAATCCCTGCTTCTAGCGTTACGGAAGGAGTGCTTGGAATTCCGTCATCGTCCAATTCATAAGGAATTTGAACACGCGGGGCATTTGGAGTCGCGCCTGGGGCAGTCATCGAATTGAAGCTAACCCTAAAGAGGCCGCCAACACTCACCCCTGGGATTGAGACTGAAACTTGCACGCTCACGAAACCTACAATCCCTCCATTCGTTCCACTCACTATCTCAAGCACGCTTGGGCTGCCGGTTGGGCTCTCAGCCCTGACAAACTCCCGGCCATTCGCGCTTAGAGAAACGAGGACGTTCTCGAGCATGATACGAGTTGTAGAAGTATCTGCATTGCTTCCAACCCCCCCTACATCATTATCATTACCAAGATTAGTTTCGCGAATAAAGGTGAAGTCACCTTGGATATTCTGGCCAGCTAATTCCACCTCGAGTCCCTCCACCTTCACCGAGAGATAAGGCCCAGCAGGAAGAGTAAGAGTTTGCTCGATATTTCCAGTGCGGAAGGTCTCACTCACCGCGACATTGGTGCTATTGATGCGAACCGTAACGCGCTCAACTGCGATCCCCTCACCCTGCGTGATATAGACTGCTGCGGCAGCACTGAACTCACCGGCAAGTCCGCGAGGAGTCACGATGAGAGAAGCGGTGCCATCGGTGATCCAAAGACCGATGTCATCCGAGTCTTTATCAAATCCGGCGGTTCCACCATCATCACCTAGGAATAGACTTAGGTTTGCGATGGCAAGCCTGAGAGTTTTCTTATCATCGGTGGTATCAAACAGTCCATCAGCTCCTGCTCCGGTGATTTGCTCGAAGCTAAAGTCTCCCGTCAGCGTCTGCCCAAAGAATTCCAGACTGAAGTCCTCAATCGTGACTTTGAAGTAAACACCGGCCTCAAGACCCAGCGTCAAGTCGCCGGTGCCATCCGCATTCGGGATCGGGAAGGTCGACGTCAAGTCTTTCCCCGTATTGTTAATCATCACATTAACAGTCGCGGGAGTCTCGACCAAGCCAGGAATACGAAGTGAAACAGAACCTCCAATGACTCCACCCACACCATCTGGAGTAACCACCAAAGCCAATGTTCCACCAGTCATTCTAAGTCCGGCATCGTCGGCCTGATCAGCCACTCCGTCCGTGGTTCCCATATCATCACCGAGGAAGAAATTGATGTTGGAACCACCCAGCCGAATTACGGTTGCAGGTGGTGCAGTTCCGATTCCCGGGATGATGCTGCGCTCGAAGAAGAAGTTTCCACCGATGCTCTGGCCGGCGACGGCAAGAAGCGTATCGACTGCGACAAAGCGAATGTAGTCGCCCGTATCCAGAACAAGAGGAAGATCAACACCACCAACCTCAACCGAAGTATTAATTGGCATGTTCGTGTTATTGATCTCAAGAACAAGCTCGGAGCTAAGGCTAACACCCGGGATATTCTTAAGTTCAACCGTTCCACTGATCCGTCCGGCAAGCCCCTTGGTAGTGACGTTGTTGATGGTATTCTCAATAACAAGAAGAGTTCCCACCCCCTTGGTCAGACTTACATATTCTTTCTGCCCGTCACCCAAGCTGAGTGCGACATCAAGAGCGGTAATGCTCAATAGAGTGCCGGTTGATGTAGTGACATTCTCGATGGCGAAACTACCCGATAGACTCTGCCCTGCGATACTCAGAACTGCATTTGCAACTCCGATGCGAAAGTAAGGTCCAGCAGGAAGATCAATATCAACGGTATTTTCGCCAACCTGAACGGTATCGATGACTCGGCCATTCGTATTATTAATCTCAAGGCTAGAGGTCCCACTGAGCTCCACACCATCAACCAAGTCGCCAAGATCGACAGTTGCGTTCAGGGTCCCTGCGATTCCTCCGGTGTCCGGAACAATTATTCCGTCAGCACCAACAACATCAGGAAGAATCAACAAAGTTCCGCTGCCCTCAGCGATCGCGATACCTTCAAAGTCGATGTTTAAGTTCTCGACGAGGATAGTGAGTCGATCCTGACCATTTGCATTCGTCTCTTTCCGGACGAAGAAATCTGCTTCGAGCACAACCTCAGCAACACTAATATTGCCGCCAATAGCCGCAAACTCGAAGAACGGACCACCCTCGATACGTGTCGCGGCGGCATCATCGAGGATTACCGGAGCAGTTCCGGAGTTGACGCGGATGATGATCTTATTGGCAGAGATATTAACAGGCCCGAGATCAAGTGAAGCTCCAAGTGATAATAAGCCTGCCACACCACCACGACTTACAAGCAATTCCCCCTCAAGGTCGTTAAGACTGGCAAAGCCGTCACCTAGCTCAAGCAAACCATTTTGGATACCTAATTTAAGGTATTCTTCACCGTCAGGGCGAACGCCCTGCTCAAACTGAAAGTTTCCAGTAAGTGTCTGACCGGCAATGACCACATCAATACTTTCAGCGAAGAAGCGAATGAATGACGATCCTGCGCCAGCTCGAGGAACATCAAGTGTGACATCATTAGCGCCTGGAATGACAATGGTCTCTGTTACTTCAACTGTCCCCGTGTTGAAGATCAGAGACATATTAGCTGCGATCGTGACTCCAGGAATACTTTCAGTGAAGTTCCCAGTGATTGCACCGGCAATTCCATTTTGATCAATTCGGATGGCTGCATAACCTTGATTTATGCTGACTAGATCCTGCGTTCCGTCGCCCAATCCAATAAAGACCTCACTCGCTGCAATCCGGAGAATCTTTTGTCCTCCCTCCAAGACCTCCTTAAAGATAAAGTTTCCACTAAGTGTCTGACCAAGAAGAGTAAGTTCAAGTTGAGTTGCCGAGACTTGGAGATACGGACCCGCCGAGATATTAAGATTAATGGTCTGCTCTCCCAATTGCACCACTTCCTGAACTTCAGCGGTGCCCGTATTCACACGAAGGCTGAAGTTTCCACTGAAACCTACGTCCACTCCCGGGACGGAGAGACCAATTGTCCCATTTGCCTCACCAGAGAAACTTCCTGGTAGTTGTGTGCTAACCCCTTGATCGTCGGTCACCACAGCGCCGGATTTGATCACAAAAGCTCCGGTTCCATCCGAAATGGCCAGACCAGCGTCATCATCTTCACCAACCCCACCACGGTCGCCGAGAAAGATATTGAGATTAGTAACACCAATCTTGATGAACTTAGGAGGCTCGACAGCGAGTGAAGGATCGATGGCCTCGCGGTCCTTGGCCTCTTGCGAAAGCTCTCCAACCGACTGCTCGAAGGAGAATGTTCCTGAAAGACTACTACCAAAGATGACCACTTCAGGAATGACGGCCGTCACACGCGCGAACGGCCCACTAGAAAGAGTGATATCCATTCCAGCTGCCTTTACCTCCTGTGAAATTGGAGTTGTGTTAATCTCTAACTTGGCAGTAAGACCTGAGCCGCCGAAATCAACATTCGGAATTGGCTTAACAATGTTGAGAGTTCCTTCCAGCACCCCAAAGAATCCAGGTGAGGTGTAAGTGTAGCTGAAGGTGGAAGCGGAGCTCGTCAGAGTAATGAAAGTGTCCGAAATGAGATCATTGTTCTCATCCCGCGTCGTGCTACCCAAGCCGACGTAGAGATTCTCAACGCCCACCTCGATAGAGTTTTGATCAATAGCAAAGCGGAAGTCTCCATTGACGATTTGACCTGCAATCTCTAGATCAAAATCATCAACCGTGATAATCGTGCCAGGTGTATCCGGAATGCTGACAATATCTTCAGGCGTTCCTCCGGGCAGAGTCAAAGTCCTTCCCGTGCCAGCGGCTGCACCATAGACCAAACGAACCGTTCCGCTCAACGCGAAGCCGTCTAGGCCGATTACCGAAACCGTGCCCTCAGCCACCAGCAAAGAATCATCAGCGGACCTTGTGAATTGAGCATCATTTAAGAGGAACCCTTGAGCAGAAGGATTCACAACACGCTCGCCTGCATCGTCAAATTCATCCTCAAGGAACGCTGGTCCCTGCCCGACAAAGATCTTTCCTGTTCCGCTGAACTGATTGCCATCAAACTCAAGGAAAATGAAATCACCGATTCGAACGGTCGCGGAGATATTGATGCTAACCCCCCCGTTAGGATCAATTTTTTGGAGGTCGATCACAAACTCGCGGTCACCCAGCATTATTGTTTCGTTTACTTCGCGACCTGTCGTATTGATGCTCACGGTCACCGCGGCGCCAACACTCGCTCCACCACCGCCAGATTCAATGCTACCTGTAAGATTACCGGCGATACCATCCGCTAAGAGGACAACCGCTCCATCGGCAGCCGCAACGTCTTCATCGTCAACAGTGAGAGAAGCCTGATCAATCGCAATTCGCGTGGTGATATTACCTGCGCCATCCGTGGTTTGATCAAAGAGGAATCCTCCGACGATCGTAACCGGTCCGACAATGAGCGAACCGCTCACAACTTCGACACGGACGTAAGGTCCAGCCGGAAGAGGAGGCAATCCGGGACCAAGATCCACCTCAGCTCCGGTGGTGTTGAGAAGGAAGTTCGCCTTCTCGACGATGAGGCCAAGATTCGGTCCAAGGTCTGCCGTAATTTCAGCATTGGCAACGCGAAGTCCCATGCCTCGAGAATTAACCACCAAGGTAGTCTCATCTGCAGTCACCTCGATGATGGGATTGGTTCCGTCATTCAGAGCGAGAAAGAATTTGGTGATGTGGAGGCGAACGACCTGTTCACCGCCCGCCAGAGTGAATTCCTCGATCACAATGAGGTCAGCTTTAATGTGCTGTGAAAGTACATTGATGAGCACCTTACCTACTTCAGGAGGCTCGACCTCGGGAGGCCTGACTTCAACCCTAAACTCATTGGCTGCGGTATCGAAGGTAACCGTTGCGGTGCCAGTCATCGTTACATCTGGAACGTTCAGCGCGACCACACCAGTAAAGCTTCCGGTAACGCCCGTGCTCAGTAGAACGAGCTCTCCGCTGGCCAGCGTTACATTAACAAAATCAGTGCTACCATCACCTAATCCGAGCGAAACTTCATCGAAACTCAGAATAGTGACCTGATCTCCATTCTCGTCCTGCTGCTGTTCGAAGGCAAACTTGCCCTGTAGGGTTTGCCCTCCAATTTCAATGGAGATGTTTGTTCCCCCAACACGGAAATACTTCGAGACCACAACTTGCCGGGAGTATTTTTCAAAAAAGTCTTCCTCAAGTTCATACGTGTCTTCATTTGCGTTAAAGGCGAAGGCAAACTTTTTGACCTTTTCTATATCAAGCTCGAGATCCTGAGTGATATTATCAACGAGGAATTCTTCATCGAGAGCCCGACCAGTCTGATTCAGCTCAAGAGTGAGCGTACCACTAAACTCAAAATCGGGAAGATCGGTTTCAACATCGACAGTCAGCTTGCCGGCGACGCCACTGCCAGGCTCGTCGTTTGGTTTGTTGATAAGCAAGAAGTAGCCTTCGCCATTGGTGAGATGAATGAACTCGCGATCTTTGTCCCCCAAGCCAAGTTCAGCGTTCGTGATGGCGATACGGATTGCTGTTGTATCATCGGATGCATCATCAACGTCTGCTCCACGGTTAAGGACGATGCTTTCGAAGACGAAGTTTCCACTCAGGCGCTGGCCAGCCACGGCTAGGATAATGTCATTACCCGTTACTCGGAAATACGGACCGGAAGGAAGCTCGAGGGTTCTTGTTGCCGCTCCGACCTGGAAGGTCTCTGAGATAGCATTCCCGGTCGTGTTGATTTGGAGAGTCAGTTTCCCTTCAATGCGGAGAGTATCAACTGGGAGAATCTCAACGGTCGCGGAGATCTCAGCCGCAAAGCCATATGAGGTGAGGAGGAAGAGGCCGCTGCCATTGCTCAAGTCGAGTTGTGCCCCTTCAGTTCCAAGCAGGATCTCTGCCTCTGTCACAGTGACCCGGATTATACTGGTGTTGGCGACCGGGTTCGTAACTTGCTCGAAGCTAAACTTCCCTTCGATCGTTTGACCTGAAACAGAGATTTCTGCATCGGTGTCGGCGTTGAGGCGAACCGTGTTTGCACCGATGCCGGCGAAATCCTCTATGGCCAGTTGAGTCGTCGTTGTGGTGTTAAGTTCAAAGTCAACGGTGCCCTCAAGAATGACACCATCCACATTGAGGGTAGGTGCGATTCCTGTGACGCGAGCGGCGACACCATCTGGAAGGAAGAGGAACTCGGCAGAATCAACAGTCATTCCGATGATTGGCTGAGCCTCGGTGCCACCCATTCCGAAGTTAAGGTCAGTCGCCGCTACGTGAAGCGCTTTGGCTCCACTTTGGATGGTCGTCTCGGTGATTTCAAAGTCAGCCTTTAGCCGAAGGTCGGCAATCACGAGAGTGACATCATCACCCGAGATACGGAAGGTTTGGCCAGCGTCGATCTGGAGGTTGAGCGTGGCGGAACCAGCTCGGAGAATTTCGTCCACTGCGGCTCCGGTATTGTTCACTTCAAGAGTCAGCCCACCTTCCAGCAAGGCTCCTTCAACTCCGAGCGAAACATCACCGGAAATACGACCTGCGAGACCAGCGTCAGTGACGACGAAGAGGCCTGTTCCGTTATCGAGCGTAAGAAGACCATCAGCGAGATTGATTGAGACATTATTAAATCCGACCCGAACAATCTGGGAATCGAAGTCCTCACCAGTTCCACCTGGAAGGCCATCGGCACCGAGTGACTGAACTTGTTCCAAGGTCACATCTCCAGCGAGGGTTTGACCGAAGAGATCCACCTCAACGTTGGTGGCCTCAAAGCGGACGTAAGGTCCGAATGGAAGCTCAAGCGTGTAAGTCTCGCCTGCGATGGTGAAGTCCTGACTCACGGCCGCGTTCGTGTTGTTGATCCGGAGAGAGAAGTCCCCTTTCACCTTCACGTCGTCAGACCCAAGGTTGATTTCGATGCTTCCGTTGATCTCTCCCGCAAGTCCGGCATCAGAGATCACCAGCGCTCCAGAACCATTCGTGAGGGCTACGACATTCTCAAGAGAGCCCACTTCTTCTCTCCCGGAAGTCAGGGCAAACTCAACTTCGGTCGCACGGATCGTGAGAAGGCTCGCTCCAGTCGCAGCATCAGTCGTTGACTCAATCGCGAAGCGTCCCTCAATGCTCTGGCCCTCGACAATCAAGCGAGCCTCAGCTTCGACGCGGAAGAACTGACCGGCTGGAAGATTCAAATCAACCTGCGAAACTCCCACCATGAAGCTCTCATCGACTGCCGTTGGAGTGGTGTTAATGGAAACTTCGAAAATCGCTTGCGTCGTATCTATTCCCTGAAAGATGATTCCGGGTACTTTCACACCCACCCCGCCGCTGATTGTTCCCGCGATTCCGGCTTCGGTTACGATTAACACTCCAGAGGCCTCAACGATATCAACCCCCGCAGTTTCGCTACCAAGCGAAATATTCACCTTGGTGGCTTCAATAGTCAGAGTAGAACCGTCATCAGGATTTCCAAAGGCTCCGTCAGGACCCAAAGTTGTGGCTTGGCTGAAGTCAAAATCACCTTGGATACTTTGACCGAGAATATCGAGAGTCGCGTCAATCGCCACGAACTGTTTCACCTCGGCCCCGTCGTCCTGGAAGTTCACCGCAACGCCTGGTGAGGTACTACCCGTGATCTCGATGACTTCAGCAATATTAAGCCCAGTAGTATTCACCCGGACGCTCGCATCAGCTGAAATCGTCACTCCATCGACCCCAATCAACTCCACCGTGCCGCTTGCAACGAGGGCGAAAGTGGATGAATCGGCACCTGCGATTTTGATCAGGCCTACCCGGCCGTTTGTAAGAAGCGCGCCTTTCGCCAATGGATTGATGGCTTCATCTCCGATTCGAAGAGGCCCCTGCCCCAAGAAGATCTCAAGATCCTCGCCAGCGAAGATCTCGACATCGACCTGATCATCGCCGACAGTGATAGTGCTCTCAGTAAATCGCACATTTCCTGAGATGGTCACAAAATCACTAATATTGATGGTGAGGTCCGAAATTGATACATCAAAGATGTTGCCCTCATTAGCCGAGAAGGCGATTGAGATTTCAGATCCACCAAGAGTCGCGATTTTGTTAATTGCACCTCCGGTATTGTTGATCCGAAGCGCGAGATCACCTCCTGCACCGATCGGCCCTAGAGCAATATCAGCGCGGCCAGATAGAATTCCAGCAAGCCCTCTATTTGCGAGAACAAAGACACCCTCACCGTCAACAAGCTGAGCATTCTTACCCTCAAACTCAATCGCTGCTGAAACATTACTTGCAGCCAGGGTCGTCACCTCCGCTAGACCTTCACCACGCTGCTCAAACAGGAAGTCACCACTCAATGAAACATCATCTCCCCCTACTAAAAGCCCCAAAGGTTTAATAGTAGCATTGACAGCTTCAACACGAATAAATGGTCCTTTCGGCAGGGCGAATCCTGCATTCCCTGCAAAGGAAGTCATCTCCGTGGTTACTGCAAATGGAAGTGTGTTGACCTGAAGAGTAGCCTCGTCGACCAAAAACTCGAGACCAGGTATATTGAAAGGACTTCCTCTCACTGTGATCTGGCCAGCAATTCCTTCAGGAAGAATAAGGAGTTCCGCTGAAGAATCTCTAATACTAACAAGTGGATTTGAGACACCGCCAATTTGAGTGCTCACACCACTGATGGCCACTCGGACAACATCACGAATTCCAACTGCAACCTGCTCAAAGAGCACGTCACCACGAATATCGATACCTGGAATAGATACAACTACATCCTCCGCGACCACCCGGACAAATTGAGCAGGAGCCGAAGTTCGGGTATTTATTTTTAATCCGACGCTGGCAACTGAGAGTTCAATATCGTCGCTTCCAAAGCGAACACCCCCAGTCATTTCAGAGAAGATTCCATCGTCGAAGAGGTCCAGTTCACCAGATTCAATGGTAGCAACCAAAAGGCCACCACCGAAGTTAAGTTCCGCATCAGTCACTTCGACACTGATCAGATCAGCTGTCTCGGTGAAGACAAAGTTTCCGCTTAGAGTTTGCCCAGAAATTCCTACCTCTGCATTCTTAGCGCTGACCTTGAAAAAGGATCCAGCAGGAAGGGAAACAGCAACCGTCTCTCCACCAAACTCGAAGATCTCATTTACCTCCGCAGGGGTTTGATTGATCTCAATTCCAAGATCACCCGTAAAAGTGACACTTGGAATATTAACCACGAAGCTCCCCGAAAGGGTTCCAACTAATCCACTGGACATCTCTTCGGCATTATCGCCAAAGCTCTTGATAAGTAGAACTCCCCGACCATCACTGAGCTTAACGAAAGGATCGTTAACCGAGCCAAGTTGCAGGCTAGCGTTAGTAATAACGACACGGGTCTCAGTCTTACCATTCACCGTGCTTTGCTGGAAGAAGACATCAGCAGCCAATGATTGATCAGCAATAGCCAACTCAGCTCCAATTGCTGCGATCCGGAAATAAGGACCGGCGGGCAGATCAAGAATAAGATCCTCTCCAGAGAGAGAAATCGTCTCGCGAACCATGGCTTTCGTCGTATTTACAACAACCTCGAATTCATCAACATTCAGACTAAAGCCAAGCGACGGATCAGTAGCAACAGAAACGCTGAACTGGCCAGCAACACCAGCTGAGGTAACGCGAAGAATCCCCGACCCCTTACTAAGACTCAGGAAGGTGGTGTTACCGTCGCCAAATGAAGCCGAAACTTTAGAAAGGCCGAGAAGAGTGATCGTTGAGCCCTCATCCAAAATTTCATTACGTAGGAAAATATTTCCAGAAAGTTCCTGACCAGCGATCTTCAAGTTTATCTGTTCACCCACCGCCTGGAAGAAGTTACCCGCCTCGATTCCTTCCCGAGTGGTTCCATCAGAGGCCACGATAAACTTATCACTCGATGCTTCTCCGGTCGTGTTGACAAGAATGTTAAGATTAGAATCAAGTTCTACACCCGGTATGGCGACTGCAAAGGTTCCGCCAATTGCTCCCATCAAACCTGCATCAGAGATGACGATCTCTCCGAAACCCTGAATCACGGTGACATAGTCGGAATCGCCATTACTTATTTTGAGTGAGGCCTCTGACAAAATGAGGTGGGTCTCTCGGCGATCGTCTTGAATATCGAAGGGAGTTCCGGAAACATCACGGAGACGTTGTTCAATCGAGACATCTGACTGAATCACTTGGTCCCCAATTCCTATAGTTACACCAAGACCTTTAATACTCACAAAGGACTCACCTTGCAGTGTCGCTTTCTGTGTCTCATCAAAGACAACGTTCACACTACTCGATGTGCCAGGAATAGTGATCGTTTCATCAACCGCCTGATTTGAACTATTGACACGAACTCGGATCGTCCCAGAGAGAGAGATATCAGGAAGACCAACGACACTCACCTCGCCCGAAGCGTCGAGCGCATACTGAGTCGAAGTTCCTTCGATGATTTTGACCAAGCCGACACTCGCGTTGTCAATCAAGAGTCCCTTTGCAAATGGATTAATCGACCCATCAGCCAGAGTGGCTGGTCCTTCGCCGATAAAGAGACGGAGTCCAGTTCCAGCAACCACGGAAGTTCCGTCCCCACGGTCAGTGAAGCTAAAGGAACCTTCCAGAAGGACGATATCACCAATTAGGAGAGAAGCATTGGCGAGAGTGGCTGATAAGACACTGCCTTCATTCGCTCCAAAGAAAACATTGATAGTAGACCCTCCAAGCTGGATCGTTTCATCGACCGCACCGCCCGTGTTATTAACAGAGAGAATGAGAGTTCCTCCAGCGTCAAGCCCGCCTGCACTGGCAGCGAGATCACCAGAGAGCGTCCCCGCGACACCCTTTGACTTAACTACCAAAGCACCGATTCCATTAATCAGGCTTGCTTCTCCGTCATTCACATCAACCGCCACGGTGATGTTAGCCATTGCAATACGGGTTAGATTTGAGAACGACTCGAAGAAGAAGTCTCCCGCAAGAACAGCATTAACATTAAGATCATCGAATTCATTGAGAGTCAGCTCAGAACCGATAATGGCTAAGCGGACGAATGGTCCAGCAGGAAGCGTTAAGGTTTCAATTCCCTGAGCAAGGGAGAAATCACGAGTAACAGAAGAAGGATTGGTGTTGATTTCGATCCGGGCAGATTCCGTTGAGAATTCGAGACCTGGAACGGGGCTAACATCAACAGGCCCGACATTCAGAATACCAGAGATACCAGTCGAGCTGACTTCAAAATCACCAGCGGCCCCGCTTATGGAAATAAAGGGTTTCTCGTCATCACCACCAAAACCAAGGGTGAGAGAAACGCCAGAGAAAGTAGCTTCGATCTTTCCCGAAGCGAGTTGCTTAAAGTCGAAGTTTCCCCTGAGACGTTGACCAGCGATGTCGATTTCAACCGTGTCTCCAGTAACCTGAATAAATGGCCCTGCCCGAACACTGATGTCGCTTTGTGCGCCTTGAATATCGAACAGCTCGAAATTAGTCCCGGTATTATTTATCTTAAGCTTAAAGTCACTAAGAAGTGTGAGGTTGGGCACTTTCGCATTTATGTCACCGCTGATACTTGCGACGATTCCCTCTGAAAGAATAAGGATATCTCCTTGTCCAGCCTCGAGAGTGATTAGTCCGTCACCGATCTCAGTGCTCACATTGGTGAGTTTAATGAGAAGCGCCAGTTCAGATTTACCATTGCCAAGATTAATGTTTGGTCGGTTGAAACTGAGATCAGCATTGATCGAAAGGCCTTCAACATCGAAAAGAATATCCGAAGCTTTAATCTCGACGAAAGGATTGAGACCATCGAGGGAACGCTTGTCTCCCTCAAATTTCACCAAGATTGGACTCTCGAGACCCGGAACAGTAATGATCTCGTGGATCGTTTTATCCGAACTATTGACCCGAACATCGATTGATCCACTAAGATTCAGTCCGGCTATTCCAATTACTCGCATTTCACCATTAGCATTTACCGCATATTCAGGACCATTTTCGGCCTCAACCTTTACCAAGCCAATATTTGCATTTTCGATTAGGATGCCACGAGCAGACGAATTGATCTCACCACCTTCAAGGAACGGTTCCCCTTCTCCGATAAAGATTGTCACCCCTGCACCACCAGCAATCGAAACGCTCCCTCGCTTAGTAAAAGTAAAGCTTCCCTGAATCAGGAGAACATCTCCGATTCGAAGGCTAGAATTAGCGAGAGCAACTGAGAAGACCATTCCATCTTCTTCTGAGAACGAGATCAGAATACTGCGGGTCCCAATCAAAATTGTTTCATCAATCGCTTGCCCGGTATTGTTGACACGGAGGAAGAGATCCCCGCCTGCTTCAAGCCCTCCGAGAGCGACGTCAAGTGAACCTTCCACTGTTCCCGCAATTCCATCGGCCGTTATAACAAGGGCACCCAACCCATTAATGAGACGGGCTTTTTCACCGTTCACCGACACCTCAGCTGTGACATCAAAGAGAGCAAGTCTGGCAACACCATCAACTTGATCAAACGCGAAGTTCCCCCTCAACCCAGCATCAACAAGATTATCGATGGTGAGGCTGGCATTTAGAACCTCGACGCGAAGATATGGCCCAGCAGGGAGAGTGAGATTACGAGCACCGGTTCCAAGCATAAACTCATCAGTGACAGCATTCGGACGAGTATTGACCTGAATAGTAACGTTGTCAGTGGTGAGAGTGACACCTGAAATAGTCACAAAATCGGCTTTGACGTCCTCAACACTCAGACCGCCAGCAACACCCTCGGCATCGATAAGAAAGGTTCCGAATCCACCAGTGATTGCCACAAAATCAGTTGTTCCGTCCCCGAGAGTTAGGGAGGCATTCTCAACATCTACTCGGACAGAGCCGTCGGCATTCTGCTCAAAGGTGAAGTCACCACCAAGTTCCTGACCAGCGATCGTCAACTCGACTCGGGTCCCAGCAATCTGGAAATATGGACCAGCAGGAAGCGCCAATGTTTCTAGAGCACCGAAGGCTTCATAGCTCTCATTAATGATCAGGCCAGTGGTGTTGATTCGGAGAGCAAAATCACCAGTCGCGAGGACATCTGGGACAGTGAAGGTCAGGATGCCTTCGATCTCTGCAGCGAGACCTTCAGGAAGAATTAAGAAATCTCCTGATCCTTCAGAAAGAGTGACAAAGTTTTCGGTTAGAGAGCCAAACGACGCGCTCACATTTCGAAGGCCGAATCGAAGAACCTCGATATCATCGCTGCTATTTCCTGGCGTGTTATTACGATCAGAACGGAAGCGACTAACAGAAAGATCAGCGACGAGTGACTGACCGAACACTTCAAGAGTTATTCCAATCGCCTCGATCAAAGCATACGGCCCGGAAATACCCGCAGTTTGAGTCGCGTCAAAGTTGACTGTGACAGATTGCTCGGTTCCGGGGATGCCGATCGTCTCGGCCACCGCTTCGTTGAATGTGTTGACGCTGACTCGCATCGTTCCGCTCAGGACGAGGTCGACTATTCCTATCACTTTTACATCTCCATTTGCTTCCAAAGCATAGAGAGGGCCTCCGGCTCCGTCTACCTTCACAAGTCCGAGAGTCGCGTTGTTAATGAGTAGGCCGCGAGCAAATGGATTGATCTCACCATTCTCCAATAGCGCTGGCCCTTCACCGATGAAGAGGGTTAATTCGGTTCCAGCGACGACCTGACGGCCACCGCTATTCACGAAGGAAACGTTACCCTCGATTGTGACGATGTCGCCGATATTGATGGTCGCTCCGAGAAGGGCCACACCGAAGACCAGCTCGGAATTGCTGAAGAAGACCTTGATACGGTCCGAGCCAATCTCGATCTCTTCATCAACGACTGCTCCCGTATTATTGAAGCGCAGGATCAAGGTGCCTCCAGCTTCAAGACTAGGAACGCTCGCTGCCAGAGTTCCACTAATACTTGCCGCGATTCCGGTGGAGGTGATGACGAGCGCCCCTTCTCCATCGATGAGGCTTCCGCTTTCTCCATTCACATCGACTGATGCTGTCACGTTCGTTGCAGCCACCCGTGTGATTAATCCAACTTGATCAAAGAAGAAGCTCCCGGAAATCGAAGCATTCAAGCCCGTCAGAGATAGGGTAACATCGAGAACCGCAACGCGAACGAAGGGACCAGCTGGGAAGTTGACTGTTTCGATCCCGTTCCCACCGCCCAAATCAATCTCGCGGCTCACCGCTACCGCGCGGGTGTTGAGCTGGAGGTAAGTCTCGCCAACGGTGAAGATGACATTTGGAATACTGACCGAGATGGAAGAAATCGCGAGCGCTCCAGCGATGCCCTCGGTGGTGATCTCAAAATCCCCCGCTGCGTTATCCACGATCACGATTTTCGCGACATCAGCAGTGAGAGTGATACCCACTTGGGAAGCGGTGACGCGCACGCTACCATCGGAACGCTGCTCAAAGCTGAAGTTTCCAGTGAGGGTCTGATCAGCAATATTGATGCTGATGTCTTCACCCGCGATGTAGATGAATGGTCCAGCCGGAAGAGTGAGTGAGCGAGGCTGGTCAAGGGCGGTAAAGCTTTCGTTAATCTCGGTGCCAGTGGTGTTCACCTCAAGGGTGAAGTCAGCACTGGTGGCGACGTTTGGAACCTCGAAGCGAATCTTGCCAGTGACCACCAGTCCGACGCCATCGGTAAGAAGGAGGATGTCACCCTCGGCATTCTCGAGGATGAGAATTTCTTCAGACGCAGTGCCAAAGGCGGCGCGTCCTTTCGAGAGAGAGAGACGGACGATGTCCTGGTCATTGGCATCCTTGTATCGCCCGATCGCGATATCGCCGGAGATGGTTTGGCCGGAGACCTCGATGAGAACGCCAACCGCTTCTATCTCGACAAACGGCGAAGTAGCGGTCGCAACCTCGGCAGCAGAGAAGACGACATCGACATTCTCAGTCTCGCCCGGGAAGACGATGGTCTGATCGATCGCTTGATCAAGCTGGTTGATGCGGACGGAGACTGTTCCTTCAAGCGTAATTTCAGGAAGACCAACAACTTGGACGCGGCCCGTTGCCGAGACGGCGTAGAGTGTTCCGCTAGCGGTGTTTTCCTTCACGATGCCGACTGTCGCTTGATCGATCAAAATGCCGCGAGCTTCAGAGTTCAATGTTCCATCGGCAAGGAAGGCGGGGCCTTCGCCGATGAAGATGGTGACATTCTGGCCGGCTGCGACTTGAAGACCACCACGCGAGACGAAGGAGAAGGAACCTTCGATAGTGATGACATCGGCGATGTTGAGCGAGAGGCCATCAAGCGTGACCTCAAAGAGGGATTCCTCACCCACTCCAAACAGCACGGTAATCTCACGCGCACCAAGGCGAACGATCTCGTTCACCGTTTCGCTAGTATTATTAATGCGGATAAAGATGGTCGCTCCGGCATCGATTCCCGGAAGGGCTACATCGACTTCACCTTGCACCACTCCGGCGACACCCGTTGGGAGGATGACCAAGGCACCGCCGCCATTGCTGAGGGTTGCGTCGCTGTCATTTTTTTCAACCGCTGCGCTGACATTGCTCATCGCGAGGCGAGTCACGCCGCTTGCTTGATCGAAGAAGAAGTCGCCACTGAGGCTGGCTGCGGCAACGCCTACGGTGAGTCCTCCGAGAGTAAGGCTAGTATCAAGAAGCGCGACACGGAGGTAAGGACCGCCGGGAAGAGTGAGCATTTCCGGTCCGGTTCCAAAGTTGAACTCGCCCGTAATTTCCTGCGGGCGGGTGTTGAGCTCCACGCGAACCTCGCCCGTGCCGAGCGTGACACCCGGAACATTGAAGGCGAAGGTCTGGACGCTGAGGCCACCGACGATCCCGTCTTGATCGATATCGAAGTCCCCTGCCCCACCGCTTACAGTTACGATTCCGCTTCCGATGTTAAGTTCAACATTTGAAGCGGAGAAGCGGACGCTGTCGTCAGAGCGTTGCTCAAAGAAGAAATTTCCAGCAAGAGTCTGACCGGCGATCTCAACATCAACATTGGTGGCTTCAACACGGAGGAAGCGACCTTGTGGAAGAATGAGCGAACCCGGAATTCCGTTGACGATCGTGGTCTGATTGATGGCCCGCACGGTAGTGTTGATGCGGATGCCGAAGGTCGCGGTGGTGGTGAGCCCAGGGACGTTGAGAGAAACATCCCCATCGATTCCTCCCGCGATTCCGTCGTTGTAGATCAGTAGCCCCCCGATTCCATCGGAAATGGTCACGATGCCCTCGCCGAGAGAAAGATTCACGTAAGTTGCGGCGATGAGGATGTCGCCATTATTCTGACGCTCGAAGATGAAGTTTCCGCTCAGGGCTTGATCGGCGATCACCAGAGAAACGTCATTTCCAGCGATACGAACGTAAGGTCCGGCTGGGAGGAAGAGAGTCTGAGGAGTGCCGGTGAAATTGATCGTTTCATCGACGGCGGCGTTTGAAGTGTTCGCCGCGACGGTGAAGGAACCAGTGACGCTGACCTCGGGAAGGTCAACGATGAGATCGCCGCCGAACTCGAAGGCTAATCCTGCACTGGTGGCAGCCAGCGCGCCGTTCCCGTTATCGAGAACGATGATGTCGCGAGTGCCATTATTAAAGGCGAGGCGTGCATTGTTGATCTGACCCTGAACACGTCCGTCAGCCGATTGCTGGAACCCAAGGTCACCGGAAAGCTCATTGCCAAGAACATTCAAGCTCACTCCACGACCAACGATCTGAATGAAGGTGCCTGGACCAACGTTAAGCGTCTGTGACGTGCCGCTGAGATCGATAGAGCGATTCACAGAGTTCGGCGTGGTGTTGATGATGAAACGGAAGGAGCCAGAAGCACCTACATCTGGAAGAGCGATATTGAGATTGCCCGCGAGATCGGCGGCTACCCCGGCGGCAGTGAGAAGGAGGGCGCCGTTGCCATCCTCAAAGACCAGAACTTCGGTGCCGCCATCGCTGAAGGCTGCCCGGATGTCAGTGAGTTGAACGAGGACTTCGCCCGCTGCATTTTGCTCAAACCCGAAGGTCCCGGTGAGAGTTTGGCCGGAAATATTGAGGTCGACCCCGTTTCCTACGATGCGGATGAAGGGCCCAGCTTCCACTTGGAGAAGCTGAGGATTTTCGCCAACGATAAAGCTTTGGTCGATGGCCGTTCCTGTGGTGTTTAGGAGAAGGCTGTATGTTCCGGTAGCTTTGACATCAGTGACATTGACATCGAGCTGACCGTCGAATTTCGCCGCGATACCATCAGAAAAGACGAGGAGATCGCCACTCGCATTAGTAAGGGAGACGATGTCGTTTGTGCCATCTGAGAAGACAGCGCTGAGATCAGAAAGACCAAAGTAGAAGGCATTCTCGATGGTGCCATCACGATTGAGAGTGACCCGGCGCAAGGCGAGATCGGCCATGATATTTTGCTCGGAGGCCTCGATCGTCAGGTCATCAGCCGTGATCTCGTAGAAGGCTTCGTCAGTGCCTGAAACCGTTTCCGTAGCGGAGAAATCGAGGACGACCGTTTCGGAAGTTCCAGTAACAGGAAGTATCTGATCGATAGCATCACCGAACTGATTCACCCGGACAGTGAAGAGTCCACTGAGCGAAAGATTACTGATCCCAATGACTTCGACCTGCCCCGTGGCTACGACCGCGTAAGTGTCACCTTGCTTAATGAGGCCGACCGTTGCGTTGCTCAGAAGGAATCCGCGAGAAAGAGGATTGGTCGAGCCGTCTTCGAGCGTGGCTGGGCCTTCACCAACGAAAACCGAAAGTCCCGCCCCCGCAGCAATTTCGCGACCGTTGGAGGAGGTGAATGACAGTGAGCCTTCCACCGTGATGATGTTGGCAATCGTGATGCTAAAGTTGGCAAGGGCAACCGAGATGAACTGGCCTTGTCCGGCATTGTATTTGATCTGGATGCTATCGGGACCAAGAGCAATGGTCTCATCGACTGGGCCACCACTATTGTTGAACTGAAGAACAAGGGTGGTTCCGGCAGAAACTCCCGGAAGCTCGGCAGCGAGATCGCCTTCGATCACACCCGCGATTCCGGTGGAAGTCACGATCAGTGCTCCACGTCCGTTCTCGAGGTCCGCGCTCTTGCCATTAACCTCGATTGCGGCGCTGACATTAGCTGCAGCAACACGAGTGATTCCATTTACCTGCTCGAAGAAGAAGTCTCCACCCAGTCGAGCAGGAACTCCGCCGACATCGAGATTCCCAAATTCGGCAGTGGAGGAAAGAAGAGCAATACGGAGGAAGGGACCGGCAGGAAGAATGGTTCCGGCGATGGAGGCCTCGGTCGCGCGGGTGTTGACCTGAAGTTCGGCAGTCCCAACGGTGAAGAAGAGGCCGGGAAGATCAAAGGTGAGCTCGGTGACGCTCAGGCGTCCGACGAGTCCCGCATCGGAAAGCTCGAAGCCACCAGTCGCATTGGTGATCGAGGCGAGCGTGCGGCCATCGGCATTAATATTGAGGTTCGCATTGCTAAAGGAAAGAGAAGTGAGACCAGTGTTGGTCTGCTCGATGAAGAGATCGGCAGTGAGGGTCTGACCGGCGATCTCGACCGCGATTTGTGTAGCTTCAAGCGCGAAGGTCGGCCCGGCGCGAATATGGAGCGCTTTTTCCACGCCATTGAGTTCGACCGTTTCATTCACAGCAACAGCGCGGGTGTTAATCTTGAGATCGAGATCAGCAGAAATGGCGACATCGGGCACGTTGAGGGAAATTCCGCCGCGCATGCTCGCGGCCAATCCTGCGGCATTGATGGAGATGATGCCCTCGCCATTGATGAGCTGGAGCGCGCCATCGCCGAAGTTTGCCTCGACTTCCGTCGCGCTCGCGATCACCTCACCATTGGTATTCTGCTCAAAGTAAAAGTTTCCAGAAACGGTTTGATCGAGAATCGAAAGCTCAGTGCCGATTCCAGCGATGCGGACAAATGGCCCTTCAGGAATGCTGACACTGCGCGAGGCACTTCCGACAGAGTAGGTCTCGGCAATCGCCTTTCCGGTGGTATTGATCTGGAGACGATAGGATCCGCTTGCAGAGACTGAAGCGACTCCGAAGAGAAGGTCGCCGGAGGCTTGCAGCGCAAGACCGTCATCAAACAGGAAGAGGTCGCCATTGAGATCGGAAAGCGTGAGAAGATTATCTCCGCCATTGCTGAAGGAAGTGGAACCGTCGATCAGGCTGGCGCGGAAAATGTCGCGTTCACCGGAACGATAGCGGCTGATATTGACGTTAGCAGTGAGGGCCTGCCCTGCGACTTCAAGCACAAGATCCATTCCGGCAATCTCAAAGAAGGATGATCCAGAAATCGAAGCGGTTTCGCTCGCATTCATCGAGACTTGAACCGAAGAATCTCCGGTAGAGATTGTCTCATCAATGGCCTCTTGAAAGGAAGAAAATCGCAAGGTGACATTACCACCGAGGGTTAAGCGATCAATTCCGATCACTTCTATCGCTCCAGTCGCTTGCAACGCGTAGCTCTCGACTCCCGCATCAGTGAACTTCACCAAGCCGAAGGTAGCATCGGAGAGCTTAAATCCGCGAGCGAGGGCATTTACATTTCCATCTTCAAGTGAAAGCGGACCTTCTCCGATGAAAATTTCTACCCCACTTGCTCCAACGACCTCGCGATCACCGCTATTGGTGAAACTGAAGGAACCCTCGACATAGATCAACTCGCCAATCGTGAGGCTGGCCTCAGAAAGAATCACAGTGAAGACATTCCTATCACTCGCGGAGAAGGAAATCTCTAGCTCATCCGAGCCGAGGGTAATCGTTTCAGAAACGGCACTACGCGTATTATTAATACGGAGGAAAATTTCAGCTCCCGCGGCTACTCCCGAAACAGCGAGAGACAGCGAGCCTTTCAGCACTCCAGCAAGACCATCCTGGCGCAGAACAAAGGCGCCTTCACCATCGGTCAACTCTCCGCCGTTTCCATCGAGATCGACCGCCACGGTCACCTCAGATGCGGCGAGAACCAACACACCATCTGATTTTTCAAAGAAGAAATTTCCGCTCAGTCCAGCATCTTCGCCCGCGTCAGTGATGCCAAATAAAGTCAGGGAGCCATCGAGAACCGAAACACGAACAAATGGTCCGGCAGGTAGATCAAGATCGACGCTTTGTCCATCGAGATTCGCAATGCGATTCACCGCAGTGAAACGAGTATTTAACTCCACGCTCATCATACTGGAGGAAACAGAGATACCCGGAATATTAAAGACGGCAGAGCCAACAGTGAGAACACCATCTGAGCCATCGACATCGGCGATCAGGTCACCATTGGCACCTGAGACGTTCACGAGGGTCGAGCCATTGGCAGTGAGGAAAAGACTCGCCGAGATCACTTCGATGGAAAGCCCTCCATCTGCGAGGGTTTCAAAGGAGAATCCTCCTTTAAGTGCTTGTTCGCCAACCATTAATTGGGCGTTTATTCCAATCACATTCACCACGGGCCCTGCGCGAATCTGAATCGAGCGCGTGACATCGCGAACAGTGATCGTTTCATTCACCGAAGTCTTAAGACTATTCACCAAAACCCGAAAATTTCCGGAGGCTGAAAGATTGGGCAGAAGAATTGAGAGCGAACCCGAGATCTCGAAGGCAGCTCCTTCTGCTGTCGAAATAATAGCGCCAACAGCATCGTCGATCTGGAGATAATCAGTGGTCCCATCGGTAATTGTGGTCGTAGCGTCATCGACCGCGATAATCAGGTCACCATTAGCACGTGATTGGATAACAAAATCCCCAGTCAACTCCTGCTCGCCAACGTTAAGGGTTCCCCCTTCAGCTGAAATACCAAAAAATGGGCCAGCCGCAAAATCCAAGTTAATCTGCTCTTCTGCCACCATGACACTCCTATTAATGGACTCAGACGTGGTATTAATTTCCGCACCAAACGCACCCGAAGCAGAAATGTCAGGAAGATTCAGAGAAAGATCGCCATCGAATCCAAGAACAAATCCAGCATCAGTAAGAATAAAAGCACCATTTCCATTTTGCAGAGTTGCCTCTCCATTTGGTCCGATCCCGACGACCGCGTTGGTCACTCCTCCTACCATCTCAGTTGTATTCAAACCATTCTCTGAATCCAAGGTGAAGAGGAAGTCACCGCGAACAGCTCCCCCGTCTACCTCGACATCCACCCCAGTGGCTTCCATCTCAAAATAGTTAGCAGACCGGAAATTATACTGACGATTCTTGAAAACCTTGGTGAGACTTTCGTTCCTAGTACTGAACTCAACCGTAGCTGTATTAATCGTAAAAGAAGCATCAGAAATATCATTGATAGACATCCCTCCCTTGAGACTACCAGCTACTCCCTTGCTATCAGCAAGGAGCAATCCATTCAGGTTAGTGAGCTCATAGTTAGCTGTCCCTAGATCTGCCTGAATACTTAATCCTTTAGCATTTACGAGAATCTCATCGATCCCCTCGGAGGTAAGTCCACTCGAAAGAATTAAGGTCAAGTCACCTGTTAAATTCATCCCAAGGAGGGAAAGGGCAGTGTCTTCAAATTCAACCTCGAGAAAAGGCCCTTTTTCAAGATCCAAGGTGATAACGTTTTCCGCTATCTCGACCGTAGACTTAATTTCCTTTTCAAAGGTGTTGATTTTGAGAGTAGACGAGCCAGAGAAAACAAGATCAGGAGTATCAATCACCACCACACCACTCAACTGCGCTGCATAGCCCGAACGGCGAAGGACGAGCCCACCATTCACTGCCGAGACATTCCCAGCTCCACCAGGAAGGACCAGACCGACATCCGCAAAGGTAACCTCAAGACCCTCGAAACCATCTTGATCGGACAAACCAATCTCATCAAACAAATCAGAGAGTCCTGCCTTAATGAGTCGGAATTGAATAGCACCTTCGAAGGCAAGCGAACCGAGAGTCAAATCGAGATCCGGTCCTTTGAGATTAAAGTCTCCTGATGAAATACCACCATAGTCAAACGACAGAGTGTTAAACTGAAAACTGAGCGCCCCAGAAACATCGAGCGAACCTCCTGAAATACTAAGGCCGGAAAGGTCACCATATAGACCTTCATTGAAGAGAGCGAAACTACCAGTCGAAACCGAAAGCTCAAGAAGCGGAGAATCAGAAGTACCTCCAAAATCAATTTCCAAACCTTGGAAATCAAACTTAAGGAAAGGCATCTCATCCACCACAGAAGTACTTAAGGTAAAGCTCCCCCTGAACATAGCCGCTTGAAGATCGATGAGAAAATCTTGAGCACTAAGATCAAATCCAGCACCCGCTGCAATATCGATTGTTTTGCCGTCAACTGGGCTATTCAAGGTGACGATGTCATCCCCCGTATTGATCTCGAGTTCCAGATCTGCCTCTACCCGAGTTTGTTCCTCGGTATATAAGAAGGAACCTTTTAACTGCGCGGCAAGGAAACTTTCAGAAACCACAACAACTCCCGAGAGCCCCATCTCTCCAACCGAAAGCCCGCTGGTCGAGAGACGCAGATTTTGAGCAAATCCTAGGAGAACCCTTTCATCCGTCACCCCGGCTGGTCCCGACGAAACCGCTCCAGTTATCGGGTCAATCCTTCCATTCTCAAAAACAAAGTCACCCGTGATTGATTCTCCTTGGGTATTGATCGTCAGACCGTATCCCGACAGACGAACAAATGGCCCACCAGGAAGTTCGATTTGGTCACCATCTTGGGTGTAATTTTGAACACCGGATCCGGAATTCAACTCTACCGTAAATCTCCCAGAGAATGAAAAATCTGCAAATCCTGATGAAACAATCGAACCGGTTACCCCACCGTAAACGGCATCATTTCCAAGAGTGATATCCCCTACTCCGCCCCGAAGGCCGAGATTCCCAGAGCCAACACTAAAGTTAGCTTGGACCTGACTCAGTTGAACTCGAAGAGAGTCTTCTGGGGTTGTAATAATTGCGGCACCCGAGAGGTCTTGATCACCAATACTCAGATTTAGAATCCCAAAATCGGCCCTGATATCAGAAGAACCTTGCGGGAAAAAGAGGCGGGTTCCGTCTGCCGGATTACCATCACGCTCCATTACAGTATCGATCACTAGACCAGATTCATTCAACTCGAGACGACCCGTTCCAGAAAGTGAAACGTCACCAAGATTCTTAGCAGCGAAATCGCCTGTCGCTATCACCGTGTATTTGTCGTTTTCAACAAAACGGATAATCACCACCGTAGCATTCTCAATCCACAACCCGGAAGCATCAAGATCGAGCCCCCAAACACCAGGTGTAAGAGAATCGACTCCAAGAAAAAAATTAAATTCATCATCCGCGATCACTTCAACCTCATAATCAATGCCTCCCAAAGTGAGTGTTTCATTACTAAACAAAATTTCCTCCCCACGAATTTGAATGCGGTCACCAATTTCAAAAAACACCTCAAGAAAGGTGAACTCAAAAAAGTTTTGGGAGACCTCCTCGCCACTGAAGTTGATCGAAATCTCCCCATCGCCAAGTAGCAATGTACGAGAGATTTCCCGATCGGTTGTATTCAGACGACCCTTCACCCTAGCTCCAGCGTCAAAAGTGGACCCCAGCTGCGCCGCAGCGGTGCCGTAAAACTCTCCGGCAACCCCATCAATATTTCCAAGGAGAACCCCACTTGCATCGATCAAGGAAACTTCGTCGGAGACTATCGAAAGCTCATCGAAGGCAAAAATAAACTCAATCCCATTCTCAGGAAGAGCCTCGGCAATAAAGCTGATTTTGGCACCCCCCGCATTGGATTGCACCGCGATGGCGACCCGATTAAGGGTCCTCACCTGAAATTCGCGACCATTTTCAGTAGAAGAATAGGTTAGCGAGACGGCTGCGTTCGAAACATCAAAACCAACCAAATCGACATTTAGCACTCCCCTAAGTGAAACATCAAAATCACCTGTATCAGAGATCTCGAATGATCCATCAACTTCTGTCACTGCAACATTGGTGCGAGGCGAGTCAGAAAAAACCAATGCCCCGTCGTTAATCGTGATTGCCAACCCAAGCTGCGCTGATGCGCTAAGACCGATTGAGAAATCAAAAAACAAGCTAGCGACATCAGTCTCGAGCGAAATATCATCGCCACTTAAAAAGGCCGAGCCACTAGTCGCGGACACCGAAATTGAAGTCGTGCCAACGGTGAAGGATTCGTTAATGACATCTTGCTCAGTAGTATTCCAAGTAACAGCTACTCTTCCACCGAGTTCAATATCCGAACCGTGGACATTCACGTCACCCGATGCAGAAAGAACGAAACCTTGGTTATCGGGATCGAAAGCAAAGATACCATGAACGTCGAGAACCCGGAGACCGGCTTCATTTCCGTCGAGAAGTTTACCATCAGGATTTGAATCAACGAAAAGAGTTCCGTCACTAAGACCGAAGATCATCCGATCACCTTCAACCGAGACATCAAAACGACCACTGAGTTGATTGGAGCCAAGAGTAATCGAACCGAAGAAATCAGTCACTGTGAGGAGAGAGAGATCCTGACGACCAGTGATCGCATCTTCAATGAGGTCATTCATTGATTCACTGCCAGCATCGATTACAAGCTGTGCATTATCTGAGAGATCAACAATCGCTTGTTGACCAATTCCTACAGCCTTCAAAATGTAGCCAGTCTCGGTCACAAAAGGAATAAGCGCTAAATCGTCATTCAACTTGAGGCCCTCAATTTCATCAAAATCCCCTTCACGGCTCGAGAAAGTCAGGAACTGAAACTCATCTCCAATCTGTGGCTCAAAACCATCGAGCAAGGAAATTATTAACGTTCCGCCGAGCCGGGCATGACCGCTTGCAATAACGCGGTCAAAATCCTCAGCAGCTGTTCCGGAAAGCTCGATTTCCAAAACACCATTGGCATCAAAATCGTCAACCTCAACGAGGCCTGGGCTATTTCCGGGTGCGAACACTCCGTTAATAATAAGATCTTTATCGGTCTCACCGGTTCCAGTCAGGCGCTGATCTTTATCGATCGTAATTGGATCAACAAGGGACTCTCCGTCTCCCCATTCAAACGACTCACCCGAGCCAAGAGCGGAATCTTGTTGGTCTTCACTATCGAAAAAATCGGCACTTATTTCTGCTTCGATAACGTCTGTGAAGCGAACCTCTTCGAGGGCTGAAGAATCAACAGAACTTAGAGGAGATTCAGCAAAAGCATTGACTGGAGCATCGATAGGCGCAGCCGAAAGAAGTATCTTTGGCTCCAACTGCTCCACCACATAATTCCCCGAAGAATCGGCCCGATCACGAGACATCCTTGGAGCTGGCTTTTTGGAGATCAGAAACACTCGGACCGGGAAAATGCCCCCACTCAATAAACCTAACAAGTTTAATCTCTTATTTAAAACCTGAGATTTATTGATAGTTAATTTTAATTAAATATTAATGAGAAACACTCAACTTTTAATTTAACAATTAACAAGAGCCTGAAATTTTATTCCTTTTGACTTAAACAATCACAAAAGTAATGGGACATAAAAAACAGCTATTACACCTCGAGCTAATTACCAACGCTTATCGAAACTCTTAAGATGTTTATAGAATTCTATTGCCCATATTCCCATCAGGGGGCCCTACCTGTTAAACCGTCTTTCATTTAGAAACTGAGTCTCCGTCTATTTCGTATGAATAAAAACCCAAAGCCCGCCCTCTCTCTCAACCAGCAAAAGATTGGATGAAAACATTCACTCTTCGCTAGATCCCGATTCAAAATCGATTCCTCGCTCAATCACCACAATCCGATTACTAATCACGGACAAAACCAAGAGAGGCGCGTTGCCGACGATCATTCTCAGAAACTTGTTTGCGACGATAAACTGCCAATTTCTCAGCCCTCATTTGAACATACATTAGAAGCCCGCGACAGAGCAAAGGGAAAGCCATTTCGCCCGTCAGCGAGTTGGCAGTTCTAGAAATAATCCGATGCACAAAACCCGGTAGATGAGTGTGAAAAAGAGCATCATCGAAAGCATAATGCCGACTCACCGATCCAGGGTCTCCTTGACGTCCTGACCGCCCAAAAAGCTGACGATCCACCCGACGAGCTTCATGGGGCTCAGTTGCAATCACATGCAATCCTCCCAATTCCATCACACCCTTGCCGAGCTCGATATCAGTGCCTCGACCAGCCATATTAGTAGCTATGGTGACTCTCCCCTTAAGCCCAGCATCCGCAACAATTCCAGCCTCCCGAGAAAGTCGAGTCGCATTCAAAATCACGTGATCGATATTTTTAAAACCCAACTTGCGCCCCAATTGTTCGCTTGATGTGACAGTCCGCGTCCCAACAAGAACGGGTTGGGAATTTTGATGGCACCTTACAATCTCCTCCGATACCGCATGCTCACGATCAGCCTCACTCAGGTAGAATTTCGGGCCCTGGTATTGTGAGACGTTTGGAAGATTTCTAGGAATCCTTAGGGTCGAAATTCCATAAATCACCCAAACTTCATCAGCAATCTCGCGAGCCGTCCCGGTGGCTCCAGAAAGCTTACGATATTTTTGAAAAAATCTTTGAAAGGAAATCTGGGCGATTGTTGAGCTAGGCGCCGTAATTTCCACGCCCTCTTTTGCTTCGACGATTTGGTGAAGACCCAGTTTCCACGAACGATCTGGCATCGGACGCCCCGTGCTCTCATCAATGATGACGATTTTTCCATCCTCAATAATGTAATGGGAACCTAAGGTGAAAAACTCTTGTGCTTCTAGAGCGAGCAATATCATTTCACGGCGACGATTCGGGCAACGCCAAAGCGGTGTATCAGGAAATTCCGCTTCCTGATCGACCTTGGCCTCACCAGCGTCCATCAAATTCACCTCCCGGCGTCCTCGGTGAACTTCATAGTCAATATTAGCCCTCAGAAATTCAGCAACTCTCCAAGCACCAAGACAAGCTTGTCTCAGTTCCTCAGACTCAACTTTTTGGCTAATTAGCAGCGGAGTGACCGCCTCGTCGATCAAACCATTGTCCGCCTCGTCAACGAGAGCTCGAAAAAGCCCTCTTTGAGTGAGATTAACTCCACTTCCCGGAGCTTTCACAAACTTACGGACGTGCTGACGTGCACCTGATCTTTCCCATTCTCCTAGTTGAAGTCGATCTCGCAGAAAATCGGCCGCAACCTCCTTAGCTGTGGTATAAGTGACGTCCACCTGATATCCCTCTCGCCGATTTTCCGGTTCGGTTTTTCCAATAACTGAGGCCACCGAAATACCTAATCTCGCATAGAACCTTTTCATGGTTAGCGCATCCCGCTTAGCCAAATAATCATTTGCTGTGATGACATGAACCGGATCACCTTTCCAAGCTTCAAAAGCCGCAGCAAGAGCGATCGAAAGAGTCTTCCCTTCTCCCGTATCAATCTCAGCTAAGTATCCTTTAATTAAAGCAAGAGCAGAAAGCATCTGAACCCGGTAGGGAGTTAGACCTAATTCACGACGGGAAACTTCGCAGATTAAAGCGAGGACCTTGGGTTTGGGCGAGGCATCTCCGGCAACTTCAAGTCGTGACTCCCTGATAAACCGATTAATCTCCTTATCGGTCAAAGTCTCCAATCGTTTACGCTCAAGCTCAGCAATCTCGACGATTCTTATCCATGGCTTCAGAACCGAACTCCGTCGCTTCCATTTTCCCGCAAAACGTTTTACCCAGAGATCTAACCCGCTTAGCTCCGGGCAGGCTTTTTCCTGGAAAAACGAATTCTGAAAGCGGCTTGGTGCGTCGATTTTCATTAGAACAGCGCACTAAAGTTGATATTCGCGTTGGAAAAACTGTCTAATGGAATGACGCCATTGACTCAAGAGTGGCCTATTTGGCAAGCCAAAGCGGGCAATCCCTCGCTGGCCGTGCTGTAAGGTAACACCATCCATTTCCCTGATCGTCCCCCGGACTTGAAAATATGGTTCCGTCGTTTGCTTTCCATCACCATCTCTACTGGAAACACCCATTGAACCCCCGCCAGCCACTCCTAAGGCTGCACTCGGTAGATCATCCTGACCAGCCGGGATTGAATCGAGATTGGTTAGAATCAAATTTAAGCTTTCTTGCCCCCTTATCTTGAGCTCTGAATCATCCAGAGAAAACCGACCCGCATCACGCTGATGAACTACCGCACTAAGGACATAGCCACCCTCGCCTCTTACCATCCCCAAAGATTGTCCACGCGGAACAACCGATCCCATCACTTCATGAAGATCATCAGCGATCCAACGACCGGAAACAGGTGCCCGCACCACCAGATTTTCAAGCTGAACTCTCAAAGCGAGCTCACGTGCATCTAGCGCTTTTAGGAAGGCACGCAATCCGGTCAACTGAGCCCCTTGTTCACTACGATCCTTCCTCAAAAGCAAATCTCCACGCTCTCGTTCAATGCGAATAAGGTCCCCCTCAATCTCCAGTTCTTTATTGCTCAATCGCAACAATATCTGACCACCCTCCACCATTTCACCAGAAGGAGTCACAATCTCGGCGATGCGACCAGGACTACTCGTGTAAACATTTTGAAATTCCGAAGACTTCACCACTCCCTCGGCGCGAAAGTAGTAAGGCATCGGGACAAAAGCCAAAAAAGATAAGACACCCCCTAAAAAGAGAGCCACAATTCCAAGAGCACGTGTTCGCCGGTTCATAAGTTTAGGACTGAAAAGTACATAGCGTAGCCCTTTCGCAAAAGGAAGAATCCCCCAGACCACACCGAATAAAAGGGCAAGAATTACACCCACAATCAGAAATTGCTTTGATACAAAAATCAAAATTCCAATCATTAGAAGAAACCGGTAGATCCAGCTTGTGAAGAAATAGAGAGTAAAGCCAATCTGCTCTCGCCGTGATTTTGTGGGAATTGGGCCTGGATTGATCTTGAAGATTTTCTTGTTTACCCACCAACCCACCAAGGATTGCGAGCGACCTTGTAAATTTGGGGTTTCGAGCAGATCACAAAGAATATGATAACCATCAAATCGTAAAAGCGGATTGAGGTTAAAGAGAAGCGCGCCAATCGAAGCGGTCACAGCAACATTATATGCAACTCTAGAGGTTACTCCATCAGCCCCATCAGCCCAAATTTTCACTGCGACAGCGGCGACAAAAAGTTCAACAGCCATCCCTGCAACTCCTACAATAACCCGTTGATATTTACGCGCAAAGGCATAGCAGGATGAGGCATCCACATATGGAAGTGGATTAAAAACCAAAAGCATCACCCCCATCTCCGGCACTTCACGCCCATACCTGCGACAAGCATAAGCATGGCCAAATTCGTGGATTACCTTCGTGATAATTAAACTTACATAAAGATAAGGAAGATTAGACCACCCAAGGATCGAACGAGAAGAATCTGAAAATCGGGTCCAATTATCAATCAGTGCCTGAGTCCCCCAGGCAAAGACAACCAGCCAAAGAATTGCCCCGATCGGCGTGAAAAGCCAAGCAAAGAGCGGGAGAGTCCGACGTAAAAAAGGATCAGGATTGATCAACGGGATCTTAAGGAAAAGGAGACTAGAGATCCGTTGTTTCCGTTTTTGGGCACTCTCACGGGCCTTGTTTTCCTCTAGCGCACTAATATCAGCGTTTTGATCACTTCTAAGAAGACCTGACTGATAAAGCTGCGAAAGTAATTGGATCACTTCACCCTGCCCAGGAGAATCAATAGGATCAATTTCAAGCGCACGATCCCAAGCATCCTGCACACTCGCAGCATCCTCTAAATAACAAATAAACCGGTAGGCCGCCGGACGGATGCGAAAGAAGCGGTGACCAAGTTTATCGCAAACGACATACCACGGCTCGCCCCGGAACATTTGGCGAATCATTTCCACCCCAGGGAGGAGACGAACCTTACATCGGCTAACCCGATGCCAAGATTCGTCAAAAACCGTCCGTTGTTTCATCGTCGTGTCCGATTTAGAACCAAAGCTTCATTCGGACAAACTCCCAGCTACGATGGAGATAAACCCACGCGATTGAGCGATCGCTGATATCAACCTTGCAAACGCCACTCATTCCAGGACGCCACCATACCTCAGGGTCATCAGCAATATCGACGCGAACCCTAAAATTTGTCCCGGTTTCCTTAACAACCGCTACCGGTTCGTAAGAGTCGAGCGAAATTTTAAACTTATCCTCGGGACGAGAAGTAAAGGCAAGTTCTCCTTCCATTCCAATTTTAAGAAAATGAATATCTCGCTCATCGACCTGAAGCTCGCCGTAAGTATCACTGACCTCAACAATACGCATAAGGATCTCACCAACCTGGGTTGGGGAGGACAAGCGCTCCTTCAGATCACCCTCCACGATAACACCATCAAATGGCGCACAGATTTCAGTGCGATTAAGTCGATAATCAAGCACTGTCAACTTGGCATCCGCCTGCTCGATAGCGAGCTGAGAAAGCTTCATTTGCGAGAGATCACCTTCCGCTTCGTAGCGCCGGGAATCGGAAAGACTGCGATCCCGCTCAGCTTTAAGTTCGGTTTGCTGCATCAGCAATTCACGCTGATCCAAGGTAACCAAGAGCTGACCCTTCTTAACCGTATCACCAACATTAGCGTTAACAGTATCGATATAACCCGAAAATGGTGCTGTTAAATCTGCCGAAGCTTTCGTTCGCAAAAGAAAAGGAGCATTAACGGTATGCGTGATTGGAATGACGCAGCAGAGCACGAAAGTAAAAATTACACTCAATCCTGCCAATTTCCATCCGGTATGGCGATAACCAAGCAGCGAAGCAAAGCGACGCCGAACCGAGCGCCAGGCACGCGCCCCAACCCAACCTGATTTTTGATACAGGTTCACCAATTGAGGACTCACTAGATCAAGCACCACCCTCAAGGCATCCACACGCTCTTGTGTGATTCCACTAGATTCTTGAGCATACTCCACCGTCACCGATCCATGAACGTCTCCATCCTTTCGAAGAGGCAGTGAAACAATTTGGCAATTAGCATGAGCTTCCGAAAACGCTTTATGTTGTCTATTAATTTCAGCTCCTCTAATTGATGGGACACCTACCTCACAATCTTGCTCGGCAGCCTCATCCATTGCCCGGCCTAGTGCTCCAGCAGTTTCAGTATCGTTGCGTATGCGACCTCCATGATTAGTTGAGATCAATTCCATGAGACCTTTTTTACGCCAACCAAGAGTCACTCGCATCGCAGCAAGTTCGGTTTCTAGCTCATTACAAAGTCGATTTGCCGCTTCGCCAAAATGTGCTGACTCACCGATGATAAGCCCCAAATCAACCACCTTAGAAATCTCGCTGAGAGATTTCTCTGATGCCTCCGCTTTTCGCTGAGCTGAAAATGCGGTGACGGCGGACTCTACAAAATTCCGTATTTGGATTCGTTCAGGCTCTAAAAGTTCAAATTCACGGGAAAACACCAAAACAAAACTCATGTCAAAACCTACGACATTCATCGGATGAACAACCCAATGAACTCCGCTTATCTCAATTACCTGAACTTCCGAACTATCCGCCATAATAGCCTTCCGAACATTCTGTGGTGCGGTCCTGAGATTACTTCCCTCACTTGAACCAAAAAGCTTAATTGCATCACCATCAATTTGGAGCGCAACGCACTGGGTAAGTTGCCACTGATCTGAAACGGCCTGGATCATCCGAGCCCAAAAGTCGGCAGGATTCGCTCCCCCCTCTAAAATTTCACCAAGATTCATTCGGTACCCTCCATTTCTGGAAGCTTCACCTTCACCCTTAAACCAGGCTTAATCTTAAGCTCGCTGTTATCGAAATCAAAACGAACACGAAACAATCCGCTGCGAGAATCGAGCTGCGGATCGATAAAAACCAGGCTCGCTTTCCTTTCCTGAATCTCAGGAAGCTCAGGGAAAATAACTGGAGCTACCATCCCCTTCTTCAGAATTGGCAAATGCTTGGTGGAGAGAAAGAAAACCAACTTCATCCTAGAAGCATCAATGATCTCGAAAACAGGCTCAACCCGTTCTACTGCCTCTCCCGGATCCTTAAGTCTATAAACAACCGTCCCCGCCACCGGAGCCTTAATGGATCTTTGATCAACCGCTAGTTGCGCGATTTCTCGCTCTATAACAAGGCGCTTAAGCTCAGCTTCCTTCTCTAGTAATTCAGATTTTTTCTGAATTTTTTTATCATAAAGCTCTCTGGCAGTCTTGGCGCTTTCTGAAGCCTTATCGATCATCAACCCAAGGCGTTTCACCTCAAGCTGTTCCTTTGTCGAAAACAGGGTGGCGAGAGTTGCCCCTTTTTCGACCAAATCACCTTCTTCTACGGAAACGCTCTCAACGATTTCCTCAACCGGGGAACTAATCGTGATCCGCGCTGTAGGTTGACTGGTCCCCTCAACCCAAACCTGAGCAAGAGAGGGCGAAATGCAGCCTGAAAGGCAGACCAAAGTTATTAAAATTCGATTCACATCACTTTTCATAAAGTCCGGGATTTTCTAGATTTCGATTCCTTAAGCCCTCATTCCTTCTCCTTGGAACGAGTGATCATTACCTCTATCTCGGCATTTGATATTCCCATACGTTCAAAAATTTGTCCGGCGGCAAGCCAAACCGCAATGACCGACTTACTCAAAGCGGCCTCGCTAGCCACCAAATTAACCTGAGAGTCCCCAAGGACCTGCTGTTGTTCGACAACCCGATAAAAGTCTCCTTCTCCAACATCGAAGAGATCTTGCTCCTGCTTGAGTCGCTGGGCAGCAAGCTCAACAGCCTTTTTTGCAGTCTGAATCCGCTGTTTGGCAGCATCCACGCGGATACAGGCTGTATGCACTTCCAGCGAAATATTTCGTTTAGCCTTTGCGAGTTCTAATTGCGTTTGGCGAACCTGCGCCTCCGCAGCTTCCAAGGCAGCAGCCGCACCATCTTCTCCAAGTGGCATTTTAAAATTCAAACCTAACGACCATTCCGTTCCCTGAGCTCCCGCAGCCTCATCAAAAGCGCCATCCGCCTCAGCATCGAGCCCATAAAGACCAGCAGAACCAGTCACATTCAGTTGCGATTTTCCTACATCTTTTGCCCGAAGAACGTTCAATTTAGCAGTCTCGACGACGTGCTTGTAATAATTGAGGTCTAATCTTTGGCTTTGCCCATCATTAATCAATTCGCGTTTCCCTTTCATGGTCGCGCCCGAAAAAAAGCTCGAAACCGCCCTAAATTTAGTTTCTCCATCGAGATCTGGTTCCCGGTTCGTCAATGCGAAAAGTGTATTGACTCTCTCAATTTTATCAGCAGCGCTCGTAATATATTGATCCTGTCTTTGGTAAAGCGCTAGCTCTGCTGTTGTGACGTCAGTCGCCAAGCCCTCCTTACTTTTAACTAATTCTTTATTTCGTGTCAGCATCTGCTCCGCCAATTTGATGTTCTGGCCGTGAACGGCCAGAACACGATCGGCCGTTACAATATCAGTGTAACGGGTCGCAACTTCAGCGACCAAGTTCATTGCCTTGACACGAGTTAAAATATCTTGGGCCGCTCCACGAAGCCGCGCGATATTCACGCCAGCAAGATTGGCGTCCTTACCAAATCCACGAAGAAGGGGCTGAGTCAGAGTGATTCCAGTAAAAGTCTCATATTCGGGGGAAAATAAAGAATTGGCGGAGGTTCTATTCAAGGTGTTACTGAGACGGGAAAATCGCGAGCCAACTTCCAAAACTGTGCCCGTAGCATATTTTTTCTTTACCCCAAATCGAGCAGTCAAATTTTCATCATCAAAAATCCGTGATTCATTTCCCGGGAGCTGAACCCCACCAACTGCAATAAATTCACGAGTGTTTTGGGGTTTCGAGCGATCCTCGTAACGAGCGAGTGCCTCGATCCCCCAGCCAAATTCGGATAACTCCCGTCGGATCTGGGCATTACTGATTTTCACGCTCTCAAGCTCACCCTTGAACTCGGAATTTTCTCGAAGTGCCCGCCTGACCGAAGAGTAAATACTCATGATCTCAGTCTCCTCCCCTTGAACGATTTGTGGTGAAAATTGGATGAGACTAACGGCGGTAAAACAAGGTAGCAATTTCATGGGACGATTTTAAAAACAAATACAGAATTTCAAATTATTCAGATAGATCAACTTTTCTAATGAATTGATAATCAAGTGATCTTAAATATATTTAAAGATGGCAAGGACTATCTTTTCTTAACAACTCGTTACCCCAAAGATTTTCTATTGGCCCAAGCACCGACCACCCTTTGCTCCAATCTGGATTATTCCCAACACCAAAAAAAGGCACGCCGTTTCCGGCGCGCCTTTTTGAAATAGATTAAGCTGAAACAGTTACTTCTTCTTGGCCTCCTCACGCTCTTTGGCATCAGCCACGACTTTTTCAGAGACGTTCCTTGGACAAGGTGCGTAATGCTCAAACTCCATCGAGAACTGACCACGACCTGAGGTCATGGTCCGGAGGTCACCGATGTATCCAAACATCTCGGACAGAGGAGCCTGCGCCTTAATACGAATTCCACCAGACGCTGAGTCCTGCGATTGAATCATACCACGACGACGGTTTAGGTCACCGATCACATCACCAACGTGATCTTCAGGAGTGAAAACATCGAGCTTCATGATCGGCTCAAGGATCTGGGCGCCAGCCTTGGGAACGGTTTGGCGATAAGCGGCTCTTGAAGCAATTTCAAAGGCTACGGCCGAGGAGTCAACCGCGTGGAATCCACCATCGGTAAGAGTGACCTTGAAGTCCAAGCAAGGATAGCCAGCAAGAACCCCCTTTTCAAGAGAGCGTTTGAAGCCTTTCTCAACGGACGACCAATATTCTTTAGGCACATTACCACCAACCACAGTCGACTCGAACTGAAAACCATCGCCCGGCTCCAGAGGAGTTAGGGTGTAATCGATCTTAGCAAATTGACCGGAACCACCCGACTGCTTTTTGTGGGTGTAGCTATCTGAAGTCTCCTTGGTGATTGTCTCTCGATAAGCGACCTGCGGAGCACCCACTTCAACCTCAACTTTGTGAGTCCGCTTGAGGATATCCACTTTAATATCGAGGTGAAGCTCACCCATTCCTTTGAGAATGGTCTCACCGGAATCAAGATCCGTCTCAACCCGGAAGGAAGGATCCTCCTGAATCATTTTTCCAAGCGCAATGCCAAGTTTCTCGGCATTGGCTTTATCCTTCGGAGCTACAGCAAGGGAGATCACGGGATCCGGGAATACCATGGGTTCAAGGGTGGCAGGATTATCCTTAGAACAAAGAGTGTGCCCGGTCTGAACATTCTTGAGACCAACGAGGGCAATGATATCACCCGCTTGGGCACTATCGAGCTCAGTCCGATCATCAGCGTGCATCTCGACGAGGCGGCCAACCCGCTCAGTTTTTCCAGTGAAGGTATTAAGGATAGTATCACCTTTTTTCATCGTTCCTGAATAAATCCGAGTAAAGGTTAAGGCCCCAAATTGATCATCCATGATTTTAAAAGCGAGTGCACGAAGTGGACCATTTGCGTCAACTGTAGCAACCTCACCAGTCAATTCTCCGTCGTCGTCAAACTCAGGTTCCGGCTCAACCTCAAGTGGAGATGGGAGGTAGTCGACAACGGCATTAAGCACGTTTTGGACGCCTTTGTTCTTAAAAGCTGAACCACAGAAAGCCGGGAAGAAATCGAGGGCAATGGTTCCTTTTCGGATACACTTTTTGATGGTGGCAATATCAGGAATATTACCTTCAAGGTAGGCCTCCATCACTTCGTCATCCTGTTCCACGGCAGTCTCGATCAACTCTTCGTGGTACTGGTTACACTTATCAACCAGATCCTCGGGAACGTCTTGGATCTCAAAGTTCTCAGGGAGACCGGAGTCGTCCCAGACATAAGCCTTCTTCTCAAGGACATCAACAACTCCCACGAAGGAATCCTCAAAACCGATTGGGATAGTCATTACCAGCGGGGTTGCCCCAAGGACATCCTTTGTCTGCTGTATGACGCGGTAAAAGTCAGCTCCAATTCGGTCGAGCTTGTTGACAAAGATAATCCGAGCAACTTCGGAATCGTTGGCGTAACGCCAATTAGTCTCTGATTGGGGTTCAACACCACCCGATCCACAGAAAACACCGACACCTCCGTCGAGAACCTTAAGCGAGCGATAAACCTCAATCGTAAAATCAACGTGCCCCGGAGTATCAATAATGTTCATCCGGTGGTCGTCCCAAAAACAGGTGGTCGCCGCCGATTGAATGGTGATTCCGCGTTCCGCTTCCTGCTCCATGAAATCGGTTGTAGACTCACCGTCGTGGACCTCACCCGTTTTGTGAATTTTCCCAGTAAGCTTGAGGATCCGCTCAGTGGTCGTGGTCTTGCCGGCATCAACGTGTGCGAAGATGCCAATGTTACGGTATTTAGTGAGGTCTGTCATGATAACTTGTCTCGTGAAGAAGCGCGTCATAATCACCACCCCACCCTTTTGTCGAGTCTGGACCGAGACTTTTTGCGGATTCTGGACTCACCCCGCAAGCTCAACCAGCTCTAGAGGCTGCCTTTTACCCCAAACAAAAATTCAATCAGATCACTTCTAGGCTAGCTGAATCGTATGACTTTCGACAATTGCATATAATATTTTCAAGGATACCTACTTAAGGTAGAACGTAGAAGGCTATTGCGCTCACATCGTTACGACTGTCTCTTTAGACTTCGATAAAAAGAAAAGCCCCTTTGCAAGGCGTCAGAAAACTGAATAATTACCCTCAACTTAAAAAAAACCATGACACATCAACCATCCGAAAAAAAATCGACCTTTTCTCGCCGTAATTTTGTAAAAAAAGGAGCACTTGGAGGAGCCGCAGTGGGCCTTTCACCTCTTGGTATTCCTTTAGTAAAAGCCGTTGAAAAAGCCCCAAAAGGAAAGTTAAAAGTAGGAGTTGTCGGCCTTGGAGGTCGAGGGGGTGGTGCAGTGAATGACATCATGAATATCGATTCGGGTACCGTTCTCTGGGCCGCAGGTGATATTTCCAAGGATCGCTTTAAGAAGATCGAAGGGATTTCCAAGAAATTCTCAGGTCGTGTTGATACCGATGGCGGCAAGCGTGAATTCGTTGGTTTTGATGCCTACCAAAAGGTGATCGATAGCGGAGCTGACATTATCATCCTTACTACCACTCCGGCCTTCCGCCCGGTCCAGTTTGAAGCCGCGGTCGCAGCAGGTAAGCATGTCTTTATTGAAAAACCCTATGCTCTCGACATTCCTGGCCTTCACAGCATCGTTGAAACTGCAAAGAAAGCTCAGTCAGCGGGGCAATCAGTCCTTACCGGACTTGTCTGGCGCTACACCCCCCACCTGATGGAAATGGATAAGCGTCTCCAAGATGGTGCCATCGGTGATATTCTTAACGTCTCGTCATCTTACTGTGGTGGCGGACGCCCCAACCAAATGCCTGACCCAAAATTCAAACCTGCCGAAATGTCTGACATGGAATGGGCTCTTCGCTTCTGGCAAAACTTTCTTGAACTCAGTGGTGACGGTGTCCTCGAATATCATATTCATGGGATTGACCGGATGGCTTGGTGGATGGGCGACCAGCTGCCTGTCCGCTGCTACGCAAACGGGGCAAATATCGCTCCCGTTAAAGGGGCTAACAACTGGGATAGCTGCAACTTCAGCTACGAGTATGCAGACGGTCGTACCTCGAGCTTCTTTGGTCGGCAAATCCGCGGAACATACTCTGCCTCCGGCGATAATATTGTTGGAACTAAAGGACGAGCTGTTGCGCAAGGCAACTCAGCTTTCATTGAGGTGGACGGCAAGAAAATCTGGGAAGGAAAAAGTAATCTTGGCTACCAGCAAGAACACGAGATTTTCATGAAACATATTCGTGAAGGCAAGGTGTTCAACGACGTTATCGGCCAATCGGCAAATAGCCACGCCATCGCCCTCATGGGTCGTAATGCGGCCTATTCCGGCCAGCTTATTACTGGCGAGCAGATTATGGCTTCAAAGGACGTCCTCCTTAAGGACATTAAAAATTTAACTTACGAGACCCCCTTCAAGGCCCGTGAATCTGCTGTTCCAGGCAAAACAAAGTTCCTCTAGTTCGATGATTCGGTTTGTTCGCAAGTTCCAAACTTCACCCATCTTTCCATTCATTATCGCCCTACTTTGTGCGGGAACAGTTGCTCAGGCTGAGACAGCTCCTGACATAAAGCCTGCTCTCGCAAAGGATGGCTTTGATGAGGAAGAAATGCGCCTCGCAAAAGCGATTCATAAGCGTATTTTGGACTACCAAGGGATTAAGAAAAAGACCAACAACGGTAAGGAGGAGGAGTTAATCGCATTTCAGGACCCTCTCGCTTCGGGCGCCCATATCGACATGCTTCCGGTAAAAGGCGGCGAGTTCACATGGCGCGGAGAAGAGGAAGACGATATCCTCAAAGTATCTCTCTCTCCTTTCTGGATGTCCAAACATGAAATCACTTGGGAAGCCTACGAGCCATTCATGTTGTCTCCGATTCCGCGCCAGAAAGACGGCCAGCCCCTAGATTTCATGCGGGCACAAATCAAAAACGACATTGAATTCATTGCTCGGCCCACGCCGCCTTATCACCCGATGACCTTCGGCATGAAGCGTGATGGTCATCCGGCGTTGAGCATGACTCAACATGCCGCTAACAAGTATTGTCAGTGGCTTAGCTTTCAGACGGGGCATTTCTACCGCCTGCCGACGGAAGCTGAGTGGGAATTCGCCTGTCGCGCAGGGAGTGACACTAATTCCTCTTGGGGCGCCGACGCTCAAAAAGCTGGGGAGTATGCCTGGTTCGGTGGGGATGCCTCAACGCACTATAACGTTCCAGGAAAGAAAAAACCCAACTCGCTGGGCCTTCACGATATGCACGGAAATGTTTTAGAGTGGACACTCGATCAATATGTTCCAAACCGTAGGGAATATTTCGCAAAGGATAAGGTCCACAACCCTTGGGTTAAAGCAACAAAACCCTATCCTCACGTCACCAAAGGCGGGCATTGGCAGCAGTCGCTCAAGGAAATTTCTGCGGCTACTCGTCACCAATCGACGCCAGTATGGAAAGTTGCCGATCCCCAGAGACCTAGAAGTTTATGGTATCATACAACAACCCCTTGGCTCGGATTAAGAATCGTTCGCCCTGCAAAAATCCCAACGGTCGAAGAAATGTATCACTATTGGAATTCCGGTGTCGAAGCAGATGAGTAGCTCTCGTGCGGCCAGAGATTCCAACCATCCATTATCCGCCCGATTGAACCTTCTTGCTTATTTTGTGCAGAGGATAGGATTGATGGCTCTGGTAGCAAATCACGCCGTCGCACAGCAAGCCGAAGAGGTTACCCCCCTCCCACAAAGGCAATATTTTTCACAGCCTCACCTAGGCACTATTGTTCAAATCGCTTTCTACTCAAATGACAAGGAGTTCTCTCAAAAAATAGCGCAGGACTGTTTTGGACAGGTCAAAAGGCTCGATAGAATTTTTTCTGATTACCGTTCTGATAGCGAGGTCTCTCGACTTTGTGGCAAGCCGGTAAAGATGGCTCACAAAATTAGTAAAGATCTCTTTGATGTCATCGCGCAAGCGCAGGAGATTTCGAACACAACCAATGGTGCATTTGATATCACCTTGGGCCATACGACTCAGAACTGGCGTCAGAGTGCACGACAGAAAAAGCTACTTCTTAATGATGATCCTGAGACTTCTTACAAGGATTTGATTCTCTATCCAAAATCGAGGAGCATCTTGCTTCGTAAACCCTTAAAGATCGATCTTGGGGGGATTGCAAAGGGATACATCGCCGATCAATTAATGATGAATCTTAGCAAAGTCGGAATCAAGCAAGCCGCAGTAATTATCGGAGGAGAAATGATTTTCACTGAGGCGCCTCCCAAAAAAAATGGCTGGACGGTGGGGATTGAGCGACCATCTCGTGAAATGCTCGGGACTCTTACTATCAGCAATACAGCGCTTTCGACTTCGGGAGACAGCTATCAATTTTTCGAGCAGGGCAATGTACGTCACGCCCATCTAATTGATCCCTCAAGCGGAAAACCGAAAACCAATCGACTCAATGTAACAACCATCGCTCGGTCCGCAATGTTAGCCGACGCCTGGGCAACTGCCCTGCGAATTTCGACTCAAGAAAATGCTCTCAAACTTGCCAATGAGACAAAAGGAATTGAAGCCACCTTCATCACATTCGGAAAGCCAGCTCGCTTCACCACAGGCTTTCCTAAGTTAAAAAAACTTCATCAGTCTCCCTCAAAACAGTCACCCAGAAAGTGATAACAACCTCATCGCAAACACCATCCGCTTCACTGCACTCGAAGCCAGACAGTTGCTCTGGAACCTGATCCTTGCCCCACTTTCATGATCTCTAGAAGATTCGACATGATCGACGGTAATTTTGCTTAGATCATCCCCATCTCGCCCCTCATCCAATTTCCGGCGGCTCAGTTTACCCGAATAACCCCGGCGTCAAATTACGCTAAAGGTCACAAATTTCCCCCGCTAAAGGCCTATTCTTAGCCTCCTGAACCGATTCTTCGTTTACAAATCTTGGTTTCCTGACATTCAGACCCCGTCAAATTCACTTTTTCCCTAAACAATGAGCACGAATTACTTCAACACTCTCCCTCTTCGTCGCCAGCTCGACGAGCTTGGCACCTGCCGTTTCATGGACGCGTCTGAATTCGCCAATGGCGTAAACGCAGCCAAAGGACTAAAGATCGTGATTGTAGGCTGTGGCGCCCAAGGCCTCAATCAGGGTCTCAACATGCGTGACTCCGGCCTCGATGTATCTTACACCCTCCGCCCCGCTGCGATTGAGGAAAAGCGCCAGTCCTACCTCAACGCAACCGAAAATGGTTTCGCCGTTGGCACCTACGAGGAGATGCTGCCGACCGCTGACATCGTGATGAACCTCGCCCCTGATAAACAGCACACTAAGGTGGTTGAAACGGTCATCCCTCACATGAAAGAAGGCGCAACTTTTTCTTATGCTCACGGATTCAACATCGTCGAAGAAGGAACCCAAATCCGCAAAGACCTCACTGTTATTATGGTCGCACCAAAGTCACCTGGCTCTGAGGTACGCGAGGAATATAAACGCGGCTTCGGAGTTCCCACCCTGATTGCCTGCCACGTTGAAAATGATCCTTCGGGAGAAGGCATCGAACTTGCTAAAGCTCTTGCCGTAGCCCAAGGCGGTGACAAAGCGGGCGTCCTCGAATCATCGTTCGTAGCTGAGGTCAAATCCGACCTTATGGGAGAGCAAACTATTCTTTGTGGCCTCCTTCAAGCCGGCTCCATTCTCTGCTTTGAAAAGATGAAAGCCGATGGCATCGATCCACAATGGGCCGTCAAGTTTATCCAAAACGGCTGGGAGGTCACGACCGAGGCCCTCAAGCACGGCGGCATCACCAACATGATGGATCGCCTTTCCAACCCCGCAAAGATCGAAGCTTTTAAACTTTCCGAGCAGCTCAAGGACATCATGCGCGACTTGTTCTACAAGCATATGGACGACATCATCTCCGGTGATTTCTCCAGCACCATGATGGCCGACTGGGCAAATGATGACGTCAACCTGCTCGGCTGGCGCAAGGACACTGGCGAAACCGAATTCGAGCAAACTGAAGGTGCAGGTGAAATCTCCGAGCAAGAATACTTCGACAAAGGCATCCTTATGGTTGCCATGGTGCGCGCCGGTGTCGAACTCGCTTTTGAAGCTATGGTCGAAGCAGGTATCGAGCCTGAGTCAGCCTACTACGAGTCTCTCCACGAAACACCACTCATTGCCAATACCATTGCGCGCAAGAAACTTTATGAAATGAATCGCGTCATTTCGGATACCGCCGAGTATGGTTGCTATCTCTTCAGTCACGCCGCTGTTCCTCTTTTACAGGACTTTATGTCCAAGGTGGACACCAGCGTCATCGGTAAAGGCCTCAGCTTAAACGACCAAAGCGTCGACAACCAAACGCTCGTTCAAGTGAATGCCATCATCCGCGACCACGAGGTCGAGGAAATTGGTATCTACCTCCGCGAAGCAATGGGCGCTATGAAGCCCATCACCGCCTAGATTTATTCGCGCGAGGCCCTCGCTTGCGATCCCTTTTAAAAAGCCCGAGACCTCAGCCGAGGCTCGGGCTTTTTAAAGTCCCGAATTCCCAGGCTCTCGCATTTAAATCCATCCTAGCTATTGGCTCTCACAACAGAACCTCTCGCCTAAAAAAGTGAGTTTTCAGCTCATTAAAAAAACTAATAAGCTCCATGTTTCAAAATGACCCTATCCACCCCACAAGCGACCGAAATAATTCTTGAGAGCTTTTTAACAGCCCCTCTACTCCTTACCGATCTCCCAGAAGCTCAACACTTCCAACCATCAGACCTCTCCCCCCCCAATAAGCCAAAGCCTCTCAACTTCTCACAAAAGCTCGGCCACCTTTACGAAGACGCCCTCGCTCAAATCTTTACGTCCTCTAAAGACTACGATCTCTTGGAACGAAATCTCCAAATCCAAAAAGACATTCACACCACCGTTGGCGAACTCGACTTCCTTCTCCGTAATCTCAAAACCCACCAACTCATCCACCTCGAACTCGCCACCAAATTCTACCTCGCCGTTGGAAGTGATCTTCCTGGACCAGATGCTCGAGACAATTACTTCAAAAAACTTAGCCACCTCCAGCAACACCAACTTCGCATCCCCAAAAAACACCAAGACTACCTCCCAAGCAACTACCGTAATGAAAACATCAAAACACAACAACTCGTTTACGGATGCCTCTTTGATCACATCGAAGCCCAGACGGTATCTAATCCCGAATTCTCAAACCCCAAATGCCGCCGCGGAAAATGGTTACATCTCTCCGAGGTTTCAAGACACTTCCCTACCGATCAAGAATTCCAGATCGTTCCAAAAACTCTTTGGCCCGTTCCCTTAAAACTCCTATCTAGAGCACCGTTAGAATCATGGAACCCACCCGAGATCCTAGAAAAATGCACAATGGTCCGAGTTCCCAGTGATTTAACCCCTTATTTTATCGCTCCCACAAACTACCCCCACTACGAGGGCACTTTGTAAATCAAACGCAGGGAATCCAATCGAAGACGAGCTCCTCCAAGCGCTAATTTAAGAGCCTCGCGATGATTTTCGATCTCAAGTAATTCCTCTTTTCCGACCAGAGGGTTCAGCTGAGCCAAGTCTTCTAAACGCCCCTTTTCTTGGTCAAACGAACTCTCCATTAATTCCAGCGATTTCGTCACAACTACAACCCGGCGCTGCCCAGCTAAGGAATCAAGCGTTTTTAACATCTCAGGGATCATCTCACCCGTGATCTTTGGTTGCTCGAGGAGCTTACGATGATTTCCTCGGCGAAGCACGGCTTTCATCAAAGACGCATCAGAAGTCATATCTTTTCCCTGATAATCGATCGCCACTCGCAGGGGCACCGAAGGGAGGTAGTGATCGGTTTGTAGAGAAGCTGGAGCAACACATTCCACAATATAGAAGGCCTCTAAAATCACTGAAGTTGTTCCGGGCGCTTCCCAAACTCCAAAAGTGCTATTCCCTGCTTCAGCAGATAACAGAAGATCAATCGAATTCCTAACCATCGGATGATCTGCTGTCATAAGCCCAATCTCCTCACGCATTAACGCGCGACTTCGATCAAAAGTAACTGCCATTCCATCTTCTGCCAAATCGGGGAACGCATCGGTAATTACGTTACCCTGTTTGAGCAGGTAATCTCGGCCATCCAACTCCTCGACTTCCAGCCCGAAGTGATCAAAAAGCCGTAACATCCAATCCTCAAACTCCCGATCTCCATCCCATTCATCAAGTTCTTCTAGAACCTTTTCAATCTCACCACCGCCCTTTGATGTCAGCGCTAAAAGCCGATCGGGGCCTCGTTCCATTTGAGCCTCGGTCTCCTCTCGTAGTTTTTTTGACTCCTCGATAAATCTCGGCAATGTGTCAGCCTTTATCTGCTGAAGTCTCTTCACTAGAAGCTGAGCCCCTTGCAAATTCTTCTCAAAGGCATTTAAGCCCTCCTGATACCATCGCGCGTATCGCTCTCCAGCATCGCCCTTCACATAAGGGACATGAATATTGATCGTTTCAGTCTGCCCAATCCGATCAAGTCGCCCAATCCGCTGCTCGAGTAATTCTGGATTCTCAGGCAAATCAAAGAGCACTAAGTGGTGAGCAAACTGGAAGTTACGCCCTTCACTCCCAATCTCAGAACAAATCAATAAATCAGCACCGTTTTGCTCGGAAAAATAAGCGGCATTTCTATCCCGCTGAAGCAATGTTAATTCCTCATGAAACTGGGCAATTTTCATATTAACTCGATCCAAAAGAGCCTCCATTAAATCCTCAACCAAATCCAAACTCTTACCAATCAGAAGAATTTTCTCCTCGGGATGCTCTTCCAAAAATCCAACCAACCAATTGACCTTAGCAACAAACACCTCTTCCCCTTCTAAGGCGATCAAATGCGCCTTCCGCTTCGGAAACCCACGCAGTTGTTTGCGAGTATTACGGAACATCACTCGACCCGTCCCAAAGGAGTCGAGTAAATCTCTTACCACTCTCTCCCTCGCTCCCTCTTTATCCAAATTGGCCAACCCTTCTGTAATTCGCGGCGAGCGATCCACAAACCGCTGCACATCCGGCTCACCACCCTCCTGAATCAAGTCAATCGCATCAGCAACCAACTCATAATAATCGGACTCTTCCAAAAATGCATCGAGATCATTGTAACGATGGGGATCCAGCAGCTGCAGGCGCGCAAAGTGCCCTTCAGCTCCAAGTTGCTGTGGTGTCGCTGTTAGTAACAAAACTGAAGCTGTCTCGAGAGCTAGGCTCTGTACCAAACAATATCCATCACTTGATTCCTCTGGATTCCATTCCAGATGATGAGCCTCATCCACGATCAGCAGATCCCATCCCGCACCAATCACTTGAGGAATACGCTCAGGATGATCCAAAAGAAAATCTTGAGAGCAAAGGATGAGCTGATTCTCCAAAAATGGATTCTCTCCCGAAATTGACTGACATCTTTCCTCATCAAAAATCGCGAAAAGCAAATTGAAGCGGCGCAGAAGCTCTACAAACCACTGATGCACTAATGGCTCGGGCAAAAGAATCAGCACCCTATCGGCTCGCCCCGTCAGATGAAGTCGATGCAGGATCAAACACGCCTCAATCGTCTTTCCAAGCCCTACCTCATCTGCCAACAGCACCCGTGGCGCAAGTCGCGATGACACTTCACGGGCAATCGCAATTTGATGGGGAATCAAATCAACCCGCCCACCCAAAAAACCCCGCACCGACGATTTTCGAATCTTGGATGATCGAAAGAGGGATTCAATTCTCAGATTGAACGTCCGGAGATCGTCAACCTGCCCGCCAAGCAGCCGATCATCGGGTTTAGAAAAACTAATAGAATCATCCAACTCCCCCTCGCAAAATGATTGATTCTCTTGGTGATAAATCAGGAGTCCATCCTTGTCCTCAACTCGATCAATAATGATCGTCTCTCCCGTGTGAATCAGAATTTCATCCCCCACCTTAAAACGCACCCTAAGAATTGGCGCTGAATCGACAGCAAACATTCGTTTTTCATTTGCTGTCGTAAATAGGATCACCACCCTGTTTCCCTGCGATTCCAGCAAAACCCCCAAGCCTAGCTCAGGCTCACTTGTACTGACCCATCGCTGTCCCGCTACAATTTTCTCGCGCATCGGTCACGATCCATAGCGGGAATAACCAATAGTGGAAATCGCGAATCAATAAGATTTTAAAAGACGCTAATGATCTTGGATCGATCCTCAAGATTGCTAGCCTTGGAGCGAAGGGATGAAGGAACTAAAAGACGGCCTTAGATCACTCGTTCGGATTGACTTTCGCGGGCATGTTCACAAACAGTTCCGCGGCACAGATTCCGACAAAAGATTTGCAAATGAAGTGGCTGTTTTAAAGGCCCTCGAAGATCGGGGAGCAACTAATGTCCCCCGCTTAGTTGGACATGATCCTGAAACTTTAACACTCATAACCACTAATTGTGGCTCGCCTGCACCTCTTATCACGCTTGAAAAGGCACAGGTCTTATTCCAGGAACTAGAAAATAAATTCGGAATTCGACACGATGACCCCGAACCACGCAATGTCACCTACTCCCCTCATCTCGGAAAATTCTGCCTTATCGACTTTGAGCTCTCCGAAATCCTTCCTATCCCCTCGGAACTTAAAGCCTGTAAAACTAACGTCCTCCGAGCCAATTGGGCAGCATCCAGCATTAAGGGAAATGGGCACCTTAGTAATGACGACTCGTTTATTACTCTCACCGTAAATCCCAAATCGACAGACCCGCTTCCTAAATCAGGAGAAATTCTTCTCGATCCCTCACATCTCGTCCTCGCCGTCTCAGACGGAATGGGTGGGCATAACGCTGGTGAATTTGCCTCCCGCCTCCTCATGTCCCGCATCCGCAAAGAGGCCGCCGAACTCTATCATCAACTCGGAACAACCGAAGACGCTCAAAATTCCCTCGACGCATTACTTCGCCAATGCCACCACGACGTCACGGAACTTGCTAAGCAGAATGGCAACACAGAGGGAATGGGTGCCACCCTTACCATGGCCTGGATCAGCCATAGCAGACTCTTTTGGGCGCATATTGGTGATTCTCGTCTCTACCTCATCGACGATGAAGGAGTGCGGCAACTCACACAGGATGACTGTAGGGCGTGGCATCAGTGGCAAAAAGGTGATATCACGGAATATGCCTACCGTAATCATCCTCGCCGATCGGTCTTAAGTGATGTTCTTGGCGGAAGCAGCCATGAACCATTCCCCAAGACTGGCTCGCTTCCCCTGAAGGACACCCAACGCATTATGATTTGCTCCGACGGGATCATGGATGGACTTTGGGAGAGAACCATTCGTGAAATAGTCGCCGAAAAAAAACCAGTCCCTGAGATCATGCAAAATCTTTCCCGCAAAGCCATCGAGAACGACGACAAGGATGACACGACCTTGATCGTAGCAGAAATATCCCGTATTTAGAGTTGGCACACCAATTGCTGAATTAATTAGGAATTGTGTCGGGGAAGCAATTTTCGTAGACCCTCAATGCGATTCAAATTTGGAAATTCTTTTTCCAGACAAACAAATCAGACCAATGGCAAAATACCGACTCGATTACATCTGGCTGGACGGCTACACACCCGTTCCAAATCTCCGTACTAAGTGCTGCATCAAAGAATTTGATGAGTTTCCAACCCTCGAACAACTTCCTGAGTGGGGCTTCGATGGTTCTTCAACCCAGCAAGCAGAAGGTGGTGATTCCGACTGCGTGCTCAAGCCCGTAGCAATTTACGCTGACGGAACTCGCGAAAACGGAGCGCTCGTCATGTGCGAAGTGATGCTTCCGGACGGCTCTCCTCACCCATCCAACGCCCGGGCCACAATTCTCGACGATGAGAACGCATGGTTTGGTTTCGAGCAGGAGTACTTTTTCGAAAAGGACGGCAACATCCTCGGATTCCCGAAAGGCGGATACCCTGAACCACAAGGCGGCTACTACTGCGGTGTTGGTTACAAAAATGTCGGTGATATCGGCCGTGCTATCGCAGACGAGCATCTAGACCTCTGCCTCTACGCTGGCATTAACCACGAGGGCATCAACGCCGAGGTCGCTATGGGACAGTGGGAGTTCCAAGTCTTCGGTAAGGGCTCCAAGAGAGCCGCAGACCAAATCTGGGTTGCCCGATTCCTTCTTGAGCGACTTGGCGAAGAATACGGTGTCGATATTAATTATCACTGCAAGCCTCTTCAAGGCGATTGGAATGGTTCCGGAATGCACTGTAACTTCTCCACAGAAAAATTACGGGAGGAAGGCGGCAAGGAATACTTCGATAAGCTCATGGCTTCCTTCGAGAAGAATTGCATGGAGCATATCGCGGTCTACGGACCCGATAACGATCAGCGACTCACTGGACTCCACGAAACCCAGTCTATCGACAAATTCTCTTGGGGAATTGCAGACCGTGGCGCCTCTGTCCGAGTCCCACACTCATTCGCCAAGAACGACTGGAAAGGCTACCTTGAAGACCGGCGACCGAACTCACAGGGCGATCCCTATGCCATCGCCAGCCGTGTTCTCAAGACAATCGCTGAAGCCGACGAAGCTTAAGTCTACTAGATTGAAACTTTCAACGGTCGCCGGATTTCCGGTGACCGTTTTTTATTTTTGGTGCTGAGTCAACCACCCCAATTTATAGGAAGTTAAACCATAAAGACCTCACTAAAAAACCAATAATCCGGATGATATACCCTGCCCCAGAAACGACAAAGTAATCCAGTCAGCAACGATTATAAAACCAACAAAACTTCACTCCAACTTATCCCAGTCCCCTTTGGTTTTTTCATCTTTTTGAAACTCCATCAAAACTTTCCAGCTACCATCCTTCTTAACTAAAAGAGCTTCAAGTTCGATGTAAGCAACAGTCTTTTCACCACCTTTCATTTGACTGGCATATCGAAACATCCCTGTTTCATGAGCCGTGGAATCATCACCCCACCGTCGTCTAAACCGAAAGTCGACACTCGCCTTCATTTCACCCGATTTCGTGGCATCAAATTCCTTTTTCCACCTCTTCAGAGCCGAAGCCAAAGCATAACTTTTTTCCCTCTTCCCAGAAACCAAAACTCCCGCGGGATGGCAAGTGGCGGCATAGCCTTTAAAATCGCCCTCACCTACCGCTCTTGAAACTTCAGCCCAGTAGAGATCAAGCTCTTGTAGCCGCGCCTCCTCTTGATCGAGTTCTTTGACCTTAAGATTTCGCCAAACTATCATTCCACTTTTTGCCTTGTGCACTTGAAGGGCAAAATAGCCTGATCCATATGTTCCGTCCCCCTTCCAATGAGCGATTGGAATACCATTAACCCAGGTCTTTACGATCTGCCCCTTGGCCATAACCGTCACTCGGTTCCAGCCCTCTTTATTCAGCGCCCCCCGTGCTTCTGAATGCTCCTTCAACCAAAGAGGATACCAATATCCGCCACAACTCTGTCCATAAATCCCGCCCGACCAACCCCGAGTGTTTGTAACTCCTTCCATTTCGACTTGCGGTCCGTAAACAGCCCTTTTCCTTTCGCTTTTCGCGCGGAACATGACCCCGGAATTTAGATCATTCTCCCACCTCATCTCGCATGTGAAAACGAAGTCACTGTAATCAGTTCTCTTAGTAGACAGATAAGTGCTCGGCTCTCCAGGAACACAAGTCCCCACGATCATGCCATTTTTGTATTCGAAGGTCGACATCCCTCCTTTGCGCTCCCAGTTGGAGAGATCCTTACCATTCAGCAGAGAAACGAACCCCTCTTCAAGCTCGGGCTCTTTATCGGTATTCAACAACATCTCGCTAGGTTTCGGAGCATTTTCCTGTTTACTGTATTTGAGAATCCACGACTTCTGGGAAGGGTCTAACTCACCCGCGAAACCCTGCCCAAAGACAAAGACCAAAACCAAAATAATAAGTTCTCTCGAATCCACGTCAGTAGTGCTACCAGAGACCGAGCACGACTACCAGCGCTCAGCAACCGCTCGTAGATATCTTATTTGCGAAGCATTGATATCACTTACAAGACACACCACAAACTCCTCAATACCGTCTTCCACAATCACACGCTCAACCTCTTCAATTGCCTCGGGGCCAAGTTCTATCCACGTAATCATATCAGAAGAGCCCTCAAATCGGAGGCGAGCATCAACTACAGACATTGCCATTCGACAACGAATCCCAAAATGCTTTTCACCGTCGTCGCCTTCAATCAACTCAGGTCGAGGCTCACCATCATGATCGTCTGAAGAATCAGCAGGATCTGTCCCTACACAATATTCCCAAAAGCGATGATGGTCGTTTCCCAGCTCAGTTTCACGGTCCACCCAGTCATTCCAAAAATCAAAAGGATCTTGGGGTTCACCCATAGGATCTAAGTCACTCATGATTAATTGCTCCTTTGCAAAGTGACCTAGATTCGAGTTCAAACAAATCAACCAATTTCCACCCGAGATAGATCCAAGGTCATAACTATGTTCGATCCAAACTCCACCCCCCGTGGTGTCTGATGGCGGAAACAACCCAATGTCCTCGTTTGATCCGGCTCCAACAATTCGCGGCCGAAGAAAGAAAGAAGGCCCCCGTGGAATGACTCTCCCCCAGTCAACCGCCCAATCATCCCTGACAGCAAGATCTTCGGGAACAAAAATTCTCGCTCTAGCTTTCCATCGATCGGTTATTTCATCAATACGGAGTATCAGCTCAGTATTATGAGCCGGCTTAGGATCTTCTGGCTCGATCTTCACACTCAGGTATCCGATGAAGGGATCCACCAACGAATTACCATAAAGATCCCTGATTAACTGAGGTCGATTCAAGAGAATTCGGTAGCGACCCCGGTCTCCGTAATCCCAAGACCCGCCCGGGGGATTCATTCGGTAAGTTGCAATAGCCCCAACCGACATGTCAGCCGTGAAATTCAAACTCGTTCGTTCAAGCTCCACAACTTCGCCCTTCCGATTTAAGACCGAAAGCTCTTGAGTCTCAATCCCATCAAAGACCAATTCAGCGTCATCAAAAAACTCAACCGAAAACTCCAGCGGTTCATCACTCACACGATCCACTAATGCACCTCGAACCGTGATTTGGGGGGGCGAAAAATCGCGTTGTGGACCAGCAACAGAAATGTTGGCACCACTAATGACCTCCTTTGAAGAATTGAGCTGGTAATGGTAATCACCTGGGAAAAACATCCCTAACGCAATTTGTTCTTCAACAATCATCGGAGTTAAAATCCGGACACTTGGATCAATCCATGCCGTCATTTCTGATTCTACTAGATTTTCTTTTCGGCTCACATCACCCCAGTCAACATGATCTACATATTGATCGAAAGTCATCTGGATGTTCGCTGCAAAAGTGGGATACAAACCTCGTGTCGGAAGCTGAACGATATCAATCTCAACTCTCGATGGCAGTCCGTTTACTAGGTCAATATTACCACCACCATTAACAAAAAATTCATCCTTCCCGAGAATTTCTCCGACAGATTTTAGCGCAGCTTCATAATCACCTGGTTCAAACATTCCTAATTCGACACTCTGCGAATAGGTCGTCACTACCTGGGGCGTAATTCCATCAAGTCGATATCCCTCAACTTCCACACAAAACCTCCCATCTGGTGCCTGTTTTAACTTACCCCAATTAATTTCAACAGGGAAAGGAAATGTCACCATCAATCGCGCAACAGCTAGCTGGAATACATCACCTCCAGGAACACCAGGAGTGGGGAACATTTCTACCGAAATCTCACCCGCCAAGGGGAGAACCAACTCCGGCTCATCAGAAAACCCAGCTGAAATGGAGAAGGCTAAGGCTATTAGGATTAGCTCTTTAACTTTTCTAATCATTGACCCTTTAAGGTTAATCTAACAAATCGGACCCTGTCAAACGATGGTGCAATTGTTCTTAGGGACAAGATTACCTAGCCTATCTCCGTTTCACAGATCCCTGTAAAGTCACATGAAAAAACCATTCCCCGGCGAATTCACGAATCGAGAGAATCTCTAATTTTGCATGAGGGTAGATTTCAGTTTCATAATTCAGAAAATCCCTCACCGGCACCCACGAATCGCGGGCCGCGAAATACTGACCAAGGGCGGATCAACGCTTTTTTTCATCAGAAATCCAATCAATCCAGCCTAGCCCTGCAAGAATCAAGGCGCGGAGCCCATGCCCAATTTTCCCGTATTCTTGGTTACTCATTCGAGCCAAGTGAACCCCTGGTTTCAGGTCTGATTTCTGAGCGATTCGTTCCCAGTCCTGCGGTCCATGTTTTTTCAAATGGTAATGACCACTGGAAAACCCAACATAAATCCAAAAAGAAACGACCTAACATCGTAAAACCTTAGTCTCGCCACGGAGAAAGAATCTTTAATAACGCATAGCGAAGCTTAACCTTTGGTTCGACTGGTTTGAAAACCTTCAGCGTTTTACCAGTTTGCGAAAAATCGACCATCGTTGAACGCCCCCAAAGCTCGCCATCGATCTCCACAGGAACATCTTCCTTACTGGTCACTTTGAGACCCGCTGCCTGAACATATTTAACCGAATCCCCATGCGAATGAAGATCAATTCCACCCTTCACCAATCCCTTTAAGGAATCTTTTACAAACTGATAACCAGCTTCCTTGAAAACTACTGCGTCCAGCAAATTATCTGTATTTGAAGCATTTTTAAAGAGCGGGAACTGGCCGCCGTAGAGAGAACCATTTCCAACCAACATCGCTACCCCCTGGAGCACACGCCCATCGGAACAAGTAACTGTCAATTGAGGAGGCTTAGAGCGCAAGACCTTTGAGGCCGCCAAAAGATAAGCAAATGGCCCAAGCCGCTTTTTACTTTCCCAAGTTGTTTCCTCAATGACCTGAGCATCAAAACCGACTCCAGCCATTTGCACAAAAGGCGCCCCATTCATTGCAAAAAGATCAACCTCCTCAATGTGTCCACCATCAATCACCTCCATGGCATTTTCGAGCTTATCGTAAGGAATTCCCATTTCACGAGCGAAGACGTTCATTGTTCCTGTTGGAAAAACCCCGAGTGCAGTTTGCGATCCCGCCAAACCTTCAATAACTGCGTTCAGCGTGCCATCTCCACCTGCCGCAATCACGAGTTCTTCACCCTCTCGGACAAACTTACGAGCCAAATCAATAGCCTCTTCCCGGCTTCTCGTCGCATAAATCGTGAACCGGGTTGCATTCGCCATAATGAACTTCAAAGCTCGACGACCCTTCTCGCCCTTAGCTTTTGGATTCAAAATCAACGGATATCTTTCAGGCAAGTCACTCATCATTCCGACGTAGGAATAGGGAAGCCCATCTTGTAAAGTTGGTCGAGAACCAAAGAAACCGGAAGCCCAATGATATTTTGATAATCACCCTCAAACTTCTCGATAATGAGCTCGCGGTGCTCCTGCGCCGCATAGCCACCAGCTTTATCTAGAACGTAGACCTTTGACAGGTAGTCCTCGATATCAAGTTCATTAAGGTCTTTGAATTTCACAAAAGAAGTACTTACGAATTCAGCCCGCTGATCACCGCAAGAAAGAACCACCCCCGTGAGAACCTCGTGGATTCGACCACTAAAAATTCGCAGATTTTTGGCTGCTTCCTTTAGATCGAGTGGCTTACCATAAATCTTACCACCGAGAGTCACTACCGTATCGGCACCGATAACCATCGACTCAGGCCTTGCCACTGAAATAGCCATGCACTTGAGTCGGGCATTAGTAAGTGCCAAATCTCTCGGAGAATAACCATCGCCAGACAGTTCATCAACATCAGGAGAAATGATTTGAAATGAAAGCCCCGCTTCGCTGAGCAACTCACGCCGCCGTGGCGAACCAGAGGCAAGAATAAGCTCCCATTTAGTCGATCCCTCGGTTAAGCCAATCACGTCGATAACCCGGTTTCCGGGTAGAAAAATTATGGTGCGCGCGAGAGGAATCGAACCTCCACGGGGTTGCCCCCACATGAACCTGAATCATGCGCGTCTACCAATTCCGCCACGCGCGCAACGGCGAAAAGAAATCACCCCCTTTCTTAATTGGCAATCAAATTTCGTGAAGGAAATGCCCCTCTTTTGCCGAATGATTTGGAATTATTCATTACTTGGTGTCTCATAACCACCAATGAAGATTCTTATCACCGCAGGTCCAACGATAGAGCCCATCGATCCAGTGCGGTATCTTACAAACCGGTCGTCCGGAAAAATGGGATATGCTCTCGCTGCCGCATCGGCAAAACGCGGACATTCGGTCCTCTTGATTTCGGGTCCAACTTCCCTAGAAATTCCTGAGGGGGTTGATTTTATACCTATCGAGAATGCTGCCGAAATGTATCAAGCAGTGGCATCGCAAATCAGTAGACATGACTTAGCTATTTTTTCTGCTGCTGTCGCCGATTACACCCCCTCGAAAATCGCAAAACATAAACTAAAAAAGACGGAAGATGGAATGACCCTCACACTCAAACGAACAAAAGACATTTTGGGTTCAGCACGTGAAGACATGGGCTTCGGGGGCATTTTAGTTGGCTTTGCAGCTGAAACCGAAAACCTCCTCGAGAACGCACGTTCTAAGTGTCTCAAAAAGAAATGTGACCTCATCGTTGCAAATGACGTCTCCCGCAGCGACATCGGCTTCGATTCCTCAGAAAACGAGGTAACCCTAGTCTACCCCGACCATTCAGAAACCTTGCCGCAAGAAAGCAAAGAGCATCTGGCATTCCACCTTATCGAGATCATCGAAGACCTTTAGTGATACTTTATATCGCTCGCTGAGTGAGCACTTTCCTCTTTTGAGATCTAAAGTTACGAGCCATTTTTAGGATCTACCGATAAGGCATAAGACAAAATTATCGCTTCTTAATCTGAATTCGTCATTCTCCTTTTGTGACCGAACTTGAAACTGCAGTCCATGCTGCCAAGGAAGCAGGCAAACTCCTCCGTGCCAATTTCAGCAAACCCAAACATGTCGATGAAGCTCTTCACCACGATTTGAAACTCGCGCTCGATAAAGAGTCACAGGAATTGATCACCGCAATCATTCTCGGTCAACACCCCGAACACGCGATTTATGGAGAAGAAGGGTTGGCCGGAGACCAATCTTCACCCCATCAGTGGATTGTCGACCCGATTGATGGCACCGTAAATTTTTTCTACGGAATCCCCCACTTCTGTATTTCTATTGCCAAGCGCGTCGCTGGCGAACTCGTCCTAGGGGTGATCTATGACCCCATGGTAAACGAACTATGGACCGTCGAAAAAGGAGGCTCACCTCATCTAAACGGGAGCCCAGTTACAGTCAGCAATCGTGACAAACTCGAAGAATCAATTCTCTTCGTTGGTTGCGGCAAGGATGAAGAAGCGCTCACTACTGGACTCACTCGCTTTAAGAAAGGATCTCTCAAAGCCCGAAAGATGCGAATGATGGGATCAGCAGCTCTTGGCATGGCCTACATCGCTTGTGGGCGACTTGATGCCTACATTGAATCACGTATATCTCTTTGGGACATTGCCGCTGGTCAGCTGATGATTGAATCGACCGGCGGGCGCGTTGACCTCGTTCCTCATGACACTAATCCGGATGTCTACTCAATCGTTGCCACTAATGGAAAAATCCCTATCGAAGAAATCTTATGATCCGCTCAGGTATTGGCTATGATGTCCACCAATTTACCGAAGGCCGCCCTTTGATTCTGGGAGGTGTTGAAATCCCGCACACACACGGACTCGACGGTCATTCGGACGCCGATGTTCTCAGTCATGCGATTGCTGATGCCATTCTCGGGGCGCTTGGCCTGCCTGACATTGGATACTATTTCCCTCCTGGTGACGAATCTTGCAAAGACATCTGCTCGCTGCGCATCCTCGAAAAGTGCGCATCGTTATGTGACGAGCACGACTACAAATTAATGAATGTTGATTCATCCCTTGTTGCGGAGGCTCCGAGAATCCTACCCCATGCTGCCGCCATGAAGCAAAATATCGCTAAGTCGCTGGGACTGACCCCCACTGAAATAGGAATCAAGGCGACTACTAACGAGACAATGGGATTCGTTGGGCGCAGCGAAGGGATGGCGGCTTTTGCCACCGCCCTTATCGTTAAGAAAGAATTTCTCAGATAAGCCGATCACCTAAAGAGCAAGGTCGTAACTACGCCCGCTCTTACCCTCCCGCCAATCGATAAAGGCCTGGTTAGCAACGGAGATTCCGCCAGTCGTTGGATAGTTCCCTGTAAAATACCAATCACCAGATTCAGCCGCATTAATGGATTCGTGTAAGTTCTCAACCGTCTGATAGATCACCTCGACCTCTCCGTGCCAGTCGATATCTTCTGGGTAAACGATTTGTGCGATTTCTGCGGAGATTTCCTCGTTGGTAAATCCAGCATAAAGCTTTTGAACTGCATTAATTCGATCTTCGCTGGGAGTTTCCATCTCAGTTTTGCAGTCCCGATAAACCTCCTCGATAAGAGCGGAATTCCCTGAACGTTTGATCAGGTTAATCGTTGCCTGGAACGCGATAAACTTTCCCAACTCCGACATATCAATACCGTAACAATCAGGATAACGGATCTGCGGTGCTGTCGAACAAATTACAATCTTGCCTGGTTTCGTTCGGGCAAGAATCTTCAGAATTGATTGCTTTAAAGTTGTCCCACGAACAATGGAATCATCGAGGACGACTAACTTCCCTCCTTCGGGAACGACCCCATAGGTGATATCGTAAACGTGCGACACCAACTGATTGCGGCCACTTTCCTGCGAAATAAAGGTCCGTAGCTTGATATCTTTATGCGCAATTTTTTCACCAACTGGCCAATTCCGCATAATCAGCTCGTCGACCTTTGCCTCATCAAGCTCACCAGCCTTCAAAGCACTCAGCATATCGCTACGAACCATTTTACGCCGATAAAGTCGCAAACCATCCATCAAGCCATAATAAGCAGTCTCCGCAGTGTTGGGCACAAATGAGAAAACGGAGTTCTGAAAATCATGATCGATGGACTCAACAACTTGCTGAACCAAAGCAGATCCCATGGCCTTACGTTCACGATAAATTTCTGGATCGTTCCCACGCGAAAAATAAATCCGTTCGAAAGAGCAGGGCTGCGGTTTGATCTCATCCGCAAAACGCTCCGATTGATGATCTCCGTTATTTTTGATCGTCATCACCATACCCGGATCGAGCTCTGTCACCTGATCTTGCTCAGCTTCAAAGACTGTCATCAACGGAACTCGCTCACTAGCAAAAGCAATAACTTCATCTGTCTCATAGTAGTAGCATGGGCGAATTCCGTGAGGATCACGCATAACGAAAAGGTCCCCATTCCCAACCACTCCTGAGATGCAATAACCACCATCCCACCCTTTTGCAGATTCAGCGACAATATGAGCCAGATTCAGACGAGCTGATATCTTTTCTGCAGTGTGATCCCCGGGAATCCCCTCATCACGAAGCTCATGATAAATATCGGTATGGGCTTCATCGAGATGGAAGCCAATTTCTTCTAACACCGTTTGGGTATCTGTTCCATAAACAGGATGCTGACCACGATCCTCCATGCGCTCGTTTAGCTCATTGGTGTTGGTCATATTGAAGTTCCCCATCACCATAAGAGTACGCGTGGGCCAGTTGCTTCGGCGCAAATAAGGATGACACGAACCATCATCGAATTGCCCCGAAGTTCCGTAGCGGAGATGCCCCATGTAAACATCTCCGGCAAAGTCAAAACGCCGTCGAAGATCCTCGGGATCATTTTCGTTAATTTGCCCCTTCCGATGCTTTTTGCTCAGGTCCTTTAACTCGGAACGAAAAAGCTTCGCAAGTGAATCCTTTTTAGAATCCCGACGTCGAAAAATATAGGGTTGCCCTGGCGGCATGCCAATCTTCGCACAACCAATTCCCACCCCATCTTGGCCACGGTTGTGCTGTTTCTCCATAAGAAGAAAGAGTTTGTTAAAACCCCAAAGCGCGGAACCATACTTATCCTGATAGTATGCCAAAGGTTTCTTAAGGCGAACCACGGCAATGCCGCATTCGTGGGTGAGACGGTCACTCATGAGTAATTTGGGACTAGGATTGAACTTTAACAGTGACTCCGTCACCTGAACGAACCTGACCAAGGACCCGGCCTCCCGGTCCAGCGGCACAGGCTGCATCAACATTTTCAGGACCCACAATAGCCACCCACCCTATTCCCATGTTGAAAGCATTAAAACGATCTTCTGGATCCGTGTGGGCCAGCAGTTTTTGAACTGGCGCATTCTCCCAGAAGGGAATGGTGAGATCAGCGCCCATTCCCCTAAAGAGGCGCTCAAGGTTTTCAGGGAGCCCACCACCCGTGATATGGGCGAAAGCTTTTGCGCGTGGCCCAGCGCCTTTGAAAACACTTGTCACATCATGATAAAGTCGTGTGGGCGCAAGCATTACCTTAATTTCCTCGTCACTGAACTCAGACCTATGTTCTGCAAGAATCCGACGACAAAGACTCCAACCATTGGCATGAAAACCATCAGAAGCATAACCAATCAAAAAATCACCTTCCTGAATTGTTTCGGGCTGTATCAAATCTTCTTTTTCAACCGCTCCAACGCAGAACCCGGAAAGCTCGACAACATCAGGAGGCACTAAGCCAGGCATTTCAGCAGTCTCGCCACCAGCTAAAATACAACCACAATCTTCTAGGTAGTCACACATCCCAGAAATCAATCGCTTGATTCGTTCGGGATGAAGCCTCTCAATCCCAATGTAATCGAGAAAGAGTAGCGGATCTCCGCCGGTTGTAATAATATCGTTAACACTCATTGCGATTAGGTCTTTGCCAGCCTCGGCTTCCATCCCGTATTCGAGAAGAACTTCCAGCTTGGTTCCAACTCCATCACATCCCGTCACAATGACCGGATTTTTATAATCACTCAGATCGAATGCAGCAGCAAAAAGACCGAACGAGTTATAAAGCTGACGCTGCTTTTGAGTGCGGGAGACATCCGCTTTAATTTCGTTGACCAAAGCCGCGGCGGCCCTGGTATCAACCCCTGCTTCTTGGTAAGTAACCTTTTTACCCATGCGCTGTCTCTGTTGTAATCTCCCCATCTCAATCGTCACGTCTTTTCCTCGTCATTTCAGCTTTCAATGTGCATTTTCAGTGAAACTACCGCAAATCGGACCGTAAACAGCCAATGAAAACCTTAATTCTATCATTCGTGCTCGGCCTTTCAGCCACCGCTGAACCAGCTTGGCTCGACGACATTAACATCCCTAAAAAGGGTCCTCTTAGGCAGATTTCACCCACCAAGCTTGAATATGTAATCAGCTTTAACGGAAAAGGAAAAGCAGGCACCTTTAGGATTCTCTTTGGTGAAAAAGCGCCGCGCTATCCAGACCATTTCCTTGTCCGCGCTCATGGTGGGAGCTCAGGATGGGCCAAAACACTCTTCCCCTATCAATTTCACTATCTCAGCTTCCTAAATCCCAAAACTCTCAGACCCACCAAGTTCGTGGGAACTGAACGGGAAGGCTCAAAAGTGACTGCGCTTGACTACCGTTTCGATTCCAAAGGTGTCTCTGGCACAAAAAAGACAACTGAAGATGATGAGACTCAAACTGAATCCTCAAAATTTTCATTCCCATACTCTCTTGGTCTTTTCAGCGGACTATTACAGATCCGCAGCCTTCCACTCAACGATAATGATGAAGTCGTGATGGCATTGCACCCTGTAACCAGCGCCTATCTGACCAAAATCAAGATCGTTGGTAGAGAAGTCCATCTAGGAAGAGAATGCATCAAACTGAGTATAGGCGCCGAAAAAATCGAAGCTGACATGTCCCTTCAACATGAAGATGACCCCAAAACAGCAAGCATTTGGCTTTCTGATGATGATTGGCGGATCCCGATCGAGATGAGAGGTGAAATGCCGATTGGTCCCGTAAGAGTGTTTCTGACCAAGCACGAAAACCTCTAGCTCCTCCAAAAAGACGAGAGATTCTCCACTCCAAGCTGAGTGAAGCACTCTCTATCTGAGCTGATGAGCCTTATTTGTCGGTCACCGCACCTTCGCTCGCACTCGTAACCAACTTGGCATATTTTGACAAAACTCCACGAGTGTAACGGGGCTCGGGCTGAACCCACTTCGAGCGACGTGCATCGAGATCGGCATCGGTGAAAATCTCATTCTTCTCCGCATTAATAGTGATTGTATCGCCCTCTTCAAGTAGCCCAATCGGACCACCCTCGAAAGCTTCTGGCGTGATGTGACCGACCACGAATCCATGACTACCACCAGAGAAACGCCCATCAGTAATAAGTGCAACCTTATCCCCAAGCCCACGTCCCATAACCGCAGCAGTTGGCCCAAGCATTTCGCGCATACCGGGCCCCCCTTTTGGACCTTCACGTCGAATCACAATAACATCTCCAGCCTCAATCCCTCCACTAAGAATACACTTCATCCCTTCCTCCTCGGACTCAAAGACACGAGCTCGCCCTGTAAAAGATAACCCTTCTTTCCCTGAAATCTTCGCAACCGAACCAGTTGGAGCAAGATTTCCGTAAAGAATTCGCAAATGACTATCCTTCTTGACGGGGTTATCGAAGGAGCGAACGACATCCTGCCCCTCCGGGAACTCCAGTGGTGAATTAGTAAGATTCTCCGCCATCGTCTTTCCGGTTACGGTGAGGCAATCCCCATGGAGGAGACCTTCCTTGAGGAGCAATTTCATCAGAGGAATCAATCCCCCTATCTTTACCATTTCAGCCATCACGTATTTTCCGCTGGGTTTGAGATCAGCCAGAACTGGAACTCTCCGCCCGATCTCGGTAAAATCATCGATCGAAAGCTCAACATCAGCCGCATGGGCCATCGCTAACAAGTGAAGAACTGCATTAGTCGAACCTCCTAGAGTAATCACAACGGTAATAGCATTTTCAAATGCTTTGCGCGTCATAATATCCCGCGGCTTAATTCCTTTCTCCAGCAAATGAAGAACAGCCGCTCCAGCATCAAATGAATCCCGCTTTTTATCATCGCTAATGGCAGCTTGGGCTGAACTATTTGGAAGACTCATCCCAAGGGCTTCGATAGCGCTCGCCATAGTATTGGCCGTATACATCCCACCACAAGAACCTGGGCCAGGAATCGCCTCTTCCTCTACTTTCTGGAGCTCTTCATCCGAAAACTCACCACTAGCGTGCTTCCCAACCGCTTCAAAAACCGAAACAATATCAAGATCCTTCTCTTCCCCTTTTAATGTCGCACACCCGGGCAGAATAGTGCCTCCGTAGACAAAAACTGAAGGACGATTCATTCGGGCCATCACCATGATACAGGCCGGCATATTTTTGTCACAACCACCAATTGCCACGTAGCCATCCATACCTTCACAACCAACCACCGTCTCGATAGAATCTGCGATAACTTCCCGGCTCACCAACGAATATTTCATCCCTTCAGTCCCCATCGAAATTCCGTCTGAAATCGTGATCGTATTAAAAATGACAGACTTACCGCCAGCTGCGTCAATTCCATTAGCTGATTGAGTGGCAAGCCCATCGATATGAAAATTACAAGGGGTCACCTGACTCCAAGTTGAGGCCACTCCGACTTTAGGTTTCTTAAAATCATTTTTATCAAAACCCACCGGATAGAGCATCGCCCGGCTGGGGGCTCGATCGGGACCATCAAGGACCTTTGAAGAAAACTCCCGCATATTTGGATTGTCACACATGTCGCTTGGGACTCTTCCTTTCCGCACTAAAAACTTCAAGCCTGATCGACTCAATGAGCCAGCCTTTCCTTGATTTCCTCACTCAGGAGGCTCTTTCTGCGTCTCCAAGCAATTTTCGTTGGCTGGCTCTTGCTCTTGAAGACTTCTTACGCTACCGCAGTCCTCGTTATGCCAAGTCGAGTTCTGGTTTCCGACCCCATCTCCGAAAAAGGTGTTGAGCTTCTCAATGCCCATCCCGATATCACTGCCGACTTCAAAGTCGGGCTAGCTCCCGAAGAGCTCCTTTCCATTATTGGTGAATACGATGCACTGATCGTTCGCTCCCAGACCAAAGTCACCCCCGAGGTCTTCGCCGCAGCTAGCAAGTTAAAAGCAGTGGGTCGCGCCGGAGTCGGCGTCGATAACATCAATCGCGATGCTGCTAACTCTCATGGAGTCATCGTAATGAACACTCCCACCGGAAACACGATTTCAACCGCCGAGCACGCCTTCACCTTGATGTGTTCAACCGCTCGGAATATCGCGCTGGGCCACGCCGGTGTGATAGGTGGAAACTTCAAGTCAGCCCGAAAAGCTTATCAAGGAATTGAATTAAACGGTAAAACACTCGCTGTGATTGGCATGGGCCGAATCGGCTCCGAATTCACAAAACGCGCTCAGGCTTTTAACATGAAGGTCGTTGCCTTTGATCCATTCCTAACCCAATCGCGTGCTGACGAAATGAAGGTATCACTCGCAGGAACTCCTGATGAGGCCCTCACTGGTGCCGATGTCGTTACACTCCACGTTCCGATGACTGAAGAAACCCGACATATTCTTAATGCCGAACGTCTTTCGCTGATGAATCAAGGAGCCCTCGTTATCAATTGTGCCCGCGGCGGTCTCATCGATGAAGTCGCTCTTAAAGCAGCCATTGACACCGGCCACATTGCAGGTTGCGGACTTGATGTGTTTGAAGAGGAACCACCTTCCTCCGAACATCCTCTTTTCACCCTCGACAAGCACATTAGCTTCACTCCTCACCTTGGAGCATCGACTAACGAAGCTCAGGAAAATGTTGGCATTCAGGTTGCCGAACAAATCCGAGACTTTTGTGCCACGGGTGAAATTCGCAATGCAATCAACATGCCTTCAATGGATGCCACCGCGCTCAATGAATTAGGTTGCTATATCGACATCGCGAGCGGTCTGGGCAAACTCCTTGCTAAGATTGGCCCGGATAATCCTGACTCACTCCGGATCTCTTATCATGGTCCCATTTCCAACAAAGACACCGCTCTCATTTCACGCAGCGTCCTCACTAGCTTTTTGGAGGCCGCCCGTAATGATGGGCAGGTTAACATCGTCAATGCTCCCGCCATAGCCAAAGAAATGGGGCTCGAAACTGTTGAGTCAACGATCAACGCCGCGACTGAATACAGCGAGCTTGTAGTTGCTGAACTTAAAAAGGGAGACCTTAGCTATCGCGTCTCAGGCACGGTAATCGGGAAATCCCCACGAATCGTTGAAATCGATAAGCTGTATGTCGACATCAACATCAAGGGACACTTTCTCGTAGTCAAAAATGACGACCGCCCTGGTATGGTCGGTTTAATCGGCACCGAACTTGGTAATGCGAAGGCCAATATAGCCAATCTTTCTTTGGGCCGCAACAGCTCGGAGGGAAGCGCCCTCACCGTCATCGAGCTAGATGCGCCACTTGAATCATCTGTTATGTCAACAATCCGTAAGACCGAAGGAGTGATCTACGCAACCGGAGTCACTCTTTAAGCGGAGCGGAGACAACATTCCTATTGCGTATTTTAACGCCAAAAAACTCGACTCAAGGAAGGGCATTCCGATTTCTCTTAAACACGGAGGGGGGAGGCAGCCTCTGGAAGCGGCATTGCCAAAAAGCCCTCTACCCTCTCGAATCATTTCAAGCGATCAGCGCCCATCAAGGATCGGCGCGAGCTTACATGCCGTTTCCACCGGCCAAGAACTCTTTGGCGTGAAAATGGCGGCGTCGAGAGACTTATGCTCAGGCCAACCCGGCTCTATCGGAATTTCGCAAATCGCACGTTTGATAATTCGCACACTCATTTTGGCGTTAGCCGCAAGATGCTCCACCACCGAACTTGCTTCGACGGTTTCCTCACCTTCTCTCCAGCAATCATAATCTGTTACCATTCCTAGAGTGGCCAAAGCAATCTCCGCCTCACGCGCGAGCTTCGCTTCCGGAAGATTAGTCATGCCAATAATATCAAAGCCAAGATTCCTGTAGTAGAAGGATTCCGATTTGGTAGAAAAGGCAGGTCCATCCATACAAACATAAGTTCCACCATCGTGGAGATCAGCGCCCTCCGCACGCCCAGCCTTCGCTAAAATTGAACGCAACCCAGAACTAATAGGCTCCGCAAAACCAATATGAGCAACTATCCCCTCACCGAAAAATGTATTATTTGCCCGCTGGCTAGTCCGATCAAAGTATTGATCCGGAAGAACCACTGAGCGAGGCGAATACGCCTCCTTCAAGCTCCCAACCGCAGTTGCACAAATCACCCAGCGCACCCCGAGCGAACGAAGCGCCCAAAAATTGGCTCGATGATTCACCTCGGTCGGCAGAATGGTATGATTTTGTCCATGGCGGGACAGGAACCAAACTTTTCTACCTTTAAAAATGCCACCTACCAACACATCTGAGGGCTCACCAAAAGGTGTTTCAACTCGACGCTCCTCAACATCTTTAAGCCCGTCAAAACCCGAGACCCCACTCCCACCAATAATTCCAATTGCGGCACTCATCATTTAATAGTCTTACGTGCTAAAATTTCAGTCGCAAAAATCAAACCTACCCCCAACAAAACCGCCCCTAATTGAAACCATGCCTCAGCCGTTGCAAGATCCGGAAAGTGCCAATTCTCAAAACCAACAATCTTATCCTCAGGGCCGTCCTTTTTCTTAATAGTCTCAAGAACCTCATCTTTCCAGGGCCAAATGATAACGAGAGACCCGGCAACAAATCCGGTGATCGTTCCGATCGCTTTATCATGATGTTCCCGGAATAACCAACTCAAGGATCGCGAGAGAACCAACAATCCAACCACCGCACCAATACCTACTGGGAGAACGACCGAAACCACCACACTTAAATCCCCGGAGCTCAAAGCATTCACCGAATTAAGTACCAATCGATAGTTCCCCATCAAAAGAAGAACAAAAGAACCACTGAGGCCTGGGATAATCATGCTACACATCGCAGCCACGCCACAAAAAATGAGATAAAAAAAATCCCTATTTTCGGAAGCCGGAGTAAGGAACGCCATGGAAACGGCGATCGCCGCCCCAATGAAAAAGACGCCTATAACATCGCCCCCCCAACACTTAACCTGTTTCCCTACAGACGGAATGGAAGCAGCAATCAACCCAAAAAAGACCGACCAGATCAACTGAGGATGATTTTTAAATTGATATTCCAAAACTTGAGCCAAAGTCACGATACTTAGAAACACACCCAAAATGAGGGATGTCAGAAAAAGACCGTCGATTTTCCTCCAAAGCGCACCAAACTTAAATCCAACTCCAAGCTTTAGTGCCTCGGCATCGAAAGACTTCAGGGCATCAATAAGGCGCTCGTAAATCCCGGTGATGAGCGCAATCGTCCCCCCAGAAACACCCGGCACCACATTAGCCGCTCCCATCGCGAATCCCTTTAGGAAAGTAGCCAGCTCGTCTTTCATCAATTGGCCAAGAAGAATTACTGGAGACCGTCGATTAGGGCATTAAAAGCTGCACTAGGTCGCATTGCTTCGACCAACTTCTCAGGATCTGGTGAGTAGTAACCTCCAATATCAACCTCTTGCCCTTGCACACTATTCAACTCAGATACGATTACCTCTTCTTGGGATGCCAGAGTTTCGGAAAGCGTCGTAAACTGTTCGGCCAGTGATGCCGAACTCCTCTGCTCTGCGAGTGCCTTTGCCCAATAGAGAGCAAGATAAAAGTGGCTGCCACGATTATCAAGCTGGCCGCACTTACGTTGAGGACTCTTATTCTCAAGCAACACCTTCGTCGTTGCATCATCCAAAGTTGCACCAAGAATCTTGGCCTCCTCCGAACCAATATGCTCGAGTGAAACTGCAAGGGCTAGAAACTCTCCAAGAGAATCCCAACGCAAGTGATTCTCCTGCACGAACTGCTGCACGTGCTTTGGAGCCGACCCGCCTGCTCCGGTCTCGAAAAGCCCGCCACCATTCATCAGCGGAACAATCGAAAGCATCTTGGCACTCGTGCCCACTTCGAGAATTGGAAACAAGTCAGTGAGGTAATCACGCAGGACGTTCCCAGTGACCGAAATTGTTTCCTCGCCAGCTTTCAGTCGCTCAAGAGAAACCTCGGAAGCTTCCACCGGGCTGAGAATTCGAAGGTCTAAACCTTCGATGTCGTGATCGCCGAGATAAGTGCCAACCTTCCCGATGAGCTGGGCATCATGCGCCCGGTCTTCATCAAGCCAGAAAATTGCCGGAGATCCCGTGGCGCGCGCACGATTCACCGCAAGCTTCACCCAATCCTGAATCGGAGCATCCTTGGTTTGGCAAGCACGCCAAATGTCGCCTTCGCCCACTTCGTGCTCCATGAGGGTTTCGCCAGCCGAATCAATCACCCGAACAGTTCCAGCGGATGGAACTTCGAAAGTCTTATCGTGCGAGCCATATTCTTCCGCCTTCTGCGCCATCAAGCCCACATTTGGCACTGTTCCCATAGTGGTCGGATCAAAGGCCCCGTTCTTTTTACAAAAGTCGATGGTCGTCTGATAAACCCCTGCATAGGAACTATCTGGAATCACTGCGATGGTGTCCTGAACCTTGCCATCCTTATCCCACATCTGGCCAGAATTTCGAATCATCGCCGGCATCGAGGCATCGATAATCACGTCGCTTGGCACATGAAGATTAGTGATACCTCGGTCGGAATCGACCATAGCGAGATCAGGCCCTGCAGCGATGGCTGACGCAATATCGGCTTCAATTGCGGTTTTTTGATCAGCCGGTAGGTTCTCGATTTTTGCAACGAGATCTCCAAAACCGTTTTTAAAATCGATTCCAAGTCCCCCGAGAACCTCGGCGTGTTTTTCGAGGAGATCCTTGAAATAAACTTCAACCGCATGACCAAAAATAATCGGGTCAGAAATCTTCATCATGGTGGCTTTCATATGAAGGGAGAACAGCACTCCCTCATTTTTCGCTGCAGCTTTTTGCTCAGCAAGGAAACTGACAAGCGCCGCCTTGCTCATGCAGGTAGAGTCGATGATTTCCCCGGCCTGCAGGGAAATCCCTTCTTTAAAAACAGTCACCGCTCCGTCAGCCGCGGTGTGCTCAATCTTGACCGAAGTCGCACTCTCGACTGTGACCGATTTTTCGTTAGAAGCGAAATCACCTTCGGACATGGTGGCGACACGGGTTTTCGAATCAGCGCGCCATCCTCCCATCGAGTGCGGGTTGGCTTTGGCATACTCCTTAACAGCTTTTGGTGCGCGACGATCGGAATTGCCCTCACGAAGAACTGGATTAACAGCACTCCCCTTCACCTTATCGTAACGGTTTTTGATTTCCTTCTCGTCAACATTGACCGGATTTTCGGGATAATCCGGCAAAGCGACCCCTTTTGCTTGTAGCTCGGAGATGGTGGCCACCAATTGAGGAACCGATGCGCTGATATTAGGAAGCTTAATGATATTTGCCTCAGGAGTTTTCGCCAATTCGCCAAGCTCGGCTAAGTGATCTCCGATACGCTGATCTTCTGGCAGTCGATCTGAGAAAACTGCGATAATCCGTCCAGCCAAAGAAATGTCGCGGGTCACAATTTTAATTCCCGAAGACTTAGTAAAGGCCTTGATTATAGGCAAAAGGGACTGAGTCGCTAAAAATGGAGCCTCATCGGTTTTGGTGTAAATAATAGTCGGCTGAGACATAGTCTAGCTCTTAAGGGAAAGAAGGCCTTCGGTCAATGCCCTGTCCACCACGAAAAAAATCAGATAGATTTTAATCATGCCACTTTTCGGAACTGTCCATGGACTCACCCTCATCGTGATAGCGATAATTGCTGGGATCTGTATCCGGGAGGGAAAGCGTGGCCTCGTCTGGCCGCGTGTAATGCTTGCTTTCATCTGCCTCTCAGCCTTCCCCATCAACCAGCTAGCACTCATCGGAGTGGATTTTGAACCGACTATCGAAAGATTTATTCCATTTCATCTTTGCGACATCGCAGCAGTGACCGCGGGCTTTGGGATTTTGACTAGAAATCCACTTCTTTGTGAGTTGACCTATTGTTGGGGGTTAGCCGGGACAATGCAGGCCTTAATCACTCCTAATTTGACCCTAGATTTCCAGCACCCCTTCTTTTGGAGCTTTTTCATTCAACATGGTGCGATTGTCATCGTCGCACTCTACCTTCCACTAGCGATGAAATGGAAACCTCAGGACGGAGTCGTCCTTCGCATGTTTTTCTGGAATCAGATCTATTTCTTCGCAGCCTTGACCATGAATTGGGCCCTCGGAACCAACTTTGGATTCCTAGCCCGAAAACCGAAAACCACGACACTCCTTGACCACCTCGGAGATTGGCCCACGTACCTCTTTTGGCTTCAACTCCTAGCCATTCTTCTTATGTCCCTTCTGTTTTTACCCTTCCGACGATCAATAAACATTTGGCGCTCGAGCAGAATCGGAGTAAATCCAAACCATGAGTGAAGCAGCTAAGCCCATGAAAAAGAAAAGAGTCAACGTGCGTCGCCCTGACATCATGACTCTCGTTCAGGAGGAAGTTGAAAAACACTACCACTCACCCATTGTCGAAAAACTTCGAGAAAGAGGCGGCTCGCTGACGATTGGTAAGACCACAATCCGACTCGCTGAACAATTTGGGTTTTGCTACGGGGTGGAACGCGCTATCGATCTTGCATACGCCTCGCGGCGAGTTTTCCCAGATCAGCGCATTTTTTTGATCGGAGAAATTATTCATAATCCTGAGGTGAACCGTCAACTCACGGACATGAACATTGTCTCTCTTCCGTGGAAAGACCTCACAAAGGAATACGATGACCTGACCGAAGAAGATGTCGTGATCGTTCCTGCTTTCGGGGCCCCTACCTCATTCACCGAAAAAATCGAACAACAGGGTTGTCACATTATCGATACAACTTGCGGTGATGTCATGAAGGTCTGGCGGAGGGTTCGGACTTACGCGAAAACTGGCGTAACCTCGTTTATCCACGGTAAACGTGGTCACGAAGAAACCCGTGCAACAGCTTCCCGTGCGACCGGCAATGATGGCAAAGGACACTACCTTATCGTTCTGACACTCGAAGAAACCGAATACGTTTGTAATTTCATCCGAAATGGAGGTGAATCATCAGAGTTTCTCGCGAAATTTGATAAAGCCGTTTCTGAAGATTTTGACCCGACCGTTCACCTCAGAGAAATTGGGGTTGCAAATCAAACCACGATGCTAAAAAGCGAAACTGAAGAGATTCAACGCCGGATCCGCCAAGCCATTACCGATCGCGATGGAAGCGCTGAAAACTTTCAGATGTTCGACACGATTTGTGGAGCAACCCAGGAGCGGCAAGATGCTCTTTTCGATATGCTCAACAAACCTATGGACCTTCTTCTGGTTGTCGGCGGATATAACAGCTCCAACACCACGCACCTTGTGGAAATCGGTAACGAAAACCTTCCCACTTACTTCATCAGGGAAGCCTCTTGCTTGGAATCACTCGAGACCGTAGTTCACTTCGATATTGAGAAAGGATTAGAAACACCTGCACCAAACGTCCTCTTAGGATTTGACAACGAAGAAGCCACGATTGGCATCACCGCCGGAGCCTCCTGCCCGGCCAACCTTATCGAGGAAGCAATTGTCCGGGTCTTAGCCCTTCGTGGCATCTCAAGAGAGACCATCGACAAAAAATAACTTTAGAGTCTAGGAGAAGAGATCCAGCAACTCTTCTTCCTCAAGGCCCGGAACAAGCTCTCCTACGCCGTCTAAAACAGCTTCCATTATCTTTTTCTTTTCTTCTTGGAGAGCTAAGATTTTTTCCTCGACGGTATTTCGCGTAATCAATTTATAGCTGGTCACAACATTTTTTTGTCCAATCCGGTGGGCCCGGTCAGTGGCTTGCGCTTCGACCGCAGGATTCCACCATGGATCAAGGTGGATCACAGTATCAGCGGAGGTAAGATTCAAACCAACTCCACCCGCTTTTAACGAAATTAAAAAGACCGGAACTTCCCCTTCCTGAAATCGTTCAACCACATCGCCACGCTTTTTGGTAGAACCATCAAGGTAACAATAATCCCACTGGTTACGAAGGAGGATTGGAACGACCCCTTGAAGGAGTTGCACAAATTGACTGAAGACCAAAACACGATGTCCTCCGGCGATCGCTTCAGAGAGAAGTTCTTCGAGATCATCAAGCTTCACTCCAGCATCCTTATCCTCAACCTTGAGCCCAGGAAGAAGTCGCAAATCACAGCAAGCCTGACGAAGCCGCAGCAAGGCCGTCAGCGCAACCATCCTCTTACGACCATCATCAGCAGCCTCAACCTGTGAACGACTTTCGTGCAAGAGCTGGCTATAGATCGTCTGTTGTTTCGGCGCAAGGTCACAGTATCGAACCTGCTCAATCCGATCCGGCAGATCCTTCGCGACATCCTTCTTCAAACGACGAAGCACAACCGGCTTGAGCTTTCGGGAAAGTCGGCGAGCCAAGGCGGGATCCCCCCCTTTGCGTAACGGTTTCTCAAAACGCTCAAGGAATAACTTCCGTGGCCCCAGATACCCAGGAAGGGCAAACTCCATGATCGACCAGAAGTCCTGCAAGGAGTTCTCAACCGGCGTTCCCGAAAGAGCAAAACGGTGCTTCGCATTCAGGCGATGAGCCGCTTTAGAAATCTGCGCGTCCGGATTCTTGATTTGCTGAGCTTCATCGAGAATCGCGATATTGAATTCGCGAGATTGGAATTTATCACTATCGATTCGGAGAATTGCATAGCTCGTAATTATGACGTCAGCATCCGGAATCTCGCCGCGCTTTCCACCAACGTGGAGAGCGACTTTTAATTGTGGCACCCACTTCGCGCACTCTTCTGCCCAGTTCGATACGAGCGACGAAGGACAAATCACTAAAGCCGGGCCGCCTTTCTTCGCGATGAAAGTCAGCGTCTGCAGCGTTTTACCAAGTCCCATGTCATCGGCGAGGATGCCACCCATCTCCAGCTCACTGAGCCGATACATCCACTGAACGCCGATTTCCTGATATGGGCGAAGATAATCAGGCAGATCGAGATCCACTTCCGGATCCACTTCAACCGCCATCCCGAAGTCTCGCGCACTCGCTTTAAGAAAAGCCGCCTGCTGCGCATTAATCTCAAAGACGCCGGGGGAATTTTGGAGCGCTTCGGAATCGGTCAGTGTCTCGTTGACCTCCTCGATAAATTCAGAGTCGATGACCGCGATCTTCCCTTTTCCAAAAGCATGTTCGGCGCTGCCCATGCGAAGCATTCGTTGCACTTGATCAGAAGGAAGCTCCTCGCCGCCGACTTGATATTTCGTCTCCACCGAAAACCAGTCGTGACCGCTATCCTGCCATTCCCAATCGGGACGGACCGCAACCACTTGCGTGGCAGCCGCTTGAAAACGCTCGCCTTTCTCCACCGCCCATTGTGCGGGCATTTCAGCAAAGGCATGAAACTTTAAAATTTCTTCGCGATCACGCAGCGCCATTCGGCCTCCTCTCGCCGGCCCCTCAAACCCCCAGGCCAAAAAGAAATCGATAACAGCCTTTTCCTTGGAAAGGCTGGTGAAGACATCACCTACCAATTGTGGCTCACCCTCTTGACACGAGGCTTTTTTACCCTCGTAACGAAATTCCAGACGAGCCTCCAGATGCCGCAACGAACCTTCGAGAACGATCATGACATCCGGCACACCTTCTTCAGGCAAGGTTTCCCATAAACCATCGGGAATCTCGAACCATTGCTCAAGCTCCGCCAGCGTGTAACGAGCTTCGGCCGCACTAAGGCGCAGCCCCTGCATGAGCACCGGATAAAATCGCATCGGCAAGCCCGGAGCCACTGGTTGAAATTCAGAATCAGATAGTTGCCACAAGCCCAGATTCCCGGCCTTCGCCACAATCCGCTCACCCTTCAAACTCAGCTGTCGTCGCAAACCCTTGGATTGAATTGATGCCGATGATCTCTTCCCAAAGAAGACACGAGGGTGCCCAACCACTCCCTCAAGAAGCTGCCCAAACCCACCTTGATCTAAATTGACAATTCCCGGTGCTTCAACTGGAAACAACTCCCGAAGAACCCGCCAAAGCTCTTCATCGTGACCACCGATTTGATACGGACCTTCCGGCAGGGCACTCAGCAAAATCTCCTCGCCATCCAGCACTGCACCAAACCCCGTCATCAAATGGCCCCGCTCCCAGGAGGGCTCGACCTTTAGAGGAAGCATCACCTGAAGGGAGAGCGGCTTTCCCTCGTCCGACAATTTCGGCCAGCGATCTTCAACTGGAACGTCAAGCACCTCCACCTCTGCAGTGACTTGCTGAGGATCGATCACCTCCAAACCAATCGCCATGATGTGTGCACAAACTCGTCCATCGCGTCGCACCATCATGCAAGTGCAGTGATTTTCCATGTGAGTTTTAGAGATCATTTCCATCCTCACCTTCTTCATCTTTCCCCCAACCCGCGTCTCACCAAAAAGAACTCCTTCCTGATACTCAGCCGACCTAACACCGCCTTGACGATGAATCGCGCGAGCCTTTTTCATCTCGACGTGCCCGCCCACATCCATCAGGAGGTCTCGGGTCAGCTCAAGATGACTCATAGAAAGCGAATCAATGATTAGTCGAGGTGCAGATGTGTCGGCACTGCCACCACTTCCATCCCTGCTGCACGCGCCGCGATGATTCCAGAACGAGCGTCTTCAAACACAACACAATCTTCAGGAGCAATTCCAATCCGTGAAGCCGCTTCCAAAAAGACATCCGGAGCCGGCTTTCCGTTAGGCACTTCGTTGCTGGAAACCACCTCATCAAACCAATCGGAAATCCCAAGAACCTGAAGAGTTTTTTCCACAACTTCCCGGGAGCTCCCACTCGCTACAGCCAAGGGGACCTTCCCCCGGTTTTCCTCTGCAATCTTTGCAACCGCAGGGATCAATTCGACGAGCGAAAGATTTTTGAGGTAGTGACGCTTTTTAGAGGACGCCACTTGGTCAGCATCCAGACGAAGACCTTGTTCACCATTAATTACTTCAACGATATCCCTCGTCGGACGTCCCCCCATTGCATAAAATACATCCTCCGGGAAAACACCGGGCTGCCCTTGATCCTCGAGCGCTTTACACCAAGCTTTGAAGTGCGCAGGCATCGAATTTACGAGTGTTCCATCAAGATCAAAAATCAAGGCCTTGTAATCCAGCTTGGGAACTTTCAATTCAATTTGATTCATCGCCGAAAGCGAAATGAAGTAAAGTTACGCGACTGACAAGGAACAATCGCACCGGTTATTCGGGTGACCAAAATAGGCGCTGTCCTAAAGCGACAAAATTTGATTCGAATAAACTCCAGGGCTAATTATTTTCACCTCGCTGGAGTCATTTGAAATCGTCACTTTCCCCCTAATCACAACACCTTCCGCAAACTTTACGGGGCCCGAAATTTCTAGAACATCGGCTTCAAGCAAAGATGGCTGGCCGAGATCTTCTAGGGCATCCACTAACTTATATTCCGACGAGAAATTGACCACTGGCGGCTTGCCGTGACGAGAACCAACCAACTGAACCCGCCCGTCTTCACCAACTTCATAGGCATCGGACCGCAAGGCAAACAGATCGTTTGTTCCTTTTACCGGAGCGAAGCGGGCACGCGGCACATTTACGGCGGCGCCGCCCTCAAAGCATTCGATAGCTGACCCCATAGCCTGCTCTAGCTGAAAGATCGCCGCAGACGAGGAATCTCGAGAATCTACCGTTTTAGCATTTTTAATAACCGGCAATTCTAGAACCCCTCCAGTAGCAGACATGAGCGTCTTCAATTCTTCGAGATTCACCCAAATGTTGTTGGTGTTGAAAAACTGATGACGTTCAACATTCTGGAAATCAGATAAGTCAGCATCTGGACATTGAGCAACCTCACGTAAAAGTAAGCGCCCATCCCCCTTGCGAGTCGCCAGATGACCTCCCTTTTTGTCGGCTTCAGTCCGTCGGGTCACCTCCATCAAAAAAGGAATATTTCCCCCTGCGAAGTAGGATAGTAAGGTCGAGTCGAGAACCGCTCCTAGGTTGTCACTATTTGAAATGAAGGCATATTTCACCCCATCAGCCAAAAGACGGTCCAACCAGCCACTTCCTTTTAAAGTTGGATAAATATCTGCATGCCCCGGCGGACACCACTCCAACTCGGGATTAGTTGAATGGATGACAGGCTCAAAAGTTTCGCGAACCAATTTTGGAACCCAATTCTGAAGAAGCTCTAGCTCAGACGGATCACCAATTTCAGGCACCGCTTCCCTCAAGTATCTTTGAGTGTCATCACTACTTGATTTGCTATTCATGAGCAAAAACCGGACTTGGGCACCGGTGTCGGCACGGAGTGCTAGGATCTGACGCGCCATTAAGTCGAGGAATGCGACTCCGGGACGCACCTCCAAGAGACTTTTTACCTTTTCGAGTCCCATACTAGTCCCCAAACCACCATTCAATTTAATCACAACCGTCTTCGCTAGTAACTTCGGATCAAAAGCATTCGAGTGATCCAATTCACGATAATCCACTACCGACTGGGCCGGAGTAATTTTGCTTTCGGGGATCAAACCTGATTGACCGCTCGCCGTGAGCTGGCAGGCCCGAACAAAAGCTAAAATTGCAGAGTGCATGACTCCGTGTTCTTGCATTTTCTGGCGGATTTGATCGACGGGGGGCTTCATAAGCTCTTTATAAACCCCTTCTTCGCAGAAACACGAGAGTCGTGAAAGCGATATTTTTCATAATTTGGCACAAAATATGCTTACGGCTTTACAGGTTGCGGATTTCAGGTAATCCTTGATCGCAACCATGGCAGAAGCCTCACTCCAACATTCGCTAAATCAGCAACAAAACTTTGCCCCACAAATGCGGCAGAGCCTGGAGATCCTGCAAGCTAACACTCTTGAGTTAGGCCAGTTACTCCATCAAGCCATGGAGACCAACCCTGTCCTAGAAGACGTCACAGAGCACGAATCACTTGACGAAATCACAGACACAGAAACTGAGGACCCCGATAACTACGACGATTGGCAAGAAAGTTATGATGATGATCTGCGTGATCTCTCAATCATGGAACGCCGTAACCAGGGCATGGGACAGGACGCCATTGAGGCTCGCGAACACTTTTACAACTCGATCGTCTCCCCCCTGACTCTACAAGAGCATTTAACTGAGCAGATTCGAGAAAGTGGACTTTCAGCAGAACACCAAGGGGACGCTAAGATCATTGTTGGAGATCTCACAGACCACGGCTATCTCGATTCACCTCTTCAGGATCTTGCAATCAACCTTCAAATCCCACTCGAACGCCTTGAGGATGCTCTTGCCACTATCCAAAATTTTGACCCCCCAGGAGTTGGTGCTGCTGACTTACGCGAATGCCTTCTTCTCCAGCTTGATCACCTAGGCCTGGGAGCCGGGCTTGAGGCAGAACTTGTTGATGAATACCTTGATGAAATTGCCCGCAATCATTTTCCCCAGCTAGCAAAAAAGCTTCACCTTCCTCTGGATACTATCATTGAAGCCATCAACCATATTCGCTCGCTAGATCCATCCCCTGGATCACGCTTTCAAAATAACGGAAACCCCTATGTTCAGCCGGACGTCGAAATCAAACCGGGAGAGTCCGGCAACTGGACACCAAGCCTAACCGGCAGCTACCTCCCACGACTCCGGATCAATGACGAATACAAGGACCTCCTCTCAAGTTCGGGCGACGACCGCAAAACCCGAAACTACTTACGCAATCAGATCCGAGATGGGCGAGCCGTCATTCGCGCGATTGACCAGCGACAAGAAACGATACTCGCAATTGCGCGTGAGATCGTCGACCGCCAAGAACCCTTTCTCGAAAAGGGTTCTCGCCACCTCAAACCCATGACCATGAATGAGATCGCGGAGGTGATTGGCGTTCACCCCACGACCGTTTCGCGAGCGGTCGCCGGGAAGTATATTGATACTCCACACGGGCTCATGGAGATGCGCAAATTTTTTGCGACGGGCTACCAAACTTCCGATGGTAAAGATGTTTCTAATGAAGGTGTTCGGGAAGCTTTACAAGAACTCATCACAAGCGAAGACAGCAGCAAGCCCCTTTCTGACTCCAAGCTCGAGAAGCTACTCAACGAGCAGGGAATTAAGGTCGCGCGCCGAACCGTCGCAAAGTATCGCGAACAACTCAGCATCTTACCATCACACTTGCGCAAGAAATACTAGCGGTCCGAGCACGCCGCGCTAAACTCGGCGCATGAGCAGCGAAGAGATCAAGAAGGCCCTCGGTGGGGTTAAATATCCAGGATTTTCACGAGACATCATTTCATTTGGCCTCGTAAAATCCTGTGAAATAGAAAACGACACCGCGGTGATAAAAATACAGATCCAGACACAGGATCCAAAAATACCCCAAAAAATCTTTGAAGACTGTCACACCATTCTCGATCCACTCTTGGGAGACCCTGCGAAAGTGCGCATTGAGATCGATGTTCAAAGTCCCACTTCTTCGGGAGAAGCTTCTACCGGCTCAAGTTCGCTACCAGGGGTCAAAAGAATCATCGCGGTCGGATCCGGCAAAGGTGGCGTTGGAAAATCCACCGTCTCAAGCAACTTAGCCATCGCCCTCTCAAAACAAGGACTCAAAGTCGGACTGTTAGATTGTGACCTTTATGGCCCTTCAGTCCCCTTGATGTTTGGAGTCCCCCATCATCAACCACAGGCCGACAGCGAGGATCGCATTATTCCAATTGAAGCCCATGGTCTAAAACTCATGTCGATGGGATTCCTTCTTAGCGATAATTCTCCCGTGATTGTTCGAGGCCCACTAGCTAACCGCTATACTCAGCAATTTCTACAGCAAGTCGCTTGGGGCGAGCTCGACATTCTCGTTCTGGACCTACCGCCTGGGACAGGAGACATCCAACTCACCCTCGTTCAAACCGTCTCACTAGACGGCGCGATCATTGTCACGACTCCTCAAGAAGTAGCGATGATCGACGCCCGCAAGGCCGCTTCAATGTTCGCCAAGGTCAACGTTCCTATTTTGGGTATCATCGAAAATATGTCCTATTTCGAATGCGATCACGGCAAGCGCTACCACCTATTCGGCGAGGGTGGAGCCCAACGTGAATGCGATCGGATTAAAGTCCCTCTCCTTGGTCAAATCCCCCTCGAACCGATCATCGGGAAACGTTGTGACGGGGGCGATCCAACCGCTCTCTTGAGTCCATCCGAATCAAAGGCATCAGCAGCATTTCACAATGTTGCACAGACTCTTCTTGATCACGTTTCCGCTTAGAATCGAAAGAATGGCTTCTTTTATTGGCACACCTTAGCTTGTTCTGCTAAATCCTTTTTCACCTTATGAAAAGACGTCAATTCACTCAAATGACTGGTGCCTCGATTTTTGCCATGACTGGCTCATCAGCTTTGGCACAAAAAGCAGCCGCAAAGGGTGCTCCCTTCGCAGCAAAATTTGCACCTCACCCCGGACTCCTCTTCGGAGGAAAAGGCAAGAAACTCAGCTACGTCGATCAGCTCAAATTAGCCCATGATCTCGGCTTCCGTGCTTGGGAAGACAATGGACTAAAGGGCCAAAAGAATGAAACGATTGAACAAATCGCCGAATTCATGCGAGATAAGAAAATGGATCTCGGAGTCTGCGTAATTACCGGCGGAGCCGGCGCTATGTTCAACAAGCCAACTGACGAACAGAAAGAAAAGGTTAAAGCAGAACTCGAGCGTGGGATCGAAGTCGCTAAAATCACAGGGCAAACGAACATGACCATGATCCCTGGTGCTCGTGACAAAGCAATGACACGCGAGGAGCAAATTAAAGCTTCAGTAGACAACATGAAACTCTGCTGTGACCTCGTTGAAGAACATGGAATCATCATGGCTCAGGAACCTCTTTCCCACAATGTCCGCGGTGGCGAGCCCCTCATTCGCTCATTTGCTGATGGCCACCTTCTGTGCAAGCTCGTGAACCGACCTTCTTGTAAATTACTTGCGGATTTCTACCATGAAGGGCAAATCGGTAATGGCGATAAACTCGTGGCAAACGCCGAAGCAGTTTGGGACCAAGTGAGCTACATCCAATACGGCGCCTCACCAGGCCGAAAGGAGCCAGGCACAGGAAAACTCGACTACGTTGCAGTGACCAAGTTCCTCCGCAAGAAGGGCTTTACTGGAGTCATTGGCATGGAGCACGGCGCCAGCAAAAAAGGCCAAGAAGGTCTTGATGCTCTCATGGCTGCCTATCGTAAAATCGACGCTTAAAAAGAAACCTTTTTAACCAAGAACCGCCTTAGTCTTAAGCTAAGGCGGTTTTTTATCCTCTCCCCGGATCCTATTCGAAAGGATACTTCTTTTGGTAAGCCTCAAGCTTTTCCTTGGCTTCCTCTTCACTTTTAGTGAGGACTTTCAACTCCTCCTCAAGGGCCGTAACTGCAGCTTTTGTTTCCTCAAGTTGCTTTTCGAGATCCTCAACCGGCACCTCCAGCTTTTTCACTTTGACCTTGGCTATCTCAGCCCTCAGCTCCTTAAGCTCACCTTCAAGAGATTTTAGTAATGCCTTCTCTTCTTCGAGCTGCTTCATCTCAGGCGAATCCTTAACATCCTGACAAGCGACCATCGAGAGAAGGACTAAAACGAAAACGACAGATTTAAACATCCTCCACAGAGTGCCTGACAGAACTATCAAGTCAAACTCAACCCACTCTTTGCTTCTGACCAATTGACAAGCCCGTCTTCCTTGCAAAACTCTCAGCATGACTTGGGACGAAAAATTTAACGAACTCTTTACCCGCTGCCTCTCCGCCTACGAAAACGGTAATTCAGATTTCATGAGCTACTACAGTCCAAATGATCACGAATTCCTTGCTAGTATTGGCTATAAACCCCGCGAACTCTTTGATTTCGTCGAGGACCTGGCTGATGAAGGACTGCCCGCCAAATCGACAGCCCTTCTCGTAGCCGCGGTCCGGCGAGACTATTTTCTAATCGTTCAAAGTGGCAAGACGAGCCTCAAGACAATCTCCCGCGATGATGTCCCCACATTCAGTGAAGCATTTGAAGGAGTAGCTTACCTTCCACGAATTTTCGCCAAAGCCGAAGCTAAGCTGCGCGGTGAACTCGATCCTGACATGATGTTTGGCTGTGGGGGGGATCGAAAATTTCTCCGTGAAAATGGAGAAATCAATCCCGCTGACTTTCTACGACACGTCTGGGCCGCGGCTGGCGACCTCTCGAAAATTACTGAATTTGTGAAAAAACAAAGCACTAGCCCCCCGGTCTCTGCATCTTCTTAAGATCCTCCTCCTCGGATCTCAAGCGCGCGATCACTAAATGACCATCCGAGTTGAGATCATTCAATTTTTGAGCCTTGTCCCGATACATTTGGGAATACCCCAATGCTTTTTCTCTTCGTTTATTGCTACGTGCGAGGGAGTAATCACGTTGCCACTGAGATGATCGAGACTTGAGGTCTTGAATTTTAAGAAGTCGTAAATTCATAGAGTTTTCGATAGTTTGAATCTCGACTTGGATATCTTTCAAACGCTTCGCGATAGCCTTTTGAGCAGCTTCGCTCTTGCGATCAGCCAAGCCTTCTTTCCACTCCTTGTAGCGCTCCTCTCTTACTTTTGCATTATCTCTCAGTTGAGCACGATGAACTTCGGCTTCCTCCTCGCTCATTTGAAGCATTTCCCTGACCTTTTTCGGAATCTCGCTGATGGGAACTGATTGAGGCCCCGAGCTCTGGTAAATACGGATCTCGACCGGATTTACCGACAGCACCCTAACCTCCTTAAAACCTTTTCCCTTAGTCGCCGAAAGATCGAGGTTCTTCCCGACGACCTCTTTTCTTACCTTTCTCCGATATTTCGCCTGATAGTCCTCAAATCCTAATTCACTCTCCTCCAATGATGCTTTAACCTCATCAATTAACGACGTTACATTCTCCAAGGTCTTTGTGACTTTGGAAATAGCTTCATTAATCTCTCCAGCCTTTCTTAGATCCTTTTCCACCAACTTCCGCTCAGCAAGCTTAGCCTTGGCCGTATCAATAAACTTCCTGGTCGATTTCTTATCAAACTCGACACCATCAAGATTAGCTTTCACTTCCTCAAGATCCACCTTCTTCTCGTCTTCAAGACACCCAACAAAAAAGAAGCAAGAAGCAAGCAAACCAAATGACCTGATTAGGGAATGTAATTTAGATTCCATTATCCTCCTAACTTAAGCAATCAACCCCACTGATCAAGAACCATCAGAAGATGATTTTTTTCCGATTTCATGCAAAGAATCGACACTCGTGAATCAGCCTGCCAACCTCTGTGGATGCGAGACTATCAAGGAGAGGAAATTTTGGTCATCTCACGTCAACTCTTTGACGAATTGGGATCTTTTCAAGGAATCAAAACTGATGTCGACGGATACCTCCAAGCCATCCTTGATCCAGCAAACAACTTCTTCATGGATCGCGGCAAAGCTGAAGATGACCCGTCCTTCAAACAAATCATTCCTTACGCCTTATTCCACCACGACGGGAAATATCTCCATTACACCCGTGGGAAAAGCGGTGGAGAGAGCCGCCTCCACGCCCAAGGATCCGTTGGGGTCGGCGGTCATATTAACCCAGTCGACGAAAGAGCTGACCCACTTGGAAAAGCGACCTATCTAGCAGGTGTAGAGCGCGAAATCGACGAGGAACTCAATATCACAGGTGGTCACCAAAATAGGATCGTCGGGCTCCTAAATGACGATAGCAATGACGTCGGCAAAGTTCACCTTGGGGTCGTCCATATCTTCGATCTCGAATCGGAAGACGTAACATCGGCGGAAGACGCTCTCGCCAACCTAGCTTTTCAGTCTTCTGAGGACCTCACAGGAAAGCTCCACGGCTCCCTCGAAACATGGTCACGATTTTGTGTCGACAAACTGATCTAGTCGACGCAGCAAGGACACTTTTGCACCCAATGATTTGGCGTAATTTCGACAAATGGTAATTCTCGCCCTATGCTTTCGGGATACCGTGAATGATTCACTCGGTGGCCAAAGGCGCAACCCTCAGGGGGATCAATTGGACTAGGAACATCGCCGTCTAAAACAACCCTCTTCCGCTCAGCTGTAGGGTCAGGAGTAGGAATGGCCGACAAGAGCGCTTTCGTGTAGGCATGCCGGGGATTGTTATAAATTTCATCAGCAGGGGCCAACTCCACAATCTTACCAAGATACATGACCGCAATCCGATCGCTCATGTGTTTAACTACTGCCAAATCGTGAGCGATGAAAAGGTAGGACATCTCCAAGTCCCGTTGCAATTCGAGCAAGAGGTTCATCACCTGAGACTGAACAGAAACATCAAGAGCTGAAACAGGTTCATCTAGAACGAGGAGATCCGGATTGAGCGCCAAGGCCCGAGCAATCCCAATCCGCTGCCGCTGACCGCCAGAAAACTCAAAGGGAAATTTTCCTGCCGCATTTTCGGGCAAACCAACACGATTCAAAAGTTCCGCCACTCTTTTCTGAATCGTTACACGACCACCCATTTTTTGGATCACAAGAGGCTCAGCAACCAATTCGCCCACCGCCATCCGAGCATCAAGAGATTCTGCCGGATCTTGGAACACCATTTGAAAATCCTGACGCAGCGGCCGGATCGCCCCCTGCCTCATATTGGTAATATCGTGGCCCTTAAAAAAAACCTTCCCACTCGTGGGGCTTAAAAGACGCACCACTGATTTTCCTAAGGTAGATTTTCCACAACCCGATTCACCCACCAGACCCAGAGTTTCGCCAGAATGGATATCAAAACTCACTCCATCGACCGCTTTCACAGCACCAATTTGCCTCATCATCAATCCACCCCGAACCGGAAAATGCTGGCGAAGATTTTCTACTTGAAGAAGTTTGGGGGCATCATTGTTCATACCTTAAAACATTGGGGACAAGTTTCCACCCAGTGACCTGGCGTAATCTCACGGTAATCAGGACGTTGCCGGAGAATCGTAGCATCGTCACATTCCATTCGCTGACAGAAACGACAACCAGAAACAAAATCCTGAATCGAAGCGACCTGCCCGGGGATCGTACTAAGATGACTCTTCCGCTCGCTATCGATTCGTGGAATCGAGCTAAGGAGCCCTTTTGTATAGGCATGTTGCGGGTTAGCAAACAGTTCCACAACGGGAGCCCTCTCAACAATTCGCCCAGCATACATGACCACCACCTCATCACAGTTCTGGGCAATTACCCCAAGATCGTGAGTGATCATCAAAACAGCCATTCCAAGCTTCTGCTGCATGGACCCGATCAACTCTAAAATCTGAGCCTGCACGGTCACGTCAAGAGCAGTTGTGGGTTCATCGGCAATCAAAAGATCAGGCTCACATGCCAAAGCTATGGCAATCATCACCCGTTGCCTCATTCCACCCGAAAGCTGATGTGGATAACTAGAAATCCGCTTCTCTGGGGCCGGAATCCCAACCGCATCAAGTAACTGAACAGCCTTTTGCAAGGCTTCTCGTGACGAAATTTTTTCATGGATCTTCAGAATTTCTACCAACTGCTTACCAATTCGATGAACCGGATTTAAAGCAGCCATAGGTTCTTGGAAAATTACCCCTATCTCCCCTCCACGTATTTTGCGCATCTGGGATCGATCCACTTTACGGAGGTCCTGCCCCTTGAAATTGATCTCACCTTCAAGGACATTTCCCGACGGTTTGGGAAGTAGGTCAATAATCGACATTGCAGTAACAGTCTTTCCGCAACCTGACTCACCGACCAAGCCAACCGTCTTTCCTGCCTCCACTGAAAACGAAATCCCATCAACTGCCCTGACCCAACCGGCATCAGTATCAAAACTGGTGACCAGCCTATTTATTTCCAACAAGCTGCTCATTTCTTTCGATACATTTCCACCACGTTTTCAACCTCCGGGAAAGTTCTACCAGATCGAATGGCAGATCGCGTTTCCTCCTGCATCTCCTCATCAATCCAGAAGCTGTAATGATCCCATGGATAAGCATTGATCGGCGGGCAAAACTTTACTGTCTCTGAATTTGGCCACCTCAGCCATCGCCAACAGGCCACCCGCTCATAATCCCTTTTCCAACCAGGAACAAAGACACAACGCTCGTAAACCTGTTGTTGGATTTTGTGAGCAAGATCTCGTTTTTCTGTATCCTCGGTGGCACGTCGATACCCCTCGACCCACTTGTCCATCTCTGGATCATTATAGGCAAAGACATTATTGGTCTTTGGTTTAATATTCCCCTGCTCGTCGTAGGCGTTCCTTGAGTGGAAATACTCGTAAAATGAGAAGTAGGGAGGCTGCACAGCCCAAGCCACGGCGGTCAATTCAAACTTCTTATCCATGGCATCAGTGAAAACAAGACTGGGGTCCTTACCATCGAGTATCAAATCAATCCCGGCCTTTTTAGCCTCATTCTTAAGAATCCCCATGATATCGGTGTAAGTCTTAATCGAGTAGTGGCTGAGTGTGAACTCAAGCCTCGTCCCGTCCGCTTTGCGGAGCACACCATCATTCGCCTCCTCAGTAAATCCAGCTTTGGCAAAATACTCACGCGCTTTCGCAGGATCAAACGGCCAAGGCCTAACGTTGGGATTCACAAAATCACCATATCCATCAACAAATCCCGGGAGACGAGAATAGTCTCCCCAAAATTGCACCTGAATCACTTTATCATAATTCAACGCATGCGCTAAGCCGAGACGCACGTTAATATCCTTCAGCTTTTCGCGAGAGAGATTCATCTCGACTCCAAACTGAGCTCGAGGAAAATCATTATACCACCAGTGACGCTCAATATGCCCGTCATAGACCTGTTGAATCTCCGATTTCTCATACCAAGACTTTGGACCAGAAACGAGAGACATATCCAGAATCCCAGCCCGAAATAATTCAAATGCCTTGTTTGGATCTCTAACAATCCGCCACACAATCTTATCAGGATTGTAGCGATAGCGGTAAAACTTTTTATCGTTCCCCCACCAATCTTTCTTCCGGGTCAAGGTCACTGAGACCCCCTTGTTGATATCACCTTCAGCCACGTAGTAGGGGCCCGTAATTGGTTGATGTCGCCAATTATAACGATCCTCGTAATCAGGGCCAAATTCTTCGTAAAAATGGGGTGGAGCAGGAGGAAGATCACCGATCGTATTATACATTCCCAATTCACTTTTAGGACTCGGGAAAGAAATCGAGAAAGTGTGTTCGTTGTAAATCGTAATTTGGGCAATCTCTTCTCTAATATATTGTTTATAGTAAGGAGCCTTGGCGTAATCATGAGCCCGCAAATAAAGATTCACAGCATAGTCTTTCGCCTTAACAGCTTTGCCATCACTGTATGTCGCGTCTTGGTGCAGCTTGAAATACCAGGTCCTTTTATCTTCACTGTGTGCCCATTCCCGAGCCATCGCGGAAACAACCGAGCCATTGAGACGGTTCAACCTTACGATTCCCAGTTGCACATCATCGTATAGTTCACTTCTGAGACCACTGTTAGCGTTAGGTCCGAAAGGTCTCATAGTGGGCGGCGGACTTGCGGTATAGTAGCGAAACACTCCGCCTTTTTTTGCAGCGGGATCCGAATCCTCCGGCTCATCTAACCCATCCTTCCATAATAGATCACTTGGGAGATCTTCGATCCTCGAAAAATTAAAATAGTCCCCCAAAGCCAGACGCCTTTCATAACGCGCTATTGCTCCCTCAGCATCTTTCGCCTCAATTGAACCCGGCTCCGCTTTGGACAACTCCACCTTGGCTTCATCAATCTTTCCTGCAGCCCAACGCCTAATATAATCGTTGTATTTGGGAACATATTCATCAAAACCCAATCCCCCTACGTAGGGGACTTCGTCCTCACCGCAACCGATCAGAAAAAATGGAATGAGAAGTAATAAACAACGCATGGTTCACTAACGATAAAAGGTGTATTTTTTAGGATCAAAAGCTTCGCGAATCGCCTCCCCCACAAAAGTCACAAGAACTAACAAAAAGACAAGGCAAGCAAACGCCGCACTCACCAACCATGGCGAAGAGAGCGAAGAAAGCCCATCTTTTAAGAGCTTCCCCCAACTAGCCAGGTCAGAAGGAACAAAGCCAAGATAATCGAGAGCGGTGAGAGACAAGATTACCCCAGAAATAGAAAACGGAATCAAAGTTACTAAAATAGCAACCGTATTTGGCATGAGGTGTCTGAACAAAATTCGCGGCACGCCAGCCCCTAAAACCTGGCTGGCTGCAATATAATCGCGGGCCTTTTCCTTAAGGGCCGCTGTCCGCATTAAGTTCGTCATCCCCATCCAACCGAAGACTGCCAGAAGAAGCAGGATAAGATAAAATCCAAGGCGATCTTTATATTGCGGAGGAACGCCTAGAGTCACGATGATGACGAGAAACAAAAAAGGAATATTTGCTAATACCTCAATCAACCGTTGGACCACGAGGTCAAACCAGCCTCCAAAATAACCCATCAAGAGACCGACAGAAATCCCAATAAAGTAAACGATCGGAATATAAATTAAGGCTGCTTTGAAATTCACTTGAAGCCCTCCGAAAAGATAAGCGAGCACATCGTCACCTTGTGAGGTCGTGCCCAGAGGAAACTCCCATTTGGGCTCCGAAGGTGGATAGCTGACATCATATTCCTGATTCTCACTCAATCCCATAAAGTCTACTAATGTTCCTTCGCCCGTAAACTCCTCCGAACCATCGACCAATTCCCCCCCTACGTATTTCGCTTGATAAACACGATTCTCATTCTCATCCCAACCTTGTACACTTCCTTGTCTGAGACCTTTACGATAGGTAAACCTGAGATGCGGCTTTTCGGGTCGCTCCGAGTCAAAAAGTCGTGTTCCCAAACCCTTATAGTCATTCTCCGAAGGATTAATCGGCCTACCTAGCGCTTTGATGATGTCACCAGTCGGAGCATAAGGTCGGAGTGGGAGAAACACGTTGTAATTCTCCTTCTTTTTCAACTCACGATAATCTGGTTCTAAATCCGCTTCCCCACCTTCAATAATACCGAAGTCTTTGTTCTTTTCGAGCTTCGTTGTGAATGCCGGAAAGGTCCACGACCCTTTATATTCAACAGCAAGAGCCTCCTTTCCCACCACGACCTGATCGAGAGCTGCGAAACCAGCTAACCCTATCAGAATCAAGAACGAATAGTAGCCACGCTTAATGGCCTTGAATCGTTGAATTTTGCGGATTGTAACAGGATTAGGCGGACCACTCTTGATCTTAGAAATGACCAACCAAACGCCAAAAAGAAGTAACACGGTTGCCGTCACATCACCGGCATTCTCAATGAGAAACTTCAGCGGCTTAAACAAAACAAGTTCACCCGCTGTTCTGCTCAGATTATACCCCCAACTAATTGTAGGCAACATTAGGCCTAATTGCTCGGCCACAAAGCTAACAACAGCTACAAGCATGAGTGAGATTCCGATCAAGAGCTTCATGGCTTTAGTGAAATTTTACACGGGGATCCACGAAAGCGACTATCACGTCCGAGAGAATGTTCCCCATAACCATGAGAAATGAAGCTACAGTCAGCGTTCCCATAATCAGCATCTGATCAGGCGCAGTGATCGCTCGGAATTGAAGGAGACCGAAACCTTGGATATCAAAGACCGTCTCAATAAGTAGACTTCCCGTCACAATCAGAGTGATTAACTGGCCAAGACTGGAAGCAATCGGGATAAAGGAATTTCGAAAGGCATGATTAAAAACAGCTCGATTAAATCCAACCCCCTTGGCAACCGCTGTGCGAACGTAGTCAGCAGCAAGATTATCCATCAGGTTGTTCTTCATCATCATTGTCATCCAAGCAAAAGCGCCCACCAGGTAGCTCACTAATGGCAACACCGAGTGCCATGCCAGATCCTTAATTTTCCCAAACGCACTCATCGAATCAAAATTCTCCGAAGTGAGCCCGATCATTGGAAAGATGGGCTTCACCGCGCCAAAATAGACAAGCGCCAACGCACCGAGAGCAAATCCAGGAATTGCATACCCCAAAAAAATCAAAATCGAACTTACGTTGTCGATTGGAGTACGATGTTTAATTGCCTTTAAGATCCCTAAGGGAAGGCAAATGCCGTAGCTGAAAATTGAAGTTAAAATACCAAAGTAAAGTGCAACCGGCATCCGCGAGATTATTAAATCGCTCACTGGCTCACCAAATACCGAGGATCGACCAAAGTCTCCTTGAAGAAGGCCAGATTTACGGGACTTATAGATGACCGCACGAGGGACATAGTTTTCTACCGTTTTGTTGGTCGTTCCCTTTTCCCGCTTCAAATGAGCATCAAAACGTAATTGAGCTGGCTCATAACGCACTTCCCAACCCTCATCGGCAATTGCTTGCCAATCCGCCATTGGCTTACGACGGTCTGCAAAGCGGGCCCATTCAATTTTCTCGTCTTTTCGTTGAACTACCACCGGTCGTCCCGTTCCTGCTAAACTAATCAAAACCTGTTTTTCCGGATCTTCCACATAACTGGTTCCAATTGTCTCCTCACTTACCTTCGACCCCTGGGTAGCAGGCTTAAAGTCAGCCTCGCTATGCAATCGCTCCCTCGGCCAGCCCCCCAACCAAGTCAGATAGGCCAATGGAGTCGGCTTATCCCATAAAAACTCGCGTTCAAATTCCTCAATCTGCTCTTCGGTCAATGCTCCACCGCCACCTTTTCCACTCCCCCCGCCACCATCAGTGGTTCCGGCAGCGGCTGCTTGCAACTCCTTCGCCAAAGGACTCCCAGGCATCACCCTAGTAATTGCAAAAACAAGGAAAGTGACCCCCAGCACGGTCAACGGGACCAGTAGCAATCGGCGGAGGAAATAGACTTTCATTATAAGAGGGTCAGCAACTTAACCCACAGGGTTTTCCTTCTTTTCCACCGCTTATGTCAAACCAAAGTCTCTCAATATAAAAATTCATTCCATTTTTAGCAATTTTGTCCAGTGTTTCACCGTGTTTCGAAATGCCATTATTACCGTCCTTACCTGCCTGACTTTCGTGTCATGTGAGCGCAGATCGGACGTGCAAATCGCGAATCAAGAGAACATCCTTATTGTTGGGAACAGCGGAGAACCCAAGGGGCTGGATCCTCACCTTGTTTCCGGTGTCTTGGAGTCAAACATTATTCGGGCGCTATTTGAGGGCTTGTGCGTGGAAGACCCCGATAAAGATAGTTCCTCACTCCCCGGGGTTGCTAAGAAATGGACCCCCAACGAAGACTCAACCGAATGGATTTTTGAACTTAATCCGGAGGCTAAATGGTCTGACGGAGTTCCGGTAACCGCACACGATTTTGTCTTTTCTTATCGTCGCCTTCTTTCACCAGATCCGGATTGGCCCGCCGAGTATGCCGAAATGCTCTACTTTCTCAAAAATGGTGAGGCCTACCACCGCAGTCATTTTGGAAATATTCTTTGCGGTAACGATCCTGATTTCCCCATTAAATGGGAAATTTTAAAAGAAAGTAACTTTAAAGGTGACCCAAAACTTAAGCTCTCAAACTTCACCGGCAAAAGCTTCTCAGAGCTTGAGGAACGGGATCGCAAAAAATTCACACCCTATCTTGATAGGGTGCTGAAGGTCGACCTGACAAAACTCTCCGCCAAAAAAGTAGAAACCGAAAAGCTAACAGAAGTCGAAAAGCGTATCTTCTTCAATTCGAAAGGAATCGACAAACTAAACCAGGATGACCTCAAGTTACTCAAGCAAAACACAAGTCTTCTCAATTGGGTCGATCAAGTTCCCGAGGAAGTCCGACAACTGGTTCTAGACCGCATCATCGAGCACCACGAGGCCGGAAAACCTAATCTTTGGGAAAAGGCAGAAGTCGGCGTCACTGCGATTGATGACTTCACACTGAAAATCAACCTTCGTGGGCCTATTCCATTCCTTCCCGAAATCACCAAACACTACACTTGGTATCCGGTTCCCAAACATGTGATCTTGAAACACGGCAAAATAAATACTGCTTACCAGTCACCTTGGACGCGTGTTGAAAACATCGTTTCAAACGGAGCATTTAAGCTGAAAACTTGGCGAACCAACCATTTCTTAGAGATCGAACGAAACAATCATTATTGGGATAGAAACAACGTTCATCTCAATGGCGTTCGTTACCTCCCTATCAAGAATTACTACACCGAAACCAGAATGTTTGGTGATGAGCAACTCCACCTCACTTATACGGTTCCTTCAGAGCTTATCCCGATGGCCAAGGAAAAATACCCTGCTCAACTTCGGCAGGAACCCTACGTCGGCGTCCGCTTTCTCCGGGTCAACAATCGCAAGGAGCCACTCAACGACCCAAAGGTCCGCAGAGCCTTCGCCCTTTCAATTGATCAAAAATCTATCTGCCAAGAAATCCTCCAGGGAGGCCAAACTCCTGCCTCGGGAATCGTCCCGCCGTTCGGAAACTACAAACCACCCGGCGTGATTCATTTTGATCCCGAAAAAGCCAAAATTCTGCTTGCCGAATCGGGATACGAATCGACTTCCTCTTTTCCTGAAATCAGCCTCTTAACTACTAATTCAGATTCAGGCCTCCGAGAAGCCGAAGCTCTCCAAGCAATGTGGCAAAAACATCTTGGCATCAAAGTGCGTATCATGCAGCGGGAGTGGACGACTTACCTTCAAAAACAATACGATGCCGACTATGATATTTGTGTTGCAGGCTGGATCGGCGATTACTTAGACCCCACTACTTTTCTTGAAATGTGGATTACGGATGGAGGCAACAATAACACCGGTTGGGGTTCCACCGAATTTGAAGATCTTTTAAACAAAGCCGAAAACACAACAGATGTTGCGTCAAGAATGGAGATTCTCTCTCAAGCCGAGCAGACAATATTAAACGACACGCCTGTCCTCCCAATTTACTGGTATACCACCAACTACTTGATCCGCCCCGAAGTAAAGGGTTGGAACCCCCTCCTCCTAAACAATCATCCTTTCAAATCGGTGAAAATCGAAAAATAGCCTCTTCTTACAATGCTCAAAACCATTTTCTCACGAGTGACTCAGACCATTGTCGTGGTCTTCCTTTTAGTCACTTTTGTTTTCTTCGCGGTTCGTGCGATTCCTGGAAACCCGTTCGCAAGTGAAAAAGCTCTCGCTCCGGAGGAACAAGCAGCACTTGAACGACAATACGGCCTCGATAAACCGATCAGCATTCAGTATTTCAACTACTGGAAAAATATTCTCACCGAAGGTGACTTTGGATACTCTCTCGCAATGAAAGGCCGAAAGGTCTCTACCATTATTTCCGAATCGTTTCCTGTTTCACTCAAACTTGGTGTTCTCTCATTAATTCTCGGAATGGGTCTAGGAATACCGCTCGGGATTTTAGCCGCTCTTTTCCATAACAGATGGCAGGACTATGCCGCCATGGTCATTGCAATGGCGGGAATTTGTATCGTAGCCTTCGTTCTTGGCCCCATTTTCCAACTCTCAATTGCGCGCCCTCTATCAGTCCTTAATGTTGCGGGTTGGAGCAGACCAGCTGACATTATCTTACCGTCCATAACCCTCTGCTTTGGAGTCGCTGCTTACCTTGCTCGCCTCACCCGGGGCGGAATGCTTGATGTCCTATCTCAGGACTACATTCGGACGGCTCGCGCCAAAGGTGTCCCAACGCTTCAAATCATTACCAAACACGCACTAAGACCGGCGCTCATGCCTGCTGTCACTTTCCTTGGACCGGCCTTCGCAGGAATTATCACAGGCTCATTCGTTGTTGAAAATATTTTCCTCGTCCCCGGAATGGGCAAACACTTCGTCCTCGGAATCACCTCCAACGATTACAACCTCGTCCTCGGACTAGTTCTCTTCTACGGAATCCTGATGGGGATCGCTAATTTACTCTCCGATCTCGCTCTCATCTTCATGGATCCAAAACTTCGTAATTCCTAATGGCCATGACTTCACTTACCCAAAATATTAAAGGAAAAACTTTAGCGACCGAAAAGGGAACCAGCTTATGGGCCGACGCCTATATTCGCCTCAAGAAAAACAAGCTAGCGATGCTTGGCGGCATTGTCGTCATCCTGATTCTTATCCTTTGCTTCATTATCGCGCCCATTCTTGCCGCTTCTGGTATGAATGCCAATGAGCAGGATCTCACCAACCGCTTTACTGGAGTAGGCGAAAAAGGAGTTCTCGGCACTGACCAACTTGGCCGGGACCTTTTCATGCGTGTCTTGGAAGGTGGCCAAATTTCTCTTCTCGTCGCAATTATGGCAACCTGTATGACCGTCACCATTGGTGTCATTTATGGAGGAATTGCGGGCTACGTCGGAGGAACGCTTGGCAACACAATGATGCGTATCGTCGACGGGCTTCTGGCGATGCCCTTCCTAATTATCGTCATCCTCTTCCGCGAGATTATAACACCATACATTGACACTCTGGCGAAGTTCCTCATCGATGATTGGGGATGGAACGACAACACCGTTCTTCGGTTTGCAAACCTCATCCCGCTTACCATTGCTATTGCTGGATTTGGTTGGCTCTCAATGGGGCGGATCGTACGCTCCGCTGCCGCCTCTCTCTCAAAACAGGAATTTGTTGAAGCGGCCCGCTCCCTTGGAATCAGCCATCGCCGGATTCTCTTCCGCCATATTCTCCCGAACATGCTAGGCCCTGTAATAATTTACGCCACCCTCACCATTCCCAGCTTTATTCTTTACGAGGCGACTTTAAGTTACATTGGTCTCGGAATCGAACCACCCAATTCATCTTGGGGAAAGTTGATTCAAGAAGGAGCCAACTACCTTGAAACGAACCTCACTGTTCTTGCCGTTCCAGCTGTCATGTTCTCACTAACCCTCTTCGCTTTCAACTTTCTTGGTGACGGACTACGTGATGCCCTTGATCCCAAAGCATCTAAAGACTAATTCTCGCCCAGCGGGGCATTTCCACGCGTCCGTCAAAGTCTCCCTATCCGGCCCTTGCATCTGAACCAATTTAGAAAACTGTCACCCTCTCCGATAAAAATAGTGAAATCAAAAAACTCCTTTTTCTTTCTCAAGGCCGCCTGATTTTGCCAGAGTTCGTTCAGTAATGGATCCACAAGAGCTTCAAAACAAGATCTCCGACTCTAATTTATGGGTCGAGGCAATGCGCAGTGAGATGGGCCGCGTTCTCGTCGGACAGAAAAACCTGGTCAACAAACTTCTCATTGGGCTTCTGAGCAATGGACACATTCTACTCGAAGGGGTCCCCGGCTTGGCCAAAACTTTGGCCGTAAAAGCTCTTGCTGGCTCTCTTAAAGCTGAGTTCGCCCGCATCCAGTTTACACCAGACCTCCTCCCTGCCGACCTTCTCGGCACAATGATCTATCACCCGGACCAAAAGACTTTTGCTCCAAAGCTTGGCCCAATCTTCGCCAATCTTATTTTGGCAGACGAGATCAACCGTGCCCCAGCCAAGGTTCAATCGGCCTTACTCGAAGCGATGCAAGAGCAACAAGTGACGATTGGAGACCAATCTTACGACCTTCCCAGTCCCTTTTTGGTTCTCGCCACACAGAACCCAATCGATCAAGAAGGAACATACTCACTTCCCGAAGCTCAGCTCGACCGCTTCCTTCTTAAAATCACGGTCGACTATCCAAGTCGAGAGGAAGAACTCGACATCTTAGATCGAATGTCTTCTTCCGATGCGAACGAAGAAACTAGAGCTGTCACTACAACTGAGGCGATCGCCGAAAGCCGCAAACTCATTGATCAAATCTATATCGATTCAGCCGTGCGAGGCTACATTGTCGATCTTGTTCAAGCCACCAGGACTCCCGGGAACTACGAAAGTTCACTTAAGAATCTTATTATGGCGGGAGCTTCACCCCGCGCCACTATCAACTTCGCCCGGGCCGCCCGCGCAAATGCCTTCCTCCAAGGACGCGCGTTTGTCACCCCAGGCGACATAAAGGAACTTGCACCAGAGATCCTGCGCCATCGCATCTTACTTTCCTATGAGGCCGAAGCCGAAAATGTCACGACTGATCAGATAGTCGAGCGTCTCATGAGTCGAGTTCCAGTCCCTTAACTTGATCACGATAAGTTAAAGATTCAGGAAATTTTGGAGAATCTGCTTACCAGAATCTGTCAGAATAGACTCCGGATGAAATTGCACTCCATGAACATTCAGTTCCTTGTGCTTCAGCCCCATGATAATTCCGTCTTCAGTCCAAGCCGTGACCTCGAGACAATCAGGAAGACTTTCCTTCTTCACGATTAGGGAGTGATAACGTGTTGCTTCGAAAGGATTAGCCAAGCCTTTGAAAACACTATCACCGTCATGATGAATCATAGAAGTTTTACCATGCATCAGCTCTTTGGCTCGAACAACTTCACCACCATAAACTTGCCCGATAGACTGATGCCCAAGACATACACCAAAAATCGGTATTTCTCCGCCGAAAGACTTAATCACCTCACATGAGATTCCAGCCTCATTTGGAGTGCAGGGACCGGGTGAAACACAAATTCGGGTCGGCCTCAAATCACGCAGCTCTTCTATACCCACAACATCATTCCTGAGAACTTTCAGCTTCACACCCAATTCTCCAAAATACTGCACAAGATTGTATGTGAACGAATCATAGTTATCAATTACGACTAACATAACAAAAGAAGATCAAGGTTTCATGAGGGTTTTAGCGAGTTCAACAGCCCGCATCATGGCCGCAGCTTTATTCACTGTTTCATTATATTCATAGGTAGGATCGCTATCCGCAACCACTCCTGCTCCAGCTTGGATATAAACCTTATCGTCTTTCAAAACACAAGTTCGCAGGGCGATACAGGAGTCATGATTTCCATCCCATCCAAAATAACCAACTGCTCCGGAGTAAGTTCCACGTTTGTTTTTTTCAAGTGAGTTGATGATCTGCATTGCCCTGATTTTAGGGGCCCCACTTACGGTTCCAGCCGGGAAGGTGCTTCGTAGAACATCATATGATGAATGCTCGGGAGATAGTCGCCCACTGACATTCGAAACGATATGCATCACATGACTGTAACGCTCCACAATCATCTGATCATCAACTCTGACTGTGCCAGTTTCTGATATTCGACCAACATCATTACGAGCAAGATCAATCAACATGACATGCTCAGCACACTCCTTTTCGTCAGCCAAAAGATCATCAGCCAAGGCATCATCCTCTTCGGGAGTTTCACCCCTCCATCGAGTCCCTGCTATAGGGCGGATATCGATCCGACCATCAACTGATCGAACGTGAACCTCCGGAGAACTTCCAACTAAGGAAAACTCCGGTGTCTCGTACACGAACATGTAAGGGGAAGGATTAATGTGCCGAAGCGCGCGATATAAATCGATATTACAACCCTCGAAATCTGCCTCAAAACGCTGACTTGGCACGACCTGAAAGGCATCTCCGGCGGCAATGTAATCCTTTGCCTTGAGAACCATCTCTTCATACTCAGCTTGGGTCGTATTACTGCGTGGAGCGGGCGCCTTAATATCGACCAAACCATTAAGCGGAGAAACATGGAGTGGCCGATCCAACATTCCAATCACCGATCCGATCCTACCAACCGCGAGTGCATAAGCCTCATCAGGCGAGGATGCTTCATCAAGCATCGCATTTGCGACAACTAGAAGTCGGCGCAACTTATGATCAAAAACAACTAGAGTATCAGCTAAGAAGAAAATGGACTCTGGGAGTTTTAAATCATCCTTGGGGCATTTGGAAATTGTCGGCTCAAATTGCTGGGCCGCATCGTAACCAACATACCCAACCGCACCTCCAAAGAATGGCGGAGCGTCACCGTGGGTTACCGGTTTGTAACCCGACATTAATCGCTGAACTTCATCAAGCACATCTCCCTCACGATTTCTCGTTTCGACTTCCCCTCCTCTCTCGATAGTGACTTCATCTCCGCGCGATGTAAAAATCCAACGCGGTTGACTTCCCACGATGGACCATCGACCACTCGCATCAGTGCTTTCGGCGCTCTCAAAGAGAAAGGCATTCTTGCCATCGCGGAGCTTTAAAAAGGCAGAGACCGGGGTCTCAAAGTCGGCAGCAAGCTGAGCATAAACAGGCACGACATTTCCAGCCTGCGCTAACTCAACAAACTCTTCGGCACTGGGCTTGACTGGAACCTGATTCACGCGAGGACCAGTCTGCCAACGATACCACGAAGAGCAACGCGAAATTCATCGAGGGCCAAAGAGCTCCCCATAAAACGCAGGGTCTATCGTTTCTTCCATCTCCTGCCAGGGTGTCACCTCATTTTGAGAAGCGACACATATCTCAAGTTCCTCGCCGCCAATTCGCTCGCGAACCACCTCGACAGCTTTCATCGGACAATTGCAGTCACTACTCAAATGGCCAAGTATCACTTGTTTTAAGCCGTCTGGAACGAGCTCGGCTATGAGATCCGCCGCTTGTTCATTCGACAAATGCCCATGCTGAGAAGAAATCCGCTGCTTTGTGCTGAATGGCCGTTTTTGGTCAGCCTCCAACATTGGCCACTCATAATTCGCTTCAAGAACTAACCCCTGCACACCCTTCAAGGCTTGGGTGACTTGAGCATCAACATGTCCCAAATCGGTCGCAACCCCAATACTAGCCCCTCCCCTAGCAATCACATAGCCCACCGGCTCAACGGCGTCATGAGGCAACGGAAAAGTTGTAAAATCGAAGCCCTTCCAGCTGAACTTCTGTCCACTTTCAAAAAGAATCCACTCTACCGATTCTCTAAGCCCCTCTTTTACCACTCGACTAGTCATAATCGAGGCCAAAATCGGCACCGGACACTTCCGAAGAAAAACATCCAACCCCCGAACGTGATCACCATGTTCATGAGTCAGCAAGATGCCGCTTAATTGTTCAGGAGCTACATGCAACCGTTCCAAGCGAAGATTAAGCTGCTTGGCGCTCAATCCAGCATCAACGAGGAGATATTCCCCATCGCACTCAACGATAGTGGAATTTCCTCCACTGCCACTGCCTAAAACCGCAAACCGCATCGGAGTTAAGCATGACTAGAAGAACTGAGATCTGCAATTCAAACGACTTATCTGTCGCTATAAATTTGCCTGAGAGAACCTCTTGCATATATCTTTTGATTCTTTAGGGTCCTCCCGCAAGGCCGGGATGGTGGAATTGGTAGACACGCGTGATTTAGGATCACGTGCCCTTGGGCGTGCAGGTTCGACCCCTGTTCCCGGTACTTTTAACTGATCAGTATAAAAAACACGGTCCGGTGTATGCTCTTGGTTCTTTAGAGGTGTGCCTGCCTAATTTCGCTCAGGATAATCGCTATCTCATTGGAAGGCCGCTTTGAATATTTTTGAGGTGAGCTCATAGGCTGATACAGCACCGTTTAAAATGACGCTCAATTCAGGCATCATGAGGGGACAACAAGCCCTATTTAAAGAAGAGAGTCTTCGACAAAGTGGCTCCCACTCGATAACTAAAGGTAATGAAAATACTTTCCATCTCAGCTCTCGCATTTTCGCTCGCTTCAGCTCAGCAACAACCTTTCCCAACCGCAGGAACAGTGGAACGATTAGATCCAGCGCTCGATCAGTTAATCGCCCCAAACACCGAAATTGAAGTTATCGCTTCTGGTTTCACTTGGTCGGAGGGCCCAGTTTGGGATAAGAAAAACAATCGCCTCCTCTTTTCCGATGTTCCGGAAAACACAATCTACCAATGGAACCTAAAAGATGGTGTCTCCGTCTTTTTAAAACCATCAGGATTCACGGGGCCAAGCAGATATAGCGGCGAACCCGGATCAAATGGACTAGCATACAATAATGATGGTCGGCTTTTATTTTGTGAACACGGAGACCGCCGTGTTTCGATGATTGCGGAGGGAAATAGTGGTAAAATTACCCTCGCCGATAAATTTGAAGGAATGCGATTTAATTCGCCGAACGATCTTTGCGTTCACTCATCCGGCCTCATCTTTTTCACAGACCCACCCTATGGACTTCCTCTTAAAGAAAAAGATCCCACCCGGGAAATTGACGCCTTTGGGGTCTACCGAATTGCTTTAGATGGATCGATCACAATGGTCGTTCCTGATCTAAAGCGTCCGAACGGTGTCACTCTCTCCAACGATGGCAAGACCCTCTACATTGCCCAATCGCACGGGGAAGAAGCTTGGATAATGTCCTACCCAGTCAACAAAACGGGGGACGTTGGCAAAGGAACTCTCCTCTACGACGCCACCGAACTCGCCAAGACTGACAAGGGATTACCCGACGGGCTTAAGACCGATACTAAAGGGAACATTTGGTCTACCGGTCCAGGTGGAGTTCTTGTTATAAGCTCCGAAGGCAAGCTCCTTGGTCGCATCCTTACTGGGCACCGTACTGCAAATTGCGCTTGGGGCGAAGATGGGTCCACTCTTTATATGACAGCCGATTACTACATCATGCGGATTCAAACCCTCACAAAGGGCACCGGTTTTTGAAAAATCATGGCTCAACGAAGTTCCAATATCATTAAAGCTCTCGAGCAGGAGATCATGAATGGCAAGCTTACTACAGGTGAGCGCCTTCCCTCCGAAGAGAAGCTTTGCGATCGATTCGGTGCCAGCCGCACCGTCATACGTGAAGCAATTCAGCAACTTAGAGGCCGTGGACTCCTTAGAACACTCAAGGGGTCAGGCTCCTATATCGCTAACCCAAGCCTCGAAACCCTTGCAGGTGCGATTGAAACCTACTCCGCCCTAACAACCGACGACTCCTACCTGCAATTGATGGACTTCCGGATCCTCCTTGAAACTGAATGCGCCCGTCTCGCCTCCATTCATTCGTCAGAAAAGTTTATCGCGATTATGAAAAAAGCGATCGATAAGATGAAAGACTCATGTGGTGACCGAAAGCGCTTTAGCGAGGCCGACATCGCATTTCATCTTGCCATCGCCGCCGGATCAAAACACAGCCTTTACGCCACTGTCCTGAGCGCGCTTGAAAAACGATCCATTGAATACGCCAACGCTAATCGAGGTGACAACGAGTGGTATCAAAACGTAATCAACACTCACCAAGAAATTTTCGATGCCATTGTTAAGGGCAAGGCCGTAGCAGCAGCAGAAGCCATGACGCGCCACCTCATTCTTTCTCGCCGCCACTATGTGGGTCTAGATCATTAATTTTTTCCTTATGCAAAATACTCTCGCTATCCCGAATTCAAATCCTCAAAGTTAAGGTCAAATGGAGGGTTATATCCACAGTATAATCACCCTCGCAGTCTCGGCGCCCTTTAGCTCTCCCAGTGCCTCTTCTTACAATCTTTTTTAATAACGTTTTGGAAAGATCTAAGGCTCCTCTAAACTTTCGGGAAATTCCCGAAAGGGAGATGAAAAAGCGAGCTCAAGTCTTTAGCTCTCATTTAATGCAAAGGCGCAGTGTGCGAGATTTCTCAGACCGCCTAATTCCAGAAGGGGTGCTTGAGGCCTGTCTCGGAAGCGCTGTGACCGCGCCCAACGGGGCCAACCTCCAGCCATGGCATTTCTCGGTCATTCAAGATCCAAAAATCAAAAAGGCGATTCGTGAAGCGGCTGAAGAAGAAGAAAAGCAATTTTACAATTCCCGGGCGCCTAAAGAATGGCTCGATTCACTGGCTCCAATTGGAACAAATGCCAAAAAGCCCTTTCTTGAAAATGCTCCTGCTCTCGTCGCAATCTTCCAAAAATCTGAAATCACTTCCCCAGATGGAACGCTTTCTCGGACCTATTATTTTAAAGAGTCGGTGGGAATTGCGACAGGTTTCCTTATTTCATCTCTCCATCACGCTGGATTGGCAACTTTAACCCACACGCCAAGTCCAATGAAATTCCTCAATGAAATTCTTGCTCGTCCGATTTCGGAAAAGCCATTTCTTTTGCTTGTCGTCGGATTTCCTGCGCCAGACTGTCATGTTCCAGATATTTCCCGTCTCCCAACCGAAAAAATGGTCGAATTTCACTGACTCAAAAACTAAATCAGATTAATAAAAAGCTGGCACATGCCTTGCTACTCTCCCTCCAACTTAATTGTTACTGAAGACCATGAAAAAAATTGAAGCTATAATCAAGCCGTTCAAACTCGAAGAAGTCAAGGAAGCCTTGGCTGAAGTGGATGTTCAAGGAATGACCGTTACCGAGGTCAAGGGCTTTGGTCGCCAGAAAGGCCACACCGAAATTTACCGAGGATCTGAATATACTGTTGATTTCCTTCCTAAAGTGAAAATCGAGATCGTCGTAAACGAGGAAGACTCCCAGAAGGTTGCCGAGGCAATTGTTAAGAGCTCCAATACCGGCAAGATTGGTGACGGAAAAGTCTTCATTTCACCAGTCGAGCAGGCCATCCGAATCCGGACCGGGGAGACTGGCGCTGAGGCAGTCAACGTAAGCTAGCTTCAGACTTCCCTCTTTTCGAGAATATGGGCCGCCCTCTGCAAAGATGAGCGGCCTTTTTCTAGGTGTATTTCATTAGAAGACGTCTTAATTCAGATTTCCCAAAGCTCTAAAGGATCCGCGCTATCAAGACCGTCAACTAAGTCCACCTCAATTGGGGACATCTAGGTGGGGCTGGGCTAGCTCAAATCCTCAGCCGTAACGCTCCGCTGCTCCCTAGTCCCAAGCTCAACCGCTTGATCAACAACTCTAGAGGGATCAGAGTCAAATCGGTAGCCATGGCAATTGGGACAAATTACCACCTCGGAAGTCACGATCGAATCACAACCCTCACAAACCTTGTAGGCTACAGGATTGTTAGCGATCTCCCTCGCCTTTGCGAGACGATCTTGCTGAGCTGGTTCAGACATGAACTAAAGAAAGGGTAAAAAAAGACAGGCCACGAGGAAAAATCCTTGTGGCCTGACAAAATCTATCGGAGCAAGATACCGCCTAGGCAGGCCGAATTGCCTTGTTAGTACGGCTCTTAAGGTTCGCAGCCTTGTTTTTCTGGAAAATATTCCTCTTAGCCGCCTTATCAACCGCTTTCGTAAACTCCTGAAAAGTCTTGAGCGCCTCATCTGAGTTGCCTTCACCGGCAGCACTAACGGCCTTCTTCTGAAGGGTCTTAATGCGGCTCTTGGCGGCACGATTTCTTTCTGTTCGCTTTGCAATTTGACGAACTCTTTTTTCTGCAGACTTAGTATTGGCCATAGGAAGATCCCCCTTGGGAGGAGCGGCAAAATATGGATTTTAGACCGGGTGTCAAGGTTCAGTATACGGAAATTTCAATAGCACCGGCCCTTTTCCTATGGGAGACTCAAACCATGCAGATGATTCTCCTCGCGGTCCTTGGCTTTTGCGCCTTGGTTGCATCAGCCCAAGAAAAACACGAAATCCCCGATGATTTGCTCGATACTGAGCACTTTCGAAGCGATAGCGCTCTTAACGAATTTACCGTCCCTTCGATCTCTAAGGTTTTCGACGAGCTAGAGAAAGTTTCTCCTCTTTCCTACGACCCTGACCATTATAAAAACTACGGGCGAACTCCCATCGACAGGTCCCGCATCGCTTTAAGGTTAGGGACCTTGATTGCTGATGGTTTCATCGCAGTTCAAACCGGGAATTCGGAGGATGTCCCAAAAATAGCCGCGCATATCTCCCGCTATTCCAAGGCGCTTGGTGCTAGCGAAAAAATCAAGGTTCACGCCGCCGAACTACTTGAACACGCTAAAGCGAAGGATCTCCCGAAATTGAAACGAGCACTCGCCTCAACCCAGCGTGATGTCGAGCGTGAGCTTGCCCGGCTGCGGGATCCAGACCTCTCCCATCTGATTTCCCTCGGTGGTTGGTTAGAAGCCCTCGATTCAGCAGCAATCGCCGTTAATGAAAAATACACTCCCGAGCGTGCTTTAACACTCTTTCGCGAAGACGTTGCAGACTACTACGCCGAATCTATCGGATCTCTCCACCCGGACATTAGCCGGCGCCCACATTTGATCAAAATGAGAGAGCTTCTTCAGGGACTCCGTAACGCGATGGTTTTGGCAGAGGACTCCAAACCTTCGGCCGTTCAGGTTAAAGAGGTCACGATCGTTTCCACCCAACTTGTTGAAATAGCCAGACGTTAAACATCATCACCATGACACTTCTCCTAGGACTTGGAATTATTGGGTCCCGCAGTGCGGACCAACTCATCGCTGCCGGACATCCCCTCAAAACTTGGAACCGCACCGCAAAAGATCGCCCAGAAACGACCCCTGACCTAACTGAAGCAGCATCGCAAGCCGATGTCATCTTATGCTATCTTCGCGATGATCAGGCGGTCCGAGAGGTTTTCTCGCAAATCAAAGACCACCTCAAAGAAGGTAAGACATTCATCAATCACGCCACCATCGATCCCGAGACCACTTTATGGCTAGAGCGACACTGCAAAGCAGCAGGCGGAAATTTCCTAGATGCCCCATTCACTGGCTCGCGCGAAGCCGCAGCTTGCGGGAGCCTCGTTTATTATGTCGCCGGAGATCGCGACTTACTTGAAGAGCATCGTCCATTACTCGATGTCACCTCCCGTGAGATTATTTATCTGGGTCAACCACCCGCTGCAACCGTCGTCAAAATCACAACTAATCTTGCTACCGCGTCCGCTATCCAAGCTCTCACCGAAGCTCTAGAAATTTCAAGACGGCATGGCGTTGACCCACGAGCATGGCATGATGCAGCCAAGTTTAATGGGTGCTATGCTCCAGTAATGGGCATGAAAATACCAACCCTCCTCGAGAACGACTTTACTCCTCACTTCTCGACCGAAAATATGGCAAAGGACACCAACTACGCCATTCAACTCGCCGACTCGGCAGGCATCACCGCTGATCTCAATCACCTTACTTGGGCACGGCTTTTCGAAGCCGAAATGCGAGACGCTTCAGAAGATTTTTCCGCAACCATTCGCCAGCATCAAAGCACTGACCTAGACCTCGAGGAGGATGTAGAAATATCCTGTAGCCGGATCCGTGTAAAAGGTCCTGATGCCGAAAGATATCTCAATGGACAAGTGACAAATGACGTCCGGCTCACTGAAGATGGTCGGATCATTGACGCCTGCATTTTAGATGCAAAAGGAAAGCTCCAATTCTATGTTCACATTCATCGCGAAGAAGAAGATTTTATTATGCAAGGCCCCATCGACCTAGCGAAAGAAATTTATGCCCGCCTCGATAAATACCTTATCGCCGATGACGTTGAACTCATTGATGAAAGCCAAGATGAAACTGCCTACTTGATTGTCGCTAACGAAACTCGGCGTATCATTGATGGAGTCCCCCGTTGGCCAAACGAACTTTTCGCTGGAATCCTTCCACCCGAAGCTGGAGTCGAAGAAAAATCCATTTCATACACCAAGGGTTGCTACACCGGACAGGAAGTAATTTCCCGTATGAAGCGGGCCGGAAAAACCAACCGCCACCTCGTAAAACTAGCACTTGATAAACCGCTTATTCCAACAAAAGCAAAACTGCTTATAGAGGGTCAAGAAGCCGGATTCATCACCTCAGTTGCATCACACATCGAGCAAGGTGAAGTTGCCCTCGGCTACCGCTATCGAAAGTACTCTGAGGCCGATGGATTCGATGTGGCTTCGCCTTCCTCAGGCACGATAATTGGCAAAGCTTTTCTACGGTAAATCAGCTACTTACATTCGAAACAAGCCACCCTTTTTCCCCCCAAGAATAACGGCCCCAATGATGGAAATCCCAAGAAAAACCATCGCCCAAACACCTAGCGCAGACGCCAACTCGTAACCATTCCCAAGCATTCCAAGAAGCGAGTAAATCGCCTTCGTGATCGGGAAATGCTCGGACTGCTGAGCAAGGATTAGACTATCACTCACCTCTAACATCGCGAAGGCAAAGGCAAGGATTCCGCCTGCTATCAAATTAGCACCCAACAAGGGCAGCGAGACTCGTCGGAGAGTTCTTGCCGGAGTCGCTCCCAGCGATCGAGCCGCCTCTTCAAGCGCAAGGTTACTTTGCTGTAATCCTGCGACTGCCGAACGAACCACATACGGGAGTCTTCTAACCGCGTAAGCCACCACCAGAAGCCAAGTAGGATTTTGGGCGGCTCCCTGAACCAAAAAATAGAAATTCTCCCCTTTTTGGGAAAGCGCCAGATAACCAAAGGCTAGGACAAGACCAGGAACTGCGAGTGGAAGCATCACCAAAGCATCAAGAAAGGCTCGGCCGCGAATTGTGCTCCTTACGATTACCCAAGCAATAGCAACGCCCAAAATTAAATCTACCAGAGTCGCTGCCGAAGCATAAAAAAGACTGTTTTGAATCGAAGGGACGACAAGCGGATGACCAAGAGCCTCCCGATAGTGCTCAGTCGTCCAAAGCTCCGGCAAAACGGTGGAATACCAATCGTGAGCCAAAGAAAGCACTACCACGCCGGCGTGGGGAAGAGAGGCGACAAAAAACACCAAAAAGAAGAACAAAGTGCAAAGCCAAGCTCTCCCTCTTTCGGGGCGGACTTCTACATTCCGCCCCTTTGGCCTTGGAGCCGTCCCCAATTTTGAGCGACCAAGCACTGCTTTAGAGACGATGAAAACAAGAGTCGAAACAACCAACATAATCGCCACAAGAGCATAAGGAAACGGATTTTCGCCAAGATCCTTAATACCATCGTAAACTTGCACCGGCGCGACTCGGGTAAAATCAAACACCAAGGGCACACCGAGTTCAGTGAAGGACCAAATAAAAACAATCGCACCACCTGCAAAGATGCCAGGCGTAGTCAACGGAAGAGTGATCCGCATCAGACGCCGCCAAGGGGGACACCCCAGATTTTGAGCGGCTTGTTCCATGGCTGGGTCAATATTCGACAAGGATGCCGCGATATTCATGTAAAGAATCGGATAAAGGTGGAGGGCATTCATAATGACAACTCCCCAAAATCGACCATCGCCCAACCAATCCATCGGTATAGTTGGATCCATAAGGCCAAGCTTTACCAAAAAGGCATTAAGTGCGCCTTGAATCCCGAGGATCTGCTTCACTCCTACCGCTCCCACAAACGGAGGGAGAACGAGAGGAATCAGAACCAAGGCCGATAATGATTTTTTAAATGGGAAGAGGTAACGATGCCCGATCAATGCGAGAGGAAATGCGATAAAAAGAGAAGCGAGCGTACTCGAAACCCCCAAAGCAAACGCATTCCAAAGGCCTTCGGTGTACACTGGATTCTTAAAAACCTCCCTTACAAATGAGAACGTAAAACCATCATCGGAAGAATAAAATGCCTCCTTTAAAACGATCACCGCCGGGTAGAGGAAAAACACCGTGAAGAAAATCGTCACGCATGCAGTTAAACTATAAGCTGCACGCTTATTCACTTGGCATCTCCTTTCCCAACCATGAGCGCCATGCGCTCTGCCTCGCGATAGTTTCCACGAAAGTAAGCTCCTAAATTATTCATCATTCGCACAACCGCAATTTTATCTCCCGATTTCAAAGTCACCTTAATATCGGACAAGGTGGCTTCATAGCCAACCGGTGAAACCTCGTGGAATTTCGCAGTCGCCTCGGGCGGAAAGCCTGCTCCAATCAATGCGGCCCAAGCCGCTTTCATTTCCTCATGTGAGTCGATACACATTGCACGGATAATGTTGCGTAAAGGCGTAAAGTGCCGCCCCGTTAAATCGTAATCGTAGATAAATTCACTCGCAACTTCATAGGGCATGACCGAGGCATCAACCATCTCGGAGAGGAAAGGTTCCTGATAAAGATCTTTTCGAATAGGCAACCTCCGCAGTCCGCGAATTTTCGGACCCATCTTTGTGCCCGGCCTAGCATTCCAAAGCATTTGTCCTTCCTTGGTAAAGATGAAGTTTACAAATTCCTGCGCAACTTTGAGGTTGGGAGCTCCTTTGAAAATCGCAACTGGATCTACACTGTAGGACGTGCCACCAACCGGAGAAATAAACTTCAACCGCGAGGTTCCATTTTCCTTCTTGAGCGCCTCGTTGTAAGAGCGACCAAAAAAGTCGATACACATCCCAGCAATGGCATTTCCTTGGGCGACATCATGGGGGACCTTGGAAGCACCATCAGTAAAGTAACGAGCATTTGCACCGATTCGCTGGATCAAGTTAAGACCTTCCACCCATCCCTTCGCACAAGCTTCTTTGCGAGGAAGATTACCGGCAAGCTGTGCATGAATTTTTTGCTGCACCAGCATCTCAAAAGCTTTTGCTACCGATCCACTCTTAGTAGGATCAGCTAGAGCAATTCCCTTTTGAAATCCTGGGCGCCCAAGGTCATCCCAAGTTGTCGGAGCTGGGAGATCTAATCGATTTAAGCTGTCGAGATTGTAGCAGATTCCAAAAGAGGACAAGCAAGTCCCAAGCCAGTCGTGTTCTTTAGGGTAGTAACTTTCCCCACTCTGAATTTCGGGGATAGTCCCGCGTTCAAACAACCAGGCTTCGTTCTCAAAAACATCCATTTTTTGAAACCGGCCAGCTTTGGCCTGACCTTTAAAATCGTAAACTCCTCCACCAAAGAAAAGATCGATATCAATCCCCTCGCTTTTGTTTTTCTCGGCCGCTTTAAAACGGCTGTCTAACACTCTCTTAATCTCACTCGTCCCTCCAGGAGTCCGCCAATTTACGTATACACTTTCTCCATGTTTCTTTTCATACCAACGCGAAAATGCCTCACCAAATTCCCGACGAATAAGCTCGTTGTGTGGTGTAATAACTTCAAGACGGAGTTCCGCTTGATTCATCGCAGCAGCGTCGTCGTCCCGAAGAATAATTGGCGCAGCAATCACTGCTGCCATTGGGAGGAAGACTCCAAGGTATTTTTTCCAAGCCCCTTTCATCGCGCTAAAAGTGTCACGTCTTGACCGGAAAACTGCAGACCCACGAGTTCCTCTCCCGGAGAACGAATAACCTTAGGGTTTTGCTCAGTCACCTGCATCACCGAACCATCCCCCAATTCGACAGTATATTGAATGATGCTACCCAAATAAATTCGCTCAATAATTTTGCCACTCAAGTCCGCTTGAGTGGCATTAACAATTTTCACTGCTTCGGGCCGGATCGAAAGGATCACCTCTACTCCAGGGGTGGGAGTCCAATCAGTCACACTCGGAGTTGCTGCCAAAGTTGCCGTTGCGGTATTTACGAAATTATTTTCATTTGCCGTCCCCTTCAAAAGATTAGTCTCACCGATAAACCCAGCGACATAGCTGGAAATCGGTTGTCGATAAATTTCTTCGGGCGGGCCCACCTGAACAACAACACCTTGATCCATGACGGCCATTCGGTCGGCCATGGAAAGCGCCTCGGCTTGATCGTGGGTAACGTAAACTCCAGTGAGGTCATTTTCTTTGACTATACGGCGGATTTCAGACCGCATTTCCAATCTTAACTGCGCATCAAGATTTGAGAGCGGCTCGTCAAGAAGCAGACACTTTGGGCGGACGACGAGAGCGCGGGCCAGAGAAACTCTTTGTTGCTGACCTCCAGACATTTGATCAATTCCCCTCTTCGTAAACCCCTCAAGCTTGACCATAGCGAGCGCTTCCTCGACTCGACACTGGATCGCTTTTTTATCGACCTTTCGTTCCTCAAGGCCGAAGGCAATATTTTGCCCTACTGTCATGTGCGGCCAAAGCGCATAAGATTGAAAAACCATGGCAGCTTCCCGTTTATGAGTGGGCAATGCGGTAACGTCTCGCTCTCCAAAAAAGATTTTTCCTTCGGTCGGAGTCTCGAGGCCGGCAATACAGCGAAGCAGGGTCGTTTTTCCACACCCACTCCCACCCAGAAGGAAAAACAACTCTCCAGGGGCAATTTCGAGCGAAACGCTATTCAGCGCGGTAACATCGCCAAATTGCTTTGTTATCCCAGCAGCGCGAATTTCTTCCATAGAGGGACATGCTTTAATTTCTCTCGAAAAAGGCAAGTCCAACCCAACGTAGTTTTCTTATCGCCAACCGCCACCCAGTGTGGTCAAGTTTCGTTAACATTCTCCAAGAAGTATGCCTCGCGTCGCAATCACCATCTCCGGAAAGAGTCCCCAGCCCTATCGTTTCCAACTTAATACTAAAAAAGTCTCGATTGGCCGCAGCGAGGATAATGACATCACAATCGCCTGTCCCTCTGTCTCATCTCTGCACTGCACAATGGAGCGGGTCGATGGTGGATACATTCTCCGCGATCGCCATTCAACGAATGGAATTAGCCTTGGGGACGATGACATGGCAATAATCGACCTCCGTAATGACAGCAAAATTAAAGTCGGAGACGTCAAATTTGAATACACTCTCAGTGACGAAGAACTTGATGAAATCGACGACGAAGACTTTGTCCCACACGCCAAAACTGTCGAGGAAGCAGCTGAAGAGCCCGAAGAAAAATCTACGCCAACTAAAAAACCCAAAGCGAACGTGGTCACTTCGCCTCGCCAGCCAGCAACCCCATTCCCTCCTACGGTTCTCGCTTCGACCAATCAGGGCAGCGGGGGCTTGTATGGCATCGCCCTATTTGTCTGCGGAGTAGCAGCATTCTATGCCGGACTAGATCACAGTTATTCCGGAAAACAGCGCGACGCCGGACGAAAAGGTGATTTCTCACTTCTTTCCGATATCAGTAAGGGCCGCCCTGCCCTTCCCTCCGAGGAAGAGCCAAAGGAAAAGGGATCTGAATAATTTCTCAATAACCGAGCAGCGACCAAAGCACATCTCGAGGATACCGAAGGGCTACTTCGGCTTTCTCCCACAGGAGTCCCCCGTTCATTCCTCCAACCGGGACTTCTGAACAGGCTGCACCCAGATGATACTTATGCTTACGATCTCAGCCGCGGGCGTATTGCTGGACGCTGGTTTGGCTCGGAAACCGTCACCGCAACTGAGTGTGCAGCTCAAGCGGGAATCACGTTTGAAAACACGATTTCTACCGAACCTCTCCTTCTCCTGCGGTATTTTGGTCCGGAGGTAGTTCCAGAAGCTCCTTCCATGGGCGCTTACAGACCATCATTCGAATCAATAATCGATAATCTACGGATCGGCAAGTTTATGCGGTGCACACAACACCCCATCGGCTTGATGAACATGGCTCCATCCGCACTCCTTTGAAGCCTTGCACTATTACTAAGATGATCGTTCATTATCACTCAAAGACACGAGCTATTCTTAGCTCCAATTCATCTTAGCTTTCCTCCAAGAATTTACTCTTTATCCCTTCTGTGATCTCAAAAGCCTTTCACCCTGATTATTTGGCCAGTTTGGGCGCGCTATTCTGTCACCAAGCCAGTGATCCAAGCGTGCCACTTTGTCGCGCCCGACCCTAAATTGAGGTCTATAAAGAGTAACCAATCCACGCCCAAACCCCGATTTCACTTGGAGAAAGCATCAAATTACAAAGAAACCTCAATATTCCCTTAATAGTAGGTATCCATTATTACATCTCCGCAAGTTGGCATACTTCTAGCATCCACTGCTTCAATTATGACACCCTCAGACACCAAGAGCAGCATCACAGTCTACATGCGGGAAATCGCAAAGACCAAGCTTCTAACACCCATGGAGGAGATCGAACTTGCTACCCGAATCGCGAAAGGCGACGAACGAGCGCGGGCTCGCATGATTGAATCTAACCTTCGTCTCGTTGTAAAGATTGCCAAAGACTACAGCAATTACGGTGTCCCGCTCGTTGACCTTATTTCTGAGGGTAATATTGGGCTAATTCGCGCCGTCGAAAAATTTGACCCTAAAAAAGGGGGGAAACTCAGCACCTATGCAGCTTGGTGGATTAAACAATCAATAAAGCGAGCGCTCGCCAACCAAGGAAAGACCGTTCGTCTTCCAATACATCTTGTCGACAAGCTAGCACGAGTCCGCCGAATTTCAGCCCTCATGGCCGAAGATCTTGGTCGAGAACCAACCGATTATGAGCTCTCGGAAGAACTAGGTATTCCGCGCGAAAAACTCGCTTTGCTCCTTCAGGCATCCAAACAAAACCGCTCAATGGATGAGTCCACGCATGATGACAGTATCACGAGCTTCGGGGAGGTAATAGCTGACGATCATGCTATCGACCCGCTTGAAGCACTTAGCCAAAAAAATGGACTTGATGAGCTTGACCTCGTTCTTGAAACCCTTAACGAAAGGGAGACTGAAATTATTGGCTCTCGGTTTGGGCTAAACGGCAAAAGAATTCTGACCCTTGAAGAAATCGGAAGGAACTTCGGAGTCAGTCGGGAACGAATCCGACAGATTCAAAATGTCGCACTCAAAAAGATGCAAAAGGCTCTCACCAAAAAGAACGCAATCGCTCCGCCAAAACTACGTAAATCTCTAAGCTAGGGAATCTTTTTACATCTGTCCATCTAGGAGACCCTTCAACTCCTCTTGGAAGCTTACCAAATCTGCTTCCGAAGGCTGATATCCTGGTTGGTCAGGATCGATCGAAGGGCGGCCCATTTCATCGATGAGCCATAAGCCCTTCATTCCGTCACTAAAGGTGACCGTGCCACTTACCATTGAGCCAGGGCGTGCAACTTGATCAAGGCTAGCTGAGACGCTTCCACCCTCTGGTTTTGTTCCTTCAAGATCTGGTTCCTCCTGAACCTGTGGAGCTTCAATAACTTCTTCAGCCTTAGCTTCCTCCTCATTCACTTGGAAATTTAATTCTAGGTCTAGAGAAAGGAATCGCGTGTCCATGTAAGATACGTTGAAGCCAAAGTCATCCTTCAACCGTCTTTGAACATCTGCCATCTGAGCACCCTCAGCAACCCATCCTATAACCATCTCAACTTGTTCGCTGCTCAAATCGCTAACGCTAACCATGCCCAAGAGCTAAGCGCCTAGAGTAAAAAACCCAAGACTCAATTCACGAACGGTGCCACTTCTTAACGAAGTTTAGCATTTCCCCTTCCTGATCCTCGATTGATTTCACCAAAGCGAGCTGAGTTCGGCATCGATCCAAATTATGATTATCACGATGAACCCTGAAGTATTTATCCCCTTCCAAATGGTCGGTTAAAAAACGAATCCCTGTCTCTAGCGAGATTAATTTTGCCGAAAAAGGAAGCAGGTCAATCTCCAACGGAGTAAGAAAATTCGCGGCGGTTTCGAGATAGCCTTCAACAATTGCTTCGAACATAGGGAGACGCATTTTAACTTTGGACGCATCGGGCTCATCCTCGGCGACAGGGCTCGTCGCTCCCCGAATCAAATCCCCGAAATCGTATAAAGCGAGTCCCGGCATCACCGTATCCAAATCAATCACACAAACCGCTTCATCAGTCTGCTCATCGATCATGACATTATTAAGCTTTGTGTCATTGTGCGTTACCCTCTCGATTAAACGTCCAGCTGCAAGGTGATCCAAAAGCACTCCGGTAATCGACTCTCTTGAGGTAATAAAGTCGATCTCTCGCTGAACTTCCTTAACGCGATCGCAGGGATCATTTTTTATCGCTGTAATCAGCCGAGAGTATCGTTCCGGGGTATTGTGAAATCCCGGAATGGTAACCTCCACTTTTTCAATCGGAAGATCACTTACGAGATCCTGAAATGCCCCAAATGCCCTGGCCGCCTGATAGGCTTGGCGGGTGTTTTCCACCACGTCGTAAGTCCTACAACCCTCAATAAAATTATAACAACGCCAGATCCCTCCGAAAACACCAGAAACACAGTTTTTCCCATCTCTTCCGGGGTAAAGATTGAGAGTCTGGCCACCAAAATCCCGCTTTCTGCGAAATACCTTACGATTGATATGATTCGTTACCCGCTCAATGTTCTTCATCACCACTAGAGGTTCTGGAAAAACATTTTCGTTAATTCGCTGAAAAATATATCGACGAGTTCCCCCTTCCTCATTCCGATAAGCGGCTAGATAGGTCGTGTTGATATGACCACTTTGAACCTCCTCACCATCGATGAAGGTCCCATCGATTGCAAATTGGCTACCAATTCCGGCAATATCATCTTTTCGAGTGTTCATTGGATCCCCCAATTTACTTTAGTTCTATTAACAATTCAAGCCATGACTCTGATTCTCTCACCCGAGAGAATAACGGAAGCCGATCGGCTAACAAAAGGCTCCACTCATCAAGATCTACCCGCTGGTGCATGATAGCTTCGAGCGCTTTAGCCATTCCCCCTTCCTCAAAATAGCCCGGATAATCATCACCCATAAGCCCTACGTTTCCCTCGATCCTACTTGCCAGAACCGGAACACCCATCGTCATCGCCTCCAAAACCGCATTTGCTCCTCCTTCCAAAATCGAACTATTTATGGTCAGTGAACTTTTGGCACACAGGGCCAAGGACTCCTCTCTTGGCAATCCCCCACACCACCGATACCTTTTATCCTCTTCCATCCAAAACTCCGCCGTTTTGCGCATCTCTGCATCTAAAGCCTGTCCAATTTGCCAAACTTCAAGGTCAGACCACTCCGGGTGCTGAGCTAGGGTTTCAATCGTCAAAAATGGTCGTTTTACGGGTCGCAGATGTCCCACTACTGAGATCACAAACGGCGATTGGCTCGAGGTGGCTTTGACAGCTATCGGATCGAGACTTGGGCGGATCACGACCGTCTTACCTCGCACTTTCTCGGGAAGTTTTCGAAGCGCGGCTTCTTGTGGCACGACAATCCGATCCGCCACCTGCAAGGCGTCTCCCCCAATTTGAGACCCCTCCGCGAGCCCCTGATAAATATCGGTGCCGGTCAGCAAAATGATGACTCTTCCATTCGGCGTCTTCTTTTTGAAATCAAAAACCGCTGGGGCACCTTTAATGGCATGGAGAGTGATCAGAATATCGGCGGGCTCACCATCATTACCATACGAACCTCTTGCCTCGACCCCTCCTTCATTTAGCATCGCCACAATTCGGTCGGTGGTAACCGAGTTACCCTTTAGCTCGGAGAGCGGATAAGGTGACGCTACGCAGACCTTCATAACGGAAGGACCTCGTAACCCTCGCGACCGTCCTTCACGCTCCAGCCATTCTCAGCCAATTCGTCACGATAACGATCCGAAGCGGCCCAGTCCTTGTTCTGACGCGCCTTCCAACGACACTCGGCAAGCTTGGCGATCTTCTCCGGAATCTCAATCCCCTTGGGTTCGGGCAAGGTCAAACCAAGAGAAGCAAGGACCGTAAAGAATCCGCGCCAATCTTCCAGAGATCTCGTATTTTTAAGGTTGGCAAAAAGCTCACCCAGAGCTGCTGCCATATTTAAGTCCTCGTTCAATCGCTTGAAAGCACCGGCAAAAACACCTAAGCCTCCCCCTTTTGATAGTTCGCGGTATCCTGGAACAGCATGATCTTTTGCTGCTTTTGCTAACCTTCCGAGAGCCTCTCGGGCAGCGTGAAGAGACTCCATCGTAAAGTTCAATTGCTTACGATAATTCGCCCCAATTAAGACATAACGAACTTCCATCGGCGACCAACCTTCATCAGCTAAATCGCTCAAGGTGTAGAGAGTTCCACTCGACTTCGACATTTTCTTACCATTCACCAGCAGATGGGTGGAGTGAAACCAATGCCGAGCAAATTCCCCACCACACGAACACTTAGATTGTGCCAACTCGTTTTCGTGGTGCGGAAAAACCAAGTCCTCCCCACCGCTATGAAGATCGAAGGTCCTACCCAGATATTTTAATATCATCGCCGAACACTCAAGGTGCCAGCCAGGCCGCCCCTCGCCCCATGGACTGTCCCAATAGTTATCACCATCCTCGTCACGACGATTTTTCCAGAGAACAAAATCAGCGATATTATCTTTTTCGTATTCATCAGAATTAGCGCGTTCGTTCTGGGTTTTCCCCAAATCGAGCTCACGTTTATCGAGCCGTGATAGTTTTCCATATTCAGAAAATGAAGTGATTTTGAAATACACCGAACCATCCTCCGACGCATAAGCGTGACCCTTTTCCAATAACTCTTCGATCATCGCAACCTGCTCTGGGATATGTTCCACCGCACTTGGTTCGATATGCGGCTTAAGACAATTAAGAGCCTCGCAATCAGCGTGAAACCTGTCACGCCATTGCGCCGTAAAATCAGCCAATTGCATGCCAGCGCTTACCGAATCGCGGATCGTCTTATCGTCCACGTCCGTTATATTACGGACATGCTTAGTTTTCATACCGCCTAGCTCAAGAACCCTCCGCATCACGTCTTGTATCACGAAAGTTCGAAAATTACCGATATGGGCCGGGCCATATACGGTCGGGCCACAGCAATAAAATCTGAAGACTTTACCATCCACCGGCTTAAGGAGAACGACTTCGCGCGTTAGAGTGTCAAACAACCTCACGGGGCGAGCATTAACAGCCCTACTGTTCCGGGCAATCGAATTTCCCAAGATTGCGTCTCTTCGCTTTTCTGTCAGACTGTTGGCATGAGCAAACGCTCCCGAATTATTTTAACTGGCATGATTCCAATCTTGTTAGTCTCGGCAACAATTCTTGGAATCGGTCTAGGTGGACGTCTCCCCGGTCTTTCAGGAGAAATCTTCCGCAAAATCACCGGATTCATGTTCACTCCCGTCTTCTTAGAGCTAACTTTTGCCTTTCTTGGGCTTCTTGCTGTTTTTTCAATCAACAACATCCGTCTCCAAAAACAAGGTGATGAATATGTTTCACTCGAAGTTGAAGAAGATCAAAAAGACCAAAAACCATGAACCTTGCAAACCTTCGCGAAGACTACACGAAAGGTGGTATCAGCCGGTCTAGCATCAAGGGTGATCCTTTCACGCAATTTGAAGAGTGGCTTGAAGTCGCCCATGAGCAAAAGATTCCAGATGCCAATGCCATGACCGTAGCCACCGCCGGGAAGGATGGTGTGGTGACCTCTCGCACTCTACTTCTCAAAGGAATTATTGATGGCAATCTACAATTTTTCACGAACTACCGCTCAAAGAAGGCTCAGGACCTCACCGAGAATCCAAATGCCTCGATCACGATCCTCTGGAAGGAATTAGAACGCCAAATCTGCGTTCGAGGAAAAGTGGAAAAAACCTCACGGCAGACATCTGAGGATTATTTTAAAATCCGCCCCTACAATTCTCAAATCGGCGCTTGGGTTTCCGAATGTCAATCTGAGCCTATCGTGGACCGCGCAACGATCGCCAACCGGCAAAACGAACTTGAAATGAAATTCCCTAAGGGAACGGAGGTTCCCTGTCCAGAATTCTGGGGTGGTTACAACTTGAACCCGAACTACATCGAATTCTGGCAAGGTCGACAAGGGCGCTTGCACGATCGCCTCTGCTTTTCTAGATCAGGCGAAGATTGGGAACTTAAACGACTCAGCCCCTAGTTAGGGGCCCTCCCCTTTAAGGCTCCTTTGATTCTCCCCGGAAAATCAGTTGTCACCGACTGTGTCCCCTGGTTCGCGAACCACTGCGCAGTCTTGATTTCGTTCACTGTCCAAACATGATGCTCAAATCCGGCCACTTGTAATTTGGTAATAAATTCATCATTGATTCCAGCTCTACTTGAACTCATTCCATCTGCCTTCACTTTGCGTAAGGTGGTTAGAGAGTCTTCCAATGAAGGCGTGAAGGAACCGTCTTTGCTCTGTTTCACATTGGAAAGCCAGTAGGCCTTAAAGTGAGGAGCCTTCTTCTTCACCTCCCCAATAATTTTGGCATCAAAACAAATAAAAACGACCTGCTCTTTCTCAAGCCGGGACTTAGAAACCTCCCTCAAAAGCGGTGAAATAATTTCAAGTCCACATTTAATCTCAATGTAGATCTTTTTTTTCGCTGGAATCGTCTCAAAGACCTCTCCAATTGTTGGGATTGAAGTACCCTCAAACGCAGCCCCTTTTTTTATACCTACATCTAATTTTTTGAGTTCTGCCAGAGTCGTATTCTTAACCACCAAGTTTTTTCCTGCCACTTTTTTGGTATTTGCATCATGGATACAGACAACTTGGCCATCTTTAGTGAGATGAAAGTCACCTTCGATTGCGTCGGCCCCTTGCTTCCATGCCAAATTGAATGCCGGAATTGTATTTTCAGGAGCCTCTCCCGATGCACCGCGATGCGCCACTACCATCGGCTTCCCTACCAACGAAAATTGACCTAAAACACCGACAATTAAGATGTAAAAATAAGCTCTCACTCCGTAGACGATGTCCTATCGCACTAAAAAGAAAAAGGGAAATTCGCGAGCCCCCTGTAAAGGCCAATTACCAACCCCGGGACGAAAACTCGTTACCCTTTTTTACATTTCCTACAAAAAAACAAAATGATGAGTGGTTGCTCCTTTTCAAGAGTCCCAACAAAAAACCGCCGCATCTTGTGAATGCGACGGTCTGGAAATTTGTTAGAATCAAAAATTAGCTTCCAATCGAAGTCTTCCCCTGAAGAGTCGCACCTTCCTCCATACTAAGAGTCTTAGTTTTGATGTCCCCCTTGAGCAAAGACTTCTCCTTTAGCTCACAACGATCTGATGTAATTGTACCTTCGACCTTTCCGTAAAGTTTCACTTCCCCAGCCTTAACATCACCCTTGATGCTGGCATTTTCAGCGATCGTCACTTTGCCTTTATCAGAGATGATCTCTCCATCGATTTTCCCATCAACGATCATGTCATTTGAAAACTTGATTGATCCATTAATTTCGAGCCCCTGAGTGAGGATGTTGGTTGCATTTGCCATAATCTTGAACGGAGTCCACCAGCTTTAGGGACCTCTGGCAATGCCATTTTTGGGAAAGCTTTTGACAAAAAGCCCTGCAAAGAGGACCAATCTAGCGTGAGCTTCGCCAGCCAGTTCAAACCCCTCATGAAGGACCCGACTCCTCTCATGCGGAGATTTCGCAAATTACTTGACCCCTGCCCTGATCAACAACTCGAGAGTATGGCACGTCAAAGCCAAACCCTGACTCGCCGCCATTTTGGAAAAACGATGCGTCTCTTTGCACCTCTTTACCTGTCAAACGAGTGTGTAAATAACTGCCAATATTGCGGATTTTCCCGTAATAATCCTATCCTGCGCACCACTCTTACTGTTCCTCAGGTTGTGGCTGAGGCCAAATATCTTTACGATTTAGGCTTTCGAAACATTCTTCTCGTGGCCGGCGAGCACCCTAAATTTGTTTCAGATGGCTATCTTCAAGAGTGTGTCAATGCCCTGAGAGCCTTAATTCCAACGATTGGAATAGAGGTCGGTCCGATGGAGGATCATCAATACAGCGAATTGGTCGATCACGGGGCTGAAGGCCTGATCGTTTATCAAGAAACCTATCACCAAGAAACTTACGAAGTCCTCCACACCGCTGGCCCTAAAAAGAAATTTGATTGGAGGCTTGATTGCCCTGAGCGCGCTTACGCTGGAGGCTTTCGCAGAATCGGAATAGGCGCTCTTTTCGGCCTTGCCAACTGGCGTTACGAAGCAATCGCGCTGGCCACTCACCTCGATTATCTACTCCGTCATTGTTGGAAAGCCAGCTTCACTATCGCTTTCCCTCGCATGAGACCCCATGCGGGGAATTATCAATACACCCCCAATCCAGAATTGTCCCTAGACGAACGAAGCCTAGTGCAATTACTCACTGCATTTCGCATTTGCTTTCCTCAAGTTGGAATTGTGCTTTCAACCCGGGAACCTGCAGAACTTCGCGACTCACTCTTCCCTCTTGGCGTTACTCATATTTCGGCTGGTTCTCAAACAGACCCCGGGGGCTACACTGGCGCCGGAACCGAGGATCTGCATCTAACGATCAAGGGACATCGAGTTGAACTTGAAAATGAGCAAGCTCATGATCGTGCGACCGGACAATTCGAAATCGATGATAAGCGACCAGTCGATGAAATCGCCCGCATTCTCAAAACCCAGGGATTTGACCCAGTCTGGAAAGATTGGGACCCCGCAATTCTTACACTTTCATGACCCTCACAATCAACGGAGAGACTCAAAAATTTAATGATGGTCTCAATCTACAAGCCCTCCTCGCAGAGCTAGGTCTTGCTGAGAAACCAGTGGTGGTTGAACTCAACCAGAAGGCACTCGCGCCTTCTGAGTTTAAATCCCAGAAGCTCAAGGACAGCGATCAGCTGGAGATCGTTACAATTGCCGCTGGAGGATAGTCTGATTCATTCACTTATTTTCTGAACCTGGCTTGGGTTCAATCAGCTCGATAGACTGAGAAGGCGCGGATTGCTCTTTCCTCGTTATTACGGTGAAGACGAGGATGCCAATAACTAGCATCAAGCACCCTAGAAAAACATAATGCATCAGTGCCATATTGCGCTGAAGTCGCACCATCGTTTCGCTGACTTTTTCCTCGGTATTCTGGACATTTTGAAAAAAATTCTCAATCCGGATATCAGAATCTTTCATCCGCTCCTGAACCAGGCTAAAGGTCTTCATCGTCTCGTTACTGGTTTCGTCCATACCCTTCAATGTATCGTTGAATCCATCCATTGAACCCGCCAGACGTCCGTCTCTCTCATTGTTGGACTTCAACTGGGTGTGGATTTCGCCCAAAGCTTTACCCACTGCAAGTTGAGATTTACTGAATTGCTCAATCCCCTGATCAAGCCCCTTGATCGCCTGCGGCAGATGAACCAATGATTCCCTTAAGATCATGTTATTTTCACTTTGAGAATCCAATTGACCGCGAATCGAGCGGACGAGATCGACCATCTCTAAATAGCCCTCCGAGATCCGCGCTAACTGTTGATCACGCTTCGAGGGACGCTTCCAAAAGGCCCATTTACTCAACTTAGCTTTTGGCACAGATAGTTCTTCATTCTTGGCCCGCTCGGGCCCAAGCACTTCGATTTGGTCGGCAGACTTCACCTTCTTTGTAACAAGTTCTGCCACCCTATCAGGGTCAGGAATAATGGGCTTTTCACCTTTATCTATTTTCCCCTCAAACGATTCGTTAAAGTCAGCAATATCGACCCTAAAGGCACTTCCGTCATTTAGAGTCAGTTCAATATCGTCTAAATCAAATTCTGCTGCTGGATAAACCTTTTTCCAATCCATAGCGACCGGCCTGACCGATGGATACCGTGGCGTGACTTCAATATTTTTCTTAGGTTCAAAAATCTTCTCGCCACGAAAAACAGACTCTTCCGATGACTCGGCAGAAATCGGCGTAGCTACATTCGGGGAAAATATGAGTCTCACTTCCTCTTTCTTTCCGAAAGCCTTCGCAGGGTCTAAATAAACAACTTTCCCAACAGGCTTCCTCACCACATATTTACGAAGCGGTGGCTTTGAAAGGGAAGTTACAGGACGGTCGCCTGTTTTCCAAACCTCCCTTGAGTCTCTAGATGCCAGCGCTTTAACATTCAGTTTCGACTCAACAGAAGGGGCAACTGGCACGAAATCTTCAGATGTTGTCTTCGGTTTTTTTTCGTGGTCACTCATTATCACAACTCTTTGTTTGGCCATACTAAAGCGTTTGCAAAAGAAACTGCAATCAATCCCAACAAAAAGAATGAAAATCTAGAATTCTTAACGCCCCATTCGACATCGATCCACCTTGCTGAATCTTTCACCGCGACAACGCCTATCCTCTGCGATATCTCCTTTCTTGTCTGCCTCACTATGTCCGTTCATCATAAAGCCCTCAGAAAATATTTCGGCCACGATTCTTTTCGCGATGGCCAAAAAGAGGTCATCGCATCCATCTTATCAGATAGATCTACCCTCGCCGTATTTCCAACCGGCGGAGGAAAATCGCTCTGTTATCAACTTCCCGCATTACTATTCGACGAGCTCACTCTTGTCGTCTCTCCGCTCATCGCCCTGATGAAAGATCAGGTTGACTCACTAGTCGCCAAAGGAATCCCGGCGGCCCGACTCGATTCCACCCTTTCGGCAGAAGAAACGAGCAAGCTCTACCAAAAACTTGAGAAAAATAGCATCAGGCTCCTTTACGTAGCACCCGAGCGCCTCGCTAACGAAAAGTTTCGAGCGCGCCTTGCCAAAATCCCACTCGCTCTGCTTGCAATAGATGAGGCCCATTGCATTTCGGAATGGGGACATAATTTCCGACCGGACTACCTCAAGCTAACTCATTTTGCCGACGAGCTCAAAATCCCGCGTGTCCTTTGCCTCACGGCAACGGCAACTCCGAGGGTTGCTGATGATATTTGTAAACACTTCAAAATTCAATCTCAGGACCACCATCAGCTCACTTTTTATCGAGCCAACCTTGATCTTGTCGTCACTCCTATCGCTACCCACGATCGTCGTGATTACCTCCTCAAGCAGCTCAAGAAATCGCCTATTCAGCCGACTATCATTTACACGACTCTGCAGCACGGGGCAGAATCTCTAGCCTCCTTTCTAAAAAGCAAAGGCCTCCCGGTCCGCCCTTATCACGCCGGACTACGATCCGAGGCACGCTCTGAAATCCAAGACGCCTTCATGTCCGGTGAAGTCCCCATTATCTGTGCGACCATCGCGTTCGGAATGGGAATCGACAAATCAGATATCCGAGCGATTTATCATTACAACCTTCCCAAATCGCTCGAAAACTACACCCAAGAAATCGGTCGTGCCGGAAGGGATGGCCAACAAGCGCACTGCGAACTTCTGGCCTGCCAAGATGACCTTCGAACTCTCGCTAACTTTACTTATGGCGACACCCCACAACCCGATGCACTGCGGTCCATCCTCCGTATTCTGCTAGACCAACCCGGAGAATTTGATATTTCAACCTATGAACTTTCGCGAGCTCATGACATTCGTCCACTCGTCATCACCACCTTGTTAACTTACCTCGAATTAGAAGGATTTCTCAAAGCCACTTCTCCTTTCTACTCTACTTACAAGATTTCGTTTATCCGGGATCTCGAGCACCTTTTGAACGGCTTCGATTCAACTCGTCAGTCTTTTCTCCGCAAACTTTTCGAGACCGCCAAACCAGGCTACAAATGGCTCGAGCTCAACCCGGAGAACGCGGCCGCTAAAATCGGTGAGTCCAAAGAAAAAATCGTGAAAACAATTGGCTATCTTGAAGATCTAGAGGACATCGCTGTCAAACCCTCCAGACTTCGACAGGGGTATCGACTTCTTAAGAAACCTGATGATCTTCCCGCTCTCACTCAGCGAGTGATCCATCTTTTTCAACGCCGCGAAAACTCGGATCTTCAACGTCTTCAAGGGGTAGTTACACATGCGCTAAAGCCTTCTTGTCTTTACGCATCGCTCCTAGATCATTTTGGCGAAGAAATGGAATCTTGTGGCCACTGCTCTCGTTGCCATGGCCACGCTCCGCCGCCGAATCTCCCTTCATCAGCCCCTCCCGATCTCACTGATGAAGATTTCAGCTTAATTCAAAACCTAGTTAACCTCAAGCAACCCGGTCTTCGAACACCCCGAGCTCTCGCTCGCTTTCTTTGCGGAATGACCTCCCCCGCCACCACTTACTCTTGGTATCTTCCCGATGGAGCGCGCCGGAAACAGCGCCTCATTTCCCACGATGCCTACTCTCTTCTCGAGCTTCACCCTTTCGAATCGATCCTCAAAATCTGTGAGGCCCAAATTATCCACTGATTCACCCCATGAAAAAACTCCTCTTTCTCGCCATAATACTTCCTGGCTTTGCTCAAGAACCAATCACTCGAATTGCCTGTGGTTCTTGTTACAGGCCGGAACGTGATAACGGCATTTTTAAAGCTATTGCAGCCGACAAGCCACAAGCCTTCCTGTTTATGGGCGATAATATTTACGCGGACACCGATGACCCTAAAATAATGAAAGAAAAATACCGCAACCTTAATACCCAGCCAGACTATGCGGTTTTTGCAAAAACAGTCCCTATTATCCCAATTTGGGATGATCATGATTACGGTTTCAACGATGCTGGGCGTGAATACAAGATGAAGGAAGCTTCTGCTCAAATTTTCTTCGAAGCCTTCAACTTCCCAACCCAACACGAAGCCACGAAAACACCTGGTGTCTATCACTCACAGATTTTGGGACCCCAGGGAAAGAGGGTCCAATTCATCATGCTCGATACTCGCTACTTTCGAAGTCCGCTAAAAAAGATAAAGAAGGGAAAACGAAAAGTCTATCAAATCGAAAAAGGTCCAGATGCGACTATTCTCGGTAAAGCCCAATGGCAATGGCTCAAAGAACAACTTAGAAAGGCCGCTGAATTACGCATCATTGTCAGCTCCATCCAGATCATTAACACCGAGCACCGTTTTGAAAAATGGAGTAATTTCCCAAACGAACGCACGAAGCTTTTGAAGCTACTTAAAGACTCCAGCCCAGGCCCCACGATTCTTCTTAGCGGTGATCGTCATCTTGCCGAGATCTGCCGAATACGTGCCAATGGAACCGAAAAACTTCCAGTTGACCTCTACGAAATGACCTGCAGTGGAATGACTCATGCTGGAGCACCTAATGACCCCTCTCATCTAAGGGTTCCCGGAACCTATTCGAGGGACCTAAATTACGGATTAATTGATATCAACTGGGGAAAAAAGAAACCAGAAGTCACTCTATCGATAAAAACACCAAAGCTAGATGTCACCACCAATAGCGTCACCGTTCTCGACTTTAACGAGCATCCAAAAATCAAATAATCTAGCAATAGGTTTAGAGGAGGTCCAACTGGCTCTCCTCATCCTCAAACTTCACCCCCACCCCGAGAAGCCTTACTGCCTTACCCTCCCCACGGCTCCACGCCAAACCAAGCAGTTCCCTGTAGACTGTTTCATCCATTTGTCTTCCCGCCTTCTCAGCAGTAGTCTGAGTGAAATCCTCAAACTTTAACTTCACCACTCTTGATTTAATTTCCTGACTGGATTTGTGCTTCACCGCCTCCTCAACTTCAGATCGCAACTTGCGGAGAACGTTCATGAGCCAGTCTACATCATCAATATTTTCCCGAAAAGTTCGCTCCTTCGAAAGCGACTTCCTCGAACGACTGACTGTGACCTCCCGGTCATCATTACCACGACATCTATCATAGAGTTCAAGCCCCCACCGCCCAAGCTTTTCAGCGGCTTCGGCCTTACTCAATAACTGAAAATCGCCACAAGTTTCGATTCCCAAACGCGCCAAGGTTTCTTGCCCTTTTTTTCCCACTCCCTGAAGTTTTGCAACCCGTAGCCCCCGCATGAAACCATTTACATCTTCAAGCTTCACCTCGAGCTGACCATCAGGTTTGTTCCAGTCACTTGCTACTTTCGCAATCATCTTATTTGGAGCGATTCCAGCAGAAGCCGTAAGACCAGTCTCTAAATAGATAGCATGGCGAATTTCCTTTGCCAGTGCCGCACCAGATTCAGCACGATGACTAACATCAAGATAAGCCTCATCTAAAGAAAGGGGCTGAACGATATCAGTGTAGCGACCAAAAATCGCGCGGATCTTTGAAGACTCCTGACGATAAACATCAAAACGAACCGGAGTCAGAATAATCTCTGGGCAGAGCTGCCTAGCCTTAAAAACCGGCATTGCAGAGTGACACCCAAATTTACGAGCCTCGTAGTTGGCCGTCGTCAAAACCCCCCGCCCCGTGCTTCCCCCAACCCCGACGGGTTTCCCATTTAGCGAAGGATCATCACGCACTTCTATGGCCGCATAAAAGCAGTCCATGTCAATGTGGATGATCGTCCGAACCATGAAGGTAATCTAGCCGGGCTAGATCACTGGAACAATCGACTAATTAAATATCAAAGAAGTCCTCACCGAAAGCTCCAGATTTTTGTAGATAGTAGTCGTAACCACCAGAATACTTTTTCACCTCTCCATCAGCGATGTGCCAAGTGTGTTCAGCGAGCGAGCGGATAAAGTGCACGTCGTGAGAAATAAAAACTAAAGTCCCCTCATACTGCTTCAAAGCGGAGACAAGAGCCTCAATGGAAGTCAAATCAAGGTGAGTCGTCGGCTCGTCCATCAAAAGAAGATTGGGAGGATCAACGAGGAATTTCACAAGTGACAAACGCGATTTCTCACCCCCAGAGAGAATTTTAACACGCTTAGAAACATCGTCCTTTTTGAAGAGAAAGGACCCTAAGATAGCGCGCGCTTCATTTTCACGCATACCACCACCAGCCTCAACAACTTCCTCAAGCACCGAATTATTTTCATTCAAGGTCATAGCGCGATGCTGAGAGAAGTATCCGATTTTTGTAGTTGTTCCAACATTCCGGCGGCCAGCATCTCCTTTTTCGATACCCGCAATCATCTTCATGAGGGTCGATTTTCCTGCACCGTTCGGCCCCACCAAAACAATACGATCTCCCCGCTCGATGTGAACATCGAGATTTTTGTAGAGCACGTTATCACCATAGGCCTTGTCTACATTCTCGAGGGAAATCACTCTTTGGGTTGAGCGTGGTGGCTGCGGAAAATGAAAATGGAAAAGCTTTCGTGGCTTTCGTGGCTTGGGAAGACGAACCATTTTCTCAATCATCTTCACACGGCTTTGGACCTGCGAAGCTTTCGAGCCAACCGAGCGAAATTTATCGATAAATTCCTGGATGCGGGCGATTTCCTTTTTCTGGTTCTGGAAAGCCTTCATCTGTTGGTCATACCGCTCATCCTTCAGCTGCAGATACTTGGTATAATTCCCAGTATAATTTATGAACTTTTGCTCATCAATTTCGTAAACCTTCTCGACCACGCCATCCATAAACGAACGGTCGTGTGAAATAATGAGGAGCGCTCCAGGATATTGTTGGAGATATTTTTGGAACCACATCAGGGAATTCAAATCCAGATGGTTTGTTGGCTCATCGAGCATAAGCAGATCTGGCTCTTCAACAAGTAAGCGGGCAAGGTGAGCTCGCATGATCCATCCCCCTGAGAACATGTCAGCAGGACGATCAAAATCTTCCTGAGAATACCCCAAACCAGAAAGAATCTTCTTAGCCTTGGGCTCAAGTTGGTAACCATTTAGCTCCTCCCATCGATCTTGTGATTTACCAAATTCCTCGGAATCCTCCGCCATCGTCCGCATTGTCTCTAGCACTTCGCGGTGCTCTGCAGTGATGCCCATTGCAATTTCCATAATACTGGCATTTCCAGGATTTCCAGCTTCCTGAGCGAGGTAGCCCACCATGCCATACTCATCAAGATCGACAGTCCCTTGATCAGCGTCTTCTTCCTTCAGGACAATCTTGAAGAGAGTCGATTTACCCGCGCCGTTAGGACCGACCAATGCGACTCGCTCGCCCCAATTAATAGTCATTTCCGAGTTTTCGAACAGCACACGACCACCTAAGGCCTTAGTCATTTTCTTGATCGTCAACATGGCGAAGTGGATGTCAGGGCTGTTTGCACGAGAGTCAAGAAGTTTGCGATCAGGCTATCGGAGCCCCAAAAGGTCGCAGAGAGCTACCTTTTTACGGCTTCAATCCTAGTCTCAAGTAGTTTAGCAGCCTTTGTTTTTTCCATTTTTTTCAAAACTCCGTAAAATCCCTCTAAGGTCGCCAGATGATTTGGACGCAAAGCGAGACCCTCACGGAAAGCGTTCTCAGCCTTCTCGAGCTTCCCTTCCTGAAGGTAGAACATCCCTAGTCTCCACTTCATCGGATAATCCACTGAGGGAGGGAGAAGATTAGAAGGACTTCCCTGCCGGTCAGAGGCAGAGCGAAACCAAGTCGCAGCCGATAAGCGAATTGCTCCATCTTGATTCTGAGCAATTAAACCACGAAGTTCTGGAACCATCATCAACAGGGTATTCATCGCCCGCACCCAATCGGCATAACTGCTAGTCTTAGAGGCAAGCTTCTGGGTCTTCCCTAAAGCATCAACCCTGAGCAAGAACTGGTCGAAGAGAGCTTTACTGCTTTTCATGTCTTTATCAGCAATAGCCATGCGAACAGCCAAGTAGATTGCGATACAATTTCGGTAAGGCAAAGCGAATGATTTATCCTTGAACCATTGTTCTTCTGGCAAAGTCTCAAGAAGCGTCTGTCCCTTTTTAAATGAAGCAATATCGCTTCGCCCCATCATCATGCGTGCCCCGACATTGCGACCTTCCCAGAGCAGTAATCCCGCACCACGCGAAAAAAGGCGCTCATCTGCGATTTTAATTTCAGCGAGCTTCTTTCCAACCTGTTCCGCCATTCTTTTCTCCCCTTTCATTTCATGCAGAGTGACTAGGTAAACCTTGGCACGGATCCAGCCGTCGCAATCATAAAGACTTACCTTCTCTTCGTCCATGTAGGCTTTGTAGGAGTTAGCAGCGTCATTCGCAGCTTGAATCGCTAGAGCTGCGTTACCACAACGAGCTTCGACATGAGCCAACATAAGGTGATAGGGAGGATATTTCGGCAACAGTTTTACCAATTTACGGGCCACTGGTAACACCTCGTTACGAAGCATTGAAACATTCAAGGGAGCTTCGGCCTGACTGCTAACCCAAAACGCCATGACCGAAAGATGTTCAGGATGTTGTTCTAGCATCTTCTTAATACCCTCATTCGCTCTTTTTTGACCTACCAATGGTTTGCCTCCGCTATCAAAGCCATCTCTCTGGAGAAATAGGGAAAATAGACGAGCCTGAATATCAGCAGGATACTTTTCCGAGAGTGAATTAAAGGCCTGCCCTGCGGCCCTTACACCGCTGGTCAAGAGGTAACCGGCAGCTTGTGCATATCGTTTCTCAAGATCGGACCAACCGGTTTTCTTTCCCGCGATTTCCGATTCCAGCAAATCAAGCATTCGATCGACCGCAGCTTTCCGTTCAGAGAAAAACTCATGTTGGCTTCCAGCCAAACTCATTGCAATTCCCCAATAGGCCATTAGGCACTCGGAGTCCACCTTCGCTGCCTCACAAAAGTGCCTGTAAGCTTCAAAATCCCAAGAAGCGTTCATTCGGCCAAGTCCTTGCGCAACGTGGCTAGCCGCTATTTCCGAGTTGGAAGAAATCGCCATGTGCCCCTCACCCAACGCGGCTATAACCTTCGGCTTCCCAAGTTTGATAACGACCGGGTGGATCACATCTTCCACCTTAAAATCGTCGGCAGTCAACTCGACGCAGAGCACGAAGTGAAATATTAAAAGCAAGGTTTTTCTCACCCCGAAGTTCTCGGTTAATCAGACTCAGTTGGCAAACAATCAATCAGTAACAAAGACCGAGACTCGACAGCGCACCTCAATCTAGTCAAAGCTGCAGCATGACCATCGGCCTCATTGGATGTGGAAAAATGGGATCCGCCCTGACATTGGGTGCGATCAAGAAAGGAGTGTTTGAGCCCCACCAAGTTTTGGCCTACGACCCTGTCCCGGAGGCTATTGCAGCGCTTGGAGACGGCATTTTAACTGCTAAATCACTCGAAGAAGTGATTCAACAAAGTGACATCCTCCTCCTCTGTGTCAAACCCTACCAAGTCTCTGGAATTCTCGCCAAAATCCCTCCCCTTGTTAAATCTTCTGACGAACTGCTTGTGATCTCGATCGCAGCCGGGGTCAAGATTGAGACGATGGAGGAAAGTTGCAATCATCAGGCGCGGATCGTAAGAACCATGCCCAACACTCCAGCTCTCGTTGGCGAAGGTGCAGCGGCGTTTGCGTTAGGCAAGAAAACAGCAGATGCCGATGCCGATTTTACTGAGAAGCTTTTAGGATCAATCGGAATCGTATATCAGGTGAAGGAGTCACTACTCGACACAGTCACCGGACTTTCGGGTAGCGGACCTGCCTACGTTTACACATTTATCGAGGCCCTCGCCGACGGAGCCCTTCTCGAAGGCTTACCCCGCGATCAGGCACTCGCATTGGCAACCCAGACCGTTCTTGGAGCGGCACGCATGGTGGCGGATTCCGGCGAACACCCCAGCGTTCTTCGTGATCGAGTCACTTCCCCCGGCGGTACGACCATCGCAGGGCTCGCGGCTCTTGAAGAGGGTGCCTTTCGATCTTCAGCGATTAACGCTGTAAAAGCAGCTACCAAAAAGGCCCGCGAGCTGGGACGCTAAGTTTCACTCCCTAAAACTGCCTTTTTTCTTTCTCTTAGTATCGCCCCAAGTCAGCTTCCCCTCAGACGTTTTTTTGAATGAACATTATTGCCATTGCTAACCAGAAAGGTGGAGTGGGGAAAAGCACCACTGCGATCAACCTTTCCGGTGCCTTGGCTCAAAAGGGTGAAAAAATCCTCCTGATCGACCTTGACCCCCAAGCTAATACAACGAGTGGAATCGGCGAAGAAGCCAGCTCGACCGGCTGCCTCTACCTGCCCCTCATCGGCCAAGCCCGAATTGAAGATAAAATTATCCCAACTCGTATTAAAAACTTATCCCTCATCCCGGGTGATATGGACCTTGCCGGAGTTGAAATCGAACTCGCACAAATGCCCGATTACTTGTCCCGCCTACGGGACTTACTGGCAAAACTAGGCAAAAAACAAGATTATGACTTCATCATTCTCGATACCCCCCCTTCACTCGGGATCCTAATGACCTCAGCGCTTGCCGCTGCTGATGAAGTTATCATTCCCTTACAATGCGAGTGGTTTGGGTTAGAAGGATTGGCCAAAATCGTTCATATCATAGATCAGATCCGAGAATCCGGATCGGGAGCCTCGGTGCAACTTGAGGGCATCCTCATGACGATGTATGACAGCCGCACCAATCTGTCTAAAGAAGTCGTTGCACAGGTTAAAAGTTTCCTCCCCAAACAACTTTATAAGACCCTTATCCCTCGGTCGATCCGTATCGGAGAAGCTCCCAGCTATGGCCTTACTATTTTCGAACACGATCCAAATGGGGCCGGCGCTAAGGCTTATGAAAAGCTCGCTAGGGAGTTTTTAGCGCGAAGAAAGTAAGGATCTCGTGATATTTTGCAATAGCAAAATAAATAAGCGACAAGGATGCTGCTTGACCATCCTAGGCTCTCTCTCCATCGTCCCTGCCTGCAGTGCGGGTTATTTTTTGTAACTCTGTAATCCCTTTACCAAAACAACCTCTTTCCCAAGCTAACTCCTTCTATGTCAGTGTTTGCACGACTTTTTGGCCTCCTGTCGAACGATATCGGAATTGATCTCGGCACAGCCAACACCCTTGTCAATGTCAAGGATCACGGAATTGTATTACGAGAACCATCTGTGGTTGCTGTAAAAGCCGGTACAAACGAAGTCCTTGCGGTTGGAGATGATGCCAAACGCATGCTCGGGCGTACTCCAGGTAATATCGTCGCAATCCGCCCTCTGAAGGATGGCGTCATCGCGGACTTTGAGGTCACTGAGGCAATGCTTCGCCACTTCATCAAAAAGGTGAGCAGCAAACGACGAAGCCACCCGCGCGTAGTCATCGCTATCCCATCAGGCATCACCGAGGTTGAACGTCGCGCTGTTAAGGAATCCGCCGAACAGGCCGGGGCTAGAGAGGTATACCTCATTGAAGAACCCATGGCAGCAGCGATCGGAGTAGGACTGCCTGTTCAGGACCCGTCCGGAAATATGATCGTCGATATTGGCGGTGGGACGACCGAAGTCGCGCTCATTTCCCTCTCTGGCATTGTATACGCTCGCAGCGTCCGCACTGCCGGTGATGACCTCGACGAATCAATCATTTCCTACATGAAACGGGGCTATAACCTGATGATTGGTGAACGCACTGCCGAGGATATCAAAATCCGAATAGGATCAGCCCATACTCTCCCCAAAGAATCCTCTATGGAGGTCAAGGGGCGTGACCTCGTCTCTGGCCTACCGAAAACAATCACGATCACCTCGCAGGAAATTCGTGAAGCCATGGCTGACCCGCTTACCACCATTGTCGATGCAGTTCGCACCACTCTAGAACGCTGCCCACCCGAACTTGCTGCCGACCTTGTTGACCGCGGACTTGTTCTCGCTGGAGGAGGAGCTCTCCTTCGCGGACTTGATAAGCGACTTCGTGAGGAGACCGGGCTTCCAGTCCACGTCGCAGAGGATCCCCTGAGCGCCGTTGCCGAAGGAACCGGAAAAGTCCTTCAGGAAATCACCTTCCTGAAACGTGTCACCAATTCCGACAATGATAAATCCGGATTCCGGAGATGAAGCCTCTCAATTTCCTAGCTCTTATCCTCTTTGTCGCGGGGCTCGTATGGGTTTTTACGCTAAGCGAAAAATCTGTGCGCCATATTCAGCGTTCCTACTACTCGGCTATCTCCCCACTCATATCAAAAGGGAGTGAAACCGAAGCATTCGCTAATAAATTTCTAGAAGAAGTCGAACACTCCGCAGATCTTGAAAAACAGATCGAGCAAGTGATCGAAGAACGTGATCGCTTTAAGCTTATAGCCGGACGGGTACGCGAACTTGAGGCGGAAAATAATCAGCTCCGAAATGCGCTCGATTTTAAAAAGAAAACCCAATTTGATGTGGTTGCAGCCCGCGTCATTCGAAAACAACCTCAGATGTGGGGTAAAACTATAGAGATCGATCGTGGAACCGATGACGGGTTCGAAGCCGATCCTGAATTTGACCTTTGTGTCCTCGCTTCAAACGGCGGCTTAGTGGGCCGCCTCCAGCTTTCTGGCGAGCAAATTTCATCAGTGCTTCTAATCACCGACGAGATCTCGCAGGTCTCGGCGGAAGTCGAGGGCACTAGCGAGGTCGGTATCATTGTAGGCCGACAAACCACCTTTGGCCAGACGCCTCGTTTGCGACTGCGCTATCTCTCTAAGACCGCCATCCTCCAAAAGGGAATGAAGGTCTACACCGATGGGCGGGGGAAGTTGTTTCCTCCAAACATTCCTATCGGAACTATCGAAGACTTTGAAGTAGGCCCCGTATACGGCGAGGCGGAAATCAAACCAGCGGTTGACTTCACCAACCTAAAAAACGTCTTCGTCATTACCGAATCACCCGGTGATTAAGACCAAGACATGTTGCTATACTCCATAAGCCTAATCGGACTCCTTCTTCTGAGCTGTATTGTTCAGCAGTTTCTTCCGTCTGTCTCCTCATGGTATGACGCTCGTTTTCTCATCCTCCCCCTAATCGTCCTCTGCGGATCAGTCACAGTCTCAACCGGTATTATGCTGATCCTCGCTTATCTCGGAGGATTTCTATGGGATGCTCAACAAATCTTTTCTGTCACTCAAGGCGACCCCTTCGTATATCAAAATTCGCCAGATTCTCTGAAATTTGGCTACTCTGTAGTACTCTACACTTTGATGGGATTCCTAATGCAGGGAATCAGACCAATTTTCCGGGAAGGCAAATGGTATCTTTCCGCTATACTCGCAGGAGTTGCGATTTTTCTTTATCTCTTTGTGGAATATCTTCTCCGTGGGTTCGTCGGTGGTGGATTCCACAAAAATGACGGTATGATCCAACAAATTTGGGCGAGTTCGGTCCTCACGATGTTACTTTCCCCCCTTATATTTTGGATTCTATTTCGCGTTGCCGACCTTTGCGGTCACACCATCCGATACAAAAAATAGTCATATGGAACCAAAGTATCGCATAAGGCTCTTTTTGCTCACCGCCCTCATTCTAATGGGGTGTGGCACTCTTCTCTCGCGACTTTACGAATTTCAAATCGACCGCCGAGCCCAGTTCGTCGCCAAGATTCCTATCACTCACACCGTAGAAATTCGCGAACCGGGAGCTCGTGGCCGTATCGTCGATCGCAACGGCGTAGTTCTCGCGCGCAATCGGAGATCCTATGAAATTGCTTTCAATCTCGAAGACATTTACGTCGGCTACACGGAATACAAAAAATCTCTAACTGATGAAAACGAAGACCAGGAGCAGAACAAAAAACCACCACTGATCGAAATTGAAAGAAAGGCTCCAGACGATGAAATGATCGTCGAAGCCGTCCGCGAATGGGTGCTACCTCAACTTGAATTATTTGGCCTCACGGGCCAACGATACACAAGGGACATCGGAACTCACTACAAGACCTATCGTGGCCTTGTCCCCTATCGCTACCGGCAAGATCTGACGCCAGACCAGTTTGCAAAAATCGCGGTCCGTAGTCACGAAATTCCGGGTGTGGAAGTTCGAGTCATGCCCCGGCGTGTTTATCCATACGGGGCCCTTGCCGGACACATTATCGGCTACGTCAAACAGTGGGCGAAAGGAGACATTCCTGACGAATATCGAGGAAAGAAAAATAAAAACAGACACTTCCAAGGAGACGCCAAAGGTCTGACTGGCGTGGAATTTACAACAGATGAATTTTTAAGGGGAACGGCCGGAAAACGAATCCTAGTTCGCAATGAAAGAAACAAGGTCATCGCAACTGAAGACTACCAACCCGCCCGTGAGGGCGCCGAGGTACAGCTCACGATCGACAGCCGCATCCAACTGATCGTTGCAAACGTCATGCGCCTCATTGGACGTGGTGCCGCCGTGGTAATGGATCCAAATACGGGCGAAGTTCTCGCCATGGTTTCCGTCCCGAACTTTGATCCTAACGACTTCATACCCGCAATCACGGAGGCTCGCTTCGCAGAGTATAATACAAATCGGGCACGCCCTCTCATAAACCGCGCCATCGGGCGCTACATCCCGGGCTCAACCTTTAAGCTTCCCACCGCAATCGCCGCGGCCTGCCACGAGAAGACAAATTTCTGGCACAACTGCCTCGGATTCAGCCAATTTGGAAATACAAAGATTCGCTGCTGGAAAACATATGGACATGGCTCCCTCAGCCTGACCGATTCCATCCAAAGGTCCTGCAATCCCTATTTTATGTCACTTGCGGGAACCCTAGGTTCCAAAGCTATGGTAAACACATTCGAGCTCGTGGGCTTTGGCAAAAGATCCGGTATCCTACTCCCCTCCGAAGACCCTGGATTCCTCCCTGGAAGTGACACTTGGAGACGTAAATATCCGGGAGCATCAATGACCCGAGCAACTCTTGCACAATTTGCAATTGGCCAGAGTCAATCCCTCGCCACCCCGCTTCAAGTCTGCTCCGTCGCAGCAACAATCGCTAACGGAGGGAAATACTACCAACCTCGTATCGTTCGCCGGATTCTTGGCGAAGATCCAAATGGAGAGGCGCAAGTCATCAAAGAAAATATTCCAATCGTCAAAACGAACCTAATCGATGAAGGCGTTACTAGAGCTGAAATGGACATGATCAGACTAGGCATGTGGAAAGCTGTTAATGAGCTAGGGGGAACCGCCACTAAGGTTGCTCTAGAAGATGTTTTTGTTGCCGCAAAGACAGGAACAGCTCAGACAGGCAAGACGAACATTGAGCACACCCACAATGCCTGGACCACTTCCTTTGCACCATTCGAGAAACCACGCTACGCCATCTGTGTGATGGTTGAGAACGGTAAAAGTGGTGGCGCAGTCGCCGGAGTTCTTTCCCAAAGAATCTATCGCGAAATCTTCAATATGGAAGCCGGATTAAACATGCGAATTACCCACCTCGGGACCTATGCAGGAAACTTTGACGCTTTTGAGGAAATTGAAATTCCCGAAGGCGAAATCTATTCTTTGACTGATAATAATGAGGGTGAGACCGGCGATGAAATCGACGACGTTCTTCTTTCACAGGAACGACCTGCCTTAATCACCCCAAATGAAAATCTTCTCCCATCAATCGCGCCGACTCCCGATCGAGAAGCGGACAGCAACTAATCAACCAAAATTTTAATCTTATAAACTAATTTAATCATATGATCCAAAAAATCAAAAACGCACTTGGCCTGACCAGTGTTGACCCTCGTGAAGGGCGCACCATCATTGTCAACTCAGAAACACTTGAACGTCGAACCGCCCTTCTTGAGGATGGTGTCCTTGAAGAATACAATGTCGAACGTAATGGCGATGACAACATCGTCGGCGGAATCTTCAAGGGCCGTGTCAAAAATATCGAACAAGGCCTAAAGGCGATGTTTGTTGATATTGGCCTAGATAAAAATGCCTTCCTTCACTTTTGGGATGCTATCCCAGCCGCACTCGATGGGGGTCTCGAAGAAATCCGTCGTGAAGGACGGCCACAAAAAAAACAAAAGAAAATCACGTCTAAGGACATCCCAAGCATTTACCCAGTCGGCTCAGAAATCATGATTCAGGTCTCGAAAGGTGCAATCGGCAACAAGGGGCCGAGGGTGACGACTAACATTTCACTTGCGGGTCGTTATCTCGTTCTGATGCCTTATTCCGATCAATTCGGCATCTCGCGACGCATTGACGATCCGAAGGAGCGACAACGCCTTCGCAAAATCATGCAGCGCCTGAGTGTTCCTGACGGCATGGGCATCATTATGCGCACAGTCGCCACCAGCACCCGCGCTCGCCATTTCGTCCGTGACCTTGCCATGCTCCTTGAACAATGGGAACAGGTCGAAGACATCAGAAATAACAAAAGCGCTCCGGCTTGCTGTTTCCGAGAACCGGATCTCGTGGAAGGCACCGCCACAAATTTCCTCACAGATGAAGTTGATAAGATTATTTGTGATGACGAAAAAACGACCGCACACATTCGCGAGATTGCCGCCAAGGTCTCGCGTCGAGCCAAGCGTAAGATTCACTACCTTTACTCCAAACAAACTATTTTCGAACGATTCGGCATTCAGAAGCAGATTGACGAGGCCTTCATGCGCCAAGTCTGGCTCCCCTGTGGTGGCTACATTGTCATTGATGAGACCGAAGCGCTTATTTCTGTCGACGTTAATACCGGACGAAACCGGGGATCAAAAGACGTTGATAAGGTCCTTCTTCAAACAAATATTGAAGCCGCCGAAGAAGTCGCCCGGCAACTGAGACTTCGTAATATTGGAGGCCTTGTTGTAGTCGATTTTATTGATATGCGACATCGCCGCGACCAGCAAGCGGTCTATCGAGCGATGAAGGAGCGACTCAAGCGGGACAAGGCAAAAACCCAGGTCCTCCAGATTTCATCTGTTGGACTCATGGAAATGACACGTCAACGATTGAACGAGAGCCTTCTCGACTCAACTCTTGAGCCCTGCACCTATTGTCAAGGGCGAGCTCGGATTAAGACGACCATGTCGATGAGTATCGAAATCCAACGTCGCCTCAATACCGTAATTCAACGACAGAAAGAAAATGACGAGGACGGAGATCTAATTGTTATGGTCAATACCGATGTTTTGAATCGCTTTAAGTCCGAGGATTCTAAGATCCTCATGGAACTAGAACGCTCGCATAGCGGGCGACTGATTTTCAGGAGCGACGCTAATCTTCACAGGGAGCGTTTCGCAATCATTGACGCCAAATCTGAAAAGCCTATTGTTCAGTACTAAACTTTGCTTGCTCTCAAAATGAACATCCCGATTCTACGCGGCATATTAGTGGGTCTCGGGATATTCATTTTCATCCCCCTTACCTCTTGTTCCGCCCAAAATCCCGCGACCAAGGTGGCACAAATACGATTGGGAAAAACGCATTTTCATTCTTTTGATGGGGCGAAATTCCCTTACACCAAGTGGTCCTCCAAGGAGGATTCCAAACTAGTAATCATTGGAGTTCACGGTATCAGCGGGGCAGCTTCGGACTTTCGGCCTCTTGCCAAGCATATCTTAGCCAACCATCCCAACATAATGCTTTACGGGGCCGAGACACGGGGACAAGGAAAAGACCCAATCAAAGAACGACGTGGCCATATTCACAATCGAGAAGAATGGTTCAAAGACTTGACGAACTTCACAAGCTTAGTCCGAAAGCGACACCCAAAAGCGAAGATCATCTGGTGCGGCGAAAGTATGGGGTCACTCATTGTTCTCCATACCTATGCACAAATCAAAAAACACGGTGCCCGCTGCGACGCTATGATTCTAGCATCGCCCATCACTGATATTCGTTCTGATTTTCCACAATGGAAAATCTCAGCCGCAAACCTTGCTGGATTTCTCTTTCCGAAAGCAAGAGTTTCACTGGAAAGCCTCTCGGGGCAGGGTGACATCCGGGTGACTAAGAACACCATCCACCAAGAGCAGGCCGCCACTAACTCATACCATATTCGCAAACACACTCTCCGTCTACTCACCACTCTGGGTAAGATGATGCAAACTTCCCGGAAAGCTTCCCAACAGCTCGATCTTCCACTTTTAGTTCTTCATGGCGGGAAAGATGTTTTTTCTGACCCCAAAGACATAAAACGATTTTTTGACGGACTTCCGGAAAAAACTCGTGCCACCAGAAAATTCTACCCTGAGAGCTTTCATCTTCTCTTTCACGACCACCAAAGCGACCAGGTTTTCGCTGACATAACCACCTGGGTTAATAATCTTCCGGAGTGAGGCGCACGCATTCCCCTCTCCTGAGACAGTTGATGTTTCATCCGCATCCCAAAATCACTCTCTTTCTGAAAGAAACCACGTGGACTAGAAAACAACATCTCGCCCAAGGAAGACTAATGTTTTAATCTTCCGCCATGGCAGCAGGTGGAAAACGAAAGATCATCGAGAGCATCACTGTTCAGGAATTTCTGGAACGACACGGAGATGATCTCGAATTAAGTACTGAGCACCCAGTAACCGGACTCGATCGAGTGATTGAAGAGCCCGCAGTCAACCGTCCGGGGCTCGCCTTAGCGGGCTTTATCGACTACTTTGCCAAAAAGCGTATTCAGGTTTTGGGAAATTCAGAGAATTCCTATCTTGAAAAACTCTCGGACGAACTTCGCCTTGAGCGTTTCACAATTCTTTGCGAACAAGATATCCCCTGCCTGATCATTGCCCGTGGACATGACCTCTCGCCCATTCTCAAAGAAGTCGCTCGAGAGAAAAACATCGCTGTCCTACATACGCCCCGACCAACTATGTCGTTGCTTAACGCCGCTACCATTAGCCTCGAAAATGATTTTGCCCATCGCACGGCCCTGCACGGTTGCATGGTCGACTATCGAGGTATCGGCGTTTTAATAATGGGAGAAAGCGGATCCGGAAAAAGCGAGACCGCAATTGGACTATTGGAAAAAGGGGCCGCACTGGTCGCTGATGATTCGGTTCAGCTGAAGCAAATTAGTGGAGAACTTTCGGCAAGTGCAAAGGACTTCGCAAGAGGATATTTGGAGATGCGCGGTATTGGTATTATCAACGTTGCCAATCTCTATGGCCTATCGGCTATTCGACCAGAGAAACGGTTAGACTTAGTAGTAGAATTAAAATCGGCAAGCGATCTCAACAAAGTCGACCGAATTGGTATATCGCAGAAAAAAATGCGAATCCTTGATGTCGAGATTCCGCTTGTAGAGATCCCCGTAGCTGCTGGAAGAGACACAGCGAGACTGATTGGAGTCGCGGCACTTGATCTCCAACTCCGAAAAATCGGCTACGACATGGCTGACGAGTTCAACCAAAGACTTCTTTCTCAAATGAACCTCAATCTGGATGGCTAGTGAATCCACATGGTCTGTCTATCTGATTCGTTGTGGCGATGATTCACTTTACTGCGGTATTTCGAACGATGTCGCACGGCGCCTGATAGAACATCAAGCGCAGGGCCCAAAGTGCGCCAAATATTTACGGGGGCGAACTCCGTTAAATTTGGTCTATGAAAGAGTGGTTGGAACTCGAGCAGAGGCCTCAAGCGAGGAATACCGGATCAAACAACTTTCACGTAAAGCAAAAGAATTTTTTATTGCTCAAAAAATTCCCTCTTGATCATAAAAATGATATTTGCCGCATAGAATGCTAATTCAAAGTGCAAACCTAAAAAGATACGGTATCTTAACTAATGAATGGTCGAGTAACACCCCTACTTTCTTTTCTGTGCCTTTTAACTCATTGCTCATCGACGCCTCCTAACTCCTCGTTAGGACCTTCAACTCTCCCGATCCTTTCAAGCCCGGCCCGAGCTAATGCGTGGGGCCCCCCCGAGAGAACCAAAGCAAAAAACGGTTATAGCCTTCTTTACACTAATCCTGCCAACAGCAAAGAAAAGCTCACGATTACCGGGTCAAGCGAGCTCATGTTCTTTCTTCTTTATCCGCCACATCTACGAGGCACTCGCATTGTTAACGGCAACACGGTTCAGATCAATGAAGCACAGCTCTGGAAAAAGGCACTGGTCGCGGAACAAACCGTAAAGTGGTATCATGCTCACCTACCCTCGACGCACTACGGCAGTATTTTCCGGACCTTAGGAACGGAACTCAAAGATGGCTCAGGAAAAATCGGCCAATATCGCATGGAAATTGAGGGCACAAAAAACCAGATGCGAAACTGGCTTTCAGAGCTACGATTCCCTTAAGGATGAATGGACCGAAAACTGCTCTGATTACCGGAGCCAATGGAGGGATTGGATCAGCTCTGGCTCGTAAGCTTCACTCGGCTGGGACCCGACTTGTCTTGGCAGGAAGAAACGAGGTCGCGCTCAAAGAACTCTCGGCTGAATTGGGGGGCAAATTCCTGCTCTGTGATTTTACTCAGCCTGATGAGGTCGCCTCCTGTATTACCTTAGCAATCGAAGAACTCGGCGAAATTGAAGCGGTCGCTCATTGCATCGGTTCAATCCTCCTTAAACCGGCGCATCTAACCTCGATCCCCGACTGGCAGTCTGTCATGGATACAAATCTCAACTCAGCCTTCTACCTCCTCCACAACTTAGGCAGAGCCATGAGTAAATCCGGCGGCTCCATTGCCTTTGTCACCTCAGCCGCAGCGGAAAAGGGTCTCTCCAATCATGAAGCAATCGCATCAGCCAAAGCTGGGCTTGCAGGGCTCACCCGCTCGGCTGCCGCAACCTACGCGAGATACCAGCTAAGGGTCAACTGCGTCGCCCCGGGACTTACAGACACTCCGCTTGCAGCCCCGATTACCAATAATGAATCGGCACGAAAATTCTCTGAAGCCATGCACCCACTTGGCAGGCTTGGAACTCCCAATGATATTGCCAGCGCCCTCTTCTTTCTCCTTTCACCAGACAACACTTGGATTACTGGGCAATCGCTTTCGGTGGACGGCGGACTCTCTTCCCTACAGACCAAGTAGTCGCCTACCAAGGCTATCCGCCGTGCCAATGGAGTTTCTTTCTAAGGGTCTCATAAAAAGAGTGTCCAGGGAGCCGCACCAATCTTAGGTTTGCGTCGTGGCAAGTGACTTTAACAACACTATCTTTTTCAATTCGGAGAATGTCCCGGCCATCAACTGAAAAAAGAATCGATTCCTCTCCATCGCCAGCCGGTGAAAGCTCAATCACAGATTTTTCACCGACCACTAACGAGCGGTTACTCATGCTGTGAGGGCAGATTGGGGTGATGACAAAGACTCCCGCGTGAGGACCAAGCAGAGGCCCCCCTGCCGACATTGAGTAGGCAGTCGAACCTGTCGGTGTCGCCACGATCAATCCATCGGCTCGATAATGATTTAAAAGCTCCCCATCCACTCTTGCTTCGAGCGAAACCAAGCGACCAGTCTCTCCCCTCATCAACACCGCTTCGTTGAGAGCTAAAAATTGGTGTAACTCACCACCTTCCTCAGTCATCTCCACCTTTAGCATACTTCGTTCAACGATATTCATCTCTTCGTTAGCCAAATGATCGCCTAGCAAATCAATTTCCTCATCAGTGCAAGCTGTCAGAAAGCCAAGCGTCCCAATATTCACCCCCGCAATCGGAATCGGCCTAGGTCCTAAACGATGGAGGGTCTTAAGTAAGGTTCCATCCCCTCCAAGCGAAATAACAAGGTCAGCTCCATCGGCAAAGTCCAACTTGCCCACCTCCTGAATCAAGCGTGCTGTTTCTTCTTCAAGAACGACCTCGATGCCACGCTCTAAAAGACATTCTCGAACATTTCGCACCGCCATCGGAGCATCTGTCTTTCGGGGATGAGCAACGATAGCGACTTTCACGGGTTCCACCCTAGCACTCACGCTGAACTCAGGCAATCGTTCCTTGCCTGACAAGAATTAACGCGACATCGTTGACTCATGCCATTGACACCGCAAGAAGCCGACCGCTACCAGCGACAAACTATGCTCAGAGAGCTCGGCGAAGCGGGACAAGAACGTCTCAGGAATTCTTCGATTCTCTGCATCGGGAGCGGCGGATTGGGCTCACCAGCCCTTCTTTATCTCGCTGCCGCTGGCATTGGAAGAATTGGCATCATTGATCCTGACTCGGTCGACCTGTCTAACCTGCACCGTCAAATCCTCCACGACACCGATCGCGTTGGCACCTCCAAAATGGAGAGCGCTAAGGCGAGGCTCCACCAAGTGAACCCACATGTTGAGATTATCCTTCATGAAGGTCGCTTCGAGCCAGACAATTGCCTTGATCTACTCAGGCCTTACGACGCTGTTCTCGATGGCTCCGACAACTTCCCAACTCGCTTCGCCGCCAATGACGCGGCGTTTTTCCTCAAAAAACCTCTCATACATGGCGCCATCTTCCAATTTGAAGGACAAGTCACAGTCTTCGCACCCCATCTCGGCGGCCCCTGCTACCGTTGTCTCTTGCCAGAGTCTCCACCCGAGGGAGCAGTCCCAACATGAAGCGAAGCAGGTGTCCTGGGCGTGCTCCCCGGAATTATTGGAAGCCTTCAAGCCATGGAAGCAATCAAACTTCTCGCAAATCTCGGGCATCCCCCGCTTGGCAGACTGCTTCACTATCGTGCCCTTCCGACCTTATTCCGGGAAATTAAAATCAAACCTGATCCGGACTGCCCACTTTGCGGGGACAACCCTACTATTACTAAACACTTCACTGACAAAAAAGAAATGACAGAGCTGCCCGAAATCACGACTCTTGAACTGCGTAAAATTCTTACCGATGGCTTCGAAGGCATCTTACTCGACGTTCGCGAACAGGATGAATACATGATGGCGCATATCGAAGGATCCGAACTCCTGCCGCTTTCAGGCTGGCCCAGCTCTGCCGTCAACCTTCCCAAGGACGCAAAGTATTACGTCCACTGCGCAGCCGGCATGCGGAGCGCTAGGGCAGGAACCTGGATGCTTCAAAATGGTTTCTCAGACGTCACGAATGTCGCAGGCGGCATGAAACAATGGCTTCAAGAAGAATAAGCATCGTAGACTTCCTACTCTGCTAACTTCAAAAATCCTCGCCGGATCTTTGAAGTTATTTCAAACCTCCATATCTTTCAACACTGAAGAGTGTTCATGAATTATCAGTTTGCACAATAAGCTTTCAAGACCTGTCCGTAGCGTTAGGAACGCTAACAAATTTCCTATCGAATAGTCATCGAATCGAATCACCTTTTTTAAGAAGAGGCGACAAGTTTAATGACTCGGGTTTTAGCGATATCATCATGGAGGCAATTCCGATCCCGACGAAAAATGAGAAGCACGCCAACCAAAGAAACTAAAATTCCGGCGACAGGCACATTAGCGATTAGGCTCATAATTGCATAACGCTTGAGAGCAATCGCCTTTGCGCTGGCCTGAGATCCGTCAAGATTGACGACCTGAGTCTTCATCACTTTCTTTCCAATACTCTGACCAGTCGACGCCCAAAACGTCCACTGAATCCCGATATAGGCAGCCATCAAAAGGACAGCCAAGAGAAGTGTTTCGCCAAACCCGTAAACTGCAGTGCCCATTGAAAAGGCCTCAGGGGGTGAAATAAAAGCATAGCCCATTCTAATCACTATTAATAGCGGAATCATGATGAGACCATCGATAGTGAACCCAATAATCGTTGATCCAAACTTGCATAATTATGCAATCCTGGAACAGCTTGACTGAATAGGAGGAGCTTCTACTTAATTAACGGGAGGGCTGTATGGATTTTCTTCTGACATAGTGGAAGACTCAATAGTTACTGCTCCCATCTCACAAGATGAAACTCCTAAAAGGACGACATCAAAAAAAACTTAGTACTCGATCAACTTTCACGAGCCATGATAAATTCCGTGTTCATTTGGCTACACCTGAGTTAACACCCGCTTGTCTTCATGTTCGAACTCCTTCAGACAGACCCTGATTGCAAGGCCCGCCGCGGCCGCCTCACCACTCCACACGGAGTCATTGAGACCCCGATTTTCATGCCTGTGGGCACCCAAGGATCAGTCAAAACCCTCCACCCAGAAGACCTCCACCTCATGGAGGCCCAGATCATTCTCGGCAACACCTACCACCTCTGGCTCCGTCCCGGGACCGACGTCATTGGCCAACTAGGTGGGCTCCACTCATTTACAACTTGGGACGGCCCCATGCTCACCGATTCAGGCGGCTTCCAAGTTTGGTCGCTTTCTAAGATTCGCAAGATTACGGAAGAAGGCGTGCAATTCCAGAGCCATCTTGATGGCACCCGCATGATGCTCAGCCCTGAAAAGAGCATGGAAATTCAGGCAACCTTCGGTTCGGATATTGCAATGCTCTTCGACGAATGCCCGCCCTACCCGTGCGAACGAAATTACGCTGAAGAATCAACCGCTCTCACCACCCGCTGGGGAAAGCGCTGCAAGGAGTGGGTCGAAAGCAACAGACCCACCAGCGGAAACGGTCGGCAACTTCATTTCGGAATCGTCCAAGGCTCAGTTTATCAAGATCTTCGCGAAGAATCCGCACGCGCACTCGTAGACCTGGATCTCGACGGTTACGCCATCGGCGGAGTGTCAGTTGGCGAACCGGAGGAAGAAATGTTTGCTGCCATCCAAAATGCTGAACCATTCCTCCCCGACAATAAACCGCGCTATGCCATGGGACTAGGAACTCCAACCCAACTTTTAGAAATGATTGGCCAAGGTGTCGATATGTTCGATTGTGTTCACCCCACCCGCTGCGCGCGCCACGGACAGGCCTTTACCCCCGACGGTCCTATTCATATTAAGAACAAGGCCTTCGAGTTCGATTCAGCGCCGCTCACCGCCGAAGCTCACCCGCATGTTGCTCGCTTTTCGCGTGCCTTTTTGCGCCACAGCTTCCGGGCCGGCGAAATTATCGCCCAGCGCGTCCTATCCTTTCATAACCTCCACTTTTACCTCCAGCTCATGGAAAACTCCCGCCTAGCAATCTCAGAAGGGCGTTTCCGGGAATTCCAGCGAGAATTTGTTGCCCGCTACACTGCGGGGGCCAAATAACCCTCTTTCCCCGAAATCAAGCGGTTTAGAGTTGCTTTCCTTCGCTGATCCTAGTTTTTTGCTCTCCCGCAGCGACCTTCGCAATTAGCAGAAATTTCCAAACAAACTACCCTTTCTTAAAATGACGACAGCATTATCGATTCTTGCACAGCAACAGGGCGGCCTGCTTGGCAACCCCATGGTCATGATCATTCTCATGATCGTAATGTTTTATTTTCTGCTGATTCGGCCCCAGAAAAAACAACGTAAGGAACAAGAAGCCCGAGTCGCCGCGCTCAAGAAGGGTGATAAGGTTGTGACGATCGGTGGAATGCACGGGAAAGTACACCAAGTTTCAAAAGAGACCGTTACCATTAAAATATCCGAAGGTGTTCTCGTCCCATTCAATAAGGTGGCTATTGCAAGTGTTGATACACAATTCAGCAAAAGCGAAGGCAATATCGAAGAGAAAGCTCCCGAAGAAGCTCCCAAAAGCTAGTTACCCTTCGATCAAGCCATTCTCATAATTTCAAACTCGTTACCGCTAACCTGAACAGGTGCCGCAAGAGTAATTTTTCAGATTCTAAAGTCAGTAATTCATGGACCTCCAAGACAACCCTCTCATCGTCGTCAGCGCTGGTATCGCTATCGTCGCACTCATTTTCTGGTATGTCGCTACCGAGATTGATCGTCGCAAGCGTAACGTTGGCACAATCGCCATCGGAATCGTCGTCG
>Ga0206677_10000007_pt1 | contig 181495 bp, 161 predicted proteins | sample M130m12015metaG_FD_155475 | JGI IMG/M metagenome (GOLD analysis project Ga0206677, IMG submission 155475) | Ammonia-oxidizing marine archaeal communities from Monterey Bay, California, United States - M1 30m 12015 | ecosystem: Environmental > Aquatic > Marine > Intertidal zone | place: USA... | reverse complement strand
GAATTATAACTACTTGAACAGGTGCTAACTTTGGAGGCAGCACTAAACCATTATCATCGGAGTGAGTCATAATTAAAGCTCCCATTAATCTAGTTGAAACACCCCAAGAAGTTGCCCACACATAATCCAAAGAACCAGTTTTATTTGCAAATTTAACATCAAATGCTTTTGCAAAATTTTGACCTAAAAAATGAGAAGTTCCAGCCTGCAATGCTTTACCATCTTGCATTAAGGCTTCAATACAATAAGTTTCTTCTGCTCCAGCAAATCTTTCACTTTCTGATTTAAGTCCCTTAATCACGGGTATTCCCATAAAATTTTGAGCAAATTCAGCATAAATATTATTCATTAATTCAGCTTCATCTAAAGCTTCTTGTTTTGTTGAGTGAGCTGTATGACCCTCTTGCCATAAAAACTCGGCAGTTCTCAAAAACAATCTAGTTCTCATTTCCCATCTCACAACATTAGCCCACTGGTTTATAAGTATAGGAAGATCTCTGTATGATTGAATCCAGTTTTTATAAGTATTCCAAATAATTGCTTCGCTGGTTGGTCTTACAATTAATTCTTCTTCAAGCTTAGCTTTTTCGTCTACAATTAATTTTCCAGGATTTTCATCATCATTTTTTAATCTATAATGTGTAACTACAGCACATTCTTTTGCAAACCCTTCGGCATTTTTTTCTTCAGCCTCGAACAAACTTTTCGGAACAAACAGAGGAAAGTAAGCATTTTGATGACCAGTCTCTTTAAACATTATATCGAGTTGGGCCTGCATTTTTTCCCAAATAGCATAACCATACGGTTTTATCACCATACATCCTCGAACAGATGAGTTTTCTGCTAAATCAGCTTTAACTACTAACTCGTTGTACCATTTTGAATAATCTTCTTCTCTTTTAGTTAACTTTTTAGACATGAATTGCTATTGGCATAATTATTGATTAATTTTAAGTGTAGCTAAATTAATTAAATTATAAATAAAATGAGATACTTAATATTATTACTTTTTACATTATCATTAATTAGTTGTGGACCCTTGAATTCAATCAACTCAAGTACTAGTGATGGTATTTACGGTAATAATAGTGAAGTTTCAGGTAATAACAGTGCATTTTATAAAAATTATTTTGAACAAAAATCTGATGAATTGGGTCTTAATAGCTCAATAAACGATTCAGTGCTCACAGACATAAATTCTTATTCTTCAAATACAAATATTTCTTACTCAAATAGTAATGGTTCTTGGGGAGATAATCCAACCTCAGTAAATATAATTTTTAGAGATCGTTATGTTTACAAACCTTACATGAATTATTACCCTTATGGATATAATTGGTATGACAATTATATGACAAGCTATTGGAATAGATGGTACTCTCCTTGGGGATATAACTACCCAAGATATAGAAACGGATATGGATATGGATATGGATATGGATATGGATATGGATATGGATATGGAATGTGGAATAATTGGTGGCATCCATACTATAATGGACCAGATTATAATGATCCATATTATTACAGAAACGAAAATAGAGTTGCTTATATGAATGGTAAAAGAAGTTCTATATATTCAACTGATAAAGGAATTCTTGAAAACTCATCTAACTCAAACGTTACAACAAATTATAATGTTGGAAGGAATGACAGTAAAATAGTAAATTCCAAAACTGGAGAAAAATCAGAACAAATAAAGAATAGAAATATTAATAGAGTATATTATGCTCTAAAAAATAGTCAAGGCAGAGTAGGACCAGCTAGAGGATACCAAAACAGAGGTGAAGTTGGAAATTATGGAAATTCTGCAACTGATAACAAATCAAAATCTAATTTTCAAGCAAGTAAATATGGATCAAATACAAGATCATATGATGTTTCGAGATCTAGCAAGGGTTCCTTAAACAAAGGAAGGGTTTATTCTAGACCTGAAAATAATAGTAATAATTCCAGTAATACAAGAAGTTATTCTAGACCAGAAAGCAACAGTAATAATTCTAGTAATAAAGCTAGAAATTATTCAAGACCTCGATCAAATACTTCGTCAAGCTCAAGCAGTTCTAGACCGACCTACAGTCCGCCATCTAGCTCATCAAGGTCTAGTGTTGGTAATGTGAGCAGCAGTAGTTCTTCAGGAAGATCAGGTGGCGTATCTAGAGGTAAAAGATAATGTCTTAAATGTTACATAGAAAAATTTCATTTTTATTATTAATTTTTTCATTTTCTTTAAACTCACAAAGTTTAAATGATTTTTTAAAAATTTCTATTGATAATCCAGTTGGTTCTGCAAGGTTTGAGTCAATGGGAGGTGCATTTGGTGCTCTTGGTGGTGATTTGTCTGCAATTAACGTTAACCCTGCTGGCAGTGCTGTTTTCAACGATAATCAATATGAGTTTACACTTTCTAACAGTAAAAAATCAACTAAATCCTATTATTATTCTGACACATCTGTTAAAAATAAAAATAAGTTTAGCGTTAATCAAGGCGGTGGAGTTTGGGTTTTTAAAAACTATGGAGGAGGAAATGTTAATAAAATTTCTTTCAGTGTAAATGCTCAAACTAATAGTTCCTATTATGATAATTTTGAAATAAAAGGTAAAAATCAATTTAATTCAATTGATAAATTTTTCCTTAACAATTCTAATGGAGTTACCGTTTCAGATTTAAGTGTTGGTACAAATGAATCCACCACAGAAGTTTATAAATTTCTAGGAGAGTATTATGGTTTTTCAGCGCAACAAGCATTCTTGGCATACCAAGGTTATCTAATTGACTTTGATGATTCAAATAATACCTTTTATTCGCTTGCACGCTATAATAATGGAGTTGATCAACAATACACAAGTGATTCTAAAGGTTACAATAATAAATACAACTTAAATATTGCAATTCAGTTTAAGGAAGATTTTTATTTCGGATTAAACATAAACACACACGAAGTTTATATAGAAAACTACACTAGACTTTTCGAGTCAAATTTTGATGAAGACTCAGCAATAAAGTCAATTTTATTTGAAAACAGACTAACAACTTACGGAGAAGGGTTTTCTTTTCAGATTGGTGCATTAAGAAAATTTAATAAATTAAGAATTGGAGTTTCTTATCAATCACCAACGTGGTATACACTTTGGGATGAAACATCACAATATCTAGAAACCGAATCAGTTGATTTAAATGGATTAAATTACAGAGATATAGTTGACCCAAGAATAACAAATTTATATCCAAAATATAAATTAAACTCACCATCCTCTATAACACTAAGCTCAGCTTTGGTTATTGGAAAAATTGGATTATTAAGTTTTGATGTAATATCTAAAGATTATTCGAAAATTAAAGTCAAACCAAAAAATGAGTTCACTGATTCTAATAATTTAATTAAATCGCAACTACAAAGTACATTAAATTTTAAAATTGGTTCTGAAATAAGATTGAATAAATTAAGCTTAAGAGCTGGTTTCAATTCCATCGAAAGCCCATTAACAAATTTCACTGAAAACAGTACTTCTCTCGCATATGGGTTTGGTTACGATTTTGGAAATACATTAATTAATTTTTCTCACAAAACATTAGAACAAAGTAAAAATCATCAATTATTTGACACTGGGCTGTCTGATATAGCTTTATTAGAATCAACTAAATCAATCTCATCATTATCAATTGTATTTAAATTTTAGAATTAATTAATCTTTAATTAACTTTGCAACACATTTATTATCAATATGAAATACGAAAAATTTTTTGAAGAACAAATAGATATTGCCGGGGATGATCATTTAAGTTCCTCACCCGATACTCCACTAAGAGAAGATGCTTTTGAAATAAGTGATGAAGAAAAAATTTCAATCATAGAAAAAAACGTTTACAATATTTTAGAGACAATTGGTATGGACCTTACAGACGACAGTTTGAAAGGCACACCAAAAAGAGTCGCTAAAGCATGGGTTAATGAACTTTTTGGAGGGTTAAATCCAGATAAAATGCCAAAAGCATCAACATTTGATAATAAATATTTATATAAAGAGATGTTGGTAGAAAAAAATATTACAGTTTATTCAACCTGTGAACATCATTTATTACCAATAATTGGGAAAGCTCATGTTGCATACTTTTCCAAAGGAAATGTAATTGGTTTATCCAAAATGAATAGAATTGTTGATTATTTTTCAAAACGTCCTCAAGTTCAAGAAAGACTTACTATCCAAGTAGTAAAAGCTTTACAAGAAGCACTTGGTACTGAAGATGTTGCATGTGTTATTGATGCTAAACATTTGTGTGTCAATTCGAGAGGAATAAAAGATGTAGATTGCAGTACTGTTACTGCTGAATTTGGAGGTAAGTTTAAGGATAAAAATGTTAAAAGAGAATTTTTAGGTTATATTAGTAATTAAAGCTGAAATAATTTGAAATGATTTCAAACTACGCTAAAAATTTAAAATTATACAATTCCTTAACTGGCAAAAAAGAAAAATTCATACCAATTCAAGAACTCAATGTTGGTATGTATGTTTGTGGTCCAACTGTGTACAGTAATGCACATTTAGGAAATTGCAGGACATTTATCTCATTTGATTTAATATACAGATATTTAAAACACTTAGGTTATAATGTAAGATATGTAAGGAATCTAACTGATGTAGGTCATTTAGAAAATGAAGATGATACAGGTGAAGATAAGGTCTCTAAAAAAGCAAGACTTGAGAATTTAGAACCTATGGAAGTAGTACAAAAATACACATTAGATTTCCATAGTATTTTAAATAAGTTAAACACATTACCACCTAGTATAGAACCTAGTGCAACTGGCCATATAATTGAACAAATTGATAGCATAAAACAAATATTAAAATCTGGATTTGCATACGAGAAAAATGGTTCAGTATATTTTGATATTATGAAATTCAATGAATCTAAAACTTATGGAAAATTAAGTGGAAGAAAAATTGAAGAAATGCTAAATCAATCAAGATCTTTAGATGGATCTGTTGATAAAAAAAACCCACAAGATTTCGCATTGTGGAAAAAAGCTGAAAAAAATCATATTATGTTTTGGGATTCTCCTTGGGGAAAAGGGTTCCCAGGGTGGCATCTTGAATGTACATCAATGAGTAAAAAATATCTTGGAGATTATTTTGATATTCACGGTGGAGGCATTGATTTAAAATTTCCGCATCACGATTGTGAGATAGCTCAGTCCGAAGCAATTGACGGAAAAAATCCAGCAAAATTTTGGATGCATACCAATATGTTGACTTTAAATGGGAAAAAAATGTCAAAATCAATTGAGAATTTTATTTTACCTAACGAAGTTTTTAATGGTAATAATAAAATCTTAAGCAAATCATTTAGCCCAAATGTTGTTAAATTCTTTATTTATCAAGCTCACTACAGAAGCGTGTTGGATCTAAGCAACGATGCTTTAATTGCTTCAGAAAAAGGATTTAAAAAATTAATGAGTGGATTTTTATCAATTTCTAAGTTAAATCATAATAGTGAGGTTTCTGACTTTGATATAGACCTTTGGATTAGTAAATGTTATGCTAAAATGAATGACGATTTTAACACTCCAATGTTAATAGCCGAATTATTTGAATGTGTAAAGTTTATAAATAATGTTAAAATCAATTCAAAAAATTTAAACACTAAGGATAAAGAAAGGCTAGCCATAACTTTTAATGATATTTTGTTTAATATTTTAGGCTTTAATAGTGAGATAAGTAAGGTTGAAAAATCAAATTCTCAAAATGAACTAGTTGAGTTATTAATTAAAATAAGATCTCAAGCCAGAAATGATAAAAACTTTACATTATCAGATCAAATAAGAGACGAGTTATTTAAACTTGGAATACAATTAAACGACGATAAAAACAGCTCTTCATTTGAATTAATTTAATGAAAAGAATTATTATTTTTCCATTTTTAATTTTAATTAAATTTTACCAATCTTTCATTTCTCCATTATTACCATCGACATGTAGGTATACTCCAACTTGTTCTGAATATGCTAAACAATGTTTAACAAAACATGGTCTTTTCAAGGGTTCATTAATGAGTGTTAAAAGAATATTAAAATGTAATCCATGGGGCGGAAATGGATATGATCCTATACCTTAGTGTAATTAATAAAAATTTAGATTATGATGTTTTTTAAAATAGATTGGGCTCCAAATGAAATTCTTTTTGAAGTTTTTTCTTTAACAATATATTGGTACAGTGTAATGTTTATAATAGCTTTTTCTTTAGGCTATTATATTGTTCAAAAAATATATATTAATGATAACAAGTCTGTTACATTAGTAGAACCACTTTTTATATATGTAGTATTTGGAACTCTTATTGGAGCAAGATTAGGTGAGGTGTTTTTTTATAATTGGGATTATTTTCAAAATAATTTAATAGAGATTTTTCTTCCTATAAAAAAAGATATAAATAGTTCATTTCTTTTTGGAATCATTGATGGTTGGAAATTTGTAGGTTACAGAGGATTAGCTAGTCATGGTGCAACTATTGGAATAATAACTGCTATGTTCATTTACAAATACAAATTCAAATACAATTCAGTATTATGGATTTTTGATAGAATTGTAATTCCGATTTCGATAGGTGGAATGTTTGTGAGAATTGGAAATTTTTTTAATTCTGAAATTGTAGGGAATTATACTAATTCAAATTTTGGTGTAGTGTTTCAAAATAATGGCGAAATTTTTCCAAGACATCCTGCGCAATTATACGAAGCTTTCGGTTATTTATTATTATTTATTCTTCTTTGGAACATTTACTGGAAAACAGATTTAAAAAAATACAAAGGATTCATTTTTGGATTGTTTTTAACTTGCCTTTTTTCAATAAGAATGTTAGTTGAAAATGTTAAAGAAAGTCAAGGAGGACTTGAAGATACTCTAGGAATTTTATCAACTGGCCAGTGGCTAAGTATACCTTTTATAATTATAGGAATAGTCCTAATGCTATATTCAAGAAGAAAGTATGCTTAAATTATTTCTTTAAACTTTTTCTTAATGTATCAAACATAACAGGTGTAGCGATAAAAACAGAAGAGTAAGTACCAACTAAAACACCAACAATTAAAGCGAACATAAATCCTCTAATTGATTCTCCTCCAAAAAGGAAAATAGCAAGTAATACAACCAAAGTAGTAAAAGAAGTATTTAAAGTTCGGCTCAAAGTACTATTCAGTGCACCATTAACAGTTTTTTTAAACTCCCATGATTTATTTATTAATCTAAACTCTCTGATCCTGTCAAACACAACCACAGTATCATTTAAAGAATATCCAATTACTGTTAGAACTGCAGCAATAAAGGCTTGATTTATTTCCATATTAAAAGGCATAAAAGAATATGTTAAAGAAAATATCCCTAATACTATTAAAACATCATGAAAAACTGCAGTAACGGCTCCTAAAGAGTATTGCCAATCTCTAAACCTTAGCAAAATATACAAGAAAACCACAAATAATGAACCAAATATTGCTAAAAACGAATTCTTTTTAATATCATCGGCAATGGTAGGTCCAACCTTAGAAGACCCCATTATTCCAACAGATTTATCGTCAGCTCCATTTACAAAATCATCATAAGTTAAATTTTCAGGAAACTTAGTTTTTAAAGCATCAAACATCTTTTGTTGAATTTCGTTATCAACTTCAATACCTTCAACATCAACTTTATAATTAGTAGTAATTTTTAATTGATTGTCTGAACCAAATGTTTTTGCTTCTGCATTCCCTAAAACATCAATCAATGAAGCCTGTATTTCACTTTGATTTACATCATTATCAAACCTCACAGTATATGTTCTTCCTCCAACAAAATCAACACCTTGATTTAATCCGTTTGTACTTAATGAATATAAACTAATTAATAGTAAAGAAACTGAAACAAAATAAGCTACTTTTCTCTTTTGTAAAAACCTAATAGAAAGTTTACTAAATAGGTTTTTAGTAAGTGTTGTAGAGAAATCAAGAATTCTACCTTTTGATAGTCTTGAGTCAACTAACATTCTTGTAATGAAAATTGCAGTAAATAAAGACGTAGCAATACCTATAAGTAAAGTTGTTGCAAAACCTTTTATTGGACCTGATCCAAAAACAAAAAGGATTAATGCGGTAAGACCAGTGGTAATATTAGCGTCCAAAATTGAAGATAATGCGTTACTAAAACCATCTCCAACAGAATGCTTGAGACCTTTTCCTCTTCTTAATTCTTCTCTAATTCTTTCAAAAATAAGTACGTTAGCGTCAACTGACATACCAATTGTTAAAACAATACCAGCAATCCCTGGTAAGGTTAGTACAGCTCCTAGACCCGCTAAAATTCCAAATATTAAAACTAAGTTCAATACCAGAGCAACATCAGCATATATCCCAGCTCTACCATAATAAAAAATCATCCAAATAAGAACCAGAATTAGAGCTATAATAAAAGAATTTATACCTTTTTCAATATTTTCTTTTCCAAGCGATGGGCCAACTACCTCAGATTCAATAATTTCAGCTGAAGCAGGTAATTTTCCCGCTCTTAAAACATTAGCTAAATCAATTGCTTCATTTAATGTGAATTGACCAGATATTTCAGATCTACCTCCAGAAATTGCACCTCTTGAAACTCCAGGTGCAGAGTAAACTATATCATCTAAAACAATAGCAATATTGCTTTTATCTTTATAAGCGTTACCTGTCATTTCTTCCCATTTTCTAGCACCCTTTCCGTTCATTTGCATTGAAACAGCTGCTGCACCAACCTGGTCATAGGATTGACTCGCATCAACAACTACACTACCACTAAGTGGAGGCTTATTATCTCTATTAGATTTTATTGCATAAAGATCAACAACACTATTAGATAGATCGGCCTTGCCAAAAAGGAAACGAGTAAATCTTTTTTCTGAAGGAAGTAGCTGTCTAATTTCTGGCATTGACAAATACTCCTCAATTTTCTTTTGATCTTTTGCTAAAAATTGAGCGATTACAGGACCTCCTTGAAAACCAGTTCCAACTAAATAATCAAAAAGAGGATTTTTAATACTAGAATTAATTGAATCATTAGCTTCAACATCAGCTAATAAATCATCAATTTCTGATGTTTCCGTAATTTCTAACTTATCATCATCCTCTACTAAAATAGTTTTCAAAGCTTCATTAGCTTTTGATAAAAAAGGTAAAAAATCATCGTTTTTTTCAGTGTACCAAAATTCTAACTGAGCAGTGCTTTGAAGAAGGTTTTTAACTCTAGCTACATCTTTAGCACCAGGCAACTCAACTCTAATTCTTCCAGAGTTACCTAAACGTTGAATATTGGGCTGAGTTACTCCAAATTTGTCTATTCTTTTTCTTAAAACTTCAAAAGCTGAAACGATAGATTCATCAATTTTTCTTCTAATTATTGGTTTAACCTCAGCGTCAGACATTTCGAAATTAATTTCGTCACTTAATGATCTATTTGCAAAAATATCTGGAGATGCCAAAGGCGTATCACTACTAATTTCTTCAAAAGCATTAAAAAATGATTCCACATAAGTATCATCAGATTCTTTTTGCAAAATATCAGCATCGTTCAATGCTTTGTTAAATACAGGATCTTTAGAGTTTTCTGAGAGACCTTTTAATATATCCTTAACTGATACTTGGAGAGTAACATCTATACCTCCTTTTAAATCTAAACCTTTATTTAATTCTTTATTTTTTGCACTTTTATATGTTGTGAAGCCAAGAACAGACTCATCAGAAATTGAATCTAAATAATTATTATATTTTTCTTCTCTTAAATCAACAAAATTTTCTTGTTGATTTGAAATAGATTTTATAGAATATTCAGAAGCACTATCCTCAATGCCTGATGTTATAAAAGTGAATGAAATCTGATAAACACTTACAAGAGTGAAACAAAAAGCAAAAAACTTTATTAGACCATTATTATGCATAATATTTTATTTATGAGTTCTTTTTTTAAAACGAGCAAATATATGATTTACTTGATGATAAAGCAATTCTAAAAATAAACATCAAAGTAATTTATTAGATTGATTGTACCTACAGAGCTAAATTCATTTTTCTAACAGCTGATGCACTGTCAGCAAATTTTACCATTTCCTTATCGTTTAATTTTAAATTTATAATTTTTTCACATCCATTTTTTCCAATAATACATGGAACACCAATACAAATGTCATCTTGGTTATACTCTCCATCCAAAAATACTGAACATGGAATAATTCTCTTTTCATCATTTAAAATTGATTTTACTAAAAAAGCAACTGAAGCACCAGGTGCGTACCAAGCTGATGTACCTAAGAGTTTAGTAAGTGTTGCTCCTCCAACCATCGTACTGGCTGAAACCTTTTCTAATTCTTCTTCAGAAATTAAGTCAGAAATTGGTAAGCCATTATAAGTAGCTAATCTTGTTAATGGAATCATTGTAGTATCTCCATGACCACCTATTACCATTCCATGAATATCATTTGCAGGTCTATCGAGTGCCTGCGAAAGATATGTTTTAAATCTAGAACTGTCTAAAGCACCTCCCATACCTATTACTCTATTTTTAGGTAATCCAGTTGATTTTAGTGCTAGATAAGTCATAGTGTCCATAGGATTAGAAACAACAACGATAATTGTATTCGGAGAATGTTTTAAAATATTTTCAGAAACTGTTTTTACTATTCCTGCGTTAATTCCAATTAACTCCTCTCTTGTCATTCCAGGTTTTCTAGGAATACCAGATGTAATAACTACAACATCACTATCAGATGTTTTTGAATAATCACCAGTGGTTCCAATTATTTTTGTTCCAAAACCTATAGTTGTTTGAGTTTGCATCATATCTAATGCTTTACCCTCAGCAAAACCTTCTTTGATATCTAAAAGAACAACTTCACTTGCAATAGATTGAGTTGCAATTACTTCTGCACAAGTTGATCCAACATTTCCTGCACCTACAATAGTTACTTTCATTTATTTAATAATTTTTTATTAGACGTCGATATTAGCGTATGTAGCATTTTTTTCAATGAATTCTCTTCTTGGTGGAACTTCGTCACCCATTAACATTGAAAATACCCTGTCAGCTTCAACTGCGTTATCAATTGTTACCTTTCTAAAAGTTCTAAACTCTGGATTCATTGTAGTGTCCCAAAGCTGAATAGCATTCATTTCTCCTAAACCTTTATATCTCTGAATTGAAACTCCTTGTCCAAAATCATCCATAATCTTATCTCTTTCCTCATCATTCCATGCATATAATTTCTTAGCACCTTTCTTAACAAGATATAATGGAGGTGTAGCGATATAAATATTTCCGTTTTCGATAAGTTCTTTCATATATCTAAAAAAGAAAGTTAAAATCAGTGTTGCAATGTGACTACCGTCAACATCAGCATCACACATAATTACAACCTTATGATACCTTAATTTTTCTAAATTAAGAGCTTTACTGTCATCTTCTGTTCCAATTGTAACGCCAAGAGCAGTATATATATTTCTTATTTCCTGGTTTTCAAAAACTTTATGTTGCATGGCTTTTTCAACATTAAGTATCTTACCTCTCAATGGTAAAATAGCTTGAAAATTTCTATCTCTTCCTTGTTTAGCTGTTCCACCTGCAGAGTCTCCCTCAACTAAAAAAACTTCACAAAGTTCTGGATTTTGTTCTGAACAATCTGAAAGTTTCCCAGGCAATCCTCCTCCACTCATTACTGTTTTTCTTTGAACCATTTCACGAGCCTTACTAGCTGCATGTCTAGCTTGAGCGGCAAGAATAACCTTTTGTACAATAATTTTAGCATCCATAGGATTTTCTTCTAAATAGTTCTCAAGCATTTCAGAAACCGCTTGAGACACAGCAGAGTTTACCTCCCTGTTTCCTAATTTAGTTTTAGTTTGACCTTCAAATTGAGGCTCAGCAACCTTAACTGAAACTATGGCTGTAAGACCCTCTCTAAAATCATCACCAGCAACATCAAACTTTAATTTTTCAAGCATTCCAGATGAATCAGCATACTTTTTTAAAGTTGATGTCAAACCTCTTCTAAAACCTGCTAAATGAGTCCCTCCTTCATGAGTATTAATATTATTCACATAAGAATGTAGATTCTCTGAAAATGATGTATTATAAATCATCGCTACTTCAACAGGAATACCATTTTTCTCTCCTTCCATTGAAATAACATCAGATGTTAAAGGCTCTCTGTTTTCATCTAAAAATCTAATAAATTCTTTTAAACCTTCTTCAGATTTAAAAACTTCTTTAACATACTCGCCGTCAACTTTAGTTCGTTTGTCAGTTAAAGAAATAGTAATTCCCTTATTTAAAAAAGATAATTCTCTCATTCTGTTAGCTAAAGTTTCGTAGCTATATTCTTGAGATTCTTTAAAAATTGATTTATCTGGTCTAAATGTAACTTCGGTACCTTTTTTTGATGTGGTACCATCCTGCTTGACTGGAAACAAGGCTTTTCCTTTACTGTATTCCTGAATCCAAATTTTTCCCTCTCTAAATACTCTTGCAGTAAGATGATCTGATAATGCATTCACTACAGAAACACCTACGCCGTGTAATCCGCCAGACACTTTGTAAGAATCCTTATCAAACTTACCTCCTGCTCCAATCTTTGTCATTACTACTTCTAAAGCAGAAACACCTTCTTTTTTATGAATACCTACAGGAATTCCTCTACCATTATCATCAACAGAAATTGAATTATCTTCATTTATTGAAACATTAATTTCGTTACAATGGCCAGCCATTGCCTCATCTATAGAATTATCAACAACTTCATAAACTAAGTGATGTAAACCACGCACACCAACATCGCCAATATACATCGATGGTCTCATTCTAACATGCTCCATTCCCTCAAGAGCCTGTATACTATCAGCAGAATACTGATTCTTATCTATTTCTTCGCTCATTTTATATGATTTTTAATAAATTTTCGGTTAAAACAAATATAACTAATTAACAAAATAAATTAGTTAATTATCAGAGTTGAATAGGGGTAAGTTATCAACAATTTTAACTTAAAATTATTATCAATTAATAAGAGTCATTATGGACGTTAGAAACTGATCTACCAGACGGATCATTTAGATTTTTAAATGTCTTATCCCATTCTAATGCAATTGGTGTACTACATGCAACTGAGGGAACTGAAGGAACTGTGGTAGCAGAAGTTTCTGATGGGTAATGTTCCTCAAAAATCGATCTGTAGTAATACTCTTCTTTTGACATTGGAGTTTGGAAAGGAAAAGTGAATTTTGCATTTTTAAACATGTCATCAGTTACCTTTTCATTCACTAAATCTTTCAAACTATCTATCCAATCGTATCCTACTCCATCACTAAATTGCTCCTTTTGCCTCCAAGCTACTGATTCAGGAAGGTACTGTTCAAAACTTTTTCTTAAAACCCATTTTTCCATTTTTTCAGAGTTAATCATCTTGTCTTTTGGATTAATTCTCATTGCAACATCAATAAATTCTTTATCTAAAAACGGAACTCTACCTTCAATTCCCCAAGCTGCCAAAGACTTATTAGCTCTTAAGCAATCGTATTGATATAATTTATCTAATTTTCTTACAGTTTCCTCGTGAAATTCTTTAGAATCAGGTGCTTTATGAAAATACAAATAACCACCAAAAATTTCATCAGCCCCCTCTCCAGATAAAACCATTTTAATACCCATAGATTTAATAACTCTAGCCATCAAGTACATTGGCGTAGAAGCTCTAATTGTAGTTACATCATAGGTTTCCAGATGATAAATAACGTCTTTAATAGCATCTAAACCTTCTTGTACAGTAAACGTTATTTCATGGTGAATAGAATCAATATGGTCAGCTACCTTTTGAGCAGCTATTAAATCGGGAGAACCTTTCAAACCTACAGCAAACGAATGAAGTTGAGGGTACCAAGCAGATTTAACATCGTTTGACTCAACTCTATTTTTTGAATATTTTTTAGCAAGTGCAGAAGTAATTGAGGAATCTAAACCACCTGACAATAATACACCGTAAGGAACATCACTCATAAGTTGCCTGTGAACAGCATTTTCTAAAGCAGTTTGTAAATCCTCTAGGTTTGTTTTATTGTCTTTTACAGAATCAAAATTCATCCAATCTCTATCGTACCATTTTACTAGCTGATTATCCGTGCTAGACATAAAATGTCCAGGGGGAAAAATCTCAATTTTATTACAAATCCCCTCCAAAGCTTTAAGCTCAGAAGAAATATAAAAAGTCCCATGTTTGTCCCAACCCATGTATAAAGGAATAATCCCCATATGATCACGAGCAATTAAATATTCATCATTCTGTTCATCGTACAGAACAAAACCAAAAATACCGTTCAAATCATCAATAAAATTCACTCCTTTTTCCTTGTAAAGAGCTAGGATTATTTCACAATCCGAATTAGTTTGAAAAGCATAATCAGAACTAAGTTGAGCTCTTAATTGCTGATGATTATAAATTTCACCGTTAGCAGCTAAAATTAAATTTTTATCATCACTATAAATTGGTTGATTTCCTGAGGCAGGGTCAACAATAGCTAATCTTTCATGAGCTAATAAAACATTTTTTCCACAATGAATTCCGTTCCAGTCAGGACCTCTATGTCTAACTTTTTTTGACATTTCCAAAACTTGAGATCTTAACAAATCGGAAGATTGTTTTAAATCCAAAGCACATACAATTCCACACATAATAAAAATTTTAAGCAAATATGATATAAATAGTTTAATTTATTATCAAATTTAACGATATTAACTACATATTTATGAATAAAATTATAAAACAGTATAAATATGTAATTAAATATTAATAAAAATAAAAATCATATTTAAAAGTGAAACTTTTACTAATTTGGTTTTGTTAAAAATTTTAGATGAATCCAATCGTATTTTTGAAAAATGTTAGTATTAAACAAAACAATACTCCAATTCTAACAAATATTAATTTAAGTGTTGAAAAAGGAGAGTTTATATATTTTATAGGTAAAACTGGAGTAGGTAAAAGCAGCTTGTTAAGAATTCTTTACGGGGATATTATAATTAAGGAAGGAGAGGCTAAAATTTTAGACACAAATTTAATTAAAATAAAAGACAAGGAAATTCCTTTATTGAGAAGAAAACTTGGTATTGTTTTTCAAGATTTCAAACTGCTTCCTAACATAACAATAAAAAAAAATCTTGAATTTGTTCTAAGAGCAACAGAATGGAAAGATTCAAAAAAAATAAATTCTAGAATAATTGAAGTTCTTGATAAAGTTAAGCTTGATCATGTAATTGAAAAATATCCATTTGAACTTTCAGGCGGAGAACAACAAAGAGTTGCAATTTCAAGAGCACTATTAAATAATCCTGAGATAATTTTAGCGGATGAACCGACAGGAAATCTTGATCCTGCTACAAGTTCAGAAATAATGAATTTAATTAAAGAAATTAATAATAGTGGAACAACTATTTTAATCGCAACACACGATTATGATATAATATCAAAATTTCCAGAAAAAACAATAAGAATTGAAAAAGAAAGGTTTTTTGAGCTTTCTAAAAAATCATAAAAATAATTTTATGGTCTAAAAGTGATTTTTCTCATACGCAAACTAGCTGGAGTAACTTCTAAATATTCATCTACTTTAATATACTCCATACATTCCTCTAAAGAAAAATCGACTTTAGGAGCAATTTTCATGGCATCATCAGTTCCAGATTTACGCATATTAGTCAATTGTTTTCCTTTAATTAAATTGACACCCATATCTGTATCTTTACTGTTTTCTCCAACAACTTGACCAATATAAATTTCTTCATTAATATCTATAAAAAAACGTCCTCTGTCTTGAAGTCTATCTATGGCATAAGCTGTCGCTTTTCCAGCTGCAGAAGAAACAATAGCACCTTTAATATCCTCTGAAAATTCACCCTTAAAAGGACCATATTCACTAAACCTATGATTAATAATTGCTGTACCTGCTGTTGCAGTTAAAATTCTGTTACGTAATCCTATTAATCCTCTTGACGGAATTGTAAACTCTAAATGTTGTAAATCTCCTTTAGGTTCCATTACCAATAAATCTCCTTTACGTAAAGAAACTAAATTAATTGCTTTAGAAGCACTTTCTTCAGGAACATCAATAGATAGAGTTTCATATGGCTCAGATTTAACTCCATTAATTTCTTTTATGATTACCTGAGGCCTCCCAACTTGTAATTCATAACCCTCTCTTCGCATTGTCTCAATAAGTACAGACAAGTGTAAAACTCCACGACCAAAAACATTAAACTTATCTTCACTATCAGTTGTATCAACACGAAGAGCTAAGTTTTTTTCCATTTCCTTAAACAATCTATCACGTAAATGACGAGAAGTCACATACTTACCTTCTTTGCCAAAAAACGGAGAATTATTGATTGTAAACAACATACTCATTGTGGGTTGATCTACTTCAATTCTAGGTAACGCTTCAGGATTTTCAACATCTGCAATAGTATCGCCAATTTCAAATCCTTCTAGTCCTGTTATAGAGCAAATATCTCCACTTCTTACTTTAGAGACTTTAGCCTTTCCCATTCCCTCAAAAACATGAAGTTCTTTAATTCTTACTTTTTTAGTAGAACCATCAGCTTTACACAACATGTAATCTTTATTCTCTTCTAAGTCACCTCTAAACACACGTCCAATAGCAAGTCTTCCAGTAAATGAAGAAAAATCTAAAGATGTGATTTGCATTTGAGGCGAACCTTCTCTGTATGGAGCTTCTGGGATAGACTCAATTACAGCATCTAATAAATCAATAATATTTTCTTTTGGATCTTGCCAATCAGTTGACATCCATCCGTTTTTAGCAGAACCATAAATAGTTGCAAAATTCAACTGATCTTCTGTTGCGTCTAACGCAAACATCAAATCAAATACTTTTTCATGTACTAAATCTGGTGTACAGTTTTCTTTATCCACTTTATTTACTACTACAATTGGAGTTAATCCTAATTCTAAAGCTTTTCCAAGCACAAAACGAGTTTGCGGCATCGGCCCTTCAAAAGCATCAACCAACAATAAAACACCATCAGCCATTTTTAAAACTCGCTCTACTTCACCACCAAAATCAGCGTGACCAGGTGTATCAATTACATTAATTTTTACATCTTTATAATTTACAGAAACATTCTTTGAAAGAATAGTAATTCCTCTTTCACGTTCCAAGTCATTATTATCTAACAACAATTCTTTACGTTCTTTTCGATCGTCTAAAATTTTCGCTTGATCTATAATTTTATCAACTAAAGTTGTTTTCCCGTGGTCAACGTGCGCTATAATTGCGATGTTTCTTATTGATTGCATCTGTACATTCTATAATTTCGCGCAAATGTAATGTCTTTTTACATACTAATTGCATCAAAACCATAGAACTACAGAATATTATTTAATTTAGCATAAATTTAATTTCTAAAATGATAGATAATATTCCAAACATTAAGAATACTGGTTCTAATAATTTTTTTCTAATTGCAGGACCTTGTGCAATTGAAGGAGAAGAAATGGCTTTAGAAATTGCTGAGAGAATATTTAAAATTACTAACAGATTGGAAATTCCTTTTATTTTTAAAGGTAGTTTTAAAAAAGCTAACAGAAGTAGAATTGATAGTTTTACAGGGATTGGAGATGAAAAAGCATTGGGAATTTTAAAAAAAGTTGGTGAAAAATTTAATGTACCAACAATAACAGATATTCACGAAATTAAAGATGCAGAATTTGCTGCAAAATACGTAGACATTCTTCAAATACCTGCATTTTTAGTAAGACAAACAGACTTATTAGTAGCTGCAGCTAAAACAGGAAAGTATATAAGTTTAAAAAAAGGGCAATTTATGAGTCCTGAAAGCATGTCTCATGCAGTAAAAAAAATAAAAGATTCTGGAAATAATAATACCTTAATTACCGAAAGAGGAAACATGTTTGGGTATCAGGATTTAATTGTTGATTTTAGAGGAATTCACACAATGAAAGAATTCGCTCCGGTTGTACTAGATGTTACTCATTCTCTTCAACAACCTAATCAATCTTCTGGAGTTACAGGGGGGAGACCTGATATGATTGAAACAATTGCTAAAGCTGGTATAGCAACAGGTGCAGATGGGATCTTTATTGAAACTCATTTTGATCCTCATAATGCAAAAAGTGACGGAGCTAATATGCTAAATATTAATAAGCTTGAAGGTTTACTAGAAAAATTAGTGATCATTAGAAAAGCTATTAACTCCTTCAAGTAAATCAAATTAACATATATTTGTCCTTCAAAAATTAGTTCTTTGAAAAATAATGGGGTCGACTGGTTTTGACAGCAGGTCCGGTTGAATTGTAAGCAGATCGAGCGCTGGATTATCGCTCGTAAATAAAATAATACCAAACCTTAAATGGCGAAAATAATTACGCTCTTGCAGCTTAATAACTGAATTATAGTAAGTTAAAGCCTTGTCCCGCCAGGCGGGAAAGTGAGATGTCTCAGAATAGCCCTTGTTGACGGCGATTCATGTTGAGACACCATCAAAGTCAACATAGAAATTCTAGAACTTCGATAGAATTTTAAAATTAAAGAAGATAAGTTTTATTTGGGCAGTTTTCAGTCAGAATATTATCGAAAATCAAGTGAAAACTAAATCTGTAGAAAGCTTTTTTATCGCTTGTTTGGACGAGGGTTCGATTCCCTCCGACTCCACAAATACCCTTGTAAGTTAATAATTTACAGGGGTTTTTAATTTATAATTACCTGAGTTGTTAATTGAAAGTCTTATCAATTTTTCCAAAAAGATTTAAAAAACAAACTTTTTAAACTAAACCAAAAGGCAAATATCCCTGAAAGATCTGTTTTAGGAGATTTACCATTTCCTATACGTTGAATTTGAAGTTCATACCAAGGTAATTCTACCCCACCAAGTTTATCTAAAAACTTAATGCCAATTCTAGGAGTTGGAGTATCAAATTGCTTTACAGAGCCATCAAAAATTTGATTAGCTAAATATGGATACAGACAAAATGGTCTTGCTAAGCCAACAACATCTAAACTACCATCTTCTAAAGCTTTTTCCATTACCTTAACCGTACGAAATCCTCCGGTTAACAACAAAGGTGTCTTTATTAATTTTCGAGCTTTTTCTATGTAATCTAGAAAATAAGCTTCACGCGACACTGTACTTTGCTTTTGAATTCCCTGAACCATAGCTGGTTTTTCATAAGTTCCGCCAGAAATTTCAATCAAATCAATTCCTTCATTCCCTAATAGTCGAATCACTTCCATCGATTCTTTTTCAGTAAATCCACCTCGCTGAAAATCTGCAGAATTAATCTTAATTCCTATTGGGTAATCCGAACCAACTTGTCGTCGAATTTCACGGTAAATTTCTAATACAAAACGTGCCCTATTAGTAAGTGAACCACCCCACTGATCAGTTCTAACATTACTAATAGATGATAAAAACTGACTAACCAAGTATCCATGGGCACCATGAATTTGGCAGCCTGTAAATCCAGCCTCTTTCATTATTCTAGCAGTAGTTCCAAAACGTTTTATAATGTCCCAGATTGCTTCTTCTGTTAATGCTTTTGGTGTTTTAAACATTTTGGAAGCACCACCCATCTTTAAAGGCACAGCAGATGGTCCTACTATTTCTCTGTTAATTGCTGCAAAAGCCTGCCTTCCCGGATGATTTATTTGTGGCCAAAGGTGCACATCTGTTCCTTCGACTGATTTAGCCCATTCTTTCAACAATTCAAAATCCTTATAATCTTCAACTACCACGTTACGCGCTTCACCAAGGGCCATAGAATCTACCATAATATTTCCGGTTATTAATAATCCTGGATTTCCTTTAGCCCATACTTTATAAGTATTTATTAAACCCTTACTTGGGGCATGGTTTCGTGTTCCAAAATTTTCACTCATTGCAGATTTAGCAATTCTATTTTTTAAAACAGATCCATTAGGTAAAGTAAAAGAAGAAATAATATTTTTCATTTATTTTTTTTAATCTCAGTTAGACTTAAGTATCAGTTTTCTCAACCCAACAAACACAAATATAAAAACAGAGTAAATTATAAAAAATGGTATCACAAATTCATGTAATTTAAAAACTAACATAAATGCCATAATTAGTAATTGAAAACCAAGCCCATAAATAGACACTAAAGTCATAAACCATTTTGGAAACGGAGGGGTATATCTAGCATTTCTGTCCATGTAAAACATGACCTTATCAAAAGATATATATAAAGTATCATAAATTTTATAAAAAATATTTACCATATTCTGACTCTCACCCTCAAAAGCTTTAGGAGCACAATCTTCAATTATTCGACTTGTAGAATCTCCATTAACAGAATGTCTTAAAATAACGTAATAGTAATTAAATACTGTCCCTTGCATTTGAATTCCAATAAAAGCTAATAGCATTAGAAATATGGAAGACTGAGATAAATAACAGAAAGTTGACAAAAAACAAAAATTAAGTAAAAAATCAGCAATTGAATCATAATACCGACCGACATAAGAAGGTGTGTTTTTTAACCTTGAAAGTTCACCATCAGCAGCATCCAAAATAGATTTTAAAATAATAAAAAAAGCAGCTGTCACATAATATTCAATTATCATAAATCCAACAGATAATAAACCTGTTATAACAAACATAGTTGTGACATGAATAGGCGTAACAGTTGTGTTTTGAAAACGTTTTGCAATCCAATGACCAGCTGGTCTTCCATAATCTGATAAGTCTAAAAATTGAAATTCTTTAGGAAGTTTTGCCATTACATAAATCTCTTAAAAAGTTGGTCAAAAGTACGTATATAAATTTTAGTATTTACACTCTTCTCCACTTTGAAGATTTGTAGATTTCCAAGATAAATTTCCAGCTTTTTTTGCCTCGCAAGAATTACTATAAACTATATTATTACAAGCGCATACAGGCTCGTATATTTCAATACAAACAGCATCAGGATCAGGCGAAACATAGCAATCCCCTAAAACATCTTCACCATCATCACATGAAACAAAAATTAAAAACATTATAAACATTAAATTAAATTTCATAATGATATGTTTTTAGAGAGAATAATAGCATCATTTGTTACGAATGGCATTGGCATCATTAGCTTAGATCTTGGTTTAAAATTAAAATTAGTATTTGTCATCAGGTCAAATGAGGTTTCAATTAAATTAAATTCTGAATTAAGCTTATTATCAAAAACCATGTCAATAACAACTCTCTTGTCATTAAAAGAGGGGATATAAGTTAATACTCTTCCTGAATTAATTTTAAAATTTTCTTTTTTAAGAAATACATTTTGAACAGCTAAAGAATCAAAAACTAATGAATCTTTGGTCATTATTTGTAAAGAATTTATTTTTCTTTGAGGTATTATACTTAAAGAAACTTTCCGCTTATTTCCATAAACACTATCAGTTAAAACTTCAACAGTAGAAGAAGCGATATTCCTGTAATTAGTTTCATTAATATACCTGTAAGAAGTAGAGTATTTACTTCTTGAAATGAATTTTTTAACATCTGTTGATGGATTTTCACCTAAAAATTGCTTGGTAAAATCATCTAAATTTTGATCGTATGACATCCAAAATGATTCTGCTTTATCAATATCAGTATAATACACTATACTATTTGGTTTTTTATTTTCTTCATCAAATCCATTATTTATAAAAGCCATAAAGAACAAAAGCAAAGTTGTTAAACCCGTCAAACTGATCATGTGTTTTTTGTTAGAGTAATTTGAAAAAATTGGTAGTAAAAGTGAAAAAACTAAAATCAATAGAACAGAACTAATAAATAAGTTTTTAAGACCCAGCCCCACAGGGAACATTTTTAACTGAGGAGCAAACATATAAATTAAAGGTATACTTAAACATGTCCAAACAATCATTAATTTATTTGATTTAAGATTAAACACAAAAGCAGCTAAAATCGAAAAAAGAACAAAATAAACCGGAATTATAAAATACGCTGCGCCTTTTAAAAAGAGACTAATTAATAAATTGATTATAATCCAAAACAACAGAGGAAAAATAATTAAATTAACACCAGAATATTTATTAAAGAATGGTCTGTAAATTAATAACAAACAAAATAAATTCAAAAATATAAAACCGAATATATAGAAATACCCATTGTAAGTAAATCCATGTAACATATCAGAATGTTCTGGATTTAAAAAAACTATAAAATCCCATAATATTACAGTTAAACTAATGCAAACAAACAATGAAGTAACGAAAGGAGTAATTCCATTCAAAATTCCTTCTAATTTTAATTTATTTAATACTAATCCTAAGTAAATTAAAATGAAAAAAAATATTATTGACAAAATTAAAAGAGGAAAAATCCATGAATTTGAAAAATAAATTAATTTAAGAAAAGGAAAATTTGAGTACACATAATCCACATCACTATCAAGATTAGATAAATCACTTTTAGAAAAATGATTAACCATTGACATAAAATAATCTGCTTGATGTAAAAGAGTATTTCTGTCTAAACGATCATAATTGTCAAGCGAGGTGTGATAATCAAAATGATCACCAATAAATGCGAAATTAAAACCATTAACGTTTGCTTGTTCTCTAAAAACAGTTAAATCAGTATCATTAGGAAGCATTTTGTAAATACTATACATAAGTGAATTTGCAGCTGGAAAATTAGAGTTAGCATTAGCAAATTCGGAGATGAGTTTGCTATTCATTCCGTTTGTTTCCATTAACATATAGCTAGGTCCACCACTTCCCCTTGCTTCAAAATTTAAAACAAGTCCGACATTATCAATTAGTTTATGATTTTTAACAAAAGCCTCAGCTCCAAGTAAACCCATCTCCTCTGCATCTGTAAATACCAAGTGAATATCATTTACAGGAGTATTATTATTTAATAAAAATGCCCTAAATCCCTCGAGAATTGTTACTACTCCAGAACCTGCATCACTTGCTCCAAAAGAACTATGAGCACTTGAATCATAATGAGTTAATAGAACTAATGATTTTCCTTTCCTAGAGCCTTTAATTGTACCAATAATATTAGCAGCATTAGTCCCAACTCTTCTAGAACTCAATACAACCTGATTTTGAATTTCGGTTTCAAGACCCATTTTTTTAAGTTCATTTACTATATAATTTTGAACATCTTGATGATATTTAGAACCAGTGTAATGGGGCTCCTTTGAAATTACTTTTAAATGATTTAAGGCATTATCAAAGGAAAACCCTGTAGATTCAATTGATTTAACCGAACTGGGCATTAAATCATCAAAACTTAAATAAACAGTTAGAGATATTATTAAAATAGAAAGTAAAGTGTAGATATTTTTCATAAGCCTTTGTAGATACGTTTTAAAACAGCACTTAAAAAGATTGTTTTAGGAAAACTCAGCATGATTTTTAATTCTTCGATAAAACTTGATTTATTATCTAGAAATTTAAAAATAGTTTTAGGATTATTTTTATTAAACATGTCAGTGAACAACTGCTTTCCTAAGTGATTTTTATAATACAATACATCAAGAAAAATTAAATCATAAAACCAAAAACGATTTTTCTTCATAAATGTTTTGAAATTATCATTAGATTTTAAAAAATCTATAATCTTAGAGGTATTTTTATCAATATTTTTAAATGTATACCCAGTACTTGGTTTACTCCAACCACCAGCAGATCCAATATTTAAAATATTTTTTGTGTTAGCTTCAAAAAAAGGAAAACAAGTCATTGGGATTTGTCCGGATTCTTTGGACTTAATTTCAAAATCATCAATGCCAGACTTTAATAAATAGTTTTCGATTGAAGATTTGTATTTATTTTCATCCAATAATTTTTTAGAAAACAAGGTGTATTCAACCAAGGCTTCAGTTTTTGAAAATGGAAGAATATACATAAATTGCGTTGTCGAATTTTGATCGATAGTAAAATCCATAAACGTAGCCTTTTCAGGATCAAAAAAATTATTCTTAGTTTTAATAACCCAACCTTCAAAATGTTGAATTAACAGAGGAAATTTTTGATCATTTTTAATTGAGTTCCAATCCAAAATACTATTAAAGACTTTTGAAGATTTATAAGTTTTTTTATTTGTTTCAACCAAACAATGGGATTTACAATCCTTAAAGTTTAAAACCTTATCATTTAGGACCTTAATGTTTGTGTTGTTTTTAATTATTGAATTTGTGTAATTATAAAATGAAATACTACTTAGCATTTTGTAATTAAGAGGATTTAAATTTAGTGATTTTTCGTCCAGTCCATTTTTAAAAATAACATTTTCCCAACTTGAGGTTAATAAATAATCCCAAACAGATTTTTTTTTATCCCAAAAACACAAAGTTCTATCGTTTTTGACTTTGGGATAATCAGGATCTAAAATTAGGATAGATTTATTATTATAATATGAATCATTAGAGAACTTCGAAGCAAGTAAAAGACCTGCAATTCCCCCTCCACAAATTATGTAATCGTAATCTAATTCCATCGAATGATTAAATATAAATATATAATTTCAATTGAATACCAATATGAAAAAATTAAGCAAAAAAAAAGCCGCTTTAAAAGCGGCTTTTAATCAATAAATTAAATTTATTATTTAGACACAGCTAGGTTATAAACAACAAGCCCAAAACCAATTTTGTTCACAGCGTCACCAATGTTGTAAACAACATTCATGTCAAGCGAAACAATATCATTTAGACCTGAGTACCATCCTTCTGTTCCAAGCATATATCCAAGTGGATATATTGCCCATCCTACAAGAACGAACCAAGCTAACGTGTTATGTGCTTTTTCAACTGCTCCACCTGCAGATACTGCAAGTTTTTTAGCTTCTCCAAACCAAACCATGTAAGCAATAATGAAGTAAGCAATACCAGATAATAATCCCCAAACTGCAGGACCAAGACCTAATGCATCTCCACCGTTAAACTCACCAAAGAATCCAGTAACTAACATTACTGTAGACCAAAGGATTAGTTTCCACATCATACTCTTTGTTGCACCAGCAACTTTAAGTATTAAGTAGAATTCAACACACATTAATGGAACTGTTAAAATCCAATCTACATATCTGAAAAAAGTAGTATCACCTGGATCTACATCTCTCATGTAATTGTAATGAACAGCAGCAATAAATGTGATAAGTCCTGAGACTAAAATCGAATTTCTCCATTTTGCATCAACTGCATTTAATGAAAGAAAAAAGAAAACTGACGCAGCCATCATAGCCATAGTTCCAATAAAGAACGTAAAGCCGACTAAGTCGTTAGGCACATCACCTAAAAAATAAAAAGTGTTTAAAAATAATTCCATAATTTAATAATTTATTATTTTGTTTAAACTCAAATATATATAAAAAAATTAATATCTAAACTAAAATTCTATCAACAAAAACTAAAAAAAATTGAGAAATTCATACTTCATTAACAATAACACTTTTAAATTATTAATATTTTCTACAATAATTTGCATTATTCTTTCTTTATTTTTGAACGATTTTTACTTAAATATTTTAGCCTTTTCAGGAATTTTAACTTTCGGTATAATACACGGTGCCAATGACTTACTGTTAATAAAAGAAGTTTCAGAAAATTATAATTTCAAACTTCAGTTCCTGTATTATGTAATAATGGTCGTTGGATTTTTTTTATTTTTCTATAATATTCCCATTTTAGCCCTAATAACTTTTGTTTTGTTGAGTTCCTATCATTTCGGGGAGCATCAATGGACACTTTTTGAAAGAATTGAAGATGATTTTATTAAAATTTTTTATTTTTTTTACGGATTAACAATCTTTTCTCTTCTATTTTATTTTAATATTAAAGAAGTTTCAGAAATAATTTTTGATATAACAACTATAGAGTTAAGTGATAATTTCTTTTTTTACTTACTGCTTGTTTCATCATCAATATCATTTATTAGTTCATTATTATTTTATCAACAAATAAAAAATCAGTTGATTACTCAAATTATATTATTGGCACTATTAATTTTAACATTTAAAACATGTGGTTTAATATGGTCCTTTGCATTATATTTTGTTTTTTGGCATAGTATCCCCTCAATAAAGGAACAAACGATATTTATTTTTGGAAAAGCTGAAAAAGAATCAATTAAAAATTATTTTAAAAAAGCATTTTTATATTGGCTACTTTCAATAGTTGTATTAATAATAACTTATTATTTATTTAAAGCTAATCAGGATAAATTAATTAGTATATTTTTTTCATTTTTAGCCTCCATTACATTCCCTCATACTTTTGTAGTCTCTAAAATAAAAAAGCCCTCATAAAGAGAGCTTTTTTGAGTTGGTAAAAAATATTACTTACTATGCTTTTTTTCTGTTCGCAATAAAACTTTTCACAAAATAAATCATTGATAAAGCGGATGTACCTATCATTAATATAACTCTTATTAACCCTATACCTCCTTGATCAATTGATTTTGGAAGTCTCATACCAACTAAGGCAAGTAGAATAATTAAGGTTAAAAGAACAGCAATATGTGCGACAACCTTATTTTCTTTTTTTAAACCCGGAACACATAGTAATAATGCTACTCCAAAACCTACCGGAATTAGTGCAGTTGGAGAAGTAACTTCAAGATAACCCCAAAGTCCTATAATAATTAAACATACAGAGTTTAAAATATTAGCGTTTGATGAATTCATAATTATTTATTTAATGATTAAACTTTTATAAAAATAAGTGATTTAATTATAATCCGTTAATGTAATCCGAAAACGAATCGCTAAAAGACAATCCTCTTGATGTTCTAGTGATACTTACTTTTTTATATGACGATAATCCCCAAAGCAAAAATTCACACATAAAATTCTCATCCTTAGCATCAATTTTAGGAATATGATTTTTTACAAATTTCTTCAAAACTTTAATAGTTTTAAAAGTATCATTATATGACTTATTGTCTAAATTCTCATCTATAAAAAGTTCTTTATTTTTAAACCAATCCAATACTTCGCTATATGGATCTAATTCTTCAGATTTATTTAGTTTTTTGATTTTAGGAAAATAATTTACAAAAAATGTTCTCACAGATTCTAATATTAAAAGTCTTGAAATTTCTGTTGCTCCCTCTTGCTCTCCTTCGTATACTAATTCGATCTTGCCATTAATAGCAGAAATAACAGCATTAAAATCTGTCATCCTTATAGTTGTATTAGACTCTCCATTGATAAGCATTCTTCTTTTAGCAGAACTAATTAAATTTTCAAAAGCAGAAATTGACAATCTTGCACTAACACCACTTTTTGAATCCACATAAACACTTTCTCTAGCCTCAAAACTAATTTGTTCTATAATATCTTTTGCTATTTCAGGGACGTATACATCTTTTGAGTCCCTGACTGATGATTCCTGATGTGTAATTATTTTTGCAATATCAATTGTTTTAGGATAGTGAGTCATAATCTGAGATCCTATTCTATCTTTCAAAGGAGTAACAATACTTCCTCTGTTTGTATAATCTTCGGGGTTTGCTGTAAAGAGAAATTGAACATTGATTGGTAATCTTAATTTAAATCCGCGAATTTGTATTTCTTTTTCTTGAAGAATTGAAAATAATGAGACCTGTATTCTTGCCTGTAAATCTGGAAGTTCATTTAATACAAAAATACATCTATGGGCTCTAGGTATCATTCCAAAATGAATAACTCTAGGATCAGAATACGACAATTTTAAGCTTGCAGCTTTTATAGGATCAATATCACCAATTAAATCAGCAACAGTTACATCTGGAGTTGCAAGTTTTTCAAAAAAACGATCCTCTTTAGGTATCCATTCAATAGGTGTTTCATCTCCTAGTTCTTTGATTCTTTCCTTTCCGTAATAAGAAATAGGATCTAAAGGGTCATCGTTAATTTCAGAACCAGAAATGATTGGAATCCAATCATCTAATAAATTAGTTAATTGTCTTGCCAGTCTTGTTTTTGCTTGACCTCTTAAACCTAAAAGGTTTATATTATGACCTGATAAAATTGCACGCTCTAAGTCAGGTATAACAGTATCTTCATAACCATGAATTCCTTCAAAAGTAGAAACACCTTTAGATAAATTTAATCTAAGATTTTTCTTCATTTCATCTTTAATCCCAATAGCTTTATATCCCGAGCTTTTAAGTTCTTTTAAAGTTTTAATTTTGTTATTCATTTATTATATTCTTTTTTTTCTATTAGTTTCATAATCTTCAAAAATCATCTCACCCAGTCCTTTTAAACCGGTATAAAATGCTTTTCCTTTATTAGCCTTTGTAAATTCTTGAACAAAGCTTTTTAGATACGGATCTTGAGCTATCATAAAAGTTGTTATAGGAATATTTAATCTTCTAGCTTGTTGAGCCATGTTATAGCATTTATCTACTATATGAGAATCTAATCCATTACTGTTTTTATAATAACTTCCATCCTTCAACTTTAAACAACTAGGTTTGCCATCAGTTATCATAAAAATTTGCTTATTAGAATTTCGATTTCTTCTTAAAATATCCATTGCTAGCTCTAGTCCAGCAACAGTATTTGTATGAAAAGGACCAACATTTAAATACGGTAATTCTTTAATAGAAATTGGTCTAGCATCGTTACCAAAAACTATAATATCCAGTTTATCTTTTGGGTATCTAGTTGTAATAAACTCAGATAAAGCCATTGCAACTTTTTTGGCTGGAGTTATGCGATCCTCGCCATAAAGAATCATACTATGGCTTATATCAATCATTAACACTGTACTCATTTGTGCTTGATGAAATTGATCATTTACAACTAAATCATCTTTAGATAATTTGAAGTCATCTAATCCACCTTGAATTTGAGCATTTTTAATACTTTCAGTAATGGCAATTTTTTCTATAGAATCTCCAAACTCATAGTTTTTGAAATCTCCTGAATCACTTTGACCTGTTCCTGTATGTTTTGTGTTGTGATTTCCATTACCAATTCTCTTCATTTTTCCAAAAATTTGCTTTAAGGCATGTTGTCTTAAAAGCATTTCAGTTTTGGCAGTAAGACCAATACCATCACCATTGCCATCTGGTTTTAAATCTTTTTTTACATACCCTTTAGCTAATAATTCTTCAATGAAATCATCCATAGTATAATCCTCACTAGTCAACACATATTCCTTGTCTAACTCTTTTAGCCAGTTAATTGCTTCATTAAAATCACCAGAAGTGTAAGTAATTAATTCTTTAAATACTTCAAAAAGTTTTTCAAATGGAGTTTGGGATTTAGCCTTAAAATTTGAGAACAGAAAACCTGATTGTCTTAATGGATTCATTTACATTAAAAATATATTACTTTACATGTTTAGACAAGCTAAAAGTGTAATTATTTTACAGCAGAAGTGTGATCACTAACTATCAACCAGTTACTATCAATTTTTTTCCATAATAATGTGAAATGACCCCAGCTATCTTCACCAGATCTTTTTAGATAGTATTCGCCAATTAAATAAGCAGTATTTAAAGAAACTGATCTTATTTTCTTAATTGTAAAATTTAGTTTACCCATTACTTTAGTATTTGGATATGAACTATAATATCTGTTTTTAGTGTTCTCCCATCCATATACTGGACCAGATTTTCCTGAGAAAACTAGCTCATCTGATTTAAGATATCCTTCCATAAAAGAATCTATATCTCCCTGATTCCAAGCATCTTGTTGAAAGCTCATGACTTTCATAATACTTAACGAATCCTTTACCGAAATTTTATTTTGAGAAAAAATATTTAAAGAACTAATAAATAGGATTGCGAAAAAAAAGTTTCTAAAAATCATATTAAATAATAAAAAAACCCAAGATTAACTTGGGTTTTAAGTTCTTAATTAAATATATAAATTATTCTGCGATAGTAAAAGTTTTTGACGGCATGCCTTTACTAGCCCAAGTACATCCTAAAAAAGTAGTGATTTCATCTTTATGATTACCACTTATATCCCACATTCTTTTTTGATCATCGTTCATAGGTCCTGAATTTTCCAAACTTTTTTGATTTACAAGAAATGATTCCCATGAACTATACCAAAAAGCAGCTTGAAAAGTATAGGAACTTCCACTGTAGTGACCAGTGGGAACTATTGCTAAAGCTTCTCCTAAATCAATTGATGATTGTCTTGTTGATTTGTTCCAAAGAGAAATATATTCTCTTCTGTCTTTCCATTTGGGGTTACTTTCATTAAAAACTACAATATGTTTTTTAGAAAAATCAATATCATTTTCAGTTATAAAGATTTGGTTATCAAATGTCACTCTAATTTCATCATCATGACCTTCTAAAAATAATTGAAAATAAGTTGACCATTCATCCTTCAACATTTTTTTCTCATCATAAGAAATATCCATATTATCAATATTCTTATTTACTTCAACTCCATAATTTACCGCACTAGCTTGAGCAATAATATTTGGATATACTTCAATTACTTTAAAAGTAAAGTCACTACCATATGTATGAGAAAACAACCATGTTGACGCCATTTTATTGTCTTCACTTCCCATAAAATATATATCAATAAACTTTTTATGCATTTTTACAAAGTCATTTGCTTTTGATCTGGGAACATCTAAAGTGTAAAATGAATGAATTTCTTGTGCAAAACTGTTAAGAGAAATAAATAATGTTAGTAATAATAATTTTTTCATTTTTATGTTTTTAAAGTTAAATCTGATTTATAATATTGTTTTTTTAGTGTATTTGGTAAACCAATTTGGCATACCAATAAAACAAACGTTCATCTAATTTATAAAAATATTACATTCATAATGGTATGTTAAAATAATTTTTTAGTAATTTTACAATAAAGCATTGTTTTTTAAGGGTTTATTTAAATATAATTTATATTTTTAGGCTCCAATTTATTAAACTCATAATTAATACTACGTTTTGAAGCAAGAACTGAAATCAAAAGAAACACAAGATCTTATCATAAATACCTCTTTTGAGCTTTTTTACGAAAAAGGATACAATGCTACTAGCATTCCCGATATCATGAAAGAAACTTCATTGTCAAAAGGTGCTTTTTATCACCATTTTAAAAACAAACATGAAATTGGCACTAAAGTAATTGAAGTTATTATTCGAAAAAGAATAAAAGAAGGATTTATTGATCCTTTAACGAACAATGATGGTAATATTCCAGAACTTTTAAAATATGTTTTTACTAATAGAATTAAAAATTACACAGACAGAGAGAAAGCTTTAGGTTGCCCTGCTAACAATTTAATTGGAGAAATTGGATATACTGATCAAGATTTTAGAGTGATACTTAAAGATTTATTTGAAGAGTGGAGATCTGAATTAATAAATTCTATAGATATTGGTAAGAAAAGAGGTGAAATAAAACAAGAAATCAATAGCTCAGCTACAGCAATTTCTTTGATATGTGCTTTTGAAGGTGTTAGAGGTGTTCGAAAAATATATGATGATGATGATATTTTTGATGAATTTCTGGAATCTATGGGTCTTTTTATAAATAGTTTATCTGTTTAAAATCACCAACTATCAGATCTAAATGATGACGCTGGCAATCCCTTGGTATTATATAGATTTCCGTTTAAATAATTTCTCCATCCATATCTCACATGAACAGGTTTTTTTACATTCTCACTTTGAACCTCAAGTTGATTCCGCATTATTTTGGCATTTGCAGGATAAAAAACTCCATCATTAGAAGCTAATTCAAAGTTGTTTATAACATTATCAGGACAATACAAACCATTTTTAGCATAATCGAACTTTAATAATAATTTATTTTCTTTAATTTCTAAAGATTTAAACACTGGGCCTGAAAACTCAATAGTCGATAAACCATAGTCTTTATTTAATGCCCAATAAGCAAGCCTTTTACCTAAAATAAATTTTCTTGGTGGGTGAATAGAATTTTCGTCTCCTACATCTAGTGAAACAGCCATTCCTGTATTAGATGTATTAAACATGGTCTTAAGTTGAGCTTCTCTTAAAAAAGCAGAACTTGATTTATCAATTCCATCGTATTTGTAAGGGGAAATCTGAACAAAATAAAATGGAAATGACCCTTGATTCCATTCTCTTCTCCAACCCTCTATCATTGAGTTTTTTAATTTAGCATAATTACTTGCTCTTGAAACATTACTTTCTCCTTGATACCAAATAGCTCCCTTTATTCTAAAATTAATAAGTGGATTAATCATAGCGTTATATAATGACGACGGTTCATCAACAGCTCTTCCTCTATGATTTTTTATTTCACTTTTTATAAAATCATTATTTAAAGATTCAGAATCTGTCCAAGCTTCTGCCGGAGTCCCTCCCCATGAAGAATGAATAATAGCAACCGGCACATCTAGAACAGTATTTAAATATTTTGCAAATGAATAACCCACAGCACTAAAAGAAGGTGAATTTTCTTGATTTGAAATAGACCATTTACCTTCTAAATCTTCAAGTGGAATTTCACTTGTATTTCTTTCAACAGTAAAAAATCTTATTTTAGAATTATTAGATTTAGCTATAGCATCATTAGCACCAAATACAGGCTCATTCCTGTATCCATCAAGATTCATTTGCATATTAGACTGTCCTGAAGCCACCCAAACCTCCCCCATCAAAATGTTTGATATTACAACTCTTTTACTATTAGACTGAAATGACACTTGATGGCTTTTGCCTGACTTAGGAGTTTTAACTTTTAACAGCCATTTTCCTTTACTATCACTCTTAACTTTAAAAGTTTTCTTATTCCAACTCACATTTATTAATACTTGTGAGTTTGATTTTGACCATCCCCAAAAAGAAACATCAGAATCTTGTTGTAAAATCATATTATCACTAATAATTGATGGTAATTTTAAATCCTGAGAAGTAATAAAATTGATTGCAAAAAGAGAAATTATTAATAATATATTATTTTTCATTTGGTAAATATTTTTGGTCTAATTCTTTAGAATCCTTATACTTTTTTCTTAGTTCGTACAACTCATTTGTTAATTTTTTAACTGTTTGTTTGTACAAAGGATCATTGTAAACATTTTTCATTTCATTGGGATCATTTTTTCTATCGTAAAGCTCCCATTCGTCAACATCATAATAAAAATGAACTAACTTAAAGTCTTTATTTACAATTCCATAATGTCTTTTTACCATGTGAACAGAGGGATATTCATAATAATGATAATAAACCGATTCTCTATTCCACTCTTTATCATTTCCTTTTAGAAGCGGGATTAAACTCTCTCCTTGCATATCATTTGGAGCTTCTATCATGGCTGCTTCAAGGAAGGTTTGAGCAAAATCTAAATTTTGAACCATTTCATCGCTGGTTGTTCCTGGTTTAATTTCATTAGGCCATTTAATTAGTAATGGAGTTTTAAACGACTCGTCGTAAATAAATCTCTTATCAAACCAACCGTGCTCACCAAGATAAAACCCTTGATCTGATGTGTAAACAACAATAGTATTATTAGATAAATTATTATCGTCTAAATAATCTAATACTCTTCCAACATTATCATCGACAGACGATATGGTGGCTAAATAATCTTGCATGTATCTTTGAAATTTCCACTTCATTTTTTCACGATCAGACATTGAAGGCCAATTTTCTTTGAAATCTTTATTTATTTTATCTAACGTTACATTGTATCTGCGTTTTTGATCATCGTTTGCCCTATTGAATGGCCCCATAAAACCGTTAGGACCAGGCCTTACTACGGATTCTCCTCTTTTGTAAACAATTTCTGGTAAAACCTTACCCATACTTTCCAAAGTCTCAGGTCTAATTTTACTATCGTGCATATATTGCATATGAGTTAATATATTCATTTCAGCTGTTTTTGCAGCAGTTCCCCTACCCTTATAATTATCAAAAAGTGTTTCAGGTTCAGGGAAAGACTTTTCATAAAACTCTGCAAATTTTTCTGGACTTGGCCACCAGGGTCTATGAGGAGCTTTATGTAAATACATCATCATAAAAGGCTTAGTTTTATCTCTTTTTTTATCAAGCCAATTTAAAGTTACATCAGTAATTATGTCAGTAACATAACCTTCAATGATTGTATCTTTGTTTTTACCAATAAATTTTGGATTTATATAACTGCCTTGACCAGGAAGAATTAAAAAATCATCAACACCTTTGGGATTATTTCCAAAGTGTAATTTACCAAACATTGCAGTTTGATACCCAGCCTTTTGAAAAAGTTGAGGAAAAGTAACTTGAGTTGTATCAAATGGTTTTCCGTTATCAATTTTACCATTTAAATGACTGTGTTTTCCAGTTAAAATCACAGCTCTAGAGGGAGCACAAATTGAGTTAGTAACCGATGCATTACTAAACAAAATACCTTCGTTTGCAATTCTATCGATATTTGGAGTTTGTATTAATCTTGTGTCGTACGCACTGATTGCCTGATAGGCATGATCATCAGACATGATAAATAAAATATTAGGTTTTACGTTTTCAATATTTTCAGAACAACTGAAAAATGAAAGTAAAAATACAAAGGCATATAAATAATTTTTCATCTTGTAAATTTTAACAATCTTTAATTTAGTAAAAAAAAATCTACCTTAGTATTATTCAAGAGCAAAATGATCAAACTTAAATTAAAATTTATTTCATTTTTATTAATTCTTTTTTTTTCAGCTTGTAATACTGAAAATAAAACTCCAAACGTAATAATTATTTATGCTGACGACTTAGGCTTTGGAGATGTTAGTGCGTATGATCAAGGCACATTAAATACGCCAAATATCGATAGAATTGCAAACGAAGGAATTAAATTTACAAATGGGCATTCTTCATCTGCAACATGTAGCCCAAGTAGATATGCATTGTTAACTGGTTCATATCCTTGGAGAAATTCTAAAGCAAAAATCTCAACTGGAGCTTCAATGATAATTGATACAAATCAAAAAACATTGCCAAAAATGTTTAAAGAAAATAATTATTCAACTGCAATTATTGGAAAATGGCATTTAGGTCTGGGTGATGGTCAAATAAATTATAACTCTAAAATATCACCTGGTCCAAATGACGTTGGATTTGACTATTCTTACATAATGCCAGATACTCAGGACAGAGTTCCTACAGTATACATTGAGGATGGATATGTTAAGAATTTAGATAACACTGACCCGTTGTACGTCAACTTTAAAGAAAATTTCGATAATCAACCAACTGGGGATAAAAATCCAGAAATGCTTACAATGAAATGGCATCACGGCCACTACAATTCTATTGTTAATGGTATTTCGAGAATTGGTTTTATGAAAGGTGGTAAAAAAGCATACTGGAGTGATATTGATATGGCAGACCATTTTTTAAATAAAGCAACATCATATATAGCTAAAAATAAAAACAAACCGTTCTTTCTATTTTATTCCATGCAACAACCCCATGTTCCAAGGACACCTCACCCCAGATTCAAAGGAAAATCAGGAATGGGTCCAAGAGGAGATGTAATAATAGAAGCTGATTGGTGTATTGGACAACTTTATAAAACTCTAGAAAAAGAAAATCTTTTAGAAAATACATTGATAATAATATCAAGTGATAATGGACCTGTTTTAAATGATGGGTATTATGATGATGCGGTTGAAAAAATCGGAAATCATACTCCGTCAGGGATTTTAAGAGGTGGGAAATACAGTCTATTTGAAGCAGGAACAAGAGTGCCTTTTATTTCACACTGGAAAGGAGTAACACCATCTAAAGTATCTAATAAATTAATTTCTCAGATTGATCTTTTCAATTCTTTATCCGCTATTATTGAAAGTGAAATCAAAACTAGCGACAGTAATGATTTATCTCAGCTTTTACTAAATGGTGAAGGAAAAGAAAGAGAAAAACTTATTCTTGAGGCTTCAGGAAGAACTGCTCTTAAATATAAGAACTGGATTTATATCCCACCTTACAAAGGCAAAGCTGTTAGCACCTATACTAATATTGAGTTAGGCAGATCAAACTCGTATCAACTATATGATTTAAAAACTGATCCTAGTCAAAAAGAAAATTTATTTGATCAAGAAAAAGAAAAATTAATTGAACTTCAAAAAATTTATAATAAAATCATTAATAATTAAGAAGCTATGTTTACTGCTCTAGTTTCACGAATTACAGTTACTTTAACTTGTCCAGGATAAGTCATGTCTGTTTGAATTTTTTGCGAAATTTCAAAAGAAAGTTTTGCAGCATGATCATCAGAAATTTTTTCACTCTCAACCATTACTCTTAATTCACGTCCGGCTTGAATAGCATAAGCTTTATTTACTCCTTTAAACGAATATGCTACATCCTCCATTTCTTTTAACCTTTCGATATAACTATCCAATACTTGTCTTCTAGCTCCTGGTCTTGCTCCAGAAATTGCGTCACAAACTTGAACAATTGGAGAAATTAAATTATTCATTTCTATTTCATCGTGATGAGCTCCAATAGCATTACATACGTCTGGTTTTTCTCCAAATTTTTCTGCCCATTGTTTACCTAGCAAAGCATGAGGAGTTTCAGTTTCTTCTTCAGGCACTTTACCAATATCATGTAAAAGACCTGCTCTCTTCGCAATTTTAGGATTTAAACCAAGTTCTGAGGACATAATACCACAAAGTTTTGCAACTTCTCTTGAATGCTGTAAAAGGTTTTGACCGTATGATGATCTGTATTTCATTCTACCAACAGCTTTAATTAGAGCTGGATTAAGTCCGTGAATTCCTAAATCAATCACTGTTCTTTTACCAACTTCTATAATTTCATTCTCAATTTCTTTTTTGGTTTTCTTAACAACTTCTTCAATTCGAGCTGGATGAATTCTTCCATCAGTCACTAATTTATGAAGAGAAAGTCTAGCAACTTCCCTTCTTACTGAATCAAAGCATGATAATATTATTGCTTCAGGCGTATCGTCAACTATTATTTCTACTCCAGTTGCTGATTCGATAGCTCTTATATTTCTACCTTCTCTACCAATAATTCTTCCTTTTACATCATCAGATTCAATATTGAATACTGAAACACAATTATCTATTGCTTCCTCGGTACCAACTCTTTGAATCGTACTTATAACTATTTTTTTAGCTTCTTGTCTAGCGGAAAGTTTAGCATCTTCAATAATATTTTGTGTAAGCTCTAAAGCTTCGGTTTTAGCTTCTTCTTTAAGAGATTGAACTAATTCTTTTTTTGCTTCAGAAGCAGACATACTTGATAATTTTTCAAGTTTTTCAACTTGTTCTTTATGAAGTTTGTTAACCTGATCACTCTTTTTATCTAGAAGTTCAAGCTTCTTGTCAAAAGAAGAAATTTTATCGTTTAAACTTTGATTATTTTTTTTATTTATTGATAACTCATTTGACACTTGAGATTCTTTATCCTTGATTCTCTTTTGAACATCAGTAAGATTTTTTTCCCTATTTAGTATATGTTTTTCGTGCTCAGATTTTAATTCTAAAAACTTTTCTTTTGCTTGAAAAATTTTATCTTTTTTAATATTTTCACCCTCAATAGAAGCTGATTTTAATATATTTTGAGCTTCTTTTTTTGCGTTTTCAAAAGACTTAGTTATTGATGTTTTTTCTAAAAGTTTAGAAATTATCAACCCAGTAACGAGTCCTGTAACAGTAAGAACAAAATTGATTATTGTAAAAAATTCCATAATAATTATTTTATTTAGATTAAAAAAGCCTACATCATGAAGTTTTGTATAAACTCTTGTAAGACAAGATTAAGGCTAACTAGCTGATCAAGGATCCTGCAAAGGCATGCTTTAGCAGACTAGACTCACCTTTTATAAAAAAATTCGCGTTGAGTTTATCAAAAAAATTGATGTAGGCAATAATGTATTTTATTTAAATGAACGTACTAAAGGTCAATAATTTCTTGAATTGATTTATTTATCTTTTCTAATCTTTTATTTACCTCATCATTAATTTTAGCTTCAGAGAGACTTTCTTGTTCAGTTTGAGTTGCTAGTTGAAGAGCGCACATTGCTAGAACATCTTGCTTATCTTTAACAGCGTAGTTTTCTTCAAAATGTTTAATCATAATGTCAATTTTTTTAGATGCGACTCTAAGACCTTCCTCCTGTTCTAAAGGAACATTTAAAGGGTAAACTCTATTAGCAATTGTTAACTTAATTTTTTGCATTTAATAGATTTATTAACTTAAACTTAATATACATTTATCCAACTCTTTAATAAGATTATTAATCTTCAGCTTTGTTAATGATTTATCATCACTACCTAAGAAAGTATTAGCAATTTTTAGAGAATGATATTTTTCTTTCCATTCTTTTAATTGGTTTTTTTGTTTGAGTAAAGATTCATCTTTTAATTTTAGATCTTCACTAAATTTCAAATTCTCATTCCTTAATTTATTAATCAAAGATTTTAAATTAGACAAATTAGTTTCTAAAAGAACAATATTTTCAATTGACTCGGACATAAAAACAATACTATCTTACTCAAATTTAGTGTTACTAAAACTCTTAAACAAATAAGTGTTAATATTTTAAAATTCTTAAAAAAAATTAGTATTATTAAATATTAAAACAAACATTCAATGTCATTAAGTAAATAATGAAAAAATTATTATTTCTAGTTTTATTAGTTTCAATAAATACAAATTCACAAACTAATTATCCTAAAGGATATTTCTCTAATCCATTAAACATAGAGTTAATTTTAAACGGTAATTTCGGCGAATCAAGGCCTAGTCATTTTCACTCAGGCATTGATTTTAAAACACAATTTAAAGAGGGATTAAATGTGTTTAGTTCTGCAGAAGGATACGTAAGTAGAATTAGTATTAAACATGGTGGGTTTGGAAAAGCATTATATGTAAATCATCCCAACGGGTACACTACTGTATATGGACATTTAAAAAAGTTTAATAAAAAAATTGAAGATTACATAAAAAGAATTCAATATGATAAAAAAACTTATCAAATTGAACATTACTTAAAAAAAGATGTCCTCAAAATTGAAAAAAATGAAAAAATAGCAAACTCTGGTAATACAGGCTCATCCTTTGGCCCGCACTTACATTATGAGATAAGATTAACAAAAAATCAAAAAGCTTTAAATCCTCAATTGTTTGGATTTGAAATTAAAGACACCAGAAAACCGACTATAAACTCTGTTTTTTTATACAATTTGGATAGTCTAAATAACATTAGTGATCCCATAAAATTAAAAATTACAAAAATTAATGATAGTGTATATCAGACGGAGAAAGTATTTGCAAATGGTTCTGTTGGATTTGGTATTAGTGGATTTGATAGACAAGATTTAGCTAATAATAAAAATGGTATATACAAATACTCAACCTACTACAACAATAAGAAAATCATTGATTTCAATTTTGAGTCATTTTATTTTGAAGAATCTATAAAAATAAAAACATTAATTGATTATAAATATTACATAAAAAATAAATCAAGAATTATAAAGTTATTTAAAGACAAAGGGAATGATTTAAGTATTTATTTAAATAATAAATCAGGCTATATTAATATTGAAAACAACCCATCTGTTTACAAAATTATAGTTTCTGATTTGAATGGAAATAAATCAATTGTAAAAGTTCCGATAAAACATAGTGATTTTAATAAAGATTTAAATTCATATGATGAAAATGGTTTAGCAAACACATTATTAACATCGAATAAATACATAAATAATAAACTTGATTACAATTTTAAATTTGAAAATGCGGAAATAAAAATAGCTAAAAACACTTTTTTAAAGGATATTCAATTAAATATTGAATCACTCAAAGATTCAATTAAAATAATAAATCCTGAAATAGCTGTTTTCAAAAACATTAAAATAAATTTCTATAATAAAGATAATAGGAAAGGTAATTATTTAGCTTTAAAAAATAAGGATGGAAATGAGTCGTTTGCTTCTGCAAACCTAAATAGTAAAAATTATTTTTATCATAAAACTAAATCATTAGGAACTTATTTTTTGAAAAATGACACTATTCCGCCATCAATAAAATTAAAAAATTTCAAAAATAACGATTGGATTTCAAATAAAAATTTTATTAGGTTAAATATCATTGATAATGAAACGGGTATTAAAAATTATAAAGTAAAAATTAATAGTAAATGGACTCTTTTTGAATATGAATACAAAAGAAACGAACTTTTTTATGAATTTGACTCGTATTTTTTAAACCAAACAAAGAACTTAATTGAAGTTTTTATAGAAGATTTGGCAGGAAACAAAACTCAGAAGAATTTTACCTTTTTCAGAAATTAATTTGAGTTTACAAAATCACTTAAAATTTCAACTACATTATCAATTTCAGCTTTATTATTGTATTTAGAAAACGAAAATCTTAATGAAGGTTTTTTTAAATCTAATTCTGATAAAATAGAGTTTAAAACATGAGATCCTGTACTACTACCAGATTGACAAGCACTCCCTCTTGAACATGCGACTCCTTTTAAATCTAAGTTAAATTCCAAAAGAACTGATTGATCTTTTGAAACAGGAAGACAAATATTTAAAATGGAAAAAGTACTTTCATTGTCGTCATCACAACTTCCATTAAATTTTAGCAAAGGAATTGAACTAGATATTTTCTTAATGAAATATGTTTTTAAACCTTGTATATGCTTTTTGTTTTCATCGAAACTCTTATATGATTCAATAAAAGCCAACTCCATTCCACATATGTTGTGGACTGATTCAGTTCCAGCCCTTAAACCCCTTTCCTGATTACCTCCAATTATTTGTGGGTTTAACTTTAATTTTTTATTTATATATACAAATCCAATTCCTTTTGGACCATGAAATTTATGGGCAGAACCTACAATAAAATCAATATTAAGCTTTGATAAATCAAATCTATATTTCCCAATGGACTGAACTGTATCAGAGTGAAATAAAGCATTATGTTTTTTACAAATATCTCCTGTCTTTATTAAATCTAAAACTGAACCAATTTCATTATTAACATGCATTAAGCTAACGATTGTTTTAAGATTGGTCTTAACTAGAACTTTATTTAAGTCCTTATAATCAATTAGTCCTTTTCGATTTACTTTTACAAACTCAACTTTAATGGATTCTGTCAATTTCAAAAATTTGACAACATTCAATACTGCTTTATGTTCGATTTCAGAAGTGACAATTCTTTTAACACCCAAGTCCTTAACAGCAGAAATCAAAATTAGATTATCAGATTCTGTTCCACATGAAGTGAAAAAAATCTCAGAGGGTAAAACATTAAATTCCTTTGCAATTGATTTTCTTGCTTTTTCTACTAATGTTCTAGATGATCTTCCAAAACTGTGAGTTGAATTTGGATTTCCATAATTATTAGTCATAACGTTATTCATCAAATTAATCACTGATTGATCAATTTTTGTTGTAGCCGCGTTATCAAAATATATATTACTCACTAGTTTCAAATTCTTTTAATGACTTCACAATTATATCCACAGCAGAATCTATTTCTGTCTTATTTATGGTTAATGGAGGTGCAAATCTAATAATATTTCCATGAGTAGGTTTTGCTAACAATCCATTATCTCTTAGCTTTAAACAAATGTTCCATGCAGTGTCACTTTCTTCGTGATCATCAATAACAATTGCATTAAGCAAACCTTTTCCTCTTACTAATTTAACTGCATTACTATGGGAAATATATTCATTTAATTTTTTTCTAAAATAATTTCCCATTTCTAATGAATTTTGACATAATTTTTCGTCTTTAACTACTTTTAAAGCAGCAATAGCTACTTTACATCCTAAAGGATTTCCGCCATATGTTGAACCATGTTCACCAGGTTTAATGGTTAACATGATTTCATTAGATGATAAAACAGCAGATACTGGAAAAACACCTCCAGAAAGAGCTTTACCTAAAATCAATATATCAGGCTTAAAACCATGATGGTCGCAGCAGATCATTTTACCAGTTCTAGCTATTCCAGTTTGAACCTCATCAGCAATAAATAAAACATTATTTTTTTTACAAAGATTAAATGCATCTAAAAGATAATTGTCGTCTGGAACAACTACCCCTGCTTCTCCTTGAATTGGCTCCACCATAAAAGCAGCAACATCAGGGTCTTTTAAGGAACTTTTTAAAGCATTTAAATCATTATACGGGATTATTTCATATCCGGGCATAAAAGGTCCAAAATTTTTGGTACTTAATGGGTCATTTGAAGATGAAATAGCTGCTAAAGTTCTACCCCAAAAATTACCAGTAACAAAAATTATTTTGGCTTTATTTTTAGCAACACCTTTTTTTTCGTAAGCCCATTTTCTAGCCAATTTTACAGCAGTCTCTCCTCCTTCAACACCTGTATTCATTGGCAGCACTCTATCATAATCAAAATAATCAGTGATAAATTTTTCATATTCACCTAATACATTATTATGAAAAGCTCTAGATGTCAAGGTTAATTTTGAAGATTGATTAATTAAAGCTTCATTAATTTTAGGATGACAATGACCTTGGTTAACAGCTGAGTAAGCAGATAAAAAATCAAAATATTTTTTATTATTTACATCCCAAACATATATTCCTTCCCCTTTTTCCAAAACAACTGGCAAAGGATGATAATTGTGAGCTCCATAATTATTTTCGAGATCAATAAAGTAGCTAGAATTATCTTTTGTCATATAAATTAATTTATGTTAATATTTATTACAATATTGCAAACCTAAACAATAAAAGATATAAATTATTGTATTAATTTTAAATAATAAATTTAAAATATATTTTGATATATATATCGAGTAAGAGTAATCCGGTTTTCAAAAACATTTTTAAACTTTTGTTTAAAAACAATAAAAGAAAAGCCAGCAATTCATTTATAGTCGAAAGCATAAAAGATATTAATCTTTGTAAAGATTTTGATTTTGAATTTATTGAAATAATTATTTGTTCTGAATTAATTTCAGAGCAAAACATGACTTACATCAATAAAAATTTAAAAAATATTATAATTCACGATTTCTCTCTTAATCTTTACCAAGAATTAATTTATAAAAAAAAAGGAGAAGGGTTATTAGCGTTAGTTAAATCTAAAGAGAATTCATTAAAGAATTTTACACTATCAAAAACACCATATATTTTAATAGCAGAATCTCCAGAGAAACCTGGAAATATTGGAGCTCTTTTAAGAACAGCTGATGCAGCTGGATTAGATGGATTAATAATTGCTAATCCAAAAACAGAGCTGTATAATCCGAATACAATTAGGGCAAGTTTGGGAAGCATCTTTACAATGCAAATAGCTACTGCTTCAACAGATGAAATTATAAACTATTTAAAAAATAATAATGTAAAAATATATTCAACTTTTGTTAAAAAAAGTCGCAACTATTTAAACGTTGATTATAAAGAAGCTTGTGCTATTGTAGTTGGAACTGAATCATCATCATTATCAAAGCCTTGGTTATCAAAATCAGATGAATTAATTAGTATTCCAATGAAAGGTAAAATGGACTCATTGAATTTATCCGTAAGTGCTGCAATAGTTATATTTGAAGGATTAAAACAAAGAAATGATAATTAACCCAGAAACATTATTCAACATTCTCATTACAATTATAGTACTTAATTTTTTGAAGGATTCGATTTTAGATTATCTGAATTCCACATTTTTTAATAAAGAAATACCAGTAATATTAAGTGATATTTATGATGAAAAAAAGTACTTAAAATCTCAGGAATATAAAAAAATTCAATATAGGTTCAGTAGAATTTTTAATATATATAGTTTTCTAATTTTAATGTTATTTTTTTACTTAGACGGATTTTTAATTGTAGATAATTACAGCAGATCACTTTTCGAATCTGAACTTGTAATAAGTTTAAGTTTTTTTGCGATTATTTATTTTGGAAACGATATTCTAAGAATTCCCTTTTCACTATATAATACTTTTATTATTGAGGAAAAATTTGGTTTTAACAAAACTTCCATTAAAACATTTATTAATGATAAACTAAAATCTTGGTTATTGACAATTTTATTTGGAGGTGGAATAATAAGTTTTATAATTTTTCAATTTGAATCTATTGGACAAAAATTTTGGATAGTAGCTTGGATATTTATATCCGTTCTAACTGTACTAATAAATGGTCTTTATACGCAGGTGATTGTTCCACTTTTTAATAAACAAACAAAACTTGAAGATGGAGAATTAAAAAGTGAAATAGAAAAGTATTCAAAAAAGGTTGGATTTAACTTAAGTAATATTTTTGTAATTGATGGCTCAAAAAGATCAACCAAAGCAAATGCTTATTTTTCAGGATTTGGAAAACAAAAAAGAGTTACATTATTTGATACTTTAATAAATAAATTAAACAAAGAACAAATTGTGGCGGTTATAGCTCACGAGATTGGTCATTATAAAAAAAATCATATTATTTTTAATTTATTGTTTTCTATAATTCAAACAGGCATTATGCTTTACATTCTTTCATTATTAATATATATGCCAATTTTTTCAGAAGCACTTAATATTGAAAATCATAGTTTTCACATAGCTTTAGTTACATTTTCAATACTTTACACGCCCATCTCTGAAATATCATCAATAATATTTAATTTATTTTCTAGAAAATTTGAATATGAAGCAGATGAATATGCTGATAAATCTTTTGATGGAAAGTATTTAATTCAAGCCCTAAAAGTATTAACTAAAGACAGTTTAAGCAATTTAACACCGCATCCAAAATACGTTTGGTGGCATTACTCTCATCCTACTCTGTTAGAAAGAATAAATCAATTACAATAGTTATTTTTTTTTTAGTTAAATTTAATAATGATGGTAGTCGATTCAATTAAAGAGAATAATCAAATAGCTAAAGAATATAAAGAGCTTCTTAAAATTAGTTATCAATCGTTATCAAAAGATGATAGAAAACTTATTAGGTTAGCTTTTGATACATCAGTTGATGCTCATAAAAACCAAAGACGAAAATCTGGTGAACCTTATGTTTTTCACCCTATTTCAGTTGCTAAAATAGTTGCATCAAAAATCGGATTAGATGCAACATGTATAGCCGCAGCCTTATTACACGATGTAATTGAGGATACTGATTATAGCGCAAATAAAATAACTAAGATTTTTGGAAAAAAAATTAGCAAAATTGTTGTTGGTTTAACTAAAATTTCAAAATTATCTAAAGAAGAAAACGTCTCTTTACAAGCTGAAAATTTTAGAAAAATGCTACTTACATTAAATGATGACGTAAGAGTTATATTGATTAAAATAGCTGACAGGTTACATAATATGCAAACCTTGGATTCAATGCCAGCAGAAAAACAAATAAAAATTTCTTCTGAAACTCTTTACATTTATGCACCAATAGCACATAGAATTGGTCTTTACGATGTTAAGTCAGAACTTGAAGATTTAGGCTTAAAATATACAGAACCAGAGATATTCAATGAGATAAAAAATAAAATTGAAGAAACAAAAGTTGACCAAGACAAATACATCAAAAATTTTTCAAGAAGAATTTCGGAAAAATTAAAACCTGAAAACTTAAGATTTAAAATAAATGGAAGGCCTAAATCAATACATTCAATTAGAAATAAAATTATAAATAAAAATATTTCTTTTGAAGAAATTTATGACAAGTTCGCAATTAGAATTATTTATAACTCGGACAGAGAAAACGAAAAGTTTATAGCGTGGAAAATATATTCAATTATAACTGATCATTATACTCCTAACCCTTTAAGATTGAGAGATTGGATTACTTCTCCAAGGTCGAATGGGTATGAGGCACTACATATTACTGTAGTAGGGCCAAGATCAAAATGGGTTGAGGTACAAATAAGATCTGAAAGAATGCACGAAATAGCTGAAAAAGGTTTTGCTGCACATTACATGTACAAAGGAGGAAATAAATCTGAAACTGGTTTAGAAGAATGGCTTAATAGATTACAAGAAGTATTAGAAAACACTGACACTGATGCAATAGATTTTGTTGAAGATTTTAAGCTTAATTTATATTCGACAGAAATATTTGTTTTCACACCAGCGGGAGAACTAAAATCGTTAGCTAAAGGTTCAACAGCTTTAGATTTTGCTTTTAGCGTTCATACTGGGTTAGGATTAAAAACAAGAGGAGTAAAAGTAAATGGTAAAATGGTTCCACTAAGCCATGTATTAATTAGTGGTGATCAAATTGAAATAATTAAATCAGAAAACACCAAACCTTCTTCAAACTGGTTAGATTACGTAAAAACATCCAGAGCAAAAGCTAAAATCAGAACAGCATTAAAAGAAGAAAAAAAGTTATTAGCTGAAGACGGAAAAGAAATATTAAGAAGAAAGCTAAAACAATTAAAAATAAAATTTGATGAAAAAACTGTAAATGATTTAGGAAACTTCTTAAAATTAAAAACCAGTTTAGATTTATTTTATAGAGTAGGAATTGGGAAAGTAGAAAATAATGAGTTGAAAAAATTCGCTAATAACAACAATAGAATAATAAATTTTTTTAGAAAAAAAATAGGAAGAAAACCAAGCAAATTTAATCAAGCTGCAAAAGAAATTACTAATAATTTTGATTTAGTTGTTTTTGGAAATGAAGAAGATAAACTTGAATATAATTTAGCAAAATGTTGTAATGCAATTCCAGGGGATGATATATTTGGGTTTGTAACTATAAACGACGGAATAAAAATACATAAAAAAACATGTTCAAACGCTGTTGGTCTTCAATCAAAATTTGCATATAGAATTTTAAAATCTAAGTGGATTGATTCATCATTATTAGAATACAGTTCAACAATTAGAATTTCTGGAATTGATAATCTAGGAATTGTAAATGAAATAACTAAACTCATATCAAACACATTAAATATTAATATTAAAAAAATGAGTTTTGACACCGTTGATAATATTTTTAGGGGAAAAATTACTTTAAAAGTTAGAACAAAAAATATTTTAAATGATTTAATAAAAAGATTAAAAAAAATAAATGGCATTGAAAAGGTCATTAGAGAATAGTGAATTATCAATTTTTAACCTAATTTTACTTTATGAATAATGAAAAGAATCAGAAAATAGTAAAAGAAGTTTTTACTAAATTTTTAGATTTAAAAAGTCATAGAAAAACACCTGAACGTTTCGCAATTCTTAGTGAAATTTACAATTCCTCAGAACACTTTGACATAGAGTCTCTTTATGTTATGATGAAAAATAAAAATTACAGAGTTAGCAGAGCTACATTATATAATACCATTGAACTTCTTTTAGAATGTAAGCTTGTAAGAAAACATCAATTTAGTTCAAATCAAGCTCAATATGAAAAATCTTATTTTGATCATCAACATGATCATATAATTTTGACGGACACAGGAGAAGTTATTGAGTTTTGTGACCCTAGAATTCAAAGTATTAAAAAAAATATCGAAGAAATATTTGGAGTTGAGATTAATAATCACTCCTTGTATTTTTATGGAAAAAAAATTAAAAATTAAATATGAAAGTTGATTTATTACTAGGCTTACAGTGGGGAGACGAAGGCAAAGGGAAAATAGTTGATGTACTGACAAAGAATTATGATATTATAGCACGATTTCAAGGAGGACCAAATGCAGGACATACACTCGAATTTGATGGAATCAAACATGTTTTACACACTATTCCGTCTGGAATATTCCATGAAGAATCAATGAATTTAATTGGTAATGGTGTGGTAATCGATCCTGTGATTTTTGAAAAAGAAATTGAAAAATTAAAGCCTTTTAATATTAACTTTTCAAAAAATTTATGCATTTCAAGAAAAGCACATTTAATTTTGCCCACGCATAGACTTCTTGATGCAGCATCTGAACTTTCAAAGGGAAAATCCAAAATTGGTTCAACGCTCAAAGGAATTGGACCAACTTATATGGACAAAACTGGAAGAAATGGTATTAGAATTGGAGATATTGAGCTTCCAGAATTTCTTAAAAAATACAGAAAATTAGCAAATAAACATGAGACCATGATTAAAAGCTACAATGTTGATTTACAATATAATCTAGCTGAGCTTGAAGAAGATTTTTTTAGTGCTATTGAAAATATAAAATCAATTCCTTTTATTGATAGTGAAAACTATATTTTTAATGAATTAGATAATAATAAAAATATATTAGCCGAAGGTGCTCAAGGTTCGCTTCTTGATATTGATTTTGGAACTTATCCATTTGTTACATCCTCAAACACAACTGCAGCTGGAGCATGTACAGGATTAGGAGTTCCGCCTAACAAAATAAAAGATGTTTTTGGTATTTTCAAGGCATATACAACAAGAGTTGGAAGTGGTCCTTTTCCAACTGAACTTTTTGACGATAACGCTAAAAGAATGAGTAAAGTTGGTAATGAATTTGGTGCTACAACTGGAAGACCTAGAAGATGTGGATGGTTAGATTTAGTAGCATTGAAATATGCCGTTAAAGTTAATGGAGTAACAAAATTAATGATGATGAAAGGAGACGTATTGTCCGGATTTAAAAACATTAAAATTTGTACTTCCTATGACTATAACGGAGAGAAAATTAATCATTTTCCATTTTCTGTTGATTCAAAAAAAATAAAACCAATCTATACAGAATTCAAAGGATGGGATGAGGATATAAGTAAAATAAAAAAAGAGAGTTCATTTCCTAAAACATTTATGGATTATGTTTCCTACATAGAAAATGAATTACAAGTTCCTATTGCAATTATTTCAGTGGGTCCTGATAGAACTCAAACAATAATTCGTTAAAAAAATTTGAAACTTAAATTATCAATAATTTTAATATTACTATTTAATGTTCTTTTATCTCAAGAAAAAAAGATTATTCAAATAATAGAAGCAGGCTCATTTGATAAAAACGAACTAGATCTTCCTGGAGCAAATATTTTAAAAAAAAACAGTAGTGTAAGAGTTCATCTTTTACATGATGGAATGGATATATGGTCTGATTATGCACTTTTCTATAAAAAAAACAATTCATTTAAGGCAAGAGGTGATGTTGTAGTTAAACAGGGTGATAGTATCGAGCTTTACAGCGAAAATTTAGAATATGATGGAAACAGCAGAAAAATTATTGCTAAAACAAATGTAATTTTTAAAAATAATAATACGACATTAAAGACTCAGATATTATTTCATGACAGAGATTTAAAAGAGATATATTTTGAAAATGGAGGAATAATAAAAGATTCAACTAATACAATAAAAAGCACGGAGGGAAAATATTTTTTAACAAACTCCAAATATGAATTTAATAAAAGAGTTAACGTTTATAATAACGATAGCGATATAAAATCAATTAAACTAGATTATTACAGTGATACTGAAAAAGTATTTTTTTATGGTCCAACTGTAATCACGGGGAAAGATTATAGAATTTTTAGCGAAAATGGATTTTACAACACAAACAGTAAAAATGGATACTTTAATACAAAAGCAAAAATAGAGTACGGAAATAGAACAATAAAAGGTGACAGTTTAATATTTGATGATTTAAAAAAATATGCATCTGGAAAAAATAACGTAACAATAATAGACACAATAAATAAGACTATTATTAAAGGAGATTTTGCAGAAATTTTTAAAAAATTAGATTCATCTATGATTACAAAAAATTCATATGCAATAAAACTTTTAGAAAAAGATTCCTTATTTATTAAAGCTGACACACTGTTCGCTGTTGGTCCAGATGAAAATAGAATTATTAAAGGCAGATATGATGTAAAATTTTTTAAAAATAATATGAGTGGCAAATCTGACAAGTTCATAATGAATCAAAAAAATGGATTAATTAAACTGTTGCGAAATAAACTCTCGAAAAGAGAACAACAAATATTAACTAGTAAAGAAATTTCAAAAAAAAATCCTGTGATTTGGAACGGAGAAAGTCAAATGTCTGGGGATGAAATACACATAATTAGAAATACCATAACTAATAAACTTGATTCATTAAAAATTTTAAACAATGCTTTTGTTGTTGAAAAAGACAGTTTTGGGATTGACAATTATAATCAAATGAAAGGAATTGATTTGTTTGGAAATTTTAGAGATAATGAATTAGAAAAAATAAGATTAGACAGAAATACTGAAATGATTTATTTTTTATATGATGAAGAGACTAAAGAATTAATAGGAATTGATAAAGCGATTTGCAGTTCAATTTTAATGACCATTACTAATAATAAAATTGATGAAATAATCTTTTATACTAACCCTGAGGGGAAAGTATACCCTGAAAAAGAACTTGAAATAAATGAAAAAATTTTAAACGGTTTTAATTGGAGAATAGATGAAAAGATTTTGAATAAAAAAAATCTAATTAATAACTAATTTGAAAGATAAATTTTTAAAATACCAAGCACAAACAACTAATAATCCTATTGGCCTGAAAGTTTTAAAAGCAGAAGGATCCTATATTTACGACACGAATAATAAAAAATATTTAGATTTTGTTGCAGGTGTTTCAGCATCTAACTTAGGTCATAAGAATAATAAAATAAAAGAAGCGGTTATAGATCAAATTGAAAAATATTGGCACGTAATGGTTTATGGTGAGTTTATTCAAGAACCGACAGTGAAATTATGTGAATTAATTTCCAATAACCTGCCAAATTCTTTATCAAATACTTACTTAACAAATTCAGGTACTGAAGCAATGGAAGCTGCCATGAAATTAGCTAAGAGAGTAACAGCAAGAAGTGAATTTATTGCTGCAAAAAACAGCTACCACGGAAACACTCAAGGAGCAATGAGTATAATGGGTTTTGAAGAAAGAAAAAGAGCATATAGACCTCTTCTTCCAGATATTAATTTCATTGAGTTTAACAATGAAAATGATATTTTACTCATTAATAATAAAACATCAGCAGTAATTCTTGAAACAATTCAAGGTGGTGCTGGTTTTATAATACCATCAAAAAACTATTTAAAAAAAATAAAAAATCAGTGTGAAAAAGTAGGAGCTCTTTTAATACTTGATGAAATACAACCAGGAATTGGAAGAACAGGAAAGTTATTTGCTTATGAACATTATGGAATAATTCCTGATATTTTAGTTTATGGAAAGGGTTTAGGTGGAGGGTTTCCAATTGGAGCTTTATCATCAAGTTTTGAGAATATGAGTCTATTCAAAGAAAATCCAATATTAGGACATATTACTACTTTTGGAGGTCATCCTGTAATAGCTGCTGCTGCTTATGCAAATCTTAAAGAAACTTTAAATTCTGGCATAATAGATTCAGTAAATCAAAAGGAAAAATTATTTAGGAAATATTTAAAACATGAACTGATTGAAGAAGTCAGAGGAAAAGGGTTGATGCTAGCAATAATTTTGAAAGGAAACAATTCATCTTATAAACTAGTTTCCAAAAGCTTAGAAAAGGGGTTAATTCTATTTTATTTACTATTTGAACCTAAAGCTGTCAGAATTACACCTCCCTTAACAATAAGTAATATTGACATAAAAAAAGGTTGTGAAATTATTTTAGAAGTACTTGACGAATTAAAAAAATCTGTTCATTAATTTGTTAAAAAGAATTATTTTTTTTTTTTAAACAAAATGAATCTGATAATATCTTTACATTTAGATGAATGATAATTTTCAAGATTTTTTTTCTGATTCAATTATAAAATTTGAATCAATGATTAATAGTAATAAATTTTTATTTTTTGATTCTGAAGAATTTGAATCAATTATAATTTATTATCTAGAATCTGGCAATAGCTCAATGGCTAATAAGGCTATAAAAATGGCAATCGAACAATATCCAAAAAATACATCAATTTTACTTTTAAAAGTTGAAGCTTTAATATTTGAAAATAACATTGAAGAAGCAGAAAAAATAATTGATTCTCTATATGAAATAGATAGAAATAATTCTGAAATAATAATTCAAAAATCTAGAATTCTTTCAAAAAGAAAAAAACATTCGAAATCAATAAATCTTCTAAAAAAAATTAGTAAAGATTGTGAGTTTTATAGCGATGCATTGGTAATGATTGGAAAGGAATATCTTTTTATTGATAATTTTGAAAATGCAAAAGAAAAATTTAAAGAATACATTAAAAATCATCAATTAGATTATGCTGTTTTAAATAATTTACTTTATTGTTTTGATGCCCTAGGGAATACTGATAACACCATCAATTATTTAAATGATTTTTTGGAAGAAAATCCATATTGTGAAGTCGCATGGCATCAACTTGGTAAACAATATTTAAAAAAAGAGCTTTTTAAAGAAGCCTTAACTGCGTTTGATTTTGCTATAATTTCAGATGATTCTTTTGTAGGAGCTTATTTAGAGATGGGTAAAGTTCTTGAAAAACTTAATAAAATAAATCAAGCTATAGAGCAATACGAAATTGTTACTAAAATTGATGAACCAAATCCTTTTGCTTTGTATCGAATAGCATGTTGTCATAATAAATTAGGCAATATTGAATTAGCAATTTCATACTATAACAAAACTGTTGAAGAAGACCCTATTCATGATAGTGCTTGGATGTCGTTGGCCACAAGTTATTATAAACAAAAAGATTATTTAGAAGCTAAAAATCACTTGATTAAAGCAATTGAAATTGATTCAGAAAACATAAAGTATTGGGAATTATATTGCAAAATAAATCTAGATTTAAATAACAATGAAGAAGTTGAAATTTCATTTAAAGAGATTTTGTCTTTGGGTAATTTGAGCCTAAGTACTTTAATATTTTTAACTAAAACATTAATTCAAATCCCTTTAAACGAATCTTTGTCTAATCAATTTTTGATAAAAATTGATGCTCTTCCAAATTCATTATTAAGTGAAAAAAAATATATTAGTTATGTAATTCTTCATAATTCTAATCAGATAATTAAAGCTAATTTCAATTTAAAAGAAGCTTATTTTCATAATCCTGCGATTTATGATTACTTCAAAGACATTTTTCCAACTATTCCACAGCTTAATGTCTTTAAAAACATGAATGTAAATTAAATTTTTAGTAAATTATCTTAATTTTTTCAATGAAAAATACTTTTTTTTCAAATTTTGTTATTCTAATTAAAGGAATGTGTATGGGCATTGCTGATATAGTTCCTGGTGTTTCTGGCGGGACAATTGCTATAATCACTGGAGTTTACGAAGAATTGTTAAAAACTATAAATAAATTTGATTTTAAAATATTAAAAGAATTTAGAAATGGTAAGGCGAAAACAATTTGGGAAACTTATAATTTAAATTTCCTTTCCTTCTTAGGCTTTGGAATTTTGTTAAGTATTGTAATACTAAGTCATTTTATATTGATATTATTAAATGAATATCCAATAGCTCTTTGGTCTTTATTTTTTGGATTAATTTCCTCAAGCATCATTTTTTTATTCAAAACAACATCGAAATTAAATTTTACAAATTCAAAATACTTAATTCCATCTCAATTGTATTTTTTAATTATTGGGGGTTTTATAGCTCTGTACATTCAAACACTAAGTTCTAGTAGTAGTATTGAAGTTAATTCATTATACTTATTTTTTTGTGGAATGATTAGTATAACCGCCATGCTTCTTCCAGGCATTTCAGGAGCTTACATTTTGGTTTTATTGGGTGCTTATGAAACTATGTTAATAACACTAAAGGAAGTTAGTAAATTGAATTCAGAATATTTCATGAATTTCATTTCGTTTGCTCTTGGGGCTTTGTTGAGTATTAAATTATTTTCTAAATTATTAACATGGGCATACAAAAATTATAAAAATAATACACTTTTTTGCCTAATTGGCTTTATGATTGGATCTCTACCGACATTATGGCCTTGGAAAAAAAATAGTGATTCTGGTTTTTTTTTAGATAGATTATATATTCCTGAAAATTACTTTAATAATTCTGAGTTTAATGAAGGGATATTATTTTTTATAATAGGAATCATACTTGTTCTACTTTTAGAATTTATTTCAAATAAAAATGAAAAAAAGAAATAATAAGTTCTATATCATACTCTTAATTAAAAGCATTTTAATGGGTACTGTAAATAAATTACCTGGTGTTTCTGGGGGGTTAGTTGCACTTATAACAGGGTTTTATATAGAAATGATAAACTCTTTAAAAAAAATAAATTTCAAAATAATTCCATTACTTTTTAAACTAAATTTTTCTAAAATAGATAAAAACTATAACGGATTATTTTTATTGATTATTCTATCTGGAATTGTAATTAGTTATTTCACCACTTCAAAAATATTAGATCTTTTATTTAATAGTTATGAAATCTTTGTTTGGTCAGTCTTTTTTGGAATGGTATTAGCGTCTAATTTTATTTTAATTCAAAATTTAAAAACATGGAATTATAATACTTTTATTTCAATTATTTCAGGATTAATTTTAGGGTTAATTATTAGCTTTTCAGATCCAATTGAAGAAAACAAAAATACATTGTTTATTTTCTTTTGTGGTTTTATAAGCATAAGCGGAATGATTATTCCTGGACTATCTGGTTCGTTTTTACTTATACTATTAGGAAACTATAAACTTTTATTGATTGACTCAGTAAATTCACTTTTCAATTCAATACTTATTTCCATAGGACTTGAATCTAATCTTTCACATGATTTAGAACTTTTAAAAATTGTTTTGATATTTACTTTAGGATCTCTATCAGGATTAATCTTACTCTCTAATTTCCTGAGTTATTTAGTTAGAAAACATGAAGAAACAGTAAATCAATTTATAATTGGTTTTATATTTGGATCTTTAATAATATTGTGGCCATGGAACCATATAAATGAAAAATCATTATTAAATGATAATTTTGGTATTTCAGTTCCAAAATTGACAGAAATAACAAATATAATGTCTGTTGTATGGATTTGCATTGGATTAATCACAGTTTTAAGTATAAATATGTATGTTGGAAAAAAAAATAAAATACGGACTGATAGGAAAGAATATTGATTATTCGTTTTCAGAGAAATTTTTTAATGAAAAATTTATAAATGAAAACATAGGGAACTGCACTTATGAAAATTATGATTTAAGTTCAATAAAAGAGTTTAATTCTATAATAAAAGACAATTCAATTAAAGGATTTAATGTTACTATTCCTTACAAAAAAGAAATAATTGATTTTCTACACGAAATTGATCCAATTGCAAAAAAAATTGGAGCAGTAAATACATTGAAAATTTGTGACAAAAAAAAAATTACGGGATACAATACTGATTATATAGGATTTATAAATTCAATAAAACACGTAATATCTAATCATTCAAAAGCTCTAGTTTTAGGGACGGGAGGAGCTTCAAAAGCAATTATATATGGTCTAAACTCCATGGGGATTAAATCAACTATAGTTTCAAGGAAAAAAAAAGATGGATTAATTACATATGAAGAATTAAATGAGGAAATAGTTAAACAAAATACTATCATAATTAATTGTACACCTTTAGGAACTTTTCCTAAAATCAAAGAATGTCCTAAAATACCATTTGAGTATATAACAATGAACCACTTATGCTACGATTTAATTTATAATCCCATAAAAACAAAATTTTTAAAAGAAAGTGAAAAAAAAGGAGCAACTATTATAAATGGAAAAAAAATGTTAGAAAATCAAGCTAATGAAAGTTGGAAGATTTGGAATAGTTAAATAAAAATAGGTAACTTAATTAAAAATAATTCTTTGAAACTGAGTCAAAAAAATTTAGATGATAATTTAGTAGAAAAAAAACTTTTAATAGAAAAGTTAAAAGAACTATTAAATACTGATGGGTCAATAAATGACAAATACAATAAGTTTAAAAAAATACAGAACTCCTGGTTTAAAATTGGAAATGTTCCAAGGTCACAAGATTTAATAATTTGGAATAATTTTCAACATCATATTAAAAATTTCTATGATTATTTACATTTAAACAGAAAATTTAAAGAAATTGATTTAGACCATAATTTAAAAGAAAAAGAAAAAATAATTTTTAGCGCAAAGAAATTAATAAATAGTAATGATCAATATAAAGCTTTCAGAGATTTTGAAAGATTTAAAAAAAGATGGAAATTCGAATTAGGTCCAGTAAAGAAAGAAAATAAAGAAAAATTAGAAAAAGAAATAAGAAATATTGAAGAAATATTAAATAACAAAAGAAAAGAATTTGAATTAAATAAAGACGCTATATTAAGTTTAAATTATAATACAAAAAATAAATTAGTTAACGATATTGAAGGCTTATATCAAACAGATTCAAACTCGATTAAAGATTGGCAAGAGAAAATTAAAACTTTTGAGTCTATTAAAAAAAATATAGAAGATACAGGTCCAATTCCTAGAAAATTAAAAAAATCATTTTGGAATAATTATAAGAAAGTAGTTCGAGAATTTTACTCGACTAAAAATATATTTTTTAAAAAAATTAAAAAAGTTTACACTGAAAATCTTAGTAAACAAAATTCACTGATTAATGAAATAATAAATATTTCCTCAAAAGATGATTTAGAAAAAGAAAGACAAAATGTTATTTCAATTCAAAAACAATGGAAATTAATCAAGCCTGTTCCATATAAGGCAAATGAAAAAAATTGGAAAAATTTCAAAAATAGTTGTGATCTGTTTTTTCAAAAAATTTCACAAAACAAAAACTTAAAAACAAAAGAAAATAAACAATTTGAACTAAAACAAAATAAATTAATTGAAGATGTGGAAAAATTTAGTGGAGAATTAGTTGGTTTAGAAAAGATTTTTGAAGAATATTTCTTAAACAATAAATTAAGTTCTGAGAAAGAAAAAATATTTTTTGATAAAATTAAAACTCAATTAATTAAACAAGGTCTTAAAGAAGAAGAATCTCAAAATAAATTAAATGAGATGAAATCTAAATTCATGAGCTATGATCAAAAAAAATCTGAAGTTTATAAATTAAATCTAAGATTAGATAAACTGAAAAAAGATTTAACTCAACAAGAAAATAATCTATTGTTTTTTAACGATAAATCAAAAGAAAATAAATTATTAAAAACAGTGTATCTAAAAATTAAAAATCAAAAATTAGAAATTGAAAAATTAATTATTGAAAAAAACAAATTGCTTAAATAATTACTTGAGACTGTTCCAAAAAGCTAACAATTCAGAATTCGAAAGATCATCTAGTTCAAGATTTTCATTCTTTATTTTTATTTCCATTTCTTTAAATCTTTTAGAAAATTTTTTATTTGTTTTTTCTAAAGCATTTTCTGAATTTATACCTAAGTATCTGCCATAATTAATTACTGAAAATAAAAAATCTCCAAATTCTTCTTCAATCTTATTTGAATCAGATCTTTCTAATTCTAAACTCAATTCGTCAAATTCTTCAATAACTTTATTTTTTGAATTAACCACAGAATCCCATTTAAAACCTGCACTAGAAACCTTGTCCTGAATTCTTAATGCTTTAATTAAAGATGGTAAAGTTTTCGGAACACCTGAGAGAATACTATCACGGCCTTCATTAATTTTCAATTTTTCCCAGTTTTTTTTTACTTCTTCTTTAGAAATTTGTTTTTTAGTTTTATAAACATGAGGATGTCTATGTATTAGCTTTTTAGAAATTGATTCTACAACATCATTAAAATTAAAAATTTGTTTTTCGTCAGCAATTTTTGAATAAAATATAATATGAAGAAGTAAATCGCCTAACTCGTTTTTAATTTCATCATAATCACCGTCATTAATAGCATCAACTAGTTCAAATGTTTCTTCAACTGTTAAAGTTTTTAAAGAATCAATTGTCTGCTCTTTGTCCCATGGACATTTAACTCTTAATTCATCCATTATCTTTAAAAGTTCATCAATAGAATGTGAATTTTTAGATTTTTTCATCTTTTATAAAATGACATTAAATAATCAGGTTTTATATTACCTTTTGAAATATTATTTAATTTACTTTTTATGAGTTTTTTCTTAAAAGTGCTCAGCTTATCAGTAAATAAAACACCTTCAATATGATCAAATTCATGCTGAACTACTCTTGCTCTTAATCCATTCAGTTCTAATTCATGTTTATTAAAGTTTTCATCATAATATTTGATTAATATTTCATTTTCTCTAACAACATCTTCCCTAACATCAGGTATACTTAAGCATCCTTCATTAAATGTGTTTAACTTACTTGTTGTTGTAATTAACTCTGGGTTAATAAACACTTTTTTAAAAGTAGAAAGCTTTATTCTTTCGTCTTTATCAAGTTTATCATCTTCTGAAAAAGGAGAGGCGTCTACTATGAATATTCTTATCGAAAGACCTATTTGAGGTGCAGCTAATCCTACGCCACTTGATGCGTACATTGTATCCCACATATTAGAAATTAATTCATTTAATTTTATGTAATCGTGTGAAATATTTTTACATTTTTTTCGTAAAACAGGATTTCCGTATGCAATAATTGGTAAAATCATATTAAATTTTTTCTAAATAAGACTGAAGTATAATAGTAGCGCTAATTTTATCAACCAAAGATTTATTTCTTCTTTTAACTTTATTAATACCACTTTCTAAAATTACTTTTTTAGCGATAACAGACGTAAAACGCTCATCATATCTTTCTAATTTAATCAATGGAAAATTATTTTTTAAAACATTAATGAATTTTAATATTTCAAATTCAACATCAGAGGGTTGATTATTTTTTTGTAAAGGTTTTCCTATTACTATAGTATCAATTTTATTTTTTGATGTTAAATTTTTTAAAAAAGATAAAATATTTTCATTTGAAACCGTGTCTAAGCCTGATGCAATTATATTCAAATCGTCGGTGATTGCTACACCTATTCTTTTAGTTCCAAAATCTAAAGCAACTATTTTTGACATTTTTCAAAGTTAAATCATTAATAATTAAGGTTAAAATTCTTTAAACTATTTATTATTATCAACGTATATTTGAAAAAAAAACTGTGAAAAAAATTATTGAATCTGCATGGGAAAATAGATCCCTATTAAAAGAAGAAAAAACTAAAAATGCAATACGTTCTGTAATTAAAGATTTAGATAATGGAATAATAAGAGTAGCTGAACCTACAAATAGCGGATGGAAGGTAAATGAATGGGTTAAAAAAGCTGTGGTTTTATATTTTCCAATTCAAGAAATGAAAACAATTGAGGCGGGACCGTTAGAGTTTCATGATAAAATCCCTCTTAAAAAAAATTATAAAGAAAAAGGAATTAGAGTAGTTCCACACGCCGTAGCAAGACATGGAGCTTTCATTAGTAAAGGAGTTATTTTGATGCCAAGCTATGTGAATATAGGTGCTTATGTTGATAGCGGAACTATGGTTGACACTTGGGCAACAGTTGGTAGTTGTGCTCAAATTGGTAAAAATGTTCATTTAAGCGGAGGTGTTGGTATTGGTGGAGTTTTAGAACCATTACAAGCTTCACCTGTGATTATTGAAGATAATGCCTTTATTGGTTCTAGATGTATTGTTGTAGAGGGAGTTAAGATTGGGAAAGAAGCTGTTTTGGGTGCCAATGTTGTATTAACTGGGTCAACTAAAATTATTGATGTCACAGGAGATAATCCAATAGAAACAAAGGGTGTAGTTCCTCCAAGTTCAGTAGTAATTCCAGGATCTTACACTAAAAAGTTTAAAGCTGGAGATTTTCAAGTACCATGTGCATTGATAATTGGTAAAAGAAAAGAAAGTACTAATAAAAAAACATCTCTTAATGATGCTTTAAGAGATTACAATGTTTCGGCATAATTAAAATGAATTCTGAAATTTCAAAAGCTATTAAATATTTAGAAAATGGTGGAATAATTATTTATCCATCTGATACAATATGGGCTTTAGGGTGTGACGCAACTAATTCTGGAGCAGTAGAAAGAATTTTTAAAATAAAAAAAAGAAAGCCAACTCTTCCTTTAATTTGTCTTATGAATGACTACCAAATGTTAAACAAATATGTAAATGTTACAGATGAAATAAAAGCTTTTTTAAATATTCAAAAAAAACCTACAACCATAATTTATAAAATGGTTAAAAAATTTAGTTTTTATAATGAATCAGTAGCTATCAGAATTCCTAAAGATAAATTTTGTCAAAATTTAATAAGTGAGTTTAACAAACCAATCACATCAACATCAGTTAATATTTCAGGAGATAAGTTTCCTGAATGTTTTAATGAAATTAAAGATGAAATTTTGAATCAAATTGATTATTCTGTAAATTTAAAAAGGAACTTAAAACTTAAAAAACCTTCTCAAATTATTAAAATTGAAGGAGACTCGTTCATAACATTAAGGTCTTAGAATGTTTAAAAGAAATTTTAAAAAAAATATTGAGAGTGAAATTTTTCATACAATTTCAAATTGTTGTGATGAAACAAATATTGAATGTTATGCAATTGGAGGATTTGTTAGGGATTTAATAATTGGAAAAACATCAGCTACAGACATAGATATTCTTGTGGTGGGAAGTGGAATTGATATAGCTAAGAAAACGGCTAAAAGGTTAAAAATTAAATCAAAAATAACTGTTTTCAAAAATTTCGGAACAGCCATGTTTAAATACGATGGTTATGAGATCGAATTTGTAGGAACAAGGCAAGAAAGCTACAGTAAATCAAGTAGAAATCCGATAGTTAAACCTGGTACTTTGGATGATGACTTAAATAGAAGAGATTTCACAATTAATACTTTGGGAATAAGTTTAAATAAAAATAATTGGGGGGATCTTTTAGACAAATTTAATGGAATTAAAGATTTAGAAAATAAAATAATAAAAACTCCTTTGGAGCCAAAACAAACATTCTCCGACGATCCCTTAAGAATGTTAAGAGCTGCACGATTTTCTAGTCAACTAAATTTTCAAATTGATATTAATTCTTTCAATGGCTTAATTTCGGAAAGAGAAAGGATAAAAATTATTTCTCCAGAAAGAATATCAGAAGAAATTAATAAGATTATCATGACTTCAAAACCATCTGTTGGTTTTAAAATATTGGAGTCAACAGGTTTATTAAATATAATCATGCCTGAACTTACTAATCTCAAAGGCATTGAAGAAATTGAGGGGCAAAAGCACAAAGATAATTTCTATCACACATTGGAAGTTTTAGATAATATTTGTCTTAAAACAGAAAACCTTTGGCTAAGATGGGCTGCACTACTTCACGATATTGGAAAAGCTCCTACTAAACTATTTATAAAAAAAACCGGATGGACTTTTCATGGTCATGAACTTAAAGGATCTAAAATGGTTTATAAACTATTTAAAAGATTACATCTTCCTTTAAATAATAAATTAAAATATGTACAAAAAATAATTTATTTAAGCTCGAGACCAATAGTTCTATCAAATAACAATATTACTGATTCTGCTATTAGAAGATTAATTTATGATTGTAAAGAAGACATTGATGATTTATTAACACTTTGTGAAGCAGATATAACAACTAAGAATCCTATGAGATTCAAAAAATATTTAAACAATTTTAAATTGGTTAGAGAAAAAATAAAAATAGTTGAAGAAAGAGATTCTATTAGAAATTTTCAACCACCAGTTAGTGGAGAAGATATTATGAATTATTTTAACATAAAACCCTCAAAAGAAATCGGTATTATAAAAGAATATATAAAAAATTCAATTTTAGATGGAAAAATAGAAAATAATAAAAAATCGGCAAAGTTATTGATGATTGAAAAAGGTAAAACTCTAGGACTTAATAACATTACCATTGAATAATTTTATAAAAATATCTAAAATCAGTCTAGTTTTAGTTTACTTGGTAATTTTAGCTGGATCTTTAGTCAGAATGACTGGAAGCGGAATGGGATGTCCAGACTGGCCAAAATGTTTTGGTTATTACATCCCTCCGTCTGAAGAAAGTGATTTAATCTTTAAATCTAATCATGATTATAAGTCTAATCAAATGATAATATTGAATAATGAAAAACTTTACACTGCAAAATCAGATTTCAGGTCTAGTAATGAAATAAATCTCAATAATTGGATTTTATATGAAAAACACAACTATGTGACTTATAATCCTGTCCATACTTGGATTGAATTTATTAATAGATTAATAGGAGCTGTTGCAGGAATATTTACCATTTTAATGTTATTAATGTCCTTAAAATATTGGAAAGAAAATAAAAATATTACGTTAATTTCATTATTAGTGGTTTTAGGAATGGGTTTTCAAGCATGGCTTGGAAAATTAGTAGTTGATTCTAATTTAGCTCCTTATAAAATAACTGTTCACATGCTAATGGCACTTGTAATTGTAGGATTAATTATTTATTTAATATATACATTAAAAGAAAGAGAAAACATAGTATCTGATAAGAAAATTAAATATTTAATAATAGTTTCAATTACATTAACTTTAATTCAAGTAATTACAGGAACTCAGGTAAGAGAATTTATTGATATTCAATACGAACTCTCAAAAAACAAGGATCTATGGCTAGAGTCTCCAGACTTTTATTTTTATTTTCACCGAACATTTTCATTATTAGTATTTTTTATAAATGCCTTTCTATATTATTATGCATTTAAAAAATCATATAACTTAAAAATTATTTCATTAATTAGTTTAGTAATATTTTTAGAAATATTATTGGGAATTATAATGTATTATGGAGATTTTCCAATATTTAGCCAGCCATTACACTTATTTCTAGCAACAATTTTATTTGGATATCAATTTTACTGGAGTTTATTTTTTATAAAAAATACAAATGATTTACAGATTAAGAATAATTCTTGATACCAAGGAAGATGTTATAAGAGATATAGAAATTAAATCTACAAATACTTTTGAGGATTTACATTTTGCGATTGTTAATGCATTCGGTTTTGCAGGAAATGAAATGGCTTCTTTTTATTTGAGTAACTCAAAGTGGATACAAGGAGAAGAAATAACATTTGAAAGTTTTGGTCATGAAAAGGTAATGAAAGAACATATTTTAAACACAATAATTAATAACGATCAAAAAAACTTTATTTATGTGTATGATTTCTTAAAGTTATGGACTTTTTTTATTGAGGTTATTGAGACAAATAAAGAAAATAGTCATAGTCATTATCCACAAACCATTTTTTCAATTGGAGATACACCAATTAAAGCACCTGAAAAATTATTTATTGAAGACAAGAGTGATAAATATTTAGATGATGATTTTGAAGAAGAGGATCCTTACCAGTTTTACTAATTAACACTAAGCATTTCATGATTTTCATAATTTCTCAGAACATAATTGAAAGAAGCTCTAATAATTTCACCCATATTTTTTGAATTAATAAAATTTTTATCCCTTGTAAGCTTATAAACTTGTTTTGATAATAATAATATGTTTTCATCAGTTGATATTTTATCTTGACTCATACATTCAATTATTTTTTTTGTTCTACTTTCAGAACTTAAAATACGTTTGGCAATAATAGATCTTTCCTCAGTTTTATATTGATCTACAGAATTTGAATCTAGTCTTTCTTTAATAAGATTCATAATAAACTTATTTTCTTTAAAAAATTGAGGCCTATATACTTTTAAATTACCTTCATAACATTGTTGATCAAAATCAATTGCTCGAATTTTATAAATTACTTGATCAAAATCGTGTGTTGGTATTATAACATAATTATATGAACGCATATCACCCAATAATCTAATCATGCATCTTTCATTAAATTTTACAAATTCTTTTGCAATTTGTGACTTTTCAGAATTAGTACATTTATTAAGATGTTCTTCAAAAAATTCATCTCCTGGAATTCCTGCAACATGTTCTTCAATTAAAGTTTTATTATTAATAAGAAAATTTAAATTGTAAGGAGATAGTAAGTTCTCGAGTTCTAAACCATAAACTCGCGATGCATCAGCTTTTTTCACGTAGAAGTACGTGAAATTATCATTTAAAGTATTTCTAATTTTAATTCTAAAAGGTTTAGAATTTCCAAAAGTACAATAATCAATCGCATCAATATTTAAAAAATTAATATTAGATTCATTACCATCTGAATGTAATAAATTATAAACTTTTTTTAAAGATAAATCAATTTCTTTTCTCTCAAATTCTGAATAAAAGACTCTAACCCAAAGAGTGTCTTTATCATTTTTATTATAAACTGAGACTGAACCTGAAAACCTTTTTAAATCTTCATAAAAAACAGGTATTTTTAAATTTCTATTATATTCAGATAAATATTCATTTAAAAAACTGTTAATAGGAAAAAAAGGTTTTTTCTTTGACATTAATTTTTCAGTCATAATTTAAAAATTGTACTTAATAATATAAAAGTAAGAATTATCTATTAGAGACTTATTATTGTAAATTTGAAAAATTATAATAAAATTGTTTAAACTAGAGTCAGAATATAATCCCACTGGAGATCAACCACAAGCTATTGATCAGCTTGTTGATGGTTTAAAAGAAAATACTAAGTTCCAAACTCTAAAAGGAGTTACGGGATCAGGAAAAACCTTTACAGTTGCAAATGTTATAAATAAAATAAATAAGCCAACTCTAGTTCTTGCTCATAATAAAACTTTAGCTGCTCAGCTTTATTCAGAATTTAAAGAATATTTTCCGAATAATTCTGTTGAATACTTCGTTTCTTACTATGATTATTATCAACCAGAAGCGTATTTGCCTGTAAGCGGAACTTACATTGAGAAAGATTTGTCCATAAATGAAAATATTGAAAAACTAAGATTAAGTACAACTTCTTCATTACTTTCTGGAAGAAGAGATGTTATAGTTGTAGCGTCAGTATCTTGTTTGTATGGAATTGGAAATCCAGTAGAGTTTAAAAAAAATATAATTAGAATTGAAAAAAATGAAAAAATATCACGAACTAAATTTTTACATAACTTAGTTCAAAGTCTTTACTCACGAACGACAACAGAATTAATAAGCGGGTCTTTCAAGGTATACGGAGATATTGTTGATATTTTTCCAAGTTATGCAGATCACAGCTTCAAGATTCATTTTTTTGGTGATGAGATTGAATTGATTGAAATTTTTGATCCAATAACAAAAAAAACTTTAGAATCACTAGAGAAGCTAAATATTTATCCTGCTAATATGTTTGCAACCTCACCTGATGTTTTGCAAAATGCTATAAACGAAATAAGATTTGATTTGAAAAATCAAATTGAATATTTTAAAGAAATTGGTAAATTTCTTGAAGCAAAAAGGTTAGAGGAAAGAACAAACTTTGACCTAGAAATGATACAAGAACTTGGATATTGTTCTGGAATAGAAAATTATTCTCGATATATTGATAAAAGATCTCCTGGAACAAGACCTTTTTGTTTACTTGACTATTTTCCAGAAGATTACCTAATGATAGTTGATGAAAGTCACGTAACATTATCCCAAGTTCGCGCAATGTATGGAGGTGATAGAAGTAGAAAAGAAAATTTAGTTGAATATGGATTTAGACTTCCAGCAGCAATGGATAATAGACCTTTGAAATATGAAGAATTTGAATTTGTACAAAATCAGGTAATTTATGTAAGCGCAACCCCGTCTGATTATGAACTCGAAAAAACAGAAGGAATATATACTGAACAAATAATTAGACCTACTGGGCTATTGGATCCCATAATTGAAGTTAGAGAAAGTAAAAATCAGATAGACGATTTAATAAATGAAATACAAATTCGTGTTGAAAAAGACGAAAGAATACTCGTAACAACGTTAACTAAGAGAATGGCAGAAGAATTGACTAAATATTTAAATAATATAGATGTTAGATCTAGATATATTCATAGTGATATAGACACTTTAGAAAGAGTAGAAATCATGCAAGGATTAAGAAAAGGATTATTTGATGTATTGGTTGGAGTTAACCTTCTTAGAGAAGGACTAGATCTTCCTGAAGTGTCTCTAGTAGCAATTATAGATGCAGATAAAGAAGGTTTTCTTAGAAGTCATAGATCTTTAACTCAAACAATTGGTAGGGCAGCTAGAAATATAAATGGTAAAGCGATTTTTTATGCTGATAAATTAACAAATAGTATGAAAAAAACTATTGACGAAACAAATTATAGAAGAAACAAACAAAAAGAATTTAATATTATAAATAACATAAAACCAACTCCCTTAAAAACTAAAATCAAAGATGTATTTGCTAAAGATTCTCAACAAATTGATTTAGATAAAATTAAAAGCAGTAATCAATTAATTAGAAATAAAACAAATATGTCTAAAGCAGAAAAAACAAAAGAAATAAACTTTTTAAGAAAAGAAATGGAAACTGCTGCTAAAGCTTTAAATTTTATTGAAGCTGCAAGAATTAGAGATTTGATTACAGAATTAAAAAAATAATAATGTAGAGGGGGAGGGAAAATCCCCCTCAACACTAAAATTATTTTTTAACTGAAATAATTTTTTTTGCTTGTTTATGATATTCTTTTCTCTTAGGAAGAATTACTTTCAAAATACCATTTCTATAAAATGATTCTATTTTATTTAAATCGATTGAAATAGGAAGTTCATAAGATTTATTAAAAGAAGAAAAATTAAATTGCTGCAACATATAATTATCGTGTGAAACTGAATCAGATTTTTTTAAACTTAGCGATAAAATTCGATTATCAAGCTCTACTTCAAAATCTAGATTATCTTTTCCAGGAATTGAAAATTCTAAAATAAATTCTTTATCATTTTCAATAATATTTGTCGCTGGACTAACTGTATTATTAGTTGGTAGAATGTCCCATGTATTTCTAAAGAAATCATCAAATACAAAAGGTGAAAAATTGGAGTGTTTTTTTATTAAATTCATAACTTATTATTTTTAAAATTAAACAAATATTTATATTCTTTGAAAGAACAAAATAAATGCCATTTAAAAATATAAGACATTATGTCATTTAAAACATTATAATTAATGACATTATGTCATTTTAAGCCAATACTTCTTGAATTTTGTCAGCTGCCTCTTGAAATTCAGTAGCACTGTAAACTTTGAAGTCACAACTATCTATAATCTCTTTTGCTATTTTAGCATTAGTCCCTTGCAATCTTACAATTATTGGCACATTTATATCTTCTAAATTATTGTAAGCATCAACAATACCCTGAGCAACCCTGTCGCATCTTACAATTCCGCCAAAAATATTAACTAGTATAGCTTTAACATTGGGATCTTTTAAAATCAATCTGAAGGCAGATTCAACACGTTTTGCATCTGCGGTCCCTCCAACATCAAGAAAATTAGCAGGGTCTCCGCCTGACTGCTTAATTAAATCCATTGTAGCCATGGCTAATCCAGCACCGTTCACCATACAACCAACATTACCATCTAAATCAACATAATTTAAACCCAATTCTCTGGCCTCTACTTCTACTGGATTCTCTTCTTTCAAATCTCTCCATTCAGAATAATCTTTATGTCTAAATAAAGCATTCTCATCCAATGTAACTTTAGCATCAACTGCCATTATTTTATTATCTGATGTTTTTAAAACAGGATTAATTTCAAACAAGGACGAGTCTGAAGAAACGTATGATTTGTATAAAAGAGAAATGAATTTAACCATTTCTTTAAAAGATTTTCCAGACAAGCCTAAATTGAAAGCAATTTTCCTTGCTTGAAAAGGAAGTATACCTAATAAAGGGTCAATATCTTCATAAAAAATTAATTCAGGAGTTTTTTCAGCAACAGATTCAATATCCATACCTCCTTCAGTTGAATACATGATCATGTTTTTTCCTGTTTTTCTATTTAACAAAATTGAAACATAAAACTCCTCTGTTTCAGATTCTCCAGGATAATAAACATCTTCTGCAATTAAGACTTTTCTAACTAATTTACCTTCTTTTGAAGTTTGTGGAGTAATTAAATTCATACCCAAAATACTAGAAACAACATCTTTTAACTCGGATTTACTCTTTGCAAGTTTTACCCCTCCCCCTTTACCTCTTCCTCCAGCATGAATCTGTGCCTTAACTACAAACCAATCGGTACCAGTTTCTTTCGTAAGTTTCATAGAAACATTTTCAATTTCATTTAAATTATCCAGAACAAGACCTCTTTGAATATTAACCCCATGTTGAGCTAAGATTTCTTTTCCTTGATATTCATGTAAATTCATAATAAGTATTTATTTTAAACAAATATAATAGAATATGATCAAGAATAACAGATGTAAATAATTAAATAATGTTACAAATGAAACAAATTGTTTTATTTTTATAATATAAATAATTTTATTATCAAACTATGTAAACTTAATATAGATTTGCACAATGAAAAATTCAACTTTATTAGAAATATCAAAAACATTTGGAACCCCAACATATGTATATGATGCGTCTAAAATCAAGAGTCAGTACGAAAGACTTACTAACTCATTTAATGAAGTAAAAAATCTTAGAATAAACTATGCCGTAAAAGCATTATCCAATATTTCAATTTTAAAATATATAAATCAATTGGGCGCAGGAATTGATACGGTCTCAATTCAAGAAGTAATGATTGGCCTAAAAGCTGGGTTTAGTCCTGAAAAAATAATTTACACACCAAATGGTGTTTCGGTCGAAGAAATTCAAAAAGTTTCAGAAATGGGTGTAAACATTAACATAGACAACCTTAGCGTTTTAGAACAATTTGGAGGACTAAATCCTAATATCCCTATTTGTATTAGAATCAACCCACACGTTATGGCTGGAGGAAATAATAAAATTTCTGTTGGCCACATTGATTCTAAGTTTGGAATAAGTATACACCAAATCCCATTACTTTTAAGAATAATAAAAAACACAAACATTAAAGTTAATGGAATTCATATGCACACCGGAAGTGACATTTTAGACATAGAGGTATTTATTCATGCAGCAGAGATTTTATTTGAAACAGCTTCTAAATTTAAAGACTTGGAATTTATTGATTTTGGCAGTGGCTTCAAAGTACCTTACTCTCTTGGTGATAACCAAACTAATATTGAAGAATTAGGAAAAAAACTATCAAAAAGATTCAATGATTTTTGTAAAGAATATGGAAAAGAATTAACATTAGCCTTTGAACCTGGTAAGTTTTTAGTTAGTGAAGCTGGTAGTTTTTTGTGCTCTGTAAATTCTATAAAACAAACCACATCAACTGTTTTTGCTCAGGTAGATTCTGGCTTTAATCACTTTGTAAGGCCAATGATGTATGGTTCAAATCATGATATAAAAAACATTTCGAATCCAGATGATAATGAAAGATTTTATTCAGTTGTAGGATATATATGTGAAACGGATACTTTTGCAAACAATAAAAGAATTTCAAGAATAAACGAAGGAGATGTTTTATGCTTTAAAAATGCAGGAGCTTATTGCTTTACAATGGCTAGTAATTATAATTCTAGATATAAGCCCTCTGAGATTCTTTTTTTAGACAATAAAGCAATTGAGATAAGGAAAAGAGAAAATATTGAAGATATTTTAAGAAATCAAGTAGAGATAACTCTGTAGTATCAATCTATAACACCAGAACCCAATAACTCTTCATTTTTATACCACACTGCAAACTGACCTTTACTAATAGCAGACTGCATGCTTTCAAAAACCATAAAAACACCATCCTTATCTAAAATAAGTTTGGATTTCTGAAGAGGCTGTCGGTATCTTATTCTAGATTCAAATTTATTGTCTGAATTTTTATAATCAATATCAGCTCTTAACTTATGGAAATTTTTATTTTTAATAAATAAAACTTTTTTAAATAAACCTGGATGATTTTTACCTTCTCCTACATAAACAATATTATTTAGAACATCGGTTTTAATAACAAATAAAGGTTCTTTACTTCCGCCAATAGCCAGCCCTTTTCTTTGACCAACTGTAAAAAAATGTGCGCCATCATGCTCACCAACAACATCACCATCATTGACAGAATAATCAATTGACTTAGCAAGTTTATGCAAATTTTCAATTGAATGATTATCGTAATCTAGTGTTTTAAAACAATTACTATTATTACTAGAAACCTTAATTACTAAACCTTTTTTTGTTTTTAGTTTTTGTTGTAAAAATTCAGGAAGTTTAACTTTTCCAACAAAACATAAACCTTGCGAATCCTTTTTGTCAGCAGTTACTAGTCTTTGTTTTGTAGCAATTAATCTTACCTCTTTTTTATTTAAATCGCCAATAGGAAACATAACTTTAGAAAGTTGTTTTTGAGACAATTGACATAAAAAATATGATTGATCTTTATTCAAATCTTTTCCTGACAAAAGACTAAAATGAGTATCTTTTTTAACTACTCTGCAATAATGACCAGTCGCTACATAATCGGCTCCTAGATTTTTAGCTATTTTTAAAAAAACATCAAATTTTATTTCCCTGTTACATAAGACGTCAGGATTAGGAGTGTTTCCAATCTTATATTCACTAAACATGTAATCAATGATTCTTTCTTGATATTCTTTACTTAAATCGATTGTTTGAAAAGGTATTGATAATTTTTCGGCAACAATCATTGCATCATAACTATCTTCAACCCATGGACATTCATTTGATACAGTAACAGTTTCATCATGCCAATTTTTCATAAAAATCCCAATAACATCATAACCTTGTTTTACAAGCAAATGTGCAGCAACGCTTGAATCTACTCCTCCGGAAAGAGCAACCACCACTCTGGTATTTTTATTAGACATTGAAAAAAATTACTATTTCTTGCCCTGAAGCTTTCTTTGTTTATCGGCTTCTTCCATCATTTCTTGCATTTTTCTTTGAAACCTGTTTTGCTTTGTAGGCTTTTTCTTATTCTCCTGAACTTGTAATCTTATTTTTTCCTCGTCAATAATAAAATACTTAATCGAAATCATAATTAAGATTGTTAATATATTTGAAATAAAATAATACAAACTAAATGCACTAGCATAATTGTTGAAGAAAAATAACATCATAACAGGCATTAAATACATTATGAATTTCATATTAGGCATTCCTGGTTGAGATGTTTGCATTTGTGCACCTGAGGACATTTTTGTGTAGAAAAATATAGCGATTGAAGCTAATATAGGTAGAAGACTTATATGGTCTCCATAAAAAGGAATACTAAAAGGAAGTTCAGCAATGGTATCATAAGAAGAAAGGTCTTCAGCCCATAAAAAAGATTTTCCTCTTAATTGGAATGCAATTGGAAAAAAACAGAATAAGGCATAAAATACAGGTAACTGAAGCAACGCAGGGACACACCCCAATAGAGGATTAGCACCCGCTTTATTATACAACTTCATAGTTTCCTGTTGTCTCTTTACTGCATCGTTTTTAAACTTTTCATTTAACTCTGTTATTTCAGGCTTTATAACTTTCATTCTAGCCTGAGAAACGTATGTCTTGTAGGTAACTGGTGACATCACCAAACGAGTGGCAATAGTCATTAAAATCACTGCAAGTCCAGCAGAAAAATATTTACTCAAAAATCCGAAAAAAGGAAAATAAATAAATCTGTTAATCATGCCAAAAATCCCCCATCCAAAATAAATAGAGTCATAAATTTTGTTTTGATATTGTTTTAAAATATCATAATCGTTAGGTCCAAAATACCATTTCATTTGACTGTTAATCTCAGAGCCAGAAAGATTTAAAGGGATTATTGAAGAATATTTTTTAGTGAATTTCGCTTCTTTACTTTCGTCCTCGAACAGTTTTTTTGACTCAAACTGAACATTATTAACCGGAGAATCTAAGATTAAAATCGAATTAAAAAAATGTTGACCATATGAAATCCATGAAACCGAGTCTTCGCTGTCATCAGAATCTGTATAAGAACTCAAATAGTCTGTGTCATCTCCATCGTACTGATACATTAGCTGACTGTACCTGTTTTCATAATCAATACTTTTAGCTTGTCTAAAAGCGTCTAAATTCCAATTTAAATTTACATTTGAATTAGAATTTATTAGAGAAGAGAACCCAGATGACTTAACATTAAAGTCAATCATATATCCTGACTCAGGAATTTTATATTCAAAGGAGATTGATTGACCGTTTGAAACAATTAAAGACATTTTAAGTACATTCATTTTACCTTGTCTTTCCATTTCATAGGTAAAATTATAATCCGAAGTATTTATTATATTTCCATTTTTAAGTTCAAAACTTAAACTAACATCCTGATTGTTATTTTTAATCAAAAACAAGTCATCACCTTTATAGTCGACATAATCTTTTAACTGAATTTCAGCTAAAGAACCTCCTTTAGTATTAAATTTAAAAATAACATCATCATTTTCAATAACTACTTCTTGATTTTCTAAATTAGAATTTATAAATGTGCTATTTAAACTCGAGCTGACATCTTCATTTATATCTTTTATTAAATTGTCATTAATTTCTTCGTTCTGAGTTTGTGAAATTATTTCTTTTTCATCAAGTGCATTTTGCTCAAGATTTGGAATAGTTACGTTAAACCAATAGAAAACGGCAGCAATAAGAAATAAAAACCCTATAATTTGATATATATCTAATTTATTTTCTTCCATTTTAATTTTTAGAATTATTGTAGGTTAAACAAGCTTGAACAAATGACACAAATAATGGGTGTGGTGTCTCAACAGTACTTTTATATTCAGGATGAAACTGAACTCCAATAAACCAATCATTAGTTGGAAGTTCAATTATCTCAACCAATCCGGTTTTTGAGTTAATTCCACTTGTCTTTAGACCTGAATCTTGTAAAGCAATTAGATAATCATTATTAAGTTCCCAGCGATGCCTATGTCTTTCTGTTATTGTTTTCGAATTGTATATCTTAAAAACCTTTGATCCTTTATCTAAATCACATCCCCAAGATCCTAACCTCATCGTCCCTCCTTTATTAATAATATTTTTTTGATCTTGCATAAGACTTATAACTGGATGTGAAGTTTTTTCATCCATTTCAGTAGAATTCGAATCCTCAAGATTTAAAATATTTCTAGAGTATTCAATAACAGCCATCTGCATACCTAAGCATATTCCAAAAAACGGAATGTTATTTTCCCTAACATATTTTATAGACTTGATCTTTCCTTCAATTCCTCTAGATCCAAATCCAGGCGCAACGATAACACCATCAAGCTTTGAGATTTGATTATTAATTTGATCATCATCAATAAACTCCGAGTGTATAGAATGAATAACAACTTTTGTTTCGTTTACTGAACCAGCATGAACTAATGCCTCTAAAATAGATTTATATGAGTCCTGTAGTTCAACATATTTACCAATTAAACCAATATTTACTGTATTTTTTGGATATTTTAATCTGTTTACAAACTCTGTCCAATTAGACATGCTAGTAGAACTAAAATTAGAAATATCAAGCTTTCTTAAAACAACCGTGTCTAACTTTTCTTTTTCCATCATCAAAGGAACATCATATATGGTTGAGGCATCTTTAGATTGAATCACTGAATCAACATCGACATTACAAAAAAGCGCTAATTTGTTTTTTATTTCATCTGAAATATCGTGTTCAGTTCTACAAACTAATATATCAGCGTTAATTCCACTTTCCATTAATGTTTTGACAGAATGTTGAGTAGGTTTTGTTTTAAGTTCTTTAGCAGCAGATAAATATGGAATTAATGTTAAATGAATAACCAGACTATTTGAACTGCCTAATTCCCATCTTAATTGTCTAACTGATTCTATGTAGGGCAAAGACTCGATATCACCAACAGTTCCACCAATTTCAGTTATTATAATATCGTACTCATTAGTGGTTCCAAGCAACTTTATTCTTCTTTTTATTTCGTTTGTAATGTGTGGAATAACTTGAACAGTTTTTCCTAAAAAATCACCTCTTCTTTCTTTTTCAATAACTGTTTGATATATCTTTCCAGTCGTCACGTTATTAGCCTGAGATGTTTCAACGTTTAAAAACCTCTCGTAATGACCTAAATCTAAGTCTGTTTCCGCTCCATCAGACGTTACATAACATTCTCCATGTTCATAAGGATTTAAGGTTCCAGGATCTACATTTATATAAGGATCTAATTTTTGGATAGTAACGCTTAAACCACGTGATTGTAATAACTTAGCTAAGGATGCAGAAATAATTCCCTTTCCAAGCGAAGAAGTGACACCTCCTGTAACAAATATATATTTGGTTTTAGACATTAATATTTTTAAGCGATCAAAAATACAAAAAGAAAGTGACTCTATTTAAAATTTAAAATTCAATAAGTTTTATTTTTTTGAAGGAATTTCTACAACTTCTAAATCATCATGTTTAACAAGTAGTATCGATTCGTTAATATAACCTTGACCCTTATTTTTATACTTAAATCTGTTCTGATGGTATTTAGTTTCTCCCAAACCTATTGATTTGGTCAACTTCCTCATATGTGCAATGCGCAATATTAAATCTAAAGTAATTTCATAACCTCTAAGAGCTATTTTATTTGGAAGTTTTCCGTAATTTTTAATAAATAATTCATTTATTTCATCTAATTCATCTCCATAACTGGGAAAAAAATAAGATGGATAGGTGAAATTTAAATTTCCTAATTTTTGATACGAAATATTTTCGTTTTCATAAGTTTCAGATCTATAGGTTGAAAGAAGTTTTATATTTCTTTCTTTTGAAATTTGAGAATTTAATAAGGACGAAACACTTGTTATAACATTCAAATTTTGAGATTCTAAAAAAACTAAATTATTTTTTTGCTCGACAAGTAAAGAATCAGTGATTTCAGGATCAACTAAACCCTTAGTTAAATCAGTATCAATAAGTTCAGCGTATGGAAAACGCTTCAAAAGCTTTTCCTTAACTTTCTCGGTAGACCTGTTATAAATTATCATAACACAAGGATCTGGATCTTTAATAATTAAACTATCAACATAAGTATACATTAATTCTCTTTGAGAATTAACACTGGGTATAGACTGAAATACATTCTTATTTATTTCAATTTTTTTTGAAGTTAAAGGAGAAACAATTGGTGTTTTTGAGTCCTTGAGATTTAAAGAAAGCCTGTTGATATTTCTAGGAATAAGAGGACCTAAAATAAAATCATAACTGTTAATACTTTTATTGTTAGATATATTATCTATTTCTGAAAGGCTATTTTCATTATCATAAGTGTCAATTTGTGTTTTAATTCCTAATTTTTTTACAGTTTCAAGAGCAGTAAGAACTCCACTGTAAAAATCCAGAGATAATGTCGAAAGGTTTAACTTTTCTAAATATTTTTTTGTGTTTTCAATAGAATCGATTTCAATTTTATTTAAATTAAAAGGAGCTATAAAACCAAACTTAATTGACTTTTTTTTAGGGACACTGTCAAATAAATTTTGGTTTGTTCTTGTTGATACTAAAACTTTCTCTACAATTTCTTTAATAGACTCCTCTAAAATAGCAGTAGTTATAAATGGTATCTTTAATACCATTTTTTTTGATATTTTATCACCTTTTAAAGAGGGGTTATATTTTTTAATTAGATTTATTGGAACATCGTATAAATTGGAAATAGTATATAAAGTTTGTTTTCTTTTAACCTTATGCTCTATAAATTCAATAACTAGACTAGATTCCAAATTTTGATTTTCGTCCTGAGAAAACCCAAGTAAAGAAACCAAGAAAAAAAGAAAAAAAATTTTAGAAACTCTCATTATTCCCATTCAATTGTTGCAGGTGGTTTTGAACTAATATCATAGACTACACGATTTACACCCTTTACATTATTAATAATTTTATTAGAAACCTCTTGTAAAAATTCATAAGGAAGATTTACCCAATCAGCTGTCATACCATCTGTTGACTCAACAGCTCTTAACGCAACACATTGCTCATAAGTCCTCTCATCACCCATAACACCCACACTTTTAACAGGTAATAATATCGCACCTGCTTGCCAAACCTTATCATACAAATCATGATCTAATAACCCTGAAATAAATATATGATCAACTTCTTGAAGAATTCTTACTTTTTCATTTGAAATATCTCCTAATATTCTAATAGCTAATCCGGGCCCGGGAAAAGGATGTCTTTTTAAAAGTTTATTTTCAATTCCTAAACTTTTTCCTACCCTTCGCACTTCATCTTTAAAAAGCATTTTTAAAGGCTCAACAACAGAAAGTTTCATAAAATCTGGAAGCCCTCCAACATTATGATGTGATTTAATAGTAGCAGAAGGTCCCTTTACTGAAATTGATTCAATAACATCAGGGTAAATAGTCCCTTGAGCTAACCATTTAGCTCCATTAATTAGCTTGGACTCTTGGTCAAATACATCTACAAAAGCCTTTCCAATAATTTTTCTTTTTTGTTCAGGGTCACTAACTCCAGACAACTTATCAATAAAATACTTTGAAGCATCAACTCCTTTAACATTTAAGCCCATTCCCTTGTATTGATCTAGCACATCATTAAACTCGTTTTTTCTAAGTAATCCATTATTTACAAAAATGCAATGAAGGTTTTCTTTAATAGCTTTATGAATTAAAACAGCTGCAACAGTTGAATCAACACCTCCCGAAAGACCAAGAATTACTTTATCATCTCCAACTTTTTCTTTAATCTCAGAAATAGTTTTTTCTGAAAAAACATCTGGTGTCCAATCTGGATTTATTTTGGCTATATTAATTAAAAAATTTTCTAAAATACGCTTACCATCTTTTGAATGATAAACTTCAGGATGAAATTGAATAGCATAAACATCTTCGTCCTCAATTGAGTACGCAGCATTTTTAACATCTTGAGTACTTGCAATACATTTAGAGTTCGTGGGAAGGTTTTCGATCGTATCACTATGACTCATCCAAACTTGAGATCCAACCTCAACTTTATTAAATAATTTATTATTTGAATCTATACTAGTTAGTTTAGCCCTACCATATTCACGTTTATTTGATGGTATAACTTTACCTCCAAAAAAATGAGCAATATATTGAGCACCATAACAAACACCCAAAAGAGGTTTTTTTCCTTTAATATTTGACAGATCAATATGTAAGGCATCATCAGATCTTACAGAAAATGGTGATCCAGAAAGAATTATAGCTTTGAAAGAGTCAAAATCGACATCTAAATTATTGTAAGGATGTATTTCACAGTAAACAAATAACTCTCTAACTCTTCTTGCTATTAATTGAGTGTATTGTGATCCAAAATCAATTATAAGTACTTTATCTTCCATATTCAAAAATACTATTAAAACATAAAAAAATTCAATAGAAATTGATTAAAATTCCAGAATTAAAAATTCTTTTTTAAATGGATCTATGTTTTTTATTAAAACATTTACAAAATCAAATTCATTTGGATTGAAAAAAGTAGAAAAATTAACTTGTCTTTCTTGAAAAGAGTCATTTGGAAATAATTCATTTTTTAAATTAATCAACCTTAACAACTTATCTAAATGAACCCTCTTTTCAGCTCTAATTAGTCGTTTTTCAAGATTTTCAATTCCTTTAATCTGTTTCGTTTCTTGAGCTTTCACTGCTCCTAAAAAGGATTTATCTGTGAGCTTAGTCAGCTCATAGAAATTTGAAAAATTTTCTTTTATTATATTTTTTTGAATGGTTAAATCAATTGTTATTTTAGAGTTCTTTCGTAAATAAAGTTTTTTTAAATTAACTGGGTTTTCAAATAAATCAATAATGGACATTTTAAGTTTTTTACACTTTTCTACTTGTTTTTTTGAAACAAATAAAACAGATGATCTAACTGACAAAATAGGAAATGTTATTTTTTTAAAATTAAAATATTCTTTTAGCTGAAGCCAATAGGCTATTTCACTTCCACCACCAACATATGCTAAATTTGGTAAGATAAATTCTTGATAAACTGGTCTTAATAATGCATTAGGGGAAAATCTTTCAGGATGATTATTAACCTCATTAACAATCTCACTCTGAGTAAATGAAATATTAGTATCTAAAACGCTAAATACATCTCCTATTTTTTCTATCCTAGCTCGTAAATTATCTTTAATATAAAATAAATTAATTTCTCTAGAGTTTACTTGAGGATTGTAAGAGTTTTCAAAAACTGTATTTAATTCATTATTAGTATTTAGAATATTCTTGTTTAAAGTATTATTTAATAATTCATCAATGATGATTTCAGAAAAAAGTTTTTTCAAATGCTTATTATCTGGCTCTAAAATTAATAATCCATGTTTTCCAAACAAGCTATGAACAAGATTTAAAGTAGCTAAAGATAAATTTTTATGTTTCAAATAAGATGTTTCAAAAAGAGTAATTAATTCTTTTTGATCTGTAAAATCTAAATAATTTTTCATTTCACTTAAAACATTTTCTAAGCCTTTAGTCTTCAATCTTCCTACAGGACCACCATGACTAATGTCCCAACTAAATTTTTTCTTATCATAATTAAAATAATTAATTTCATCAAAATCATGATCTTCAGAAGCCATCCAAAAGACTGGTATAAAATTATATTTTGGATATTTCTTTTTTAATTTTTTACAAATAATAATTGTATCAATAATTTTATAAAAAAAATATAATGGCCCTGTAAATAAATTTAATTGATGGCCGGTTGTAACAGTAAAGGAGTTTTTTAATTTTAAGTCAGCTATAAGTTTAATTTGCAAAGATTTATCTGTAACTGACTCGTATTGTTTCTCAAGCTGGTTACTTAATACTGTTCTAAAATTATCGTTGTAATGATTAATCTTTTCATTTAATTGATTTTTATAATTTTCGATTTTATTAAATCTATTATAAAAAGAGTTTAATTTTTTCTCATCATTTATATAGTCAAGAGTGATATTAGGTAAATGATTTGATATGTTAGAATCAATATAAGACAAACCTTTTTTAATAAATATACATTATATGATTAAGAAAAAGGTGATCCATATAAATCAAATTCTGTGGAACTTGTAATTTTTAAATTAGTAAAATCTCCAATTTTTAAATAATTTTCACTTGCGTCGACTAAAACTTCATTATCAACGTCTGGAGAATCGTGTTCAGTTCTTCCTACATAAAAAGCCCCTTCTTTTCTATCAATAACACATTTATATATTTTGCCAATTTTATTTTGATTTATTTCAAATGATATTTGAGATTGAATATCCATGATTTCATTCATCCTATTAATCTTAACATCTTCAGGAACATCATCAACCAGATTGTAAGCATGTGTGTTTTCTTCATGACTATAAGTAAAACAACCTAATCTATCAAATCTAGTTTCAGAAACCCATTGCTTTAACTCATCAAATTCCTGTTCTGTTTCACCAGGGTAGCCAACTATTAAAGTTGTCCTAATCGCAATAAAAGGGTTTGTCAATCTAATTTGGTTAATTAAATCAACTATATTTTCTTTTTTTGATCCTCTTCTCATTGATTTCAAAATCTTTGTAGAAATATGTTGTAAAGGAATATCAATATAATTACAAACTTTTGGTTCGTTTTTAATTACTTCCAACACGTCAACTGGGAAACCATTTGGAAAAGCATAATGAAGTCTAATCCATTCAACACCATTTACCTTAACTAATTCTTTAAGTAAAGAAGATAACTCTCTTTTTTTATAAAGATCTAACCCATAATATGTTAAATCTTGAGCAATTAAAATTAATTCTTTTACACCATTTGCAGCTAATTTAGATGCTTCAGTTACTATATCTTCAATTGATTTTGATTTATGCTTTCCTCTCATAAGTGGAATTGCACAAAATGAACAAGGCCTATCACAACCTTCTGATATTTTTAAATATGCATAATTTTTTGGAGTTGTCGTTAACCTTTCACCAACTAATTCATGCTTATAATCAGCTTTTAGGGCTTTTAATAGTTTTGGTAAATCGGTAGTTCCAAAATATTGATCGACATTAGGAATTTCTTTTTTTAGATCAGGCATATATCTTTCACTCAAACATCCAGTAACAAACAACTTGTCAATTTGACCATTTTGTTTTTTTGATGAATAATCTAAAATTGTATCGATAGATTCTTGTTTTGCATTATCAATAAAACCACATGTATTTATCACAACTATATTACCGTCCTCTTCGTGTACGACATCTTTATTGTTTGCTTTAAGCTGACCCATTAAAACTTCAGAATCATATATGTTTTTTGAGCAACCTAGAGTCACAACATTAATTCTATTTTTTTTTGAATATTTTGTTCTCAATATTTAATATTTATGATTTTTTAAAAAAAGAGTCTACAAATTCTTTTTTATCAAAAATTTGTAAATCCTCAACACCCTCTCCAATACCAATAAATTTAATAGGTATATTGAATTGGTCAGAAATTCCTAAAACTACACCTCCTTTAGCTGTTCCGTCTAATTTAGTTACAGCAAGTGAGGTGATTTCTGTAACATTTGTAAATTGTTTTGCCTGTTCAAAAGCATTTTGACCAGTTGAGCCGTCAATTATCAATAAAACTTCGTGTGGAGCATCTATATTTTTTTTCTGAAGTACTCTCTTTATTTTAGAAAGTTCATTCATCAAATTAGCTTTGTTGTGTAATCTACCAGCTGTATCAATTAAAACAACATCAATATTTTTATTTATGGCTGATTCTAATGTGTCGAATGCAACAGAGGCTGGATCACTTCCCATATCTTGCTTTACTAACTCAACTCCTACTCTATCTGTCCAAACTTGTAACTGATCAATTGCAGCTGCTCGAAAAGTGTCAGCAGCTCCAACCATAACTTTTAATCCAATAGATTTATAATAGTTAGCCATTTTCCCAATTGATGTAGTCTTACCAACACCATTGACTCCGACAACTAAAATAACGTGAGGCTTATTTTTATCTACAGAAAGAAAATTATCATGTTCTGAATCGCAAATAATTTTTATGATTTCCTCCTTAAGTATTAAATCTAATTCAGATGAGTTAAGAAATTTATCTTTAGCTACTCTTTCTTCAATTTGATCAATTATTTTTAATGTAGTTTTTACTCCAACATCAGAACTTATTAAAATTTCCTCCAAATCATCAAGAACCTGATCATCAACTTTACTTTTACCAATAACTACCTTGGAAATTTTATTAAAAAAAGATTCATTACTCTTTTTTAAACCTTTGTCTAAAGATTCTTTTTTTTCTTTTGTAAACAGTTTTTTAAAAAAATTCATAATTCTAAAGTTATGTCAAAGATATTAAAACAAAAAAAGCCACTAAAAAGTGACTTTATGTTCTGAATAAAAAAAATTATTACTTAGATAACCAATTGTTAACTAATTCAGGTGCCATAATTGACTCAACATATGTATAAGCGCCTGTTTTAGGACTCTTAACCATTTTTATAGCTTTCGATAATCTTTTTGAAGAAGTTTGAAGTGATGCAACAGTTTTTTTTGCCATTTTCTAATTATTTAATTTCTTTATGAATTGTATTTTTTTTCAAAATAGGATTGAATTTTTTAATTTCTAACCTATCTGGTGTGTTCTTTTTATTTTTAGTCGTGACGTATCTAGAAGTACCTGGAAGACCAGAGTTCTTGTGCTCTGTACATTCTAATATAACTTGCACTCTATTTCCTTTCTTAGCCATAATGATATAATTAAGCTCTATTAATTTTTGATTCCTTTAACACAGCAGAAATACCCTTTTTATTTATAGTTTTTAAAACAGATGTAGAAACTTTTAGAGTAATCCACTTTCCTTCTTCTGGAATAAAAAATCTCTTTTTTATCAAATTGGGCTCAAATCTTCTTTTGGTTTTGTTCATTGCTTTGGAAACATTATTTCCAACCAAAACTTTTTTACCAGAAATTTCACAAACTTTAGACATAGCTATGTTATTTTTATAAACAGGGTGCAAATTAACAACAATTTTCTTCTTTTGCCAAATTTTTTACAACTCGTTTAACAATTCATTAAACAAAAGTTCTAGAGCTTTATTTACAGATTTTTTGATATTTTTTTCTCTATTATTTCCAAAATTAAATTCATAAGACTTAATTTCATTTGGTGTAGCAATTGAAATATATAATAAACCCACATCTTTTTTTGAATCTCCTTTGGACGGACCTGCGTTTCCAGTTGTTGAAATCGCATAATCAGAATTCAAAAGTTTCTTAACATTATTTGCCATCTCATTTGCTACTTGAGAGCTTACAACAGAGTAATGATTTATTAATGAAGCGTCTAATTTTAACAAGTCTTTTTTAACCAATGTATCATAAGCTACAACCGAACCTTTAAAATATGCAGACGCACCAGGAACTGATGAAATTCTAGAAGATATTAATCCTCCAGTAAAACTTTCTGCAGTAGATAATGTTTTGTTAGATTTTGCTAAAATTTTTCCTATTTCTGATTCTATTGAATTTACAGACTCAAAACCTATTATAATCTTACCTAAAATATTATAAAGTTCAGAAATATAAAGATCTAGTTGATTTTCTAACTGTTGTCTGTCGCTACCCTTACATGATATTCTCAACCTTACTCTTCCTAGATTTGGTAAATAAGCTAATTTAAAATTTGCAGCTAACTTTTCTTCAAAAACTTTAAGTTGTTTAGCTATAGTACTTTCACCAACACCATAAGTCATTAAGGTTTTTTTTAGAATTACAGGACATTTAAATTCTTTACTTAACAAAGGTACTACAGATGAAGTAATCATAGATTTCATTTCATAAGGAACACCTGGCAAAGAAATAAACAAAGTATTTCCTTTCTTCATTGCCATACCTGCAGCTGTTCCAAACTTATTTTCAATGAGCTTTGATTGCGATGGAACTAAAGATTGTGCTCTGTTCAAATCATTGATAGGATTATTAGCAAATTTTTTAAATAAATTTTCGATATGTAATAACAGGTCCTGATTATGAACAAGTTTATCATTAAAAAATTCGCAAAAAACTTCTTTGGTAATATCATCATTAGTAGGCCCTAAACCACCTGTAGTAATCACAATATCAAATTTATTTAATGAATTATTTAATGCATTTAAAATTGATTCTTTTTCATCGCTTATAGAAAGAATTTCACTTACCTCAATTCCAATATTTATTAATTGTTTGGAAATAAAAGTCGAATTAGTATCAACTATTTGACCAATTAATATCTCATCACCAATTGTAATGATTTTTGCACTAATCATTACTTAATATTAATTTTAAATACATTTTTGTTCTCAATAAAACCTTCAAAAACATCGTTTTCAATAACTTTATTAACTCCGGAAGGTGTTCCTGTAAAAATTACGTCTCCTATTTTTAAAGTAAAAAATTTAGATATTTCAGAAATGAGTTCGTCAAAACTCCAAAGCATATTCGAAGTATTTCCAAACTGTACATCATTTCCGTTTTTCTTCAATAAAAAATTCAAATCATTACAGTTTTTAAATTCGTTCTTATCAATCCAATCGCCAATTAAAGCTGAACCGTCAAAGGCTTTAGATTTCTCCCATGGCAAACCCATTGTTTTAAGTTCATTTTGGAGATCTCTAGCTGTAAAATCAATTCCTAAACTTATTTTATTGTAATATCTATTTGCAAACTTTTTATCAATTGATTTACCAAGCTTACAAATTTTCAAAATCACCTCAGCTTCATAATGAATTTCATTTGAATAATCAGGAATAAAAAAGGGTTGATTTTTTAAAATAATTGAGCTATCTGGCTTAATAAATATAACTGGAGAACTTGGCTTTTCATTATTAAGTTCCTCGATGTGTTTACGATAATTTCTTCCAATACAAATTATTTTCATTTTATAATTTATTATTGAGCTTTGCAAGTCTTAGCTTGGTTAATATTTTCTTAGTATACATTGGAAAGTCAGCGTTCATTAACCATCCAAAATAACCAGGTTCATTTTCGATAATAAAATCTACAGACTTTCCTTTATGTTTTCCAAAAGAAAAACAAGGAATGTTATTTTTATCATATATTATGAAACCCGCTAGATCAACCGATTTATTTCTAGTTGAAAAATTTGATAAAAAATCAACATTATTTTCAAGATCACTGTAACGTTTAATTTGAGCTTCTAGGACCTCAAATGTAGCTTGAGTGTCAGCTTTTGATGAGTGAGCATCAATTAATTCTTTTTCGCAATAAAACTTATAAGCTGCACCTAGAGTTCTTTTTTCCATTTTATGAAAAATATTTTGAACATCAATACACCTAATATTTTCTAAACTAAAATCAATATTAAATCTTAAAAACTCTTCAGCTAACAGAGGAATGTCAAACTTATTTGAGTTAAAACCAGCCAAATCACAGTTTTGAATCATTTCCTTGACTAGAGGACCTACTTTTTTAAAAGTTGGTTCATTTACTACCATTTCATTTGTAATACCATGTATATTAGAAACTTCTTTAGATATGGTAATTTCTGGATTAACCAACCATGTTCTGGATTCTTTATTTCCATTCTGGAAAATTTTTAAAACAGAAATCTCTACTATTCGATCTTTTGAAATATTAACACCAGTTGTCTCTAAATCAAAAAAACAAATAGGTTTAGATAGAGTTATATTCATAATTTTAAAAATTAAATTGAAAAAGAATTATCCCATCCTTCAATAAGTTCTTTGATTCTTTTGATAAACATACCACCCTTAGCTCCATTAACAATTCTATGGTCAAAACTATGAGATAAAATAATTTTATGTCTTATTCCTATAAAATCTCCTTTCTCTGTTTCAATTACAGAGGGTTTTTTATTAATCGCTCCAAATGCTAAGATACCTACTTGGGGTTGGTTAATAATTGGTGTCCCCATTAAGGTATCGAAAACTCCAACATTACTTATGGTATAAGTTCCGTCTTTGACCTCGTCTGGTTCAAGATTTCCATTTCGAGCGCGTTTAGCTAAATCATTCACTTTTTTTACTAAGCCTAAAAGACTAAACTGATCAGCATTTTTAATCACCGGAACTATCAAATTTCCATCACTTAAGGCAGTAGCCATACCAATATTAATAGATTTCTTTTTAATAATATTATAATTATCAAGACTAATATTTAATAATGGGAACTCTCTTAGAACTTGAGCTACAATTTGAATAAAAATAGGAGTAAAAGTTATTTTTTCATTTTCTCTGTCGAAAAAGATGTTTTTATTTTTTTCTCTCCAATTCCACAAATTAGTTATATCAGCTTCAATAAAAGCTTGAACATGAGCAGATTTATCTTTACTTTTTACCATGTGATCAGAAATAAGTTTCTCCATTCTACTCATTTCAACAATTTCATCTGATAAATTATTGCCAACAAAATTTTCAGTTATCTTTTCTTTCTTGTTAGAGTTTGAAATATAATTTAACAGATCATTTTTAGTAATTCTACCATTTTTACCGGAACCTCTTATACTGTCAAGCTCGTTAATTGAAATACCCTCTTTTTTAGAAATGTTTTTTACAAGGGGTGAATAAATTCTTGAAGATTCATTAGAAATATTTTTTTCGATTATTTTATCCCCCATTTTAACAAAGTCTACTGGATTGGTATCATCTTTTTTAGGAGTTTCAACATTTACGAGAGATTCTTTTTTATTTTGAATCTCCTTCATTTGAATTGAGGGTTCTATGGAATCTGTTTCAATTATGGCAATTGGATCGCCAACTTTTACAACATCATTAACATTACATAGTTTTTTAATCAATATGCCAGAAAATTCACTTGGAACTTCAGAATCAACTTTGTCAGTTGCTATTTCAACTATTAAGTCGTCTTCATTAATTCTATCACCTTCATTTTTAAGCCAACCAGTAATAGTTGCTTCATCAACACTTTCTCCCATTCGAGGCAAAACGATTTCTATCTTATTGGACATATATAAAAATTGTAATACTGCAAAAATATCAAATTATAATTTGATAAATTAATTCTTTTCCAAAATGTTTAAACATTAGGTTTTTATTGAATTTTCAAAAGGAATTCTTTTAATTATACTTCTACCTAATGTCACTTCATCTGTATATTCCAGTTCATTACCAACAGAGACACCTCTAGCAATAGTTGTAATTTTTAAATCTAAATTTTGAATTTGTTTAAAAATGTAAAAGTTAGTTGTATCACCCTCCATAGTTGCACTCAAGGCAAAAATAAGTTCAGATACATTTATAGATTTTAATTTTTCTATTAAAGAAGATATATTTAACTGGTTTGGCCCTATTCCTTCAATCGGAGATATTTTTCCACCTAAAACATGATAAACTCCATTAAACTGACCTGTACTTTCTATAGCCATCACGTCTCGAATATCTTCAACTACACAAACGATTGATTTATTTCTTTTGACATTAGAACAAATTTCACATAATTCTAAATCAGAAATATTATGACAGTTTTTACATAAAATAATTCCGTCAACTAAATCAATTAATGATTTGGATAATTGAACAGTTTGTGAGTTTGGTTGGTTTAATAAAAACAAAACAAGTCTCAAGGCAGTTCTTTTACCAATACCTGGTAATTTAGACATTTCGTTTACAGCATTTTCAAGCAATTTTGAAGAAAAATTCATTTTATAAATATACTACTTGATTTTATAAGAACCATAAATTAGTATATTTGAATAATAACATATAAAATGCAATCATCAATTATTATTTTAGTTATAATTCTCTATTTTTTAGGACTTTTTATTGTATCAAACTTAACGATTGGAAATAATGATAATTCAACTTTTTTTTCAGCTAACAAAGAATCTCCATGGTATTTAGTAGCATTCGGAATGGTTGGTGCTTCTTTATCTGGAATTACTTTTATTTCAGTACCTGGTGATGTCGGAACAACACAATTTACATACTTTCAAGTGGTATTGGGCTACCTATTTGGTTACTTTGTAGTAGCCCTCTTACTATTACCTATCTACTATAAATTAAATTTAACTTCAATATATGAATATTTAAAAATAAGATTTGGAAGCGTCAGTCATAAAACTGGTGCTTTTTTCTTTTTTATTTCCAGAATAACCGGTGCTTGTTTCAGACTTTATTTAGTAGCAATAGTATTACAACAATTTGTTTTCAACGAGTTAAATATTCCATTTGAAATTACTGTTCTAATTTCAGTTTTATTAATATGGATTTATACATTCAGAGGAGGTATTAAAACTATTGTTTGGACAGATACTCTTCAAACTACTTTTATGTTAATATCAGTTTTACTATCAATTTATTTAATTAGTAAAAGTTTAGAATGGTCTTTTATGGACTTTATAAATTCAGATGAATTGAAATCATACTCAAACATTTTTGTAACTGAGAGTTTTCTTGATAAAAATCATTTTTTTAAATCATTTATTGGTGGAATGTTTATTACAATATGTATGACAGGATTAGATCAAGATATGATGCAAAAAAACCTGACATGTAAATCTTTAAAAGAAGCACAGAAAAATATGATAATTTTTAGTATTGTTTTAGTTATTGTTACTTTCTTATTTCTTCTACTTGGTGCTCTATTATTTATTTATTCTTCAAAGTTCAATATAGTTACGCCTGAACTTAACGGAGCTGTAAATAGTGATTTATTATTTCCTGAAATTGCTTTAAATAGTGGTTTAGGAAACTTAATTGGAATAACTTTTTTATTGGGTTTAATTGCTGCTGCTTACAGCAGTGCTGATAGTGCTTTAACTTCACTAACAACCTCATATTGTGTAGATTTTGCTGACTTAAAAGACAAGAGTAATGATTACCAAATAAAAATTAGAAAAAGAACACATATAATTATGAGTTTAGTTCTGGTTATAGTCATTATTATTTTCAAAAATTATTTAACTACAAGTGTTATAGACGGTCTATTGATTTTAGCAGGTTACACCTATGGACCTTTACTTGGATTATTTGCATTTGGTATTTTAACGAATTATAAAATTCACGATAAATTCGTATGGATAGTTACATCTTTGTCTGTTATTGTTATGATATTTATTGGGAGTTTAGATCCTCAGTTTTTGGGTGGATATAAAATAGGTTACGAATTACTTCCTTTAAATGGACTATTAACTTTTATTGGCCTAATATTGATTCGTAGAAAGTAAAACTAGAGTGCAAGCTTCTAAATATTTAATAGATTTGTTTTTTAATAAATTATAGAATTCAATGTTTTCCGTTCCAGGATTAAAAATGACTCTTTGGGGTTTAAGCGAGATGATATAATCATAATAATCTCTTTGTCTTACACTATTTAAATATAAAGTGACAGTGTGAATATTTTTAAATTTAACAAAATCTTTTTCGATAAACACTTTGTCTATTAATCCAGTTCTTAAACCTAAAGCTCGAACATCAACATTATTTAATAATAGTTTTTTAACCGCCATATTGGAGTAACGATCAACATTTAATGAAGCTCCTAATACTAAAGTTTTTTTTACCATCTTATAATAACAGATCCCCATGTAAAACCTGCTCCAAAAGCTGCGAGAACAACTAAATCATTTTCTTTTATCTTACCTTTTTCCCAAGCTTCTGTAAGTGCTATTATTATCGATGCAGCAGTTGTATTTCCATAGTTCATTATATTATTATAAACTTTATCATCACTCAATTTAAATTTTCTTTGTATAAATTGTGCAATACGTAAATTTGCCTGATGAGGTATTAAAACATCAATGTTTTCACTCTTTAAATTATTAGCTTCTAAACCATCCACTATAGCTTCAGAAAAACGAGTCACTGCGTGTTTAAAAACAAATGGTCCGTTCATGTATGGATAATATGATTCATCGTTTGGATCGTTTTCTTTTAATATTTCAGGAATCCATCTTCCAGTATGGGGACCATCCATCATTAGTTCTCTAGCGTGTTTTCCCTCAGAATACAAATGAGAAGATAAGATTCCTTTTCCTTTTTGTTCACATCTGGACAAAACTGCTGCTCCTGCTCCATCACCAAAAATAACAGTAACTCCTCGACCTCTTGTAGATTTATCTAATCCACCTGAGTGATTTTCAGATCCGATTACTAAAATATTTTTATACATGCCAGTTTTAATAAATTGATCTGCCACTGACAGAGCATATACAAAACCTGAACATTGATTTCTGACATCTAGAGCACCAATTGTAGGCATTTCTAACATATCTTGAACACGAACTCCTCCACCAGGAAAATACATGTCTGGACTCAATGTAGCAAATATTATAAAATCAATATCATTTTTTTTTAAACCGGACCTTTCAATTGCGATTTTTGAGGCTTTTACAGCCATTGTAGATGTAGTGTCATCTGTTTTAGGATCAATCCAACGTCGCTCTTTAATACCTGTTCTTTCTTGAATCCACTCATCAGTAGTATCCATTATTTTTGATAAATCGTTATTTGTAACAATATTATCAGGAACATAATAACCAAGTCCACTAATTTTTGAATTATACATAATATTATATTGCTATTATATTTAAATATAAAGAATAGTATTTGTTAATTGTTAAACAATGTCAATTTGTCACTCAAGATTATTTGGTATATGATTTGATCATAATCAATAAATAATAAAATACAATTATGTCCAAAGGTAAAATTAACGTTTCAGTTGAAAACATTTTTCCACTTATTAAAAAGTTCTTATACAGTGATCATGAAATCTTTTTGAGAGAACTAATTTCAAATGCAACAGATGCAACATTAAAATTAAAACATCTAAGTAGTATTGGAGAAAATAAAATTGAAATTGGGAATCCCCAAATTGAAATTAAAGTTGATAAAAAAGCAAAAAAAATACATATTATTGATCAAGGAATTGGAATGACTTCTGATGAAGTAAAAAAATATATAAATCAAGTCGCTTTTTCAGGTGCTGAAGAATTTTTAGAAAAATATAAAGATAGCGCAAAAGACAGTGGAATAATTGGCCATTTTGGATTAGGTTTCTATTCAGCTTTTATGGTTGCAGAAAAAGTTGAAATTATAACAAAATCATATTTAAACAAACCTGCAGCTCATTGGGTTTGTGATGGATCCCCTGAATACTCTCTTAAAAAAAGTGATAAAAAAGAAAGAGGTTCTGAAATAATATTACACATAGCTAAAGACTCTAAAGAATTTTTAGAGGAGAGTAGAATTAAATCTCTCTTAACAAAGTATAATAAATTTATGCCTGTACCAATCAAATTCGGTACTAAAGAAATTACAAATAATATAGGAGAAGGAGATGACAAAAAAGAGGTTAAAGAAACTGTAGATGATATTATTAACAACCCAAGTCCAGCTTGGACTAAAACTCCATCAGATTTGGATGATCAATCTTATAAAGATTTTTATAAAGAATTGTATCCTATGCAATTTGAAGAACCATTGTTTAACATTCATTTAAATGTTGATTACCCTTTCAATCTTACTGGTATTTTATATTTTCCTAAAATATCAAATGACATCAACATGCAAAAAGATAAAATTCAACTTTATCAAAATCAAGTTTTTGTTACAGATAATGTTGAGGGTATTGTTCCAGAATTTTTAACTCTTTTAAGAGGAGTTATAGATTCTCCCGATATTCCATTAAATGTGTCTAGAAGTTACCTTCAAGCTGATGGTGCAGTAAAGAAGATAAGCAATTACATTACCAGAAAAGTTGCTGACAAACTAAATTCTTTATACAAAAAAGACAGAAAAGGATTTGAAGAAAAATGGAATGACATTAAAGTTGTAATTGAATATGGAATGCTTAGTGAAGATAAATTTTTTGAGAAAGCACAAAAATTCGCTCTATACCCGACAGTTAATAACGAATACTTTACGTTTGAAGAATTAAAAGAAAAAATATCTAAAACCCAAACTGATAAAGACGGTAATCTTATAATTCTATATGCATCTAATATTAATGAACAACATTCTTATGTTGAGTCAGCTAAGGCCAAGGGATATGAGGTTCTTTTATTAGATTCTCCAATAATTAGTCATTTAATTCAAAAAATTGAAACTTCCAATGAAAAATTGAACTTTACAAGAGTTGATTCTGACGTAATTGATAAATTAATTAAAAAGGATGAAAAAGAAGTTTCAAAACTAGATGATAAGGAAAAAGAAAAATTAAAAACAATAATTGAAGAAGTAGTTCCAAAAGAAAAATATACTGTTCAGATAGAAGCAATAGAAAGTAGTTCGCCTCCATTTGTTATTACTGTTCCAGAGTTTATGAGAAGAATGAAAGAGATGCAACAGAGCGGAGGAAACGGAATGTTTGGTAATATGCCTGAAATGTATAATTTAATAATAAATGTTAATAATCCAATATGTTCTGACATATTAAATTCTAAAGGAAAAGCAAAAAAAGAAAGATTGATAAATCAATCTTTAGATTTAGCAAAACTATCTCAAAATTTATTAAAAGGTGAGGAACTTACATCATTTATAAAAAGAAGTTTAGATTTGATTAAGTAATTCTAATTTAAAATCATGAAAAGAATAAATTTATTGCTGTTAAGTTTTTTTTACATTATTAATGGTATTTTTCATTTTTATTTTACTGACTCTTATTTACCTATAATGCCGGATTTTCTTCCTTTTCATATGGAGTTGATTATATTTTCTGGTGTTCTTGAAATTATATTTGGTATTGGTGTTTTATTTGAGAAATTTAGAAACATTTCCTTAGCTGGAATTATTTTAATATTAGTATTGTTTATGTCTGTTCACTTAAACATGTTAATTCCTGAAAACAGCCTTGGCTACAATACATCACTTCTTGTTATTAGAGCGTTATTTCAATCTGTTCTGATTTATTGGGCTTGGATGAATAGAATAATAAAACCTTCTATTTAGTTAATTATTTTTTGTATTCTTGAATTTAAAATCAAATTATTTTGAAAAAATTATTTTTAATATCCTTATTACTTATTTCAATTAGCTGTGAAAAGAGTGAAAACAACATGATTATTAATGTAAATGTTGAAAATTTTAAAAAAGGAACTATTTATTTACAAAAAATTTCTGATTCAACTTTAATTAACATAGATTCTGTTTTTGTAAAAAAAAATGAACCTATAATATTTAAAACTAAAATTGATTCCCCTGAACTTTTTTATATAAATCTAGATATTTCTAATTTTGATAATAGAATAGAATTTTTTGGAGAAAAAGGTGAAATAGACATAAATACTTCGCTAAATAAATTTAATTCTAATTTTGAAATAATTGGATCATCATCAGATTCTATATATAGAAATTATTTGAATGTTATTAAAAAATTCAACAATCAAAAACTTGATTTAATTCAGTTGTCATTTAATTTAGCAAAATCTGATCTAAAAGACAGTTTGACTTTAATACAAAACCAAATAAAATCGTTAGATAAAAGACAATATTTATATAACTTAAATTATGCAGTAAGCAATGGTAATAGTCATATAGCGCCACTAATTGCAATAACTCAATTCTCTGAATCTGGCAAAATAGTATTAGATACTATAAAAAGCTCGATGAGTGAACAAGTATTAAATTCCAAGTATGGTAAAATATTTACCAATATTCTTAAAAGCAAATAACTATAACTTATTAAATTTCTTTACTAAATCAGATGCTATATCAGTAAGTTCAAAACTGATATTTTTAAAATGTTTGTTAACGTCAGTTACATCTTTTTGATGAATTTTTTTAATAATATTATCAAAGGCATCAAAACATTCATCTATTAATTTTTCGCTTTTTTTCACATCCTTATCAGGATTTTCTAATTGCCAAAGATTAATATTTTGAATAATTTCACCAATAATATTATTTAAATCTTTTTTTAAATTTTTTACACTTGCCATAATTATTATTTAATTTCCAGAATATTTTACAAAATTTCTAGGAGTTTCGTAAAGGGTAACTGATAATTCATTATCGTTTGATATTTTATCTCTTAAAATATTCCATATAAAAATACAAATATTTTCTGCTGTTGGTATTACTTTTTTAAAATATGGAACATCTAAATTTAAATTTTTATGATCTAATAATTCTTCAACCTCATTTTTAATAATGTCTTTTAATTCTTTTAGATCAATAACAACGCCTGTTACAAGATCAACTTCACCTCTAACATCAACAATTAATTCATAATTATGACCATGGAAATTAGAATTACTACATTTTCCAAATAAGTTTTGATTTTTTTCATCAGACCAATTTTCAACAAATAATCTGTGAGCTGCGTTAAAGTGTGCTTTTCTACTTACTGTTACTTTCATTTATTGTATTTATTATAAAATTTTAAAAATATTATTTTAAACCACTCTGTATAATCATCTGGATAAGTTTTTAAATTTTCTTTGATTAAATCTAAATCTTCCCATTTCCAATCACAAACTTCAAGCTGATTTATTACTGGATTGCCAACAAAACTTCCGACAATAACATGATCGAATTCATGTTCAATTAAACCATTATCAAATTCTGCTTTGTAAATAAAAGAAGTAAAAAGTTTTAATTCACTTTTTATACCCATTTCCTCAAACAGTCTTCTATGAGCGGCATCTATTGTTTTTTCATTTTTTCTTTGATGACTACAACAAGTATTAGTCCATAAACCAGGTGAATGATATTTGTCTAAAGCTCTTTTTTGTAATAATAATTGATTTGAGTCATTTAATAAAAAAACAGAGAATGCTCTATGAAGTAAACCTTTTTGATGAACTTCTAACTTCTCCATTAAACCTAATTCATTATCATCTTTATCAACGAGTATTACCATTTCTTTATTCATTGTTTAAAGTTACAAATTTTAAAAAATTACCAATACTTTATTTAAAAAACTGTAGTATTTTTGGATTAAATTAATTTATGAATTTTATAGAGGAAATAGCAAGAAGAAGAACTTTTGGTATTATATCTCACCCAGATGCTGGAAAGACTACGTTAACAGAAAAGTTATTGTTATTTGGAGGAGCTATCCAAGAAGCAGGAGCAGTTAAATCTCATAAAATTAAAAAATCAGCAACTAGTGATTTTATGGAAATTGAAAAGCAGAGAGGAATCTCTGTCGCAACTTCTGTTTTAGCATTTAATTATAAGGGGATTAAGATTAACATTCTAGATACGCCTGGACACAAAGATTTTGCTGAAGATACTTTTAGAACTTTAACAGCTGTAGATAGTGTAATTGTTGTAATTGATGTAGCAAAAGGAGTTGAGGAGCAGACAGAAAAATTAGTTGAGGTGTGTAGAATGAGAAAAATCCCTATTATAGTCTTTATCAATAAATTAGACAGAGAAGGGAAAGATGGATTTGATTTATTAGATGAATTAGAAAAAAAATTAAATTTCAAAGTATGCCCGTTAAGTTTCCCTATTGGAATGGGATACGATTTTCAAGGAATATATAACCTCTGGGAAAAAAATCTTATGTTATTTGAAGAAGAAAATAAGCAAAAGATTGCAAATTCTATAAAAATAAATGAGATTAATGATCCATTACTGAACGACTTAATTGGAGAAAAAGCGGCTGAAAAACTTAATGAAGAAGTTGATATAATAAACGAAGTATATCCAAAGTTCTCTAAAGAAGAATATTTAAAATGTAATCAACAACCTGTTTTTTTTGGTTCAGCATTAAATAATTTTGGTGTAAAAGAATTATTGAATTGTTTTATCTCAATTGCTCCAGCTCCAATGGATAAAATTAGTGATGAAAGAATAATAAAACCAAGTGAAAACAAATTTTCAGGGTTCATATTTAAGATACATGCTAATATGGATCCAAAACACAGAGATAGATTAGCGTTTATAAAAATTGTTTCAGGAAAGTTCAAAAGAAATACACCTTATCATCACGTAAGGTTGGAAAAAAAATTCAAGTTCAGCAGTCCAAATGCTTTTTTTGCAGAAAAAAAAGAAATCGTTAACGAATCATTTCCAGGCGATATTGTTGGTGTTCATGATTCAGGTAATTTTAAAATTGGTGACACATTTACAGATGGTGAAAAAATTACATTTAAGGGAATTCCTAGTTTTTCTCCAGAACATTTTAGATACATTAATAATTTAGATCCAATGAAATCTAAGCAATTAGCAAAAGGCATCGTTCAATTAATGGATGAAGGAGTTGCTCAATTATTTATACTTGAAATGAACGGAAGAAAAGTAATTGGAACTGTGGGGGCATTACAATTCGAAGTCATTCAATATAGGCTCGAACATGAGTACGGAGCAAAATGCTCTTATGAAAACTTAAATATTTTTAAAGCTTGTTGGGTAGAAACAGTATCTAAAAAAAATAAAGAATTTATTGATTTCAAAAAATTGAAAAATAAATTTTTAGCTATGGATAAAAACAAACAACTAGTTTTCTTGTCAGATTCGTCATTTTCTTTAGAAATGACCAAGCAAAAATTTCCTACATTAAAATTTCACTATAAATCAGAATTCTGATTAAGCTTCACCTGTAGGGCCAAAATTTAATTGTATTGGCTTTTGATTTTCATATTCTTTTATCTCTCCATTAGAATTCTCAAATTTTGAAATATTATCAACTAAAGCTTTAGAAAATCTTTTAGCGTGCTGAGGAGTTAGAATAATTCTAGATTTAACTTTAGCTTTAGGAACACCTGGCATAACATTTATAAAGTCAACTACAAATTCTGAAACAGAATGGTTAATTAATGCTAAGTTAGAATAGGTACCTTGAGCAAGATTTTCATCGAGCTCAAGATTTAAACCATTTTCTTTAGAATTAGATTTCTTCATTGAAAGTTAAATTCTTTTTTGCAAGTAACTCTTCATATTCGTCTACATAACCAACAATAACATCATTGAATTTCCTGTTTCCAGTTCCTGCAGGAATTTTGTGACCAACTATAACGTTTTCCTTAAGACCTCTTAAAGTATCTACTTTACCATTAACGGCAGCTTCATTTAAAACCTTAGTAGTTTCTTGGAAAGATGCAGCGGAAATAAACGATTTAGTTTGAAGAGAAGCTCTGGTAATACCTTGAAGAATTGGAGTAGCAGTGGCGTTTACAGCATCTCTAGCTACAACTAAATCTTTATCCTCTCTCTTTAATAAAGAATTTTCATCTCTTAATTCTCTTGCACTAATAACTTGACCTTCTTTAAAACTTTCAGAGGAACCAACAGATTCAATGATTTTCTTGTTAAACAAATTATCATTTTCAGAAATGAATTCATTTTTATGAATAAGTTGCCCCTCAAGAAAAGTAGTGTCTCCAGAATCTTGAATTTTCACTTTTTGCATCATTTGTCTAATTAATACCTCAAAGTGTTTATCATTAATCTTAACACCTTGTAACCTGTAAACTTCTTGAACTTCATTTACTAAATATTGTTGAACAGCAGATGGACCTTTAATATTTAAAATATCATTAGGTGTAATTGCACCATCCGAAAGTGGCATCCCAGCTTTAACAAAATCATTTTCTTGAACTAGTATTTGATTTGAAAGTTTAACTAAATACTTTTTAATCTCACCAGTTTTAGATTCAATAATAATTTCCCTATTCCCTCTTTTAATTTTACCAAAGTTTACAACACCATCAATTTCACTTACAACAGCAGGATTTGATGGGTTTCTTGCTTCAAAAAGCTCTGTAACTCTTGGAAGTCCACCAGTAATATCACCCGATTTAGCAGATTTTCTAGGAATTTTGACTAAAATTTTACCAGCTTCAACTTTTTCACCATCATCAACCATCAAGTGAGCACCTACTGGAAGGTTATAAGTTCTAACATTGTTTCCTTTACTATCATTGATAAGTAATGTAGGAACTACTTTTTTATTTCTAGATTCTGAAATAACTTTTTCTTTAAATCCAGTTTGTTCGTCAATTTCAACTTGGTAAGTAACACCTTGTTCGATATTTTCATATTCAATATTTCCGCCAAATTCAGAGACAATTACTCCGTTGTAAGGATCCCATTGACATACAATATCTCCTTTTTTCAATACTTGACCGTCCTTAATAAGAAGAGAAGAACCGTAAGGAATAATATTAGTACTTAAAAGAATGCCAGATTTTTTATCTAAAACTTTAATTTCACATGTTCTAGAAATTACTGTATTTATATTTTTTCCTTCGGCATCCTTGGACTTAACAACTTTTAAATCTTCAATTTCAGCAACTCCATCAAATCTAACAGATAAATTATTGTCTTCTGAAATATTTCCTGCAATACCTCCAACATGGAAAGTTCTTAGAGTTAACTGAGTCCCTGGTTCACCAATTGATTGAGCTGCAACAACACCTACAGCTTCTCCATTTTGAACCATTTTACCAGTTGCTAAATTTCTTCCATAACACTTTGAACAAACTCCTTTTGGAGATTCACATGTTAATGGAGATCTAACTTCAACTTTTTCAATAGGAGAAGATTCGATTAACTTAACAATATCATCTGAAATTTCCTCACCGGCAGAAACAATAATTTCATTATTTAAAGGGTTGTAAATATCATGTAATGAAACTCTTCCTAATATTCTCTCTCCTAACGTTTCAACAATTTCTTCATTTTTTTTAAGCGGCTCCACAGTTATTCCTCTAAGAGTATTACAGTCTTCATAATGGATTATAACATCTTGAGCTACATCAACAAGCCTTCTAGTTAGATAACCTGCATCAGCAGTTTTCAATGCAGTATCTGCTAAACCTTTTCTAGCTCCGTGAGTAGAAATAAAATATTCTAAAATAGATAATCCTTCTTTAAAGTTAGATAAAATAGGATTTTCAATAATTTCTCCACCACTAGCACTAGCTTTTTTAGGCTTAGCCATTAATCCACGCATACCTGTAAGCTGACGTATTTGTTCTTTAGAACCCCTTGCACCAGAATCTAACATCATGTAAACTGAATTAAATCCTTGTTTATCTTCACTGATTCTTTTCATTGAAAGCTCAGTTAGCGTTGCATTTGCAGAAGTCCAAACATCAATGACCTGATTATAACGTTCATTATTAGTAATTAACCCCATGTTATAATTAGAGATAATACTATCGACTTCTCCATTGGCCTTGGCAATCATTTCGTGTTTTTCAGGGGGTATCATAATATCACCTAAACTAAAGGATAATCCTCCTTCAAATGCAAAAGAGAATCCCATAGACTTAATTTTATCTAAGAAATCTGCAGTTTCAGGAACACTTGTTAACTTTAAAATATTTCCAATAATATCTCTTAACGATTTTTTAGTTAAAACTTCGTTTATAAATCCTGCTTTTTCAGGTACAACCTGGTTAAATAAAACTCTACCTACAGTTGTTTCAATAATTCTAAAAGCTAACTCTCCAGATTCATTAAAATCTTTAGCTCTAATTTTTATCATTGCGTTTAAATCAACTCTTTCTTCATTGTAAGCTATATTTACTTCTTCAGCAGAATAAAATGTTAGACCTTCCCCCTTAACTTTATGATCTTTTGTTGACTTTAATAATTTTGTCATATAATAGAGTCCTAAAACCATATCTTGAGAAGGTACAGTGATTGGGGATCCATTCGCTGGATTCAAAATATTATGTGAAGCAAGCATCAATAGCTGTGACTCTAAAATAGCCTCAGGACCTAATGGAAGATGAACTGCCATTTGATCACCATCAAAATCAGCATTAAAAGCTGTACAAACTAACGGATGAACTTGAATAGCTTTACCCTCAATAAGTATTGGCTGAAAAGCTTGTATTCCTAATCTGTGTAGGGTTGGAGCTCTATTTAAAAGAACAGGATGTCCTTTTAAAACATTTTCTAAAATATCCCAAACTAAGGGCTCTCTTCTATCAATAATTTTTTTCGCAGATTTTACTGTTTTAACAATTCCTCTTTCTATTAATTTTCTAATTATAAAAGGTTTGTATAACTCAGCTGCCATGTTTTTAGGTAAACCACACTCAAATAATTTTAATTCTGGTCCACCAACAATAACAGATCTAGCAGAATAATCTACCCTTTTTCCAAGAAGGTTTTGACGGAATCTACCCTGTTTTCCTTTTAAAGAATCAGAAAGCGATTTTAAAGGTCTGTTAGCATCAGTTTTAACAGCAGAAGATTTTCTTGTGTTGTCAAAAAGTGAATCTACAGATTCTTGTAACATCCTTTTTTCATTTCTTAAAATAACCTCAGGAGCTTTTATTTCAACTAATCTCTTTAATCTATTGTTTCTTATTATTACTCTTCTGTATAAATCATTTAAATCAGATGTTGCAAATCTTCCTCCGTCTAATGGAACTAATGGTCTAAGTTCTGGCGGGATAACAGGAATTGCCTTTAAAATCATCCACTCAGGTTTATTTTCTCTGTTTAAATTAGATTCTTTGAATGATTCTACAACTTGAAGTCTTTTAAGAGCTTCCATTTTTCTTTGTTTAGAAGTCTCTGTATTGGCTTTGTGTCTTAACTCGTAAGATAACTCATTAAGATCTATTCTTGAAAGTAACTCAATTAAACATTCAGCACCCATTTTAGCAATAAACTTATTTGGATCCTCATCATCTAAAAATTGATTTTCAGGTGGTAGGCTATCTGTAATAGTTATATATTCCTCTTCAGTTAAATAATCCATTTTAGTTACGGGCTCTCCTTCTGCATTTACTGCAAGTCCTGGTTGAATAACTACATATCTCTCATAGTAAATAATCATATCCAGTTTCTTTGAAGGAAGACCTAATAAGTAACCTATTTTATTAGGTAAAGACCTAAAATACCATATATGAGCAACTGGAACTACTAAATCAATGTGACCAACTCTGTCTCTTCTTACCTTTTTTTCAGTTACTTCAACTCCACATCTATCACAAATAATTCCTTTATATCTGATTCTTTTATATTTTCCACATGCACACTCAAAATCTTTAACAGGACCGAAAATTCTTTCACAAAACAAACCATCTCTTTCTGGTTTATGAGTTCTATAATTAATAGTTTCTGGTTTTAGAATCTCACCTCTTGAGTTACCTAATATAGTTTCAGGAGATGCTAATCCAATTGATATTTTTGAGAATTTTTGAGATTTATTAATTTCAATTTTTCTAGACATAATGAGTTTTTATTTTATTATTCTTCTAATCTAATATCTAATCCTAGACCTTTAAGTTCATGCATCAATACGTTAAATGATTCTGGAAGTCCAGGATCTGGCATAGTATCACCTTTTACGATTGCTTCATAAGCTTTTGCTCTTCCTTGAACGTCATCTGATTTTATTGTTAAAATTTCTTGTAGAGTACTTGAAGCACCATAAGCTTCTAGTGCCCAAACTTCCATTTCTCCAAATCTTTGACCTCCAAATTGAGCCTTACCACCAAGTGGTTGCTGAGTAATTAAAGAATATGGTCCAATAGATCTTGAATGCATTTTATCATCAACCATATGACCTAACTTAAGCATATATATTACACCAACGGTTGCTGGCTGATCGAATCTTTTACCTGTTCCACCATCATATAAATGAGTGTGCCCAAATTGAGGAACACCGGCTTCTTCTGTTAATTCATTAATTTGATCTAAAGTTGCACCATCAAAAATTGGAGTGGAAAATTTTCTGCCTAATTTTTGACCAGCCCATCCTAAAACAGTTTCATAAATTTGACCAATATTCATTCTAGATGGTACACCAAGTGGATTTAATACTATATCAACTGGTGTTCCGTCTTCTAGGAATGGCATATCTTCTTGCCTAACAATTCTAGCAACAATCCCTTTATTACCGTGTCTACCAGCCATTTTATCACCTACTTTAAGTTTCCTTTTCTTGGCTATATATACTTTAGCTAATTTTAAAATTCCTGGGGGAAGTTCATCTCCAACAGAAATAGTAAACTTCTCTCTTCTAAGCATTCCTTGCAGATCATTTTCTTTTATTTTATAGTTGTGTAAAAGAGTCAAAACTAAAGAATTTACTTTTTTATCTACTGTCCATTGACCTGAAACTAAGTGAGTGTATTCTTCAACCTGATTTAACATTTTTAAGGAATACTTTTTACCCTTAGGCAAAACTTCTTCTTCTAAATCATTAAATACACCTTGACAAGTCTTTCCACTTAAAATATTATATAATTTCTCAATTAATGATTTTTTAAGTTCTTCAAATTTAATATCGTAAGTCTTTCCTAACTCAATTAAAAGATCTTTATCCTCAGATCTTTTTCTTTTATCTTTTATTGGTCTAGTAAATAATTTTTTATTAACAACTATTCCATTTAAAGATGGAGGAGCTTTTAACGATGCATCTTTAACATCACCAGCTTTATCACCAAAGATTGCTCTTAATAATTTTTCTTCAGGTGTTGGATCAGATTCACCTTTAGGAGTAATTTTACCAATTAAAATGTCTCCAGGTTTAACTTCAGCTCCAACTCTAATCATTCCATTTTCATCTAAATCAGAGGTGGCTTCTTCACTTACATTTGGAATATCATTCGTAAGCTCTTCCATTCCCAATTTAGTATCTCTAACATCAATTGAATATTCATCAATATGTAACGAAGTGAAAACATCGTCTCTAACAACTTTTTCTGAAATTACGATAGCATCTTCGAAATTATATCCTTTCCAAGGCATGAATGCAACTTTTAAATTTCTTCCTAAAGCTAATTCACCATTTTGAGTAGCATACCCTTCACATAAAACTTGACCTTTTTTAACATTATCACCTTTTATAACAATTGGTTTTAAGTTAATACAAGTTCCTTGATTAGTTTTTCTAAATTTAACTAAGGAATATGTTTTTTCGTCATTGTCAAAACTAGTTAGTTTTTGTTCTTCAGTAAGATTATACTTAATAGTAATTTTCTGAGAATCTACATAAATAACCTTTCCATCAAAATCAGCATTTATTAATACTCTGGAATCCGAAGCTACTTGTCTTTCTAGTCCTGTACCAACAATTGGAGATTCTGGACGTAATAAAGGAACAGATTGTCTCATCATGTTTGATCCCATTAATGCTCTGTTAGCATCGTCATGTTCTAAAAAAGGAATAAGTGATGCAGAAATTGATGCAATTTGATTAGGTGCTACGTCAGTGTAGTTAACATCAGAAGGATCTATAACAGGATAATCTGCTTCTTGTCTTGCAATAACCTTTTCTGAAAGAATTTTACCATCCTTATCTTTTGGGATATTTGCTTGGGCAATTAACATACCTTCTTCTTCTTCAGCACTTAAATATTTATGATTTTTTAAATCTACAACTCCGTTTTCTACTTTTCTGTATGGAGTTTCTATAAAACCTAGATTATTAACTTTTGCAAAAACACCAAGAGAGGAAATTAAACCAATATTAGGACCTTCAGGGGTCTCAATTGGACATAACCTTCCATAATGTGTGTAATGTACATCTCTTACTTCGAAACCAGCTCTTTCTCTTGAAAGTCCTCCAGGACCTAAAGCAGATAATCTTCTTTTGTGAGTTATCTCTGCTAACGGATTAGTTTGATCCATAAATTGTGATAACTGGTTGGTTCCAAAAAATGAATTAATAACAGATGACAAAGTCTTAGCATTAATCAAATCAATAGGCGTAAAAACTTCGTTATCTCTAACATTCATTCTTTCTCTAATGGTTCTAGCCATTCTTGAAAGACCAACTCCAAATTGAGATGATAATTGTTCTCCTACTGTTCTAACTCTTCTATTAGAAAGGTGGTCAATATCATCAATTTCAGCTTTAGAATTGATTAATTCAATTAAATATTTTATGATAGTTATAATATCTTCTTTAGTTAAAACTAGCATCTCCATATCAATATCAAGACCTAATTTTTTATTCATTCTATATCTACCAACTTCACCCAAATTATATCTTTGATCAGAGAAAAATAATTTATCAATTATTCCTCTAGCTGTTTCCTCATCAGGTGGTTCAGCGTTTCTTAATTGTCTATAAATATGCTCAACTGCTTCCTTTTCAGAGTTAGTAGGATCTTTTTGAAGAGTATTATGAATTATTGCATAGTCAGAAAGTTGTCCATCAACTTTATGTAATAACACAGTTTGAGTATTAGTCGCTAATATCTCTTCTATATTATCTTTATCAATTATTGTCTCTCTGTCTAAAATTATCTCATTTCTTTCAATGGAAACAACTTCACCTGTATCTTCATCAACAAAATCTTCAAACCATGAATTTAAAACTCTGGCTGCTAGCTTTCTTCCTAAGCACTTTTTTAATCCAGATTTTGAAACTTTAATTTCTTCAGCTAAATCAAAAATTTCTAATATATCCTTGTCTCTTTCAAATCCAATAGCTCTTAAAAGAGTAGTTACAGGTAACTTTTTCTTTCTATCAATGTAAGCATACATCACACTATTAATATCTGTAGCAAATTCAATCCATGAACCTTTGAAAGGTATTACTCTTGCAGAATATAACTTTGTGCCATTAGCATGAAATGACTGACCAAAAAAGACACCAGGAGATCTATGTAACTGTGAAACAACTACCCTCTCGGCACCATTTATAATAAAAGTTCCGCTTGGTGTCATGTAAGGAATAACACCTAAGTATACATCTTGAACAATAGTTTCAAAATCTTCATGTTCTTCGTCAGTACAATAAAGTTTTAACCTCGCTTTTAAAGGAACACTATGTGTTAATCCTCTTTCAATACACTCTTGTATTGAATATCTAGGAGGATCTACAAAATAATCTAAAAATTCTAAAACGAATTGATTTCGAGAATCTGAAATTGGGAAATTTTCCATGAAGGTATTAAAAAGACCTTCATCGGTTCTTTCATCAGATTTTGTCTCTAGTTGAAAAAAATCGCTAAATGATTTTATTTGAATATCAAGAAAATCAGGATAATCAGGAATATCTGTAGCTGATGCAAAATTTAATCTATTAATAGTACTATACATTTAAAACAATTTAGGTTAAAGAACATAAAAAAATAGTGCAATGGGCAATGCCCAAAGCTCAAAACTTAAACTAAAGTTGAATTAATTATTTTAATTCAACTTCAGCACCAGCTTCTTCAAGTGATTTTTTAAAGCCTTCAGCTTCGTCTTTTGAAACTGCCTCTTTAATATTACTTGGAGCATTGTCAACTAATTCTTTAGCTTCTTTTAAACCTAAACCAGTTAATTCCTTAACAAGCTTAACTACAGCTAGTTTAGAACCACCTGCTGCGTTTAAAACAACATCAAATTCTGTTTTTTCTTCAGCTGCTTCAGCGTCTCCACCTGCTGCTGGACCTGCTACAGCTACTGCTGCTGCTGCTGGTTCAATTCCGTATTCGTCTTTTAAGATATCAGCTAACTCATTAACTTCTTTTACCGTTAGGTTAACTAATTGTTCTGCAAAATCTTTTAAATCTGCCATTTTTTAAATATTTATTATTGTTATTATTAATTTTCGTTTTTTTCTGAAAGTGTTTTTAATACTCCCGATAATATTGATCCACTTGACTGTAAAGCGGATATAACATTTTTAGCTGGTGATTGTAAAATTGTAATTACTTCACCAATTAATTCTTCTTTAGACTTAATATTAGCTAAAAATTCAACCTGATCATCGCCAATATAAATTGAATCTTCAATTGAAGCTCCTTTAAGTAAAGGTTTATCAGATTTTTTTCTAAATTGTTTTATCAATTTAGCAGGTGTATTCCCAACTTCGGAATACATTAAAGCTGTATTACCAACTAACACATCATTTAAATTTCCAAAGTCTCTTTCAGAGGATTCCATTGCTTTTGACAGCAAAGTGTTTTTAACAACTGAAAGTTTAATACCTGCTTTAAAACATGCTCTTCTTAATTTACTTGTTTCATTAGCATTTAGACCGGAAACATCTGTCATGTAAACATTGGTGTTTTCTGCTAAATCAGCAGTCAACTTTTTTATCACATTAGATTTTTCTTCTCTTGTCATTTTATTTTATTTTACTAAATATTAGTATCAATATTAATTCCTGGACTCATAGTACTAGACATAGAAATACTTTTAACATAAGTTCCTTTTGAAGAACTCGGCTTGAGCTTAATTATATTTTGAATAAGTTCAAGAGAATTTCCATAAATTTTATCAGCGTCAAAAGAAGTTTTACCAATTGAAGCATGAATGATACCAGTTTTGTCAACCTTAAAATCAATTTTACCAGATTTTACATCATTAACTGCTTTGGCAATATCCATTGTTACAGTACCTGTTTTTGGATTTGGCATTAAACCTCTAGGACCCAATACTCTTCCTAAAGGACCTAATTTACCCATAACACTTGGCATTGTAATAATTACATCTACATTAGTCCAACCATCTTTTATTTTTTGAAGGTATTCATCTAAACCAACAAAATCAGCACCAGCGTCTTGGGCTTCTTTCTCTTTATCAGGCGTTACCAAAGCTAGAACTTTAATATCTTTTCCTGTACCGTGAGGAAGAGTAACAATCCCTCTAACATTTTGATCAGCTTTTCTAGGATCTACTCCTAATCTTACTGCCAAATCAATAGATGAATCGAAATTAACATTGGAAATTTCTTTTATAACAGAAGAAGCTTCTTCAAGAGAATATGTTTTTGAATTATCATATTTTGATAGAGCGTCTTTACGTTTTTTTGTAATTTTTGTCATAATCTTATTTTATTAAAAATTAAAAAGGAGCTTGACCTTTGACTTTAATACCCATCGATCTTGCTGTACCAGCTATCATTTTCATAGCAGATTCAACAGTAAAAGCATTTAAGTCAACCATTTTATCTTCGGAAATTGCTTTAACTTGATCCCAAGATACCGTAGCAACTTTACTACGATTTGGTTCTCCAGATCCCTTTTTAATTTTAGCTGCTTCCAAAAGCTGAACGGCTGCTGGTGGAGTTTTAACAACAAATTCAAAAGATTTGTCCTTGAAAACTGTAATTGCTACAGGCAAAATTTTTCCGGGTTTATCTTGAGTTCTTGAGTTAAATTGCTTACAAAATTCCATAATATTAACACCAGCTGCTCCTAAAGCAGGACCAACAGGTGGTGATGGATTTGCAGCACCTCCTCTAATTTGTAATTTTAGTACTTTGTGTATTTCTTTAGCCATTATTAATATTTATTATCTCTTAAACAATTGGAAGCTATCTAAGAAATGATTTATATGTAACATTTATATTTTCTCAACTTGCATGTAAGAAAGTTCAAGTGGAGTTTTTCTGCCGAAAATCTTCACCATTACTTCTAACTTTCTTTTTTCTTGATTTACTTTTTCAATAGTTCCATTGAAACCGTTGAAAGGTCCATCAATTACTTTAATATTTTCACCGATTTCAAATGGAATCGATACACTTTCACTTTCAGTTGACAATTCATCAACCTTACCTAACATTCTATTAACTTCAGCAGTTCTTAATGGAATTGGATCGCCGCCTTTTGTTTCTCCTAAAAAACCAATTACGTTGGGAAGTGCCTTGATAATGTGAGGAATTTCACCAGTTAAATTAGCTTTAATCATTATGTAACCTGGAAAATAGACTTTTTCTTTATTTATTTTTTTTCCCTTTCTAATTTGAACAACTTTTTGAGTTGGCACTAATATATCCTCTACAAAATCTTTAAATCCTAAACGGTTTATTTCAGAATCCATGTAATCACGAATTTTGTTTTCTTGACCACTAACTGCCCTTACAACATACCACTTTTTTAAATCGACAATTTCTTCAGACATAATTTAATTTATAAAATCAAAATAAAATTTAATAATTTGTGATAAAACACTATCAGCGGCCCAGATTAAAGCTGCAAATATTATGGAAAATAAAAGCACAACAACTGTAAGATTTGATAGTTCGGGTAGAGCAGTCCATGAAACATGTTCCTTTAACTCTGAAAAAGACTCCTTTATATATGAAACTATATTCATAACTCTTAATTTGCACGGGTTGAGAGGCTCGAACTCCCGACACCTGGTTTTGGAGACCAGTGCTCTACCAACTGAGCTAAACCCGTCTCTCCGTTAATGGTGTAAATTAAACACCAAAGATTTATAGCCACAAAAGGCATCCACTTTATGTAGATACCTTTTACGGATTAATTAATATTATATTATAAAATTTTAGTAACCTGACCAGCACCTACAGTTCTACCACCTTCTCTAATAGCGAATCTTAATCCAACACTACAAGCAATAGGAGAAATAAGCTCAACAGTAATAGTTAAGTTATCTCCAGGCATTACCATTTCTACTCCTTTAGGAAGAACAATATTTCCAGTTACGTCAGTTGTTCTTACATAAAATTGTGGTCTATAGTTATTATGAAATGGAGTGTGTCTTCCACCCTCTTCTTTCTTTAATATATATACTTCAGCTTCAAATTTAGCATGTGGTTTAACTGAACCTGGTTTACAAATAACCATTCCTCTTGAAATATCTGTTTTTTCAACACCTCTCAATAAGATTCCAACGTTATCACCAGCTTCACCTCTATCTAGAATTTTTCTAAACATTTCAACTCCAGTAACGGTAGAAGTTAATTTCTCAGCACCCATTCCAATGATGTCAACAGCATCTCCAGTGTTAGCTACACCAGTTTCAATTCTTCCTGTTGCAACAGTTCCTCTACCTGTAATAGAAAATACATCTTCAACTGGCATCAAGAAATCTTTATCAACCTCTCTTGTTGGAAGTTCAATCCAAGAATCAACTGATTCCATTAGATTCATAACAGTATCAACCCACTTTTGTTCTCCATTAAGAGCTCCAAGTGCAGAACCTAAAATTACTGGTCCATTATCACCATCATATTCATAGAAGTTTAATAAATCTCTAACTTCCATTTCAACAAGTTCTAATAATTCTTCATCATCAACTTGATCAGCCTTGTTTAAGAAAACTACTATTCTTGGAATACCAACCTGTCTTCCTAAAAGTATATGCTCTCTAGTTTGTGGCATTGGTCCGTCAGAAGCTGCAACTACAAGAATTGCACCATCCATTTGAGCGGCACCTGTTACCATGTTTTTAACATAATCCGCGTGACCAGGACAGTCAACGTGCGCATAGTGACGATTTGCTGTTTGGTACTCAACGTGAGAAGTGTTAATTGTTATCCCTCTTTCTTTTTCTTCAGGAGCGTTGTCAATTTGGTCAAAGCTTCTTACTTCAGATAATCCTGCATCAGCTAATACTTTTGTAATAGCAGCAGTTAGGGTAGTTTTTCCGTGATCTACGTGTCCAATTGTCCCTATATTTAAATGGGGTTTCGAACGATCAAATGTTTCCTTAGCCATATGATATATTGTTTTATTACTTTTAAAATGCGTGCAAATATATAAATTTTATCTTAAAATATTAAATGTTTTGATTTTTTTTTCGTATAAAAAATGTAAAGTCAAATAGAAATTATTTTGAATGATAAAAAATTAAGTTAATTTTGTTTTTTTACAATAAATAATCCTGAATTAATATCGCTAATAATTATGTTTTCACTTTTGAAATAAGGATACACACTCCATGCTCCATTAAAAGCCTCACTATTACCTTTTTTACCACTATGATCTCCTCCAGGATCTTGATTTTTTATAGCTGTTAATTTTGGTAATCCATGATCGTGATCGCTATGATCATGAAACGTATTAAAAAACCCTAACTCGGATATACTTTTTTGATCAATATTTAAAACATCCAAAACCCTAAGTCCAGCTGTATAACTTGCAAGAAAAAATTCCGTTCCATTTACATACCCATTATGATCGATAGCTTTTGTTTCTGCTTCATAATTGTGGTGCAAAACTGGGTTGTCTAAATCAGTTAAATTTATAACTATAGTTCTAGTTTTGGCATCAATTTTTAATTCGTAATTTGAATCTAACTCATCTAATTCATCACCTAGTAAAGCATACTTATGATCGTTGGTAAGCCATGATTGATGAGTGTATTGATGATCATAAAAGAAAGTACTTATAAGATTTGGTTCAGATTTATTTGAAACATCAACAAAAACTACTCTGTCCTCATTGCTCCCAATGTAAATTTCTTTACCAAAATGGTCTTGATCCGGACCTTTGTAGTTTACAATTTGAGCATCATGACTGTAACCAAACTGAGAACCCTCAAGTTCCAATTTTGGAGCTATTGGATCGGACAAATTAAAAGCATAAATTCCTTTAGTTCCTGCACCTGCAATGTAAGCGTATCCAGTGTCTTCGTTAATTGCAATATTATGAGCATTTCCAAATGAATTATCAATAAAATCAGCAGAGAAAATTTGCTCTGATTCAACTCCTCTTAACTTTGATAAGTTAAATACTTGCAAACCATGATCTTGGGCTTCACTAACAATGTAAACATAATCATTGTAAACCTTCATATCTCTCCAGGAACTATCAACGGTTGAGGTTGGAAGTTTACCAAGATAAATAGGAGATGTAGAATCAGTAATATCTATAAAAGCAGTACCATTATTAACTCCCATAATTGCATATTCTCTTCCAGTTGTAGAATCGGTCCAGCCCCAACAATCATTACCAGCCTCTGCATCCATTTCCTCAAGAGTTATTTGCCCCATCAAATCATAATTAAGACAGGAATATTCATAGTCAGTACCAGGAATATTAGCATATCCATCGATACAAGTTGCTAATGGAGAATCAATAACCTTACTATCATCGTAATCTTCATACTGGCAAGAAGATATTAATATTAAACACAGAATTAATATGTAATTTTTCATTATATAAATTTAATAAATTTAATTCAAGGTTAATCTTACAAATTTTATACCAGAAAACTTTATGTTTGCAAAAAAATATTTCTTAAATCTTTATTGATTTTAAAGAAAAAAAACAAAATCCAAAGCAGCTATTTCTGCTATAATGCCTATGAAATTTAACGAACTTGGCTTAATGCCTTCACTTTTAAAAGCAGTTAATGAGAAAGGATATACTGACCCTTCTCCAATTCAAGAAAAAGCAATTCCACTAATCCTCAGACGAAAAGATGTTTTAGCATCAGCGCAAACAGGAACAGGAAAAACAGCTGGCTTCACATTACCATTATTACAAATTCTATCAAAACAATCAAATTCGAATCATAGAAAAATTAAAGCTTTAATATTAACTCCTACAAGAGAACTTGCAGCTCAAATTTATGACAATGTAATAGAATACAGTAGACATCTTGAACTAAGATCTACGGTTATTTTTGGCGGAGTTAATCAAAAACCACAAGTATCTAAAATAAGAAGCGGTATTGATATTTTAATTGCAACCCCTGGCCGTTTGTTAGATCTTGAAAATCAACGATTATTATCATTACGAAATGTAGAAATATTAGTTTTAGACGAAGCCGATAGAATGTTAGACATGGGCTTTCAAAGAGACATTAATAAAATAATGAACTTATTGCCAAGTAAAAGGCAAAACCTACTTTTTTCCGCCACTTTTTCTAAAGAAATTAAAAGATTAGCAAAAGGTATTTTAAATGATCCTGCAATGGTAGAAACTTCTCCTCAAAACACAACCGTTGAAGCTATTGTTCAATATGTGTATAATGTAGACAAAAACAAAAAATCAAGTCTTATAATTCAATTAATAAAGGAGGGAAAATGGAAGCAAGTTTTAGTTTTTACAAGAACAAAACACGGAGCGAATAACCTTTGTAAAAAAATGATTAAAGCAGATATTTCTGCTGCTGCAATTCACGGAAACAAAAGTCAGGGAGCAAGAACAAGAGCGCTAGCTGGTTTTAAAGACGGTTCTGTTGAAATACTAGTTGCTACCGATATTGCAGCTAGAGGATTAGATATTCCTCTATTACCGCATGTAATAAATTTTGAGTTACCTAACATTCCTGAAGACTACGTACATAGAATTGGAAGAACAGGAAGAGCTGGAGCAAAAGGTGAGGCAATTTCTCTTGTTTGTATTGATGAAAAACAATATTTGAAAGATATTGAAAAGCTAGTAAATCTTAGAATTCCTTCGAAAATAAAACAAGGATTTGAGCCTGATCCAAATGCAGTTCCAGAGCCTACTAAACAAAAAAACAGAAATAGTTTTAACAGAAATAAAGGAAGATCAAATCGAAATAAAAAAAGAAACACTTATAGAAAATAGAAAAAGCTCAAGAATAATGACCATAAAACTCTTGAACTTTTAATACATGTTGATTGGGAAATCAACGTTGCGAATGTATAATTTATAATTGGAATAAAAGGTTTTTATTTTAAATAAAAAAATACACAATTAATCCGCCAATTATCAACCCTTTTATAAAAGAAATCCAATAAGCCTGGTAATTTGAAAATCCCCAGCTTTTTAAAGTTCTTTCTACTTGCTTTTTATGCCAATTTATCATTGTTTAAATAATTATATTCACATATAGCTATCTATTGAAAATCTCCTCCATTTACCACCGTCCATTGATCAAGTGATTTAAAATACTTTTTAATAACAGCATTTACTTTTTCTACTGTTAACGAACTAACTTGAGATTCAAGCGCGGCGTAAAAAGCCATATCTCTTTCAAAATAAAGGTTGTTATTAATCAATGATGACAACTCATTGTCTTTAGCCCTTGAAACTGTCTGTCCTTGAACCCAACCTTTTATAGCACTATCCAATTCTTCTTGAGTTATACCATCAGTAATAAAACGCTCTAACTCTTCTTTGAACCCAATCTGAACCTTCTCAGCGTTCATAGGCGCATAAATAGCATAAATGATCAAAGCAGAGTTTTTATCATCTGGATCACTATCAATACTAACCTGAGCACCAGCACCATAACTCACACCATCTTGCTGTCTTAAACGAGTAGCAACTCTGGAGTTCAAAAACCCACCACCAAAAATAATTCCCGCTACTTGAAGTGCAGCATTATCCTTTCCAGTCTCAGTTGTTTTAGCAGATAACATACCTACTGTAAAAGCATTTTTCTTATCGGGTGTAATAATGTTTTCGTTAGCAGCAATATTTTGTTTAAATGGATTTTCAATTACTGAAAATGGTTTGTCAGATTTAAAATCGGAAAAATTATCCTCAAAATAAGTTTTAACCATATCAACATCCATACTTCCAATAGCTACTAAAGAAGCTTTATTCGTAACACCATAATACTCATCATAAAAAGATTGAATACTCTCAATACTTACCTCATTAATCATTGCAATTTGTTCATCAATATTAGGACTGTAATTAGGATGACCTTTAGAGTAAAACTGATTAATTTCACGCATACGTTGAACCGCTACAAATTGAGGATCAGAAGCACTGCTTTCCAAGCCAGCCAAACGTTGTGTTTTAATTTTATCCAATTCACTAAATTCAAATTTTGGATTTTTAAGCATGTCTGTCATAATTTCAAGAGCAGCAGGCAAATGTTCTTTGGTAGATGAAACATTAACATAAACCCCACCATTAGTTCCGCTAAAACCAACAGACGAACTAATAGCACTCAACTCATCTTCAATGTCTTGACGTGACCTTGATTGCGTTCCTTTATTAAGCAAGTTTGCCACGAATCCAGCTGTCATTCCCTTGTTCATATAGTCATCTACATTTCCCGATCTCATCACAAAAGATACGTTTACTGTTTCGCCACGATTCGCTTTACTTATAAATCCATATTCAATACCAGATTTTGGTAAAACTCCGCTATCCAAACGATTTTGAATATTATCATAGTTAACATCGAAATCTTCACCAACGTCCATAGCCTCTTTACCTTTATAGTTTGCTACCATTTCAGCCAATCCTTCTGTATGTAAAATCTCAACACGTTCTGGCTTATCTGTTGGAATAAAATTTCCAATTGTACGGTTAGTAGGAATAAAATATTTCTGAACTGCAGCATTAACTTCCTCAACTGTTGTATTTTCAATCCGATCCCGGTGAATAAATGCCAAACGCCAGTCCCCTGCCCCGATAAATTCACTCATATAAGTTCCCATATATCCAGAATTTCTACTAAGTTGATCTAATTGCTTCATGATATTTGATCGAGCACGCTTCAACTCATCTGACGTAATTGGATTATCTTTTAAATCATCCAACACACTTAATAAAGTTTTCTCAGCATTAGGTAGTGATTTTTCAGATGGAACACTCACATTAAAATTAATATAACCTGGTTCTTTAGTAAATGGATTCGATGCATACACACTTGAAGCCATTTGTGTTTCCACCAAAGCTTTATAAAGTCTTCCGGACGGCGCATCGTTTAAAACGTTTTGAGCCAATGTTAAAGCTGAATAATCTGCATCTGATCCTGCAGGAGAATGGTATAACGCCATTAACAATTGTAAATCACCAACTCGATTTAATTCAACTCGTTTTTCACCATCTTGAGCTGGCTCCACAGTTGGCATTTCAGTTAACTTTATTGATGGATTCTTTAGGGGTCCAAAATATTTTCCAACTAATTCCAAGGTTCTTTTGTCATCAATCTTTCCTGTAATCATTAATACAGCATTGTCAGGTCGGTAATATTTTTTATAAAATGCTTTCAAATTTGCAATTGGCACACGCTCGATGTCAGAACGGTTTCCAATTGTTGAATTTCCGTAATTATGCCACATATAAGCTGCACGTATTACTTTTTGAGATAATGTTCTAGAAGGTGAATTTTCTCCGCTTTCAAATTCGTTACGTACCACACTAAATTCTGACTCAAGATCCTCTTTTGCTATATAAGAATTCATCATTCTATCAGACTCTAAACCTAATGCCCATTCCAAATTATCCTCTGTCGCATTAAATGTTTCATAATAATTGGTACGGTCATACCAAGTAGTTCCATTAGCACGTGCACCACGTTCTGTCAATTCATTAGGAATATCTTTATGAGTTGGCGTACCTTTAAACACAAGGTGTTCTAGCAAATGAGCCATACCTTTTTCACCATATCCTTCATGTCGAGAGCCAACTAAATAAGTAATATTTACAGTAATGGTCTGCGAGGAATTGTCTGGAAACAAAAGTACTTTTAATCCGTTATCTAATACATATTCCGTTATACCCTCAACAGAAGCTGTTTTTTTGATTTGAGCTGAACTTAATTGAGTTATTGCAAGAAATAAAAGCGATAGAATTGAAGATTTAAAAAATAATTTCATGATAAAATTTTGAGTATTAATTTAGAATATTAAATATATAATAATTTAAACATTTAGCTAAAACTGCTATTGTAAGCAGTTTGTTTAAAGAATTTTATTTTAATAAATTTTTGAAGAGCCAATGACGAGATTTGAACTCGTGACCTCTTCCTTACCAAGGAAACGCTCTACCCCTGAGCTACACCGGCAGAAAAATTTGAGCGAGAGACCGGGTTCGAACCGGCGACATTCAGCTTGGAAGGCTGACGCTCTACCAACTGAGCTACTCTCGCTTAAATAATTAGTGGGGAGAGCAGGATTCGAACCTGCGAAGTTAAAAACAGCAGATTTACAGTCTGCCCTCGTTGGCCGCTTGAGTATCTCCCCATTATTTTAAAGAACTAAGAGCCGATGGAGGGACTCGAACCCACGACCTGCTGATTACAAATCAGCTGCTCTAGCCAGCTGAGCTACATCGGCTTTTCCAATTAATGGATCGCAAATGTATTGATTTATTTTTTTTGAATCAAAAGAAAAATACTAATTTTTAAAAAAAAATAAAATGATTACTTTTTTCTTTCTCTTGGATGATTTTTCTTATAGTCATTTATAATTTTTGGAAGCTTAATTTTAGTATAAATTTGAGTAGACGCAAGGCTTGAATGCCCCATTATTTCTTTTATACTATTTATATCAGCACCATTATTTAACATATGAGTTGCAAAGGAATGCCTTAAGACATGTGGACTAGTTTTTACCTTTGTCGAAACTTTTGAAAAATATTTTTTCACAACTCGATAAACCAAAGAAGGGCCAATCGATTTTCCTTTATTTGTTATAAAAAGATAAGAACTACTTAAACTAACTTCCTTACGAAGACTTAAATAATCTTTTATTCGTTTATTTAAATTGCCAAGAACTGGCACTAATCTTTCTTTATTTCTTTTACCTAATACTTTGATTAAATTCTCACTCAAAAAAACATCATTTAATTTGATGTTTATAAGTTCGTCTCTTCTAATGCCTGTAGAGTATAGAGTATCTACAATTAATAAATTTCTTTTTCCCTCAAAATCATTGCTAAAAACATCAATAACTTTAAAAACTTCATCCTCAGAAAATGGAATTATTAACTTTTTTTGGACTTTTAATCTTTTATGATTTTTAAGAGGAGAAACTTTATTCACTTGAGTTTTCAACAAAAAATCATAGTATTTATTTAAAGAGGATATTTTTCGATTAATAGTTAAGGGAGAAAGATTTTTTTCAGAAAGGTTAATAATCCAATCTCTTATAATCGGGTAGCTTACTTTTGAGATATTACTAATTTCATAATGATCTAGGCAGAACAATTTAAATGTTTCAAGATCTTTTCTATAAGCTATAACAGTGTTTCTAGAGAAGTTTTTCTCTTTAGATAAGTAATCAAAAAAGTTTGGTAAATACATCTAACTTACTTAACGTAAAGTTAGGCAATTAAAGCAAAAAAGTTGGAAAGATTAAATATTTTCAAGATCTCTTAAGCCTTGTACATAAGAGGCTTTTTTGATCTTGTCTCTATTTCTTACTGAAGGCTTAATAAAAGCTTGTCTAGATCTTAAACTTTTCATAGCTCCTGTTCTATCGAATTTACGTTTAAATCTCTTTAAAGCTCTATCGATATTTTCACCTTCTTTAACTGGAATAATTAACATATATCTTTTTTCTAGGCAGCAAATATAAAAACATTTTTTATTTACTGGGAAATTATTTTAAAATATTTCTTGAGATAACTAATTTTTGAATTTCTGTAGTTCCCTCTCCTATTGTACAAAGTTTTGAATCTCTGTAAAATTTTTCAGCTGGAAATTCTTTTATATAACCATATCCACCATGGATTTGAACAGACTCATTTGCAACCCTGACACAAACTTCAGATGCATACATTTTACACATAGCACTTAATTTTGTCATCGGTCTATTATTGTTTTTTTCAAATGATGCCTTATGTATCAATAGTTCAGAAGCCTCGATTTCAGTAGCCATTTCAGCTAATTTAAATGAAATTCCCTGAAAAGAACTAATAGGTTTTCCAAATTGTACACGTTCTTTAGAATATTTAAGAGCCGCATTAAAAGCACCTTTCGCAATTCCAAGAGAAAGTGCTGCAATAGATATTCTCCCACCATCTAGTATTTTCATAGACTGAATAAATCCTTCTCCAACTTCGCCTAATCTATTATCGTCACTAATAATACAATTGTCAAATATCATTTCTGCAGTTTCAGAAGCTCTCATACCAAGCTTATTTTCTTTTTTTCCAGAACCAAATCCTTTTGTTCCTCTTTCAATAACAAAAGCTGTAGCATTTCTTTTTTGACCTTTTTCTCCAGTTCTAAAAATTGCAACTGCAATATCTCCAGAAATTCCGTGAGTAATAAAATTTTTCGTTCCATTTAAAACCCAATTTTTACCATCTTTAATTGCTGTTGAAGACATACCACTAGCGTCTGAACCGGAATTATTTTCTGTCAAACCCCAAGCACCAAGATGACGTCCTGAAGCTAACTTAGGTATCCATTTCTTTTTTTGTAAATCGGTTCCAAAAAGAAGGATATGGTTTGTACATAATGAATTATGAGCAGCAACTGAAAGTCCAATCGACGGATCAACTTTAGAAATTTCTTCAATTATAGAAACATATTCGTGATAACCAAGACCAGAACCTCCAAGTGATTCAGGAACTAGTATACCCATAAAGCCAAACTCTCCCGCTTGTTTAAACAAATGTTTTGGAAAATATTGAGACTCATCCCATTCCATCACATTGGGTTTGATAAACTTGTTTGCAAAAGATTTAGCAGATTCAGCTACTAAACTGTTATTTGGGTCTAAATTAAAATCCATAAATTAATTGAAATATTCTAATAACGTATTAACAATATTAATGCCAAAATTAAGGTAATTTATGATTATAACATAAATAAAATCTACTGTTTAATAACTTTCAAATATTTATTAAGTTGTTCCTTAACAACAGGAAATAAAAAGTATAGTCCAATCATATTTGGAAATACCATAGCAAAAATCATTGCATCAGAAAATGCCCATATTGAATTCATACTTGCAGCTGCACCAATAACAATAAATAAACAAAATAATAATTTATAAGTTAAATCAGCTGCTTTTCCTCTTCCAAATAAAAATTTCCAAGACTGTAAACCATAATATGACCAAGAAATCATAGTTGAAACAGCAAATAATACTACCGCAATTGTCAAGAACACGTCAGAAAATGGAATGTACTGGGCAAAGGCTTGAGATGTTATTCCTGCACCCTCAAATGGAACACCATCAATCATTACAGTTCCTAAACCATCACCTCCATATTCAAAGTATCCACCAAAATTGAAAATTATTATAACAAGAGCGGTCATTGTGCAAATAACTACAGTATCTATAAAAGGTTCTAAAAGCGCTACCAATCCTTCACTAGCTGAATACTTTGTCTTTACAGCAGAGTGTGCAATTGAAGCAGAACCTGCTCCAGCCTCATTTGAAAATGCAGCTCTTTTAAAACCAACCATAAGAACTCCAATAACACCACCTACTCCCATTGCAGTAGGATTAAACGCCTCTGATATAATCAAGCTAATTGCATCATCAACAAATGTGAAATTTGATAATATTATATACAAACAAGCAAATAAATAAAGAAGGGCCATAAACGGAACTACTTTTTCAGTAACTGAAGCAATTCTTTTAATCCCTCCGATAATTATCACACCAACAACAATTGCTAAAATTATTCCAATAACAGCTCCAGCGCTTGTACTTTCAAAACCTAATAACTGTTTAACCACAATAGTTGCCTGATTAGACTGAGCAGCATTTCCACCACCAAAAGAACCTCCAATACAACATATTGCAAAAATAACGGCCGCTATTTTACCTAAATTTTCAAAACCTTTTTCCTTTAGTCCTTTTGTCAAATAATACATTGGGCCTCCATACACTGTTCCGTCTTCTCCAACATCTCTATATTGAACACCTAATGTACATTCAACAAATTTTGTTGACATTCCTAGTAAACCACAAATAATCATCCAAAAAGTTGCTCCTGGACCACCAAGCGCAATAGCTAAAGCTACTCCAGCGATATTTCCATTTCCAACAGTTCCAGAAACTGCTGTAGCTAATGCTTGAAAATGGGACACTTCTCCCTCACCAGAATCGTTTGATTCACTTTTATCATGATCGTCGTATTTTCCTCTAACAACATTAACTGCAGTAAAAAAATACTTGATATTTGGAAATCCAAAATATAAAGTGAAGAACATCGCACTACCTACCAGTAATAATATTACAAAAGGATATCCTCCAACTTGAAAGAAAACAACTTCACTAAAAAAATTAGAAATTGGAGCAAAGGCCTCATCTATTTTTTGATCAATACCTTTTTCCTGTGAAAAAGAAAGTGAAGTAGATAAAATTAACAAAAGGGATAAATATATTTTTTTCATTTGTTTTAGTTAAGTGTGAGAATAATTAACAAGATGCAAATAATAAATAATAATTCAAATGTTTTTTATTACAAATCAAACACTGATGATCTTTTAGAAGAAATTAAATCTTTAATCTTTAACCAAAAAGCAAGAATCAGATAGAAAAAAAAACCAAATCCAAGTGAGAAAAAACTACTGTATATAAAAAATATTCTAACATTTTTTTTCTTCATACCCAACCAATCAGCTAATCTTGAACAAACTGAATAACCGTGTCTTTCAAAAAAATACCTTAAACGCAACATCATTTTGAAATTTCTCCTTTCCAATTTGTAATACCGCCAAGAAGATTATAAACATTATTAAAGCCTAATTGACTCATTATCTGACAGGCTTGGGCACTTCTAGCACCTGATTTACAATATAGGTAATAGCTATTTTCTTTGTTATATGATTGAATTTTGGACATAAATGTATTTGCATCGTATATGTTTAAATTAGTAGCATTAGCAATATAACCTTCACTAAATTCTTCTGGTGTTCTAACGTCGAGAATAATATTATTTGTCTCAACAGACTCACTTGCCCATTTTATTTGATCTAAATCCATTTATTATTTTAATTTAAAAATAAAATTATTAAATATTTGTTGTTATGTATAATTTTCGTTTATATATTTGAATAATGTTTAAAAAATTATCACATTCTAATTGGTGGCGTTTACTTAATTTTAATTAAGTCGAGATAATCTTTTAGTTTGTTCAAATATAAAAAGGCTTGTTTATCGACAAGCCTTTTTTAATTAAAAACATATAATAGTGTATAAAATAAAAACTTTTAGAAAAAAAATATTAGCTGATACAATGACACCCGTTAGTATATATCAAAAAATTAGAGATAAATTTTCTAATTCAATACTTTTAGAAAGTAGTGATTATGGAGCTAACGATAATAGTTATGCATATGTGTGTTTTAACCCAATTTCAACATTTAAAGTTAAAGGAGATCAAATAAATCAAACATTTCCTGATAAAAAAAGTCAAAACAAAGAAATTGATAAACGAGTTAACGTTGTTTCAGAGTTAAACTTATTTTGTAAAAGATTTAAAACTTTAAAGTCAGATTCAAAATTTTTCGAGAGCGGATTAATTGGATATATGAATTATGATGCAGTAAAACATTTTGAAAAAATTTCATTAAAATCTAAAAAAAATGATATTGAAATTCCGGATATTTTTTATGCATTTTATTCAAATATTATTATAATTAATGTTTTCAATAACGAAGCTATTTTACTGCACCACAGCTATGATGAAAAAAATAATTTAGATGAAATTGAAGAACATATAAAGTCTAATAAATTGTCTAAATATCCTTTTTCAAAATCTGGAGAAATAAGATCAAATTTAAAAGATAATGAGTATTTGGATTTAGTTAAAAAAGGAATAAAACATTGTGAAAGAGGAGATGTATTTCAAATAGTATTGTCAAGAAGGTTCAAACAAAAATTTGAAGGTGATGAGTTTAATTTATATAGAGCTCTAAGATCAGTAAATCCTTCTCCTTATTTATTTTATTTTGATTATGGTAGTTATAAAATATTTGGAAGTTCGCCTGAAGCTCAACTTGTTGTTGAAAATAATAAAGCAGAAATTCATCCAATAGCAGGAACTTTTATAAGAACAGGAAATGATAATAAAGATTCGATTGAAGCTAAAAAATTAGCTATTGATAAAAAAGAAAATAGCGAACACATGATGCTTGTGGATTTAGCTAGAAATGATTTGAGCAGAAATGGGAATAACGTTACTGTTGAAAAAGATAGAGAAATACAATTTTATTCACATGTTATTCATTTAGTTTCCAAAGTGACCGCTACTAAAAAAAATAATTCCTCCACCCTACAAATTGCAGCTGACACCTTTCCTGCGGGTACATTGTCAGGAGCTCCAAAACACAGAGCTATGCAATTAATTTCCAAATATGAAAATTGTAACAGATCATTTTATGGTGGAGCACTTGGGTTTATGGATTTTGAAGGTAATTTTAATCATGCTATTATTATAAGATCATTTTTGAGTAAAAATCATGAACTCATTTTTCAAGCTGGAGCAGGTATTGTCTCAAAATCTAATCCTATTAGTGAATTACAAGAAATTAATAATAAACTAGGGGCCTTAAACAAGGCTTTAGAACTAGCTGAAAAAATCTAAACATGAAATTAATAGTTATAGATAATTACGATTCTTTCACTTATAATCTAGTTCATTATTTTGAGGAACTAAATTGTGAAGTTACCGTCAAAAGAAATGACGAGGTAACTTTGAAAGAGATTGAGAAATATGATTGCATAGTACTCTCACCAGGACCAGGTATTCCAGACGAAGCTGGAGAATTGAAAAACATTATTAATCATTTTGGAAAATCAAAAAAAATACTTGGAGTTTGCTTAGGTCATCAAGCAATAGCAGAAGTTTTTGGAGCTAAACTCAAAAACCTTGACGAAGTCTTTCATGGCGTAGCTAGTAAAATTGATATTATAAAGAAAGATTATATTTTCAATAATCTATCAAATCCACTAAATGTTGGTAGATACCACTCTTGGGTTGTAGAGGAACCGATTCCGGACTGCCTTGAGATTTTAGCCTATGATGAAAACAAACAAATAATGGCTTTAAAACATAAGGATTATGATATTAGAGGAGTCCAATTTCATCCAGAATCAATATTGACTGAGGAAGGAAAAGCACTTCTAAATAATTGGTTAAAAAATTAATTAATGAAAGATATAATTAACAAACTAAGCTCACATAATACTTTATCTAAAGATGAAGCCAAAGAAGTGCTATTAAATATTTCAAAAGGAAAGTATAACAATAGTCACATTAGTTCGTTTTTGACAATTTTTATGATGAGAAATATTACTTTGGAGGAACTGCAAGGTTTTAAAGAAGCATTACTTGAACTATGTATTAAGATTGATTTATCTGATTATAATACAATTGATTTATGTGGAACAGGAGGAGATAATAAAGACACATTTAATATTTCTACGTTATCAGCTTTTGTAACTGCTGGTGCTAAAGTAAATGTTTCAAAGCATGGTAATTATGGAGTTTCATCATCTTGTGGATCAAGTAATGTATTGGAGTTTTTAGGTATCAAGTTTTCAAATAATAAAGATTTTTTAAAAAAATCAATTGAAAAAAGTGGAATATGTATTTTACATGCACCTCTTTTTCACCCCGCGATGAAAAATGTTGCACCAATAAGAAAAGAACTAGGATTAAAAACTTTTTTTAATATTTTAGGACCTTTAGTAAATCCATCTTTTCCAAAAAATCAAATAGTAGGTGTATTTAATTTAGAGCTAGCCAGGCTTTATTCCTATTTATTTCAAAAAACAAATAAAAACTATGCGATAATTCATTCTTTAGATGGTTATGATGAAATATCACTAACAGGAAACGTTAAAATAATAACTAGAAATGAAGAAAACATATTTTCGCCACAAGATTTAAGTTTACAAAAATTAAATTCAAAATCTATCAATGGAGGAGAAACAATTAAAGAGTCTGCAAAAATATTCATGAATATTTTACAAAATAAAGGAACTAAATCTCAAAACCAAGTCATTTTTGCAAATGCAGGATTAGCTATTTCTACCGCATTAAATATTTCAATTGAAGATGGTATTGAAAAAGCAAAAGAAGCTTTAAAATCGAATAAAGCATTTGAGGCATTTAATAAACTTAAAAACTTAAGTGAATAATGACTATTCTAGAAAAAATAATAGAAACCAAAAAAAAGGAATTAGATATTGTTAAAAAAACAATTTCAATTGAAGAATTAAAAAAACTTTCAGATTTTGAAAGGAAATCAATTTCTTTAGTTGATAGATTAAAAAATAGTTCACATGGAATTATTGCTGAACATAAAAGAAAATCTCCTTCAAAGTCAATTATAAATAATTCTATTTCAATTAATGAAATAATTATTGGTTATCATAATGCGAATGTTTGCGGAATTTCTGTATTAACTGACAAAGAATATTTTGGAGGAAGTTTGAATGACTTGAGAAATGCCAGAAAATTAACAAATATTCCAATTTTAAGAAAAGAATTTATTATTGATGAATATCAAATAATCGAAGCCAAGGCAAATGGTGCTGATGTTATACTGTTGATTGCAGCATGTCTTGAAAAAGATAAAATAAAGAGTCTTAGCTCATTAGCAAAAGAAATTGGACTTGAGGTGTTAATTGAAGTACATGATGAAAATGAATTAAAAAAATGTTTAATAGACACTATTGATATCATTGGAGTTAATAACAGGAATTTAAAAACTTTTGAAGTTGATATTAATACAAGTATAAAATTATCTAATATGATTCCTGAAAATTATTTAACAATCTCAGAAAGTGGAATTTCAAATTACGATGAAATAATAAAACTTAGAAAAAATGGATTTAAAGGTTTTTTAATCGGAGAATTATTTATGAAAAATAATAATCCAGGAAAAGAAGTTTTAAATCTAATTCAAAACATAATATGAAATTAAAAGTTTGTGGGATGAAATTCTCAGAAAATATTAGTGAAATTGAAAGCTTAAAGCCTGATTTTATGGGTTTTATTTTTTACAAGAAATCAAAAAGATTTTTTAATGAATCAAAATTAATATTAAATGATAAAATAAATAGAGTTGGTGTTTTTGTGAATCAGGAAATCAATGAAGTAATTGATAACATAAAAAAATATAAACTTGATTATGTTCAGCTTCATGGGGAAGAAGATGTCAGATATTGTTTATCAATAAAATCAATTTGTAAAGTAATTAAAGTGTTTAAAATTGATGATACTTTTAATTTTGATAAAGTGAAAAAATTTGAAAATGTTTCAGATTATTATTTATTTGACACAAAAACTAATCTTCACGGTGGAAGTGGAAAAAAATTTAATTGGGAAATATTAAAAAATTACAATTCAAAAAAATATTTTTTTTTGAGTGGAGGGATAAGTGAGAATGATATTGAAGAGATTAAAAAAATTAGAAAAATTTATCCAATTATCGGAATAGATATAAACAGCAAGTTTGAATTACCTAATTTAAAAAAAGACAGAGCTAAAATAAAATCATTAATTGATAAAATTTAAATAATGAATAGTACTTATAACGTTGATAACAAAGGATATTACGGCGAATTTGGCGGTGCATACATTCCAGAAATGATGTATTCCAATATTGAAGAATTAAGATCTAAATACATAAAAATATGTTCAGAGACTAGTTTTAAAAAAGAGTTTGACGAACTTTTGAAAGATTATGTTGGCAGACCTACTCCTTTGTATTTTGCAAGCAGACTTTCAGATAAATATAATACCAAAATATATCTAAAAAGGGAAGATTTATGTCACACTGGTGCACATAAAATTAATAATACAATTGGTCAAATTTTATTAGCTAAAAAATTGGGCAAGACAAGGATTATAGCTGAGACAGGTGCCGGTCAACATGGCGTAGCTACCGCTACTGTTTGTGCGTTAATGGGTATTGAATGTATTATTTATATGGGTGAAATCGATATAAGTAGACAAGCTCCAAATGTTGCTAGAATGAAAATGTTAGGTGCGGAAGTCAGACCTGCAACTTCTGGAAGTAAGACTCTCAAAGATGCAACAAATGAAGCGATTCGGGATTGGATAAATAATCCGATTGATACGCATTACATAATAGGCTCAGTTGTTGGCCCTCATCCCTATCCTGATATGGTTGCTAGATTTCAATCGGTAATTGGAAATGAAGTCATGAATCAATTAGAAACACTAGAAGGCACTAAAGATCCAAATTACGTAATAGCTTGTGTTGGAGGAGGAAGTAATGCTGCAGGTTTATTCTATCCTTATTTGGATAATAACAATGTTAATATCATTTGTGTTGAGGCAGCAGGAAAAGGTATAAAATCTGGAAAAAGTGCAGCAACTTCAATCTTAGGAAAACAAGGAATAATACACGGATCAAAAACATTACTCATGCAATCTAAGGATGGACAAATTACAGAACCTTACTCTATTTCTGCTGGTTTAGATTACCCTGGAATTGGTCCAATGCATGCAAATTTGTATAAATCTAAAAGAGGCGAATTTTACTCAATTAATGATGCTGAAGCTATGGATTGGGGGCTAAACTTATCTAGACTTGAGGGAATTATTCCCGCAATAGAAACATCACATGCATTTGCTGTTTTAGATAAAAAAGAATTTAAAAAAAATGATGTTTTGGTTTTTAATTGCTCTGGAAGAGGGGATAAAGATTTAGATACTTATATTGATTATTTCAAATTATAACAATGAACAGAATAAATAAAGTTTTAGAGGAAAAAAAAGATATTTTATCAATATATTTTACTGCAGGATACCCTAACATTGATGATACAGAAAAAATAATTACTCAATTAACTAGGTCTAATGTTGACATGATTGAAATTGGTCTTCCTTTTAGTGATCCACTAGCCGATGGTCCAACTATTCAAGAAAGTTCTACAACAGCATTAAATAATGGAATGAATTCAATTAAACTTTTTGATCAGTTAAAAGATATTCGAAAAAAGACAGATGTTCCTTTAATAATAATGGGTTATTTCAACCCGATATTACAATTTGGAGTTGAAGATTTTTGTAAAAATTGTCAAACTGTTGGAATTGATGGATTAATAATACCAGATTTACCTGTAGAGGTATATGAAAAAGAATATAAATCTGTATTCGATAAATACAATTTATTAAATATGTTTTTAATAACTCCTCAAACTAGTAATGAAAGAATACGGTTTATTGATAGAGTTTCTAAAGGATTCATATATATGGTTAGTAGTTTTAGTATTACCGGAGCGGTAAATTCATTTGATGAAAATCAAAAAAATTATTTTAAAAGAATTAATTCAATGGATTTAAAATCCAAATTATTAATTGGGTTTGGAATTAGCAATAATAAAACTTTTCTTGACGCATCAAAAAACAGTAGAGGAGCTATAATAGGATCAGCATTTATAAAGTTTTTAAAAAACAACAATAAAGATAATATTGCTGAATTTATAAATTCAGTCAGAGGAGAATCATCTAGTAAACACTAATTCTTGAGAAATTTCGCTTTGCTCAGAACTAAATGAATAACCGCCATAATCAAATTGCTTTAAATCATCAGCTGATTCAATATCATTATCTAAAAGAAATCTTGTCATCATTCCTCTAGCTTTTTTTGCATAAAATGAAATTATTTTAAATTTTCCGTTTTTAAAATCTTTAAAAACTGGAGAAATCATATCCACCTTTAACAAATCTTTATTAATAACAGCTGAATATTCATTACTAGCTAAATTTATTAACAGTTCATTTATATCCAATTCTCTATTTAAGCTATTGGTAATTTTATTATTCCAAAATTCGTAAAGATTTTTAGAGCTGCCTACAACTAGTTTAGTTCCCATTTCTAATCTGTATGCTTGCATTAAGTCTAAAGGCTTAAGTAAACCGTATAATCCAGATAATATTCTTAAAGAAGCTTGAGCTTTTTTGATTTTAGTTTCACTTAAAGTAAATGAATCAATTCCAGAGTAAACATCTCCATCAAAAGTAAATAATGCAGGTCTAGCATTATTGGAATTAAAAGGCATTTCAAAATTTAAATTTCTATTCCAATTTAGTTCTGCTATTTTATCTGAAATTTTCATTAATTCTTTCAAATGTTTTGGATTTTTTGTTTTTAAAACATCATTTATTGTTTTTGATTCTTTCAAAAACTCTGGAAATGAAAAATCTAAAGTCGGCAAAACTCTATCAAAATTTAGTGACTTTGCTGGGGAAATAATAATTTTCATAAATAAAACATTAATTGAAAAATAATAAATTTTTCACAAACTTGAGTAATTCCTCCATTTTTCTAAACACTGTTCAAAATCATCAGGAAGATTACATTCAAAATTTAATTCTTTTTTAGAAACTGGATGAACAAAACCTAAAGACTTTGCATGAAGAGCTTGTCTAGGAATTAATTTAAAACTATTTAATACAAACTGTTTGTATTTATTAAAAATAGTCCCCTTTAATATTTTATCACCTCCGTATCTACTATCATTAAAAATCGGATGACCAATGTGTTTCATGTGAGCTCTAATTTGATGAGTTCTCCCAGTTTCTAATTGACACTCTATTAGAGTAACATAGTTAAATCTTTCGATGACTTTATAATGAGTAATTGCACTCTTACCAGATTCGTTATCTTCAGGTACACTCATTATTAAACGATTTTTAGGATCTCTAGCTAATCTCTCATTAATTGTTCCTTTTTCATCATCTAAAATTCCCCAAACAAGTGCATAATATTTTCTTTTAGAGGTTTTTAAAAAGAACTGTTTAGCCAAATTAGTCATAGATATTTCATCCTTAGCTATTACTAAAAGTCCACTAGTATCTTTATCAATCCTGTGTACAAGACCCGGCCTACCATCTTTATTTTGAGGTAGATTATTAAAGTGGTGAATTAATCCATTGAGTAATGTTCCATTGTAATTACCATGCCCAGGATGAACTACAAGACCTGCTGGTTTGTTAACAACTAAAAGATTATTGTCCTCGTGTATAATGTCAAGCGGCATTTTTTCGCCAACTAAAAGATTTTCATAAGGTGGATGGGAAAACATTACCTTAACCAAATCTCCAGCTTTTACTTTATGGTTTGATTTTACAATTTGCTCATTAATAAATATAGATCCATTTTTAGCAGCAATCTGAATTTTATTTCTAGAGGAGTTTTCAATTCTGTTCATTAAATACTTGTCAACTCTTAATGGCTCTTGTCCTTTATCTGCCTTAAATTGAAAATGTTCAAATAATTCACTATCTAAATTATCACTTGCCTCCATAATTATTTTTCTTCCGTTTTGCCATTTCCTAAGATTAAATCAATTTTTGATTTTTTAGGAACCATATCTCCAATATTTAATTTATTACCGTTAAATAAAATTTCTAATACCATATCTTTTCCAATATTATTTTCGTAAGAAACATCTCCAATTTCTAAGCCCGAAGCTAAAAGAGAAGAATTTGCACTTCTTTGAGTGATTTGTATAATGTTAGGAACAGAAACCTTTCCGTAATTGCTAGGATTTAAAGTAAGGTAAATCTTTCTATTTTTTTTGACTTGAGAATTTGATTTTGGCAATTGTTCTAAAACTGAAAATTTTGGATAATCTGGATTATATAAAGCTGAATCAAGAATTATATATGAAAGATTATTTTCTTCTAAAATAACTTTAGCTTTATTAAGGTTAACACCTTTTAGTTCAGGAACATTAATATATTTATTGTGATTAGTTGTAATATTTAAATAAAAATAAAGAACTAGAACAAAAAAAAGAGTTAAAACAATAGCCTTAAACAACTGTTTAAAAAAATATTTAGAGAATATATATTTAATAAAATTCATGAAAAAATCAATGAGACAAATATATAAAATAAGCTTACTAATACGATTTGAAAAAAAATAAATGATATTTTTGCTAATATGAAAAAAAATGTTGCTGTTTTAATGGGCGGTTTTTCATCCGAAAAAGAAATATCATTAAAAAGCGGTGAAGTTATTTACCAAAATATTAATAGATCAAAATATACTCCTTTCAAAATTGTAGTGAATAAGGAAAAATGGATTTATTTAAATAGTGAAAATGAAGAATCTAATGTTAATCTTGAAGACTTTTCAATAATTTCAAATGATTCCAAAATCAAATTAGAAATTGCGTTTATAATTATCCATGGATCACCTGGTGAAAATGGATTAATTCAATCCTTTTTTGAACTTAAAAACATTCCTTACACTGGCTGTGATCCTTACACATCTGCATTAACTTTTAACAAAAGGGACTGTTTATCTGTTCTTGAAAAACACAATATACCAACAGCAAATTCTTTTCATATAAATAAAAACGAAAAGTTTAAAGTTGAGGATATTATTCAAAAAGTTGGTTTACCTTGTTTTGTAAAAGCTAACAGATCGGGAAGTAGTTTTGGAGTTTATAAAATATATGATGAAAATAAATTAATAGATGCTATTTATAAAGCTTTAAAATATGATGATGAAGTTTTAATTGAATCTTTTCTAGATGGCATTGAAGTTTCAGTTGGTGTTATGAACTATCAAAAGAACATTAAAGTTTTTGGAATAACTGAACTTATTACAGAAAATGATTTTTTTGATTATGACGCAAAATACAATGGAAATTCAAAAGAGATTACACCTGCAAATATTTCAGAAAAACAAAAACAAATAGTTACTAATCTTTCCATTAAAATTTATAAAAAACTTGGTATGAAAGGATTTACTAGAAGTGAGTTTATTATTATTAATGACATTGCATATTTTTTAGAAATTAATTCAGTTCCAGGCATGACCAATGAAAGTATATTCCCAAAGCAAGCACAAATGAGTGGAGTTTCTATTACTCAGATATGTGATGAGATAATACATCAAGCAATTATATAAATTTATATATTTACTCATATGAAAAAAGCTATATTTCCTGGATCTTTTGACCCTTTCACCTTGGGGCATTTAGATATTTTAAAAAGAAGTTTATTGCTTTTTGACGAAATTATTGTCGGAGTAGGAAAAAATATTAACAAAAAAACAATGTTTTCCGAAAAACAAAGAGTTTCATTTATAAAAGATTGTTTTAAAAATGAATCTAGAATTAAAGTTGAAAGCTACGATGGTTTAACAATAGATTTTTGTAAAAAAAATGATGCTAATTTTATAGTTAGAGGAATAAGAAATAATGGAGATTTTGAATTTGAAAAGGCTATAGCTAGGACTAACAGAAAATTATCAAAAATTGAAACAGTTTTTTTGTTAACGTCTGCAAAAACATCCTTTATAAGCAGTGGCATTGTGAGAGAATTAATTACAAATAACGGAGATTATAAACTCTTAGTTCCAAAGTCAGTTAAAATTGACTAAATATTTAATAGCAACTTAATATTTGGAAAAGTATTTTTAATTTTTCTTATTTTATTTTCGTTTTTCCAAACTACCTTAGTTATATCTTCTTTAATTTCAGGTGTAAATTTTCCATCAAAATTTGATACCATATTATACCAACTAGTTTCCTTTAGACAATATTCACTATTTTTTTTGAAAAGGTGATATGTTATTGTTCTAAAATCAATAATTTTTAGATCAGTAATACCTGTTTCTTCTTTAACTTCTCTTAATGCAGTTTCATCAATAGTTTCACCTTTGTCTTTTTTACCTTTGGGTAAATCCCATTTATTTCCTCTAAAAATAAAAAGAGTTTCATCAAAACTATTTTTAACTACACCTCCACCTGCTGAAATTACTTTTATTTTTTTTTTAAAACTTGAAATTAATTTTTCAGAACTTTTATGAAATAGAAATATTTTTTTATGTTTTTTTACATTAGATAAAATATCATCTAAAGAAATTTTTTTCAAATCATATAAATTAATTTTAGAACCAAAAGGGATTTGACTAGTCAATAATATTACGTTTTCATTAACAAAAACTTTATACATTTGTTTTATGGTTTTAAATAAATATACAGCAAAAAAAACAGCTGAATTACTTCTACAAATTAACGCAATAAAATTAAATTCAAAAAATCCTTTTATATGGGCTAGTGGATGGAAATCACCTATATATTGTGACAATAGAATAATTCTATCACATCCACAAATAAGAATTTTCGTCAGAGAACAAATTGTGAAACAAATCGAAGAACTTTACGGTAAACCTGATGTCATAGCTGGTGTAGCAACTGGTGCTATAGGAATTGGAATGTTAGTCGCTGATGTGATGAATCTACCATTTATTTATGTAAGACCAAATTCAAAAAAACACGGAAGAAAAAATCAAATTGAAGGACAATACACAAAATCTCAAAAAGTTGTTGTAATTGAAGATTTGATAAGTACTGGTAACAGTAGCTTGATGGCTGTCGACGCCTTAAGAGACGAGGAGCTAATTGTTAAGGGAATGATTAGTATTTTTACCTACGGATTCAATGTTTCATATGAGAACTTTAAAAATAAAAATGTTGAACTCCATACTTTAAGTTCATATGATTTTCTTTTGGAGCAAGCTTTAGAAATTAAATACATAACTGAAAGTGAAATCAAAACCTTAAAGGAATGGAAAAAAAATCCAAGTGAATGGAATTCAAATAGCAATTAATTATGAAACTAAATAGTAAAGTAAATAACATTAATATTTCAGATAATCAATTATTTGAAAAACTAAATATTATTGAAAATTTTAAAAAAATTATGCCAGAAAATATTTCAAAATTTGAAATTATTGATACTGAAACTTTAATTTTTTCTTTAAAAGGAATGCCTGCTATCAAATTAGTAATTGGTGAAAAAACAACTCCATCTTCAATTGTTTTAAATTCAAGCGAATCTAAAATTAGTTTTTCATTAACCGCACATATAAAAAAAATTGATGATAACAATTGTAGTTTTGAACTAGAGTTTAATGGAGACCTAAATCCAATGATTCAAATGATGGTGAAAAATCCTTTACAATCCTTTATAGACGATTTATCTATCAATACTTCAAAGTTAGTTTGATGAAAAGATTTGCTTTAGTTACAGGAGCTAGTTCAGGAATTGGTTTGCAAATATGCTACTCTTTGGCTCGAAGAGGATATAATATAATTTTAACCTCAAGATCCGAAAATAAGTTAAAAACAATTTCTGAATTAATTAATTCTGAATTCGGAGTTGAAACCACTTATTTTTCTTGTGATTTAGCTGAAAAACAAGGTCCACAAAATATTTATAATTTTTGTGAATCTAAAAATTTTCAAGTTGATGTTCTGGTTAACAATGCTGGGTACGCACTTCCAGACGCTTTTGAAAAAAATTCCGTTGATGATGAAGAAAATTGTATTAGAGTGTTAGGCACTTCTGTTATTTCTTTGACAAAACTTTTTGTGCGTGATATGATTAAAAATAATCACGGAAAAATAATGATTGTTTCCTCCGTTGCGGCATTTGCTCCACCGGCGGCAATTCAAGTTATGTATGGTCCCCTCAAAACTTTCATGAATCGATTCAGTGAGGCCTTAAATATAAATTACAACTCAAAAGGAATAACATCCACAGCATTATGCCCTGGATATACAGTCACTAACTTTCATACAGCAAGTGGAGTACAAGATGAAATGGATAGTGTTCCGAAATTTTTAAAAAAACCTGCATCTAGAATTGCAGAGGAAGGTGTAATTGGAATGATAAAAGGAAAAAAAATTGTTGTACCTACAAAAACCTGGAAAATAGTAGTGTTTTTAATTAAGATTGTTCCACAATTTATTTTTGATTTATTATCAAATATTTTGGCTCCTGGAAGGTATGAAGAGCTAAAAAATTGAAATTCCCCACACTGTAATTATAGTCCAAAGTATATACTTTACTAGTTTGCCAACAAACATCCAAAAAGAAACTTTCAAAAGATTTATTTTAAAAAAACCTAAACTAACTGCTATTGGATCGCCAATAAATGGTAAACAACATAAAAATGCATAGGTACTCCCCCATTTATCAATCTTTATTTTAAAGCCGGTGATTTTATCTTTTTTAATTCGAAAATACTTTTCAACAAAATCCCACTTTCCTAAACTTCCTAAGTAATAACTGCTTAAGCCACCAAGCCAATTTCCAATAGTTGCAATAATAATACTTAATTTTATGTCAAAACCTTGAGTTAATAATAGACTCAAAACTATTTCAGAACTTAAAGGAATAATGGTAGCTCCTAAAAAACTAGATAAGAATAAACCCAAATACCCCCACTCAACAAATGACTCCATTATTTAATAAATCATTTTAATTTCATCAAAATTATAGTGCCCAAAACTATGATCATCTTTTTTTATTTTAATAATACCCTCTTTATCAACAGACACTATTTTTCCATAAAAATGAGTGTTATGTTTCATGTTAAATTTATATAATTTATCGACACCAAAAAGATTTTTTTTATACCTTAAAAAAAAGGTTTCTATATTGTGGGATTTTAGATTAATTAATGAATCTAGATAGTTATATTTATTTAAATTTTCAATAAATAGCATCGTTAGACTATTTAAATCATAATTTATTCCTTTTAATATTTTTAGTGAGGTTGCATTAGGTAAATTTTCAAAATCTTCTTGATTAATATTTAATCCAAAACCAATTATTATCATCTTTATCTCGTTACCTTTTATTTTCAATTCATTTAATATTCCACATATTTTTTTATTTCCTGACATAATGTCGTTGGGCCATTTGATTTTTATGTCAGGAATTTGTAAGGATTTTAGAGTATTAAAAATGAATAAAGAAAAAATAACATTGATTATAAATTGATTTTTTATATTAAAGTTGTTAGGTGAAAATATAATGGAAAAAGCTAAATTCTTTTCTGGTTCACTAACCCATGAATTTCCTCTCTGCCCTTTACCATTAGTTTGATTAAAAGTATATGCAATATGAATCTCTTTTTTGATTAGCTCAGAAAAATTTATTTTTAAATAATCATTTGTAGAGTCAATGGCACTAAGTTTGATTATATTCATTTATATGTTTATATATTTAATAAAACTAAAATAGTAGAACTAAATATCCTAAATTTACATCTAATAAATATAAATTTGAATACAGATAACTTAATATCCAATGTTGTTGAAGGAATAGAAAATGTTAAAGGAGAAGAAATTAACATACTTGACTTAAGATCAATTGAAAATGTCGCTTGCAAATACTTTATTATTTGCACCGGAAATTCATCAACTCAAGTTAATGCAATTACAAGCTCTATAAAAAAATGTGTAAGTAAAGAGCTTTCTGAAAAACCATGGCACATTGAAGGATTAGAAAATTGCAAGTGGGTGTTAATTGATTACGTAGACGTTGTTGTCCACGTATTTAATAAAGAAACTAGAGAATATTACAATATTGAAGAATTATGGGAAGATGCAAAGTCTACCCTTGTAGAAACTAATTATTAAAATGAAAAACACTAAACAACCCAATAAAAAACCTAAATTAAGTTCATACTGGATTTATGGTCTAATAATTTTATTTTTTGCAAGCACCTATTTTGTTGGTGGGGACAGTACTACAACAGCCTCAAAAAATATTAATATTTCAAGTTTTGAAAGATTTTTAAATAAAGGTGAGATTAAAGAAGTAACTGTAGTTAATAAGAATTTAGCACAAGTTACTTTACAAAGAGATGCTTTGAACAGTCCAGATCACAAAAATGCTAATTCAGTAAATTTTTTAGGTCAAAAAAATATTAATGGTCCTCATTATATTTTCGAAATTGGAAATTTAGAACTTTTTCAAAATAAACTTGAAGAAGCAGAACAAAAAGGCATTCAATTTAACTATAACTTTAAAACAATAGAAAATAAATGGTTTGATGTTCTTATTGGCTTTTTACCACTTTTAATATTAATTGGATTATGGATATTTTTTATGAAAAGAATGTCAGGAGGTGGCGGTGGAGCAGGATCTCAAATTTTTAGTATTGGTAAATCTAAAGCCAAATTATTTGATCAAAAAAGTGATATTAAAATTACTTTTAAAGATGTGGCAGGCCTTGAAGGTGCTAAAGAAGAAGTTCAGGAAATTGTTGATTTTTTAAAAAACCCTACAAAATACACCAAACTCGGCGGAAAAATACCAAAAGGAGCATTACTAGTAGGACTTCCAGGAACAGGAAAAACTCTTCTCGCTAAAGCTGTTGCTGGTGAAGCTAAAGTCCCATTTTTCTCACTTTCAGGTTCAGATTTTGTTGAAATGTTTGTTGGCGTTGGAGCATCAAGAGTGAGGGATCTTTTCAAACAAGCTAAAGAAAAATCCCCCGCAATTATATTTATTGATGAAATTGACGCTATAGGTAGAGCTAGAGGTAAAAGTAATATGAACGGTGGTAATGATGAAAGAGAGAACACACTAAACCAACTGTTAACTGAAATGGATGGCTTTGGAACAAACACAAATGTTATAGTGATTGCTGCTACAAATCGTGCCGATGTATTAGACAAAGCCCTTATGAGAGCTGGTAGATTTGATAGACAAATTTATGTAGATCTCCCTGATGTAAGAGAAAGAAAAGAAATTTTTGCAGTTCACCTCAAACCTATTAAAACAATTAAATCTTTGGATACTGATTTTTTAGCTAAGCAAACACCTGGATTTTCAGGAGCTGACATTGCTAATGTTTGTAATGAAGCTGCTCTAATTGCAGCAAGAAAATCTAAAAAATCAGTGAATAAACAAGATTTTTTGGATGCAGTAGATAGAATTGTAGGTGGTCTTGAAAAGAAAAATAAAATAATTACAGAATCAGAAAAGAAAACTATAGCTTTCCACGAAGCAGGACATGCTACAGTTAGTTGGTTTTTAGAACATGCTGCACCGTTAGTTAAAGTAACAATTGTTCCTAGAGGACAATCACTTGGAGCTGCTTGGTATTTACCAGAAGAAAGACAAATTGTTAAGCCAGAACAAATTTTAGACGAAATGTGCGCAGCTCTTGGTGGTAGAGCTGCAGAAAAAGTAATGTTCAATAACATATCTACTGGGGCATTGAGCGATTTAGAAAAAGTGACCAAACAAGCTAGATCAATGGTTACTGTTTATGGACTAAATGATAAAATTGGTAATTTAACCTATTATGATTCAAGCGGTCAAAACGATTATGGCTTTACTAAACCATACAGTGATGTAACTGCTCAAATTATTGATAAAGAAATTTCTAATATTATTGAAACTCAATATGAAAGAGCAATTAAATTACTTAAAAAACACAAGAAAAAATTAATTGAACTTGCAGATTTTTTACTTGATAAAGAAGTGATTTTTAAAGAAGATTTAGTTAGAATATATGGAGAAAGACCATTTGATTTAAAAGATTTATCAAAAAAATAATTATTTATAATTATTAACATTTAGTGTTCTAACACCAAGTTTTTTTATATTTACACCTGTTTAAAAAAACTTTTTGAAAAAATTTATAAAATCATTTTTCAATAAACCATCTGAGTCTAACACGTCGGGGTCTGAAAGTGGCAAATACATGCCCAAAATTCAAGATCCAATTGAAGAGCGTTTCACTTATAACTTTACAAAAAATGGAGGTAAATTTCTATACTGCGAAGACAAAAACGAATGTGATGAATTTTTTAATAAAATATTAGAAGAGAATAATTGGAAAGATGTTGAAATATTATGTTATGATGATTCTCTTCAAAATTTATTTTCAAAAAAATCTGAATTATTAATATCAAAGACCAATTTAAATTCTAAGTTTTTTTTAACTACTTGTGAATTTTTAGTTGCAATTGATGGTAGCTTACTAATTTGCGCCGAACAAATCAAATCACATAAAGTCAACGATCTTCCGAAAAATTTTATTGTGTTTGCTAAAATCAGTCAGTTTACAGAAACTTTAAGTCTAGGTCTAAATGGTATTAAAAGTAAGTACCCAAAAAACCTGCCTACAAATATAACCACAATTAAAAACTTTAATAGTGAAGAAAAAGAAAATACTAATTTTCTTACATATGGAAGCTCAGCAAAAAACTTGTATTTGCTTCTACTAGAAGACTTATAAAAAATGAAAGAATTTTATACAAGATCGATTACAGCGACTGCTTATGCAATTGTTCTATTATTCCCATTATTTTATAATGAATACATGTTTTATCTAGTTGGATTTATTTGTAGTTTAATCCTAGTTTTCGAGTTTATTAAATTAATTTCAAAATATAATCACAAGTTTTTATCAAGAGATTCAGGAAAATCAAATTTCATATTATATATGACGTTTCCATTGTATATTTCATTATTTATTCTATCAAAAAATCAAATATTTGAAATGATATTTTTAGTTGTAATTGTTTTAACTAATATTATTTTAGGATTTTCACTCTTAAAAAATAAATTTTTTTCATTTTCACTTTTAAAAAACAGATTCATTGGACACGTTTACCTTGTTGGATCTCTAGTACTGTTTTGCTCTATTCCAAATATTGATGATTTTTACAATCCATATTTAGTGTTTTGTTTCTTAGCATTGATTTGGATTTCAGATTCAGCAGCGTATGTATTTGGAGTGACCTTTGGAAAAAGACCACTTTTCAAATCAGTTTCACCAAAAAAAAGTATTGAAGGATTTTTGGGAGGTTTAATATTCTCCATTATACTTTCATTAATATTTTTTAAATATTTGAATCTCGATCTTAAACTAATGGAATGGATAACTTTAGGTATATTGACTAGCTGTTTAGGAACTCTTGGAGATCTTGTGCAATCACAATTTAAAAGAGAAGCTGGCGTAAAAGATAGCGGAAAATGGTTACCAGGTCATGGAGGACTTTACGATAGGATGGATAGTATTATATTTGCTTCGCCATTTGTTTATTTATCATTAATTATATTTAAAAATGTTTCATAAAGAAGGTTTTACAATCATTACCGTTTCATTTATTATTATTGCAATAATAAATCTGTTGTCAGTTAATTTTATTGATAATGAAATAATTACTAAGTCAATTGGTAGTATTACCATTATTGTATTAGTATTAATTCTTCAATTTTTTAGAAATCCTAAAAGAAATACTAAACTTAATGATGAATTAATAATTTCTCCTGTAGACGGAAAAGTTGTCGCAATTGAAAAAGTTTTTGAAAAAGAATATTTTAAAGATGAAAGAATACAGATTTCTATTTTCATGTCTCCTATAAATGTTCATGTAACAAGATATGCAGCAAGTGGATCAATTAAATTTAGCAAATATCACCCTGGAAAATATTTAGTAGCATGGCACCCCAAATCATCAGAAAAAAATGAACGTACAACTGTAGTTATTGATAACGAAAATTTTGGTGAAATTCTGTATAGACAAATTGCTGGAGCGGTAGCCAGAAGAATAGTTAATTATGCAAAGGTTGGCGATGAAGTGGTACAAGGCGAAGATGCAGGTTTTATTAAATTTGGATCTAGAGTAGACTTATTTCTTCCATTAGATTCCAAAATAAAGGTGGAGTTAAACCAAATAGTTAAAGGTGGAGAAGATAATATTGCAGAAAAGTAAGTAATTTATTTATTCAACTTATTTTTTAAAATCTCAATTTTACTTAACGTATCTTTTTCTTTTTTGAGTTCGTTATTTAATACATTTTGTGGAGCATTATCAACAAATCTTTTATTACTAAGTTTAGCTTGAATTGACTTTAAAAAGCCTAAGTTATAATCTAAATCTTGTTGAATCTTTGAAAAGTCCTCTTTAACGTTTGTTTTGTTATTGAAATGAAATTCATTACTTCCAACAATAAAAGAACTTGAGTTTTCTAGCTTTTTAGAAAAATCGTTTGTTATTTCAGTATTTGCTAGTTTTAATAAAATAGCATCTCCTTTTTTGTCTAAAGACACTTTAGAAAATAGGGTTAAATTTTCTTTAAAAGATATACTTTTTTCTTTTCTATATTTTCGTATGCTACTAATTAAGCCAGTTAAACTTTCGAAATCATTAATTATTGATTTATTAACTTTATTAGATTGTGGCCAATCTGAAATTATTAAGGGAAATTCTTCTTTTGATTTTATTTTCGACCAAATTTCTTCAGTAATAAAAGGCATAAAAGGGTGCATTACAGTCATACATTTTTTAAAAAAACTAATTGTTTGATTATATGTAGTTCTATCGATTGGTTTTTCAAAACCTGGCTTTACTATTTCCAAATACCATGAACATAAGTCATCCCAAACTAATTTATATATTATCATTAAAGCATCTGAAATTCTGTACTTATCAAAATGGTCTTCTAATTCAAGTAATTTCAAATTAAATTTTTGTTCAAACCATTCAACACCTGCTTTGGAATGTTCGCTTTGATCAATTTCATCAGAAACAGTCCAAGAGCTTATTAATCTAAAAGAATTCCATACTTTATTAGAAAAATTCTTTCCTTGTTGACATAAAGATTCATCAAATAACAAGTCGTTTCCAGCTGGGGCACTTAATAATAATCCAACTCTTACACTATCGGCGCCAAAATCTTTAATTAATTTCACAGCATCTGGTGAATTGCCTAATTGCTTAGACATTTTTCTTCCTTGTTTGTCTCTTACTAAACCTGTAAAATAAACAGAACTAAATGGATTTGTATCTTTAAATTCTAAACCAGAAACGATCATACGTGCAACCCAAAAAAATAAAATATCTGGTCCTGTAACTAAATCATTAGTAGGGTAATAATATTTAAAATCAGGATTTTCAGGATTTCTAATTCCATCCAAAACAGAAATTGGCCAAATCCATGATGAAAACCATGTGTCAAGAACATCTTCTTCTTGAACTAAATCATCCAATTCAAGATTAGAGTTTTTAGTTCTTTTAATTGCTTCAATTAAAGCGAGATCTTTACTTTCAGCTACTACAAAATCTGATTTATTATCACCATAATAGTAAACAGGAATTTGATGTCCCCACCAAAGCTGTCTTGAAATATTCCAATCTCTAACATTTTCCATCCAATTCTTATATGTGTTTTTGAATTTTTTAGGAAATAGTTTTACATCATCATCCATTACCGCATTCAATGCTGGTTTTGAAATTTTTTCCATTTTTAAAAACCATTGTTCAGAGAGTTTTGGTTCTATTATGCATTTTGTTCTTTCAGATTTACCAACTTTGTTAAGATGATTTTTTGTTTTTATTAAAGCTCCAATTTCATCTAATTCTTTTGAAATTTTAGATCTAACAACAAATCTGTCAAGCCCCTTGTAGTGAAGTCCATTATTGTTTAATGTTGCATCATCATTGAATACATCTATAATTTCTAAATTATGTTTATCGCCTATAATTTTATCATTTTCACTATGAGCTGGTGTAACCTTCAAGCACCCAGTACCAAAATCTATTTCAACATAATCATCAAAAATGATTGGAATTTCCTTATTAACAATTGGGATTATGGCTTTATTACCTTTCAAATGAACATATCTTTCATCATTAGGATTTATAGCTATTGCAGTATCACCAAAAATGGTTTCTGGTCTAGTAGTCGCTACACTTATTGAATCGTCAGAATCTACTATTTTATACTTTATATAAAATAATTTACTATTTACTTCTTCATGAATTACCTCTTCATTGGATAGAGTTGTCAAAGCTTCAGGATCCCAGTTAACCATTCTGTAACCTTTGTAAATTAAATCTTTATTGTATAGATCAACAAAAACTTTAATAACAGATTCAGACATATCATCATCTAAAGTAAATTTAGTTCTATCCCAATCGCAAGAGCAACCTAATATTTTTAATTGCTCTAAAATTAAACCACCGTGCTCATCAGTCCAGTTCCAAGCATGTTCCAAAAATTCATTTCTAGACAAATCAGACTTATTAATTCCTTCTAATTTTAGTTTATTTACAACCTTAGCCTCTGTAGCAATTGAAGCATGATCAGTTCCAGGTATCCAACAAGCATTAAATCCTTGTAATCTAGCTCTTCTAATTAAAATGTCTTGGATTGTATTATTCAACATATGACCCATATGTAAAATACCTGTGACATTGGGTGGAGGAATTACGATAGTATATGGTGGTTTATTGTTTGGAACGGAATTGAAATAATTGTTTTCCATCCAAAATGCATACCACTTAGACTCTAAAGTTTTTGAATCAAAGTTTTTAGAAATATCCATATATATTTTTCATAATTGGAAACAAAAGTAGTTAACTAAAAAGTAATTTAAAAGGTAAGTTGTATTTTTGTAATATATTTAAAAAAAGAAATTTTAATTTTAATTAACATGAAGAAAATATTATTATTCACAGCTTTGTTATTTTTTGTAACAAACCTTTTTAGTCAAGAAAATTTAGCTGAAATAAAATTTACTGAAACAGTAATTGATTATGGCGTAATTGAAAACGGAGAAGATGGAAACAGAATATTTAAATTTAAAAATATTGGGAATAGCCCACTCATATTTACTAGAATTTTTTCATCCTGTGGTTGTACTATTCCAAAAAAACCAGAAAAACCTGTATTACCTGGTGAGTCTGGAGAAATCGAAGTTAGTTACGACACGAAAAGAACTGGAATTTTTCAGAAAGCAATTACAGTAAGGTCCAATGCTAAAACAACAAATGTTATACTCAGAATAAAGGGAGAAGTTTTGCCAGAACCTGATGAAGATGAAGAAGGTAAAAAGTATAAAATCAAATAAAGCATTCACTCTCAATTAATATATAAAAATTGAAAACGCATATCTCTTCACTAAAAGAATTCAACACTTTTGGAATAGATGTATTAGCTAATAATTTTAATAAAGCTAAAAACGAGGATGAAATTCTACATTTTTTAATAGAAAATAAATGCAACCCGCTTATTCTTGGTGGAGGATCTAATATACTTTTCAAGAACAATATCAATAAACCTATTTTAAAAATTGAAATTAAAGGAATACAAATCATTGAAGAAAATGAAAATTCTATATATGTTTCTGTTGGGGCTGGGGAAAATTGGAATGATTTTGTAAGATGGAGTTTAGCTAAAAATTATGGAGGTATTGAAAATTTAAGTTTAATACCTGGTAATGTTGGCAGTGCTCCAATTCAAAATATTGGAGCATATGGAGCTGAATTAAAAGATGTTTTTCACAGCTGCAGAGCTATTTCTATTGATAATAAAATAATAAAAACATTTAACAAGGATGAATGTAATTTCACTTACCGTAGTTCAATCTTTAAAGAAAAACTTAAAAACAAGTACGTAATTTCAAGAGTCACTTTTAGACTTTCAAAAACAAACCACGTCATAAATTCTGATTATAAGCCATTGAAAAATTTACTAAATGAAAGAGGAATTATAACCCCAACTATTCAGGATATTTCAAAACTGGTAATTGAGATTAGAACTAATAAACTGCCTGACCCAAAAAAAATTGGAAATTGTGGAAGTTTTTTCAAAAACCCAATAATTTCAAACTTAAAATTTAAAAATTTATTTAAAAAATTCAATACAATTCCGAATTATAAAATTTCAAAAAATGAAGTTAAGATTCCAGCGGCATGGTTAATTGAAGAATGTGGTTTCAAAGGTAAAATTGAAGGAAAAACCGGAACACATAAAAAACATGCTCTTGTTATTGTAAATAATGGTGGAGCATCTGGAGAAGAAATTTATAAATTTTCACAAAACATTAAAAAAAGTGTTTTAAAAAAATTTAATATCTTGCTTGAAGAAGAAGTTAATATATTTGAATAATGGTTGAATTATTTATTATAACATTTTTATTAATTGGGTTAGCGTTCGCAGGAATTGCAATTAAAATTATTGTAAAAAAAGATGGAAAATTTGCCGGTACATGCGCTAGCGCAAGTCCTTTTTTAAATAAGGACAATGAACCGTGTGGAATATGCGGAAAACTTCCTACGGAAACAGAATGCAAAAATCCTGAAACAAAATAATCTTTTGTCTGATAAAACAACAGTTATAAATCAAATCAACTTAGCAAAAGAAAATAACCAAAATGCTTTTAGCTTTTTGCTTAATCTCTATTGGGATGATGTTTATAAATTTCAGCTTAAAAGGTCTAATAACGAAGCTGACGCTGAAGATATTACTATTGAGAGTTTCGCAAAAGCTTTTGAAAAGATAAAAACTTATAATCAAAAATACGTCTTCAAAACCTGGTTAATTACGATTTCAAAAAATCTTCATATTGATCAGTTAAGAAAAAATAAAAATAGGTTTGACTTGAATCATTTAAATGAAAATATTCAAATTAAAGAAAATTCACCAAGTCCTGAGGATAACTTAATTAATGAGCAAAAACTAAAATCATTAAAATTTAAAATAAATAAATTAAAACCTCATTATAAAGAAGTCATTGAACTAAAGTGTTTCAATGAACTTAGTTATAAAGAAATTTCAATCAAACTAAATCAGCCAATTAATAACATCAAAGTAAAAGTTTTAAGGGCAAAAAAAATTCTGTTTCAATTAATTTCAGAAAATGATTAATATATTAAAAAAATTAGGCCCAGGTTTACTTTTTGCTGGAGCAGCTATTGGCGTTTCACATTTGGTACAATCCACACGAGCTGGAGCTGATTTTGGTTTTAGTTTATTATGGGTGCTAATTCTTTCAAATATTATCAAATATCCATTTTTTTTATTTGGACCAAAATATGCTATGGCAACTGGTGAAACTCTTCTTCATGGATATAAAAAAATGAATACTAGTGTTTTAGTAATTTATTTTATTTTATCAATTGTTACAATGTTTACAATCCAGACTGCAGTTACAATTGTGACAGCTGGTTTAGCAATTGAACTTTTTGGAATTTCATCTAACATCACAACCTGGGCAGTTATTATAACAATTTTGTGTTTGTTTATTTTAATAATTGGCCGTTACAAGTTTTTAGACAACCTGATGAAATTTGTAATTATACTACTGACTATTAGTACAATATTTGCTGTATTTTTCGCAGGTTTTGGATCTACAAATTCATTTGAAATAAAACAAGTTTTTCCCACAACAGAAATTGGAATTGCATTTCTAGCAGCATTTATGGGATGGATGCCAGCTCCTTTAGATGTTTCAATTTGGCAGTCCATTTGGACTCTTGAAAAAAGAAAAAAAGAAAAAATATTTAATACAAAAAATGCAATCTTTGACTTCAATGTTGGATATACTACAACGATTATTTTGGGATTATGTTTTCTATGTTTAGGTGCATTTGTGATGTTTGGAAGCGGAGAAAATTTTTCAAACAACGGAGGAGAATTTGCTAAACAATTAATTAATCTTTACACCAAGTCTATTGGAGATGGGGTATTCTTAATCATTGCAATAGCAGCTTTTACTACAATGTTTAGTACAACTATAACTTGTCTAGATGCATCTCCAAGAGCAATGAAAATCAGCTCAGAACTTCTTGGTTTCAAAGGTTTTAAAAATTATAATTTATGGATAATAATATTATCAATTGGGACATTAATGATTTTTATATTTTTCATTTCTGAAATGGGACTATTAGTAAAGATAGCTACTATACTATCATTTATAACTGCTCCTTTTTATGCATTCATTAATTATAAATTAATTAATAGTAAATACACTCCAAAAGAACATAGACCATCAAAATTTATTAACATTCTTAGTATTATCGGGCTAATCTTTTTAACATGTTTTAGTCTTTGGTATATTTCAATTTTATAATGATTTTTAAACAACAGTTTGTATATTTGTTGCTCAAAATTTAATTAAATTTATGTCTGATATTACAGATGTTATTGAACCTAAAATTGCCAAAAAACCTAAATGGATTCGTGTAAAACTACCAACTGGTAAAAAATATACAGAACTAAGATCTTTAGTTGATAAGTATAAACTAAATACCATATGTTCATCTGGAAGCTGCCCAAATATGGGTGAATGTTGGGGAGAAGGTACCGCTACATTTATGATTTTAGGTAATATATGTACACGATCATGTGGTTTCTGCGGTGTAAAAACTGGAAGACCAGAGACAATTGATTGGGAAGAACCTGAAAAAGTTGCAAATTCAATTAAAATTATGAATATTCAACATGCTGTTTTAACATCAGTAGATAGAGATGATTTAAAAGATATGGGTACTCTTATTTGGACCGAAACAGTAAAAAGCATTAGAAGAATTAGTCCAGGAACTACTCTGGAAACACTAATTCCAGATTTTCAAGGAATAGAAAAACATCTTGATAAAATTATTGATGTAAATCCTGAAGTTGTTTCCCATAATATGGAAACAGTAAGAAGATTAACTCGTGAGGTAAGAATTCAAGCTAAATATGATAGAAGTTTAAATGTATTAAAGTACTTGAAAGACAACGGAATAAAAAGAACAAAATCAGGGATTATGCTTGGTCTTGGCGAAATGGAAAATGAAGTCTATGAAACACTTAACGATCTATCAATAAATAATGTTGACATAGTAACACTTGGACAATACCTGCAGCCTTCAAAAAAACATTTACCTGTAAAAGAATTTATATCTCCAGATCAATTTAAAAAGTATGAGTTGTTTGCTAAAGGTTTAGGGTTTAGACATGTAGAAAGTGGTCCTTTAGTAAGATCATCTTATAAAGCAAAAAAACATATCAGCTGATAATAGCTTTTTTTACTATTGAATTAAAAAGAGACTCATCTTGTAAAAACTCAATTTTGATTTCTAAATAAACCCATTTATTTTTTCTATTTAATAATTGTATTTTTTGAAAATCTTTTTCAGTTGTTAGGATTAATTTATTGTTGTCTTTTTCAATTTTATCAATATCATTTTGAGAATAATTATAATGATCTGAAAATGAAATATGTTCAAAATCAACACTACTTTTGTTTAAAAAACTAATAACAGGTTCGCTGTTAGCAATTCCTGTAACAAATAAGATAGATTTTTCTATTTGATCTAAGTTTAATTTGACATCCCCTTTTAAATTATTATCATATTTAATTTTTGTAAAGAACAGGTTTTGATGATCATAAAGATTGATTTTTTTTCGAATACTATCCATTTCATCTTTACAGATTTTTTCTGGACATTTAGATACAACTAAAATGTCTGCCCTTTTATAACCTCTTCTTTTTTCTCTCAAATTACCAATTGGAATTACAAAATCTTCATAAAATGGAGAGTTGTACATTGTTAAAAGAATATTAAGTTTTAAATTTATTTTTCGATGTTGAAAACAATCATCTAAAACTACTAACTCTGTTTGCGGTTCTTCAAGAATGATTTTTGAAACTCCTCTAACCCTGTTAGAATCAACTGCAGCATTAATATTATTAAACTTTTTGAAAATTTGAAAAGGTTCATCACCGATTGAACTTGGGTTACTTTTATTAGTTGCTCTAACATATCCACTAGTAGATCTCTTATAGCCTCTACTTATTAATACGGTGTTATACTTTTTAGAAAAATTTCTAATCAAATATTCGACCATTGGTGTTTTTCCAGTTCCTCCTGAACTTAGATTACCAATTCCAATTAATGGAACATTAAAAGAAATAGATTTTAACAATTTATAATCATAAAATTTATTTCTAATAGATGTTATTAGATAATACAAAACTCCAAAGGGAATTAATAAAAATTTAAACATTTTCATTACAACTAAATTATAATTTAATTCAATCATATAATAATTTTTAACTTTACATATTAATATGAAATTAAAAGACATAACAAATATTATTGAAAAGTGGTCTCCTTTAGAGCATGCAGAAACATTTGACAATGTTGGTTTATTGGTTGGTAATCCAAATAACAATATAGATAAAGCACTAATTACAATTGATGCTACTGAAGACGTTATTGACGAGGCTATAAATCAAAATTGTAATTTAGTAATAACATTTCACCCCATTATTTTTTCTGGAATAAAACAAATAACAGAAAAAACTTATGTAGAGCGAGTTGTAGAAAAAGCAATAAAAAACGATATAAATATCTATGCCGTTCACACTAATTTAGATAATAATCCAAAAGGGGTTAATTATAAAATTGCTGAAAGATTATCATTAAAAAACACCTCACTATTATTAAAAAAAGATAATAATGAAGTTGGAATGGGTATGATTGGAGATTTAAATGATGAACTCAGCGAAATTGAGTTTTTTGAATTTTTGAAACTTAAAATGAATGTTAAACATATTAAGCATTCTCCACTATTAGGAAAAAAGATAAGGAAAATAGCAGTTTTAGGAGGTTCTGGAAGTTTTGCTATTGAAGAAGCTATCTGTCAAAAAGCTGATTGTTATGTGACTTCGGATTTAAAATATCATGATTATTTTAAAGCTGAAAAAAAGATAATATTAGCAGATATAGGTCACTATGAAAGTGAACACTTTACAAAACAATTAATTTTAGATTTTCTTAACAAAAAAATTCCTAAGTTTGCGTGCATTATATCAAAAACTAAAACGAACCCAGTTAATCATTTTTAATTATGGCAAAAAAATCAGAATTTACAGTAGAAGACAGGTTAAGAGCATTATATGACCTTCAACTTATTGATTCAAGAATTGACAAAATTAGAAGCGTTAGAGGCGAATTACCTTTAGAAGTTGAAGATTTAGAAGATGAAGTAGCAGGATTAGAAGTAAGAATATCAAAAATAGAAGGTGATTTAAATCAATTCACAGATGATATCAAAGCAAAAGAAATTGCAACTGAGAATGCCAAAACAATGATTAAAAAATATAATGAGCAACAAAAGAATGTTAGAAATAATAGAGCTTTTGAATCATTAAGTAAAGAAATTGAATTTCAAGAATTAGAAATAGAACTTTGTGCCAAGCAAACTAGAGAGCTTCAAGCTCAGATTGAATTAAAAAAACAATCTATTGAAGAAAATAATGTTAAATTAAATGAAAGAAAAGAACATTTAAAACATAAAAAGAATGAACTTGGAGACATTTTAAAAGAAACTGAAAAAGAAGAAAGTGATCTTATAAAAAAATCCTCTGATTTTGAATCTAAAATTGATGAGTCATTACTTATTTCATATAAAAAAATTAGAGCAAGTGTTAGAAATGGTTTAGCTGTAGTGGCTGTAGAGAGAGGTGCTTCTGCTGGATCTTTTTTCACTATTCCTCCACAGGTTCAATTAGATATTGCATCTAGAAAAAAATTCATTACTGACGAACACAGTGGAAGAATTTTAGTTGATAAGGAACTAGCCGAAGAAGAAAATGAAAAAATGAGTAAATTATTTACTAGTATTTAATTACTCCTTTCTATATAATTTAAAGCCGCTATTATGCGGCTTTTTTTATGCAATATATTTTAGTATTTTGTTTCTATGATAAAAAAAGTGATTACACTAATACTAAGTTTAATTGTTCTAGTTTATTTAATTTTTTATGGAAACATTTTTGAATTTGAATTAAATAAATTTCAAATGTCCGTTTTCAAAGATTCTGTAATTATTTACCTCTTTCTCACTGGCTCATGTTTTTTAGTTGGTGAAATTTCTAGAAATTACAGTCAAGTTGATAAAGTTTGGAGCATAGCACCAATAATATATGTGTGGTTTTTTACCTATCATTCTGATTATAATCTAAGAATGATCTTGATGTCAATTTTAGTAACTATTTGGGGGATTAGATTAACATATAATTTTTCTAGAAAAAGTGGATATAGTATTTATTTTTGGAAAGGAGAAGAAGATTACAGATGGAAAATACTTAAAGAACGGGTTCCAATTTTTAATATAAAAATAGTATGGTCGATATTTAATTTATTATTTATTTGCCTTTATCAAATGGGCTTAATCTTTCTTTTCAGTCTACCTATCTTAGCAGCATGGCAAGGAGAGGGCTCCGCTATAAATGTTTATGATATTATTATAGCAATATTAATGTTATCATTTATTATTACCGAGTCAGTAGCTGATAAACAGCAATTTGAATTTCAATTCAATAAGTACAAAAAAATTGATAATAACGAAACTTTAACAGGAGATTTTAAAAGAGGATTTATTTCTAAAGGACTATGGAGTATTTCTAGGCATCCAAATTTTATTTCTGAGCAATTAATTTGGGTTACATTTTATCTTTTTTCAATTTCAGCTACTGGAATCTACTTAAATTGGTCAATAATAGGGTGTGTTTTACTTATCATTCTTTTTTATAACAGTGCTAATTACACAGAAAGTATAAGTGAAAAGAAATATCCTGATTATAAACAATACAAGAAAAAAGTTTCTATGTTTTTGGGAGTTAAAAAAATGAACTGGGAAGAAAATTAATTACAATCAGAATTTAATCTAATTAGACTGTAACCTGGTGTTGTAAAGTTTGCCTTACCACCATCACATTCAAATGTAACAGGCGTTACTAATTCACTGCCAAAATTCAAATCAACAGTTAGGATATCATTTTCAAATGTGTAATTAAGAATACTCGGAAGGTGATTTCCATCATTTGCTGTGTATGAATTGTATAATGAATTACAATCTCCTTCTACACAGTAATAAGTATAACGCACTCCATTTTCATAGAGATACATTGTGTTTCCCTCTGGTATAGTTCCTTGTGCAAGCCATTTACCTTCAATTGAATTATATATAGCAGGTAAATTTTCAGATTTTTCACAACTAAAAAAGAAAATTGAAATGATTAAAAATATATTTTTCATTCTATTAATATACTATTTAAAAATTAACTAATGTAACGTTTGCGTATCACTGAAATTAATGTTACGTTTGCGTTACATTAATAAAATAAATTATAGTTATGGAAAATTTAATACCAATAATCGGAATGCTCTCAGGAACAGCTGTACCGATTGCTGTGTTCATATGGTTATACTATGAAGGAAAAGGAAAAAGGGAAACAGTTTTGGAAATCTCTAAAAATCTTGAGGACACTTCAAAAGTAGAAGAGTTATTAAAAATTTTTGAGGAAAGAAAAAAGGAACCTATTGATTATCGTAGAAATGGAGTAATAACAATTTTTGTTGGTGCGGGTCTCTGGCTTCTTGGTTATATAGCACTTGGAGTTATTTTAAAAGGAGTTGGAGGTATGGTTGGATTAATAGGAGTTGGAACTTTGATAGCCGGTTACCTGTACCCAAATACAGGAAAAGAGCTTACAAATGCCGTTGACGATTTCGAAAAGCAATAAACATGGGTAAAAACCATAAAAAGCTTTTAAATAACTTAGAGGATCTAAGAAAAACTGCTAATTTAACTCAACAAGAACTTTCAATATCTGCTGAAGTTTCTCGTAAAAGTATAAATGCTATAGAAAATGGAGTTTATGTTCCATCAACTGTTCTTGCATTAAAAATTGCAAAAACCTTGGATTGTAAAGTAGAAGATATTTTCAAATTACCCTAAATAAATAAACCAGATATTAACTTTGAAAAGTAAAATTTTTAATTAGAATTGAAATATAAAAAAACCCACTCAAATGAGTGGGTTTTTTTTGTGGGCGCTAAGGGATTCGAACCCCTGACCCCTTGGGTGTAAACCAAGTGCTCTGAACCAACTGAGCTAAGCGCCCTAAAACGATGGCAAATATAATATAATTATTTAATCATAAGCTATATCATTCTTAATATCTTTTTTAACTGTTCTTAGATATTTTTCTCTCTTTTCTTGTGACACAAAAGGAACCGACCAGAACTGTCTAGTTTTTGTAAAAAGAGATAATCTCCATCCAAAAACAAATGTATAAACTCCCATAACTAATCTCAATTTTACAGAATTTAGATATAAAGTTAAAACAGGAATTGCAGGAGCACCATGAGTAACGTAGGTTCTTACTTTTTTATTTTTTAAAAAAGGTTTAGGGTAAGCATATAATTTAGTAATATTAACAAATTCATATGCAAATCCAGGTGCAAAAACTTCATCAAAAAATATTTCCATTCTTGGTGTTAATCTAAACCACCAAACAGGTGATATAAAGTAAATTCTTTCGGACCAAGTAACTAAGTCTTGATATTTCTTTATTAATTTAGTTCTTGGTCTAGTGAAACTATCTCTGTACAAATCAATAATTTCAATTTCTTCTTTATTTGTAGATAATTCATTTTTAACAGTCTTAAAAATACCATCATAACAAAATGATTCAGTATTTGGATGACCTACAATGATTAAATTTTTCATAATTATTGAAATTTTATTTATTCAATTAAACCGTCTATATCATATTTTGAAACAAAATCCCAAATTAACTGACCAGTATTTTTACCATTAAAATCGTTATTAAACCAAACATGTTCACCACCAATAATTTTATAATGTTCTACTGAAACATTATTATCTCCGTTTTCGTATTTGTAACTTGTTATTGAAGTTCCGTTGTCATCAATATTATTAATTATTGGGTCAGTATTAGTATTATTAAAACTTACCCAAAAATTAAGAACAGAATCTACAGAATTATAAACTCCTTCTCCATCATAATAATCAGTTGTTCCATGTAGCTTTATTAATGGAATTGAGTGAGAAGGTGTACATTCTGATTCAGAGACTGAACTGGTCGATTGAAGCATATATCCAGAAACTGAACCAATAGCAGCGATTAAATTGCTCTTGTAACAAGCTAAAGCATAACTCATCATACCACCATTTGAATACCCAACGGCATAAACTCTTTTTAAATCAATTAAATTTTCAGAAGATAATTTATTGATTAAAGCTTCGATAAAACCAAAGTCATCTACATCAGATTTATTATCACCTCCGTTCAAGGCAGCATTCCAGTGAGGAGAACCGTCCAAATCAGTTCCTTGAGGATATACTAAAATGAAATTCTCAGAATCAGCAGTAGATCTCATATTAGTATACGACATATAATCACCTGCCTGTCCACCGTATCCATGAAAGTTTAATAAAAGTGGTAATTTTGAATTACCATCATAACCTTGAGGAGTATAAATAATATATTTCCTTTCTACACCATTGTGAGTGATAGTTTCAATAGGTCCATCATAAGAGTTACCATCCTTATCATAACCGTCTTTTTCAAGTTCATCAGTTGAACAAGAAAAAGAAAATACTAGAATGATTAATAAAATCAAATTTTTCATATTATTAGTATTTCAAAATTTGTACCAAAAATCATAAAATTTCAGAAACAGTAAAATTACTTCCTCCAATAAAAATTAAATCTTTTTCGGATGAACCTGAAAGAGCAGAATTATAAGCATCCGATACACTGTCGTGCAAGCTATATTTAAGTTTACTAGCAGAGCCATAACTTGCTAAACTATCTAAAGAAAGTCCTCTTTCAATATTTGGTGTACAAAAGAAATAATGAGCATTTTTGGGAAGAATATCTATAATTTTTTCAAAATCTTTTCCCTTAACAAAACCTAATACAAATTTTAAGTTGTCAAATTTCAAACAACTGAGATTAGCTAATATTTCTTGGAAAGCTTCTAGATTATGACCAACATCACATATTATTTTTGGAGAATCACATAAAATTTGAAACCTACCTATTAACCCAGTGTTTTTTTTGATATTTAATAAGCCATTTTCGATATTTTGATTTGAAATATTTAAATGATCTAAAAGAGAAATTACCTTGACTACTCCATTTATGTTTTTATTTTGAAAATCACCTAATAAATCAGTTTTAAACTTATTAGTGATTTCAGCCAGATGTATTTTTGTTCCAATTTTTTGTGCTTTGTTTTCAAAAATAGGATAGGTTTCTCTTTGAAATTCGCTGATTACAACTGGAACACTACTTTTAATTATTCCTGCTTTTTCTTTTGCTATATCTTTAAGATTATTTCCTAAAAATTCTTTGTGATCTAATCCAATATTTGTAATAAGAGAAACTAAAGGGTCTAAAATATTTGTAGAGTCCAACCTGCCTCCAAGTCCAGTTTCAATAACTGCGATATCAACATTCGATTTAGCAAAATAATCAAATGCCATGGCCACAGTCATTTCAAAAAATGAAATTTTATTGTTTTCAAAAAAATCAATATGTTTTGTTACAAAATCAGAAACAAAATTTTTTTCTATAAATTTTCCATTTAATTTAATTCGCTCACGAAAGTCTAATAAATGAGGAGAAGTATACAATCCAACCTTTAATCCTGATTCCTGCAAAATTGATGATAACATGTGAGAACTTGAACCTTTTCCATTAGTTCCAGCCACATGTATAGACTTAAAAGTATTTTGAGGATTTTTTAAGTAATCGCAAGTCTTTAAAATAGGCCCTAAGTCTACTTTATACTTAAATATGCCGTCTATTTGATAAACAGGTAATTGATTAAAAAGCCAATTAACTGTTTGTTTATAGTTCATTAGTGCTAAAGAACAAAATCTCTAAGTAACATAAATGTTCCGTATCCGGATAAAAAACCTATTAGTGCTAGAATAGCAACTTTTTTTAGATACCAGAAAAAATCAATTTTCTCCATACCCATTGCTACAACTCCAGCAGCTGATCCTATAATCAACATACTTCCGCCTGTCCCAGCAGAAAAAGCTAAACCATGCCATAAGGGATCGTCAAGTAAATTTGGGAACATACCCATTGAAGCAGCAACTAACGGAACATTATCAATAACAGCGGATAAAAATCCAAACAGTATCATTAATACGTCAGTGTTTGGAAATAATTCAGTTAAATATCCAGCGAAATTGAATAAAATTCCTAAAGATTCTAATGCTCCAACCGCTAATAAAATTCCTAAGAAGAATAAGATACTGGGAAGTTCAATTTTTGAAAGCGAATGATGAACAGGACTGTGGTGAGCAACAGCATCACTTTCTGAATCCACATTAGAAATATTAATTTTTTTGTTTGATAATATTTCAGCAATTGTAGCAACAAAAGCTAGTGAAAGCATCATTCCAACATATGGTGGAAGATGAGTGATTACTTTAAAAAAGGGTACAAATAATATTGAGCCTAATCCTAAGAATAACATTTTATTTCCATGTGGACTACTTTCTTCGTTAATTTCAGTTACTTCCAACTCGCCCTTGAAAATGCTAAATTTTGATGCTATTAAAAATGGAACTACCATACAAACAATGGAGGGAATAATCAAGTATTTAACAAGGTTAACTTCACTAACTTTATTACCAATCCATAACATGGTTGTAGTAATATCTCCAATTGGAGACCATGCCCCTCCAGCATTAGCAGCAATAATAATTAAACCTGCATACCATAATTTTAATGATCTTACTTTTACAAGTTTTTGTAGAAGAGTTATTAATACAATTGTAGCAGTTAGATTATCAATAATAGCAGAAAGAACGAAAGCTAATGCACCAAAAATCCATAAAATTTTGACTTTGCTTCTTGTCTTTATAACCTGTTTAATGCCAGAAAACCCATCGAAATAGTCAATTATTTCTACAATAGTCATTGCACCTAAAAGAAAAATTAAAATTTCAGCTGTTTTACCCAAATGATGTAATAAAACCTCCTCAATGTGTGTTGGTTCTAATTTTAATAATTCTAAATTGATGTCGTAAACATCTAAATGATTTAATGCAATAATTGCCCATAAAATACCCATCATTCCTAGAGCAGGAATAAGTTTATCAATTTTTATTGAATGTTCAAGAGTGATTAAAATGTAGCCTAAAACAAATACTGAAATAATAAGAATCTCCATAAAAAAATTTTGAGCTTAAAAATATATAAAAAAAAATTAATAGAAAGTATTTTGAAAAATATTCAAAATAATAGTTTTAAAATATGAAATAATCAATATTTAGGTATTTAATTATCAACTTAACATTAATATTGAGTTTATGGCATAATCGTTGAACTATAAATACATAAATAGATATCTTTATCAGTTCCAATTATAATTTTTATGCTACCTAAAAAACAAGGACTTTATTCTCCAGAATTTGAACATGACAATTGTGGTGCAGGATTTATATGTAGTCTTAAAGGAGAAAAGACTAATAATATAATTCCAAAAGCACTTAACATTCTTACATGTTTAGAACATCGTGGCGCGGTAAGTTCTGATGGAAAAACTGGAGACGGGGCTGGGATATTAATTGAAATTCCTCACGATTATTTTGTAAAAGAATGTGATTTTAAATTACCAAAGCCTTATGATTACGCTGTTGGTATGGTTTTTTTACCCCAAAAAATTAATCAATTAAATTATTGTGTTGATGTATTTGAAAAAGAAATTCAAAAACAAGGTTTAAATATTTTAGGTTGGAGAAATGTTCCGATCAACTCTAAAGTAGTTGGTTCTATCGCAGCTAAAACTCAACCTGTGGTTAAACAAGTTTTTATTGAAAAAGATAATACATTATCCGAGACAGATTTTAACACTAAACTTTATATTTCTAGAAAAATTGCTGAAAACGAAATTTATAATAGTCCCCTTTCTCAAAAAAATTATTTTTATTTTTCAAGCCTTCACAATCGAACTTTAATTTATAAGGGTTTGCTTATTCCTGAAGATATTGATAGGTTTTATTTAGATTTAAAAGATCCTGATCTTGTAACAAGATTAGCTTTAGTTCATCAAAGATTCTCGACAAATACTTTTCCTACATGGGATTTAGCCCAACCTTTTAGATACATGTGTCACAATGGAGAAATAAATACAATAAAGGGTAATGTAACTAGAATGAATGCTAGGGAAGAATTGATGAAAAATGACTTTATTGGAAAGGACTTAGAAAAAATATTTCCAACAATTTTAAAAGGAAAGTCTGATTCAGCTCAAATGGATATGGTAGTAGAATTATTATTAACAACTGGAAGATCTCTTCCAGAGGTTATGATGATGATGGTTCCTGAAGCTTGGGAAAAACACAAATCTATGTCTGATGACAAAAAAGCGTTCTACGAATTTAATTCAAGCATAATGGAACCTTGGGATGGTCCAGCATCTATTCCATTTACTGATGGTAAGTATATTGGTGCTCTACTTGACAGAAATGGATTAAGACCCTCAAGATATACAGTAACAAAAGACGGATACGTAGTGATGTCCTCTGAAACAGGAGTAGTTGAAATTAAGCCAGAAAATATTGAATCTCATGGTAGACTAGAACCCGGAAAAATGTTCTTAGTCGACATGAACGAAGGAAGAATTATTGAAGATGAAGAGATTAAAAATAGTATTGTATCTAAACATCCATATAGAAAATGGGTAAATGACAATGTTCTTCCTCTTAAAGATGTCCCATACACTGGAAATAAAACTCCAAATGAGAAATTAGATTTTGAAACAAGATTAAGGATTTTTGGATACACTCAAGAAGATCTCAAAACCTTAATATTGCCAATGTGTACATCTGGAAAGGAAGCAATTGGTTCAATGGGTACAGACACCCCGCTTGCTGTTCTCTCAACAAAACCACAATTATTATTTAATTACTTTAAACAATTATTTGCTCAAGTTACTAACCCACCGCTTGATGGCATTAGAGAAGAAATTGTCACTGATACCGGACTTGGAATTGGAAGCGATTTCAATATTTTTGATATAGTACCTGATCACTGTAAAAAATTAAAAATAAATAATCCCATTATTTCTAATGAAGATTTAGACAAAATAAAGTTTATTAAAAACAAAAATTTTAAAACTGCTTCAGTGAGTGCTTTATACGACGTAATAAAAGGTCACAACGGAATTGAAGAAGCTTTAGATAAAATGGTTAAAGATGTTAATTCATATGTTGATCAAGGTTATAACATTATAATTATAAGTGACCGTGGAGTTTCTAAAGACAAGGGTGCTATTCCTATACTTTTAGCTTGTTCAAATGTTCATCATGTTTTAATGAAAGCTAAAAAAAGATCTAAATTTGGAATTGTAATTGAATCATCTGAACCAAGGGAACCTCATCACTTTTCCATGCTATTCGGTTACGGAGCTAGTGCGATTAATCCATATTTAGTTAACGAAATTATAGAACATCATCATAAAAATGATTTTTTTGGTAAACAATCTTTAAAAGACTCAATTAATAATTACAATAAAGCTATTGATAAAGGGATTCTGAAAGTAATGAACAAAATTGGGATTTCAACTCTTCACTCATACAGAGGGGCTCAAATATTTGAAGCTTTAGGTCTAAGGGAAAGTTTTACTGAAAAATATTTTTCAAATACACCAACAAGAATTGAAGGTATTGGTCTTTACAGTCTAGAAAAAGAACTTTCATCTAGACATTTAGAAGCCTTTACAGATAAAAATAAATTTGTTAGTTTAGAAATTGGAGGTAATTACAGATGGAGAAGAAATGGAGAAGCTCACATGTTAAATCCATCAACAATTTCAAAGCTTCAGCAAGCTGTAAAAGAAGATAAATACGATACTTATAAAGTATACTCTGATTTAATTAATAAGCAAAGTAAGCAATTAATGACATTAAGAGGAATGTTCAAACTTGTTGATTTTGATCCTATTCCAATTGAAGAAGTAGAGCCTTGGACTGAAATTGTAAAAAGATTTAAAACTGGTGCAATGTCTTACGGATCTATTAGTAAAGAAGCACACGAAAACCTCGCAATTGCAATGAACAGTATTGGTGGCAAAAGTAACTCTGGAGAAGGCGGTGAGGATTCAAATAGGTTTAAAAAAGAGAAAAACGGTGTTTGGAAAAATAGTGCTATAAAACAAGTTGCCTCTGGTAGATTTGGAGTAAGCTCACACTATTTAAGTACAGCAAAAGAGATTCAAATAAAGATGGCTCAAGGTGCCAAGCCTGGTGAAGGAGGACAATTACCAGGTCCTAAAGTAAATCCTATGATTGCTGAAGTTAGAAATTCAACTCCCTACGTTGGATTAATTTCCCCACCGCCCCATCACGATATTTATTCTATTGAAGATTTATCTCAATTAATTTACGATTTAAAAAATGCCAACAGAGAAGCAAGAATTAATGTAAAATTAGTTTCTGAAGTTGGTGTAGGTACTATTGCAGCTGGTGTTGCAAAAGCAAAAGCTGACGTAATATTAATTTCTGGGTTTGATGGTGGTACAGGTGCATCTCCACTTACTTCATTAAAACATGCTGGTTTACCATGGGAATTAGGAATTGCTGAAGCACAACAAACTTTAGTAATGAACAATCTTAGGGGAAGAGTCGTTATGGAGTGTGATGGTCAACTTAAAACAGGAAGAGATGTTGCTATCGCCTGTTTATTAGGAGCTGAAGAGTTTGGATTCTCAACCGCTCCCCTAGTTGCATCAGGTTGTATTATGATGAGAGCTTGCCACTTAAACACATGTCCTGTTGGAATTGCTACTCAAGATCCTGAACTAAGGAAAAACTTTAAAGGAAAACCTGAACACGTAATCAATTTCATGTATTTTGTTGCGCAGGAATTAAGAGAAATTATGTCTCAACTTGGATTTAGAACAGTTGATGAAATGGTTGGACAAAGTCAGAAAATTAATATGGAAGATGCTGTAAAGAATTATAAAACAAAAGGAATTAATCTATCAAAAATCTTGTACAAGCCAAATGTTCCTGAAAATACGCCTTTAAAAAACAATACTAAACAAGATCATAATTTAGAAAACGTATTAGATTTCACCATATTAAAGGAGGCAAAGTTAGCAATTGAAAAAAAGGTTAAAATGAATCTTTATTATGAAATTAAAAATACAGACAGAACTGTAGGTACTATAGTAAGTAATGAAATTTCAAAATTATATGGTGCAAAAGGTCTTCCAAAAGATACTTTAGAAATTAATTTTAAAGGTGCTGCTGGACAAAGTTTTGGTGCTTTTGGTGCTCCTGGGCTAACATTGACAGTCAGTGGTAATACTAACGATTATTTTGGAAAGGGTCTTTCGGGATCTAAAATCATTGTAAAAATTCCAAAGGAAGCTAGTTTTAAATCTGAGGAAAATGTAATTACTGGAAACGTAGCTTTGTATGGAGCTACAGCTGGCGAGGCTTATATAAATGGTATAGCTGGAGAAAGATTTTGTGTTAGAAATTCTGGGGCAATTGCAGTAGTAGAAGGAGTTGGAGATCATGGGTGTGAATATATGACTGGAGGAACTGCTATTATTCTTGGCGATATTGGAAGAAATTTTGCAGCTGGAATGAGCGGAGGGGTAGCTTATATTTACAAATCTACAAAGTTTGATAAAAGAAATTTTAACTCAGAAATGATAGAATTTGAAAACCCTTCTAATCAAGACTTAGATTTAGTCAAAAAATTAATCGAAAATCATTTTACATACACATCCAGTAAAATAGCAGAAAGATTTTTAAATAATTGGGATAAAGAATCTAAAAACTTTATAAAAATAATGCCAACCGAATATAAATTAGCTCTTGAAAAAATGGCAAAAGAAAAAATTACAGAAATAATTAAATAGTTGCTATGGGTAAATTAAAAGGTTTTATAGAATTCGAAAGAACTGAAGAAGGATTAGTTCCTGTAAAAAAGAGAGTTAAAAATTATAATGAGTTTACTTTAAAACCCTCTGACAAAAAATTAAAAGAACAAAGTGGAAGATGTATGGATTGTGGTGTTCCGTTTTGCCATAGCGGTTGTCCATTAGGAAATTTAATTCCAGATTTTAATGATGCAGTATACAACAATGAATGGGAAAAAGCTTTGTACATATTACATTCGACTAATAATTTTCCTGAATTTACAGGGAGGCTTTGTCCCGCACCCTGTGAAGCAGCGTGTGTATTAGGAATTATCAATCCACCGGTTTCTATCGAAATGATTGAAAAATATATAGTTGAAAGAGGTTTTGAAGAAGGATGGATAAAAGCTAATCCTCCTTTAAATAGGACTGGAAAAAAAGTCGCAGTTGTTGGATCTGGTCCAGCTGGATTGGCAGCGGCTCAACAATTAAATAAAGCTGGTCACTCTGTTGATGTATATGAAAGAGATTCTAAAATTGGTGGTTTATTAAGATATGGAATTCCTGATTTTAAGATGGAAAAGAACATTATTGATCGAAGACTATCTATTCTTGAAGAAGAGGGAATTAATTTTTTTACTAACAAAGAGGTTGGGAAAAACTATTCTGTTAATAATTTAAAAAAATACGATTCAATTGTACTTTGTGGTGGAGCAACGATTAAAAGAAACTTGCCAATAAAAGGATCTGATTTAAAGGGTGTCAAGCAAGCTATGGATTTTTTAAAGCTTCAAAATGAAGTTGTTGACGGCTTAAATAAAACTACTGAACCTTTAAATGCGAAAGATAAAAATGTCATAGTTATTGGTGGTGGTGATACTGGATCAGATTGTATTGGAACTTCTAATCGTCAGGAAGCTAAATCTGTAACAAATTTTGAGATAATGTCAAAACCAAATGAGAACAGAACAGATGAAAACCCTTGGCCATATTGGCCATTTAAGCTTAAAACAACTTCATCACATGAAGAAGGTATTCATAGAGAATGGAGTATACTTACAAAAGAATTTATTGGTGATGAAAACGGAAAAGTAAAAAGTCTTAAAACAGTTGAAGTTGAATGGATTAAAAAAGAAGGTGAGAGACCCCAACTAAAAGAAATTTCAGGATCAGAAAAATTATGGCCTTGTGATTTAGCATTACTGGCTTTAGGTTTTACTGGTCACGAACCTGATTTAATTGATAAACTAAATTTAGAAACTAATATTAGTAATCAGATAGTAACTAATAATTATCAAACTAGTGTTTCTAATATATTTTCAGCTGGTGATATGAGAAGAGGACAATCTTTAATTGTTTGGGCAATTTCTGAGGGAAGAGAAGCAGCTTACCAGGTTGATAAATATCTAATGGGACATTCTGAGTTAGAAACTAAAGAAAAAGGTGATTTACCAACTGTATAAGTTGGATTTAATTAAAAAAATTCCAAACTAGTCCAAATCTTATTATAAAATCTCTGTAAGGGTAAGATGGTGAGGAATAAAAGTTGTTTCCTGTTGTTGTTGAATTTATATGTTCTGCTTTTAAATATAATCTTGTTTGTTGGATTTTAGCATTAACAAAAACATCTATCATAGGAAATCCTCCAATTTGCTTTTCAGACTGAATATGAAATGAACTGACTAAAGGATTATATTCGTTGGCATGGAATTTTGAAAAATATTTAAATGAGATACCTGCTTGAAGAAACATTGCCTTATTAAAAACATTGTTTGAGTAATAAAAAGTATTTCGTGTAATAAGGTCGGGTAAATTTAAAACTTTTTTGTCCTGATTTACTGATTGATAAATAAAAGAGTTGTCTAAAGCAAATTTTCCAAATTTAAATTCTTTTTGCCATTTAAATTTCAAATACTTTATAGAATTTAAATATTGACTAACATTAGGAATTAAATTAGTATCCCCTTCATTGTTTATTGAATTGTTATTTAATAATTCAAAATAGGTTAAATTATCAATCAAACGGTAATCTAAACTTAAAGATCCAAATGAATTGGAATTTAATTTGAAAAATAAATTTTTAATCTCCAACAAATTCAATTCTTTTTGCCATCCAACATCATTGTAAGCGCTGTCAAATAACTCAAAATTAAAACCAGGATGCTTGGTTAAAATATTTAATCCAAGTGAATAATTAATATTTGAAGTATATTCTGAATCAAGGGTGAAATTTAAAAGATCTCCTAATCTACTTCCAAACAAATTTTTAGAAAATTTTGCACTTACATTATGATTAAAAATTGATTTTTTTAAAGAAAAAGAAAGTGAATTTTCATTTTCTTTAAATCCATTATAATTATCACTTAGAGCGTTTGTTTTATAATTGTAATTATAATTTAAATAAGAGACCATTACATTTCCAAAAAAATTTGACTTTAAACTTGTATAAAAAACATTAGTTATTGTCTTAAGTTCGGTCTTATCACTAATTGAATTTGTAGCTGTTCCGTAATAATCACTCGATTCAGTTTGTTCAAAAGAGTTATACATAGTTTCGTATTCGAAAACATGACCCAAAGAAAAAGTATTTGATTTTTTTAATTTGAACAATAATATATTCTGGTCAAAGAAATATCTTTTATTTAAAAAGTGACTAGTCGCGTTTTCAAATTTTACCGAAAGTTTTGATCTTTCCGAAAATAAATTATCCTCAGATTCAAAATTAAGAATAGATGCATTTGTTAATCCACCATTCTCTCTGTTCTCTAAATTTTGACTTACATAATGTGTCCTTAAACTATAATTTTCATTTTTAGATTTATAGTTTGAAGAAAAAACAAATTGCTTTAAACCTGATAATATATTTTGATAATTACCTAATGATCTCATTCCTTTAAAACCAATTGAAAAGTTAAAATTTTCTGACGTATTTGTTGAAAATAACACATCGGTAAATTGACCTTGTTTCATAACTGATTTAAATAACAGTTCAGTTAATGGCGTAGGGACGTAATAATAGTTAACATCGCTAGATTTTAAATATATGTCTTGCTTTGAATTAAAACTAAAAACCGGTAAAGAGGAGTTTTGAAAATTTGATGTAAGTGAATTATAAGTTTGACCTAAATTTGAAAACTTTAATTTTTCAAAATTATCATTTCTTAAAAAGTTAAATCTATAAAATTTTTTTATTGTTAATGAGGTATCAACATATGTTGTGTCACTATGGTTTTTAAAAATCAAATACTGCTTGATTGAAGCTAAATTTTTTCCAGCTACTGAATCTTTTTCAAGTCCAACAGAGTTTTTAAAAGAGTCAATTAAATTTAAATCCTGACAAAGCGAAGTGTTGACTGAAAATATTAATATTAAAAAAAAGTAATAAAACTTCATTCTTTGTATTTGAATCAAAGTTATTCATTTCATTTCATTTATTATTTTAATTATTTCTTAAATTTAAATAAAGTCATTTATGTTAATTAATTCATATTCAAAACTTATTGAATGCGGAACAGATGAAGCTGGAAGAGGGTGTTTGGCTGGTCCAGTCACAGCGGCGGCAGTAATATTACCAAATGATTTTAGAAACACAGAACTAAATGATTCAAAAAAGCTATCGGAATCAAAAAGAAATGATTTAAAAAAAATAATTATTGAAAAGGCAATAGATTATTCAATAGTTCACATTCCTGAACAAGTAATTGAAAAAATCAATATTTTAAATGCTTCAATTTTAGCAATGAATACAGCTATTGAAAATTTAAAAATCGTTCCTGAATTTATAATTGTAGATGGCAATAAATTTAATACTAAAAATAAAATACCTTTTAAATGTATAATAAAAGGCGATACAAAGTACATGAGTATAGCTGCTGCTTCAATACTTGCAAAAACATCAAGAGATGAATTCATGTTTTCACTATCGAAAAAATTTCCATTGTATCAATGGAACAAAAATAAAGGTTATCCAACTAAAAAACATAGAATAGCTATATCAAAATATGGTATAACTAAACATCATAGAAAAAAATTTAAGTTGTTGTAAAATAAAATAATTGTTCATTACTTTTGCTACACGATTTATATGAAAAATAAAATATTCTTATTACTGGCATTAATATTTATTGGATGTCAAAATGAAAAGAAATACAATAGTTTAATAGACCTAGTTCCATCCAATCCGTTAATACTTATCAAATATAAATCGAGCAGTAATGCTCAAAAATTTAATCAAATTTTTAATAATCTTATTAATATAAAAATTGATTCAGTTTTGACAAGTTATGAAAAAGATGAGGTACTAATCAGCTATCACAAAATAGGTAAAAAAAGTATTGTTCCAATTTACTTCACCAGTTCAGAAAATAAAAAAATAGAGTCTAAAGTAGTAATTGATTCAATCTTATACGATGGTTCTATTATTAAAAGAATTGGAACTGAGAAAAAATATAAATTCGTAACCAAAAAAAACAATGTTACCATTGAATCTGAAAGTAAATTACTTGTTGAAAACACGATTAGAAAATCCAATCATGTTTTTAAAGAAAAGGTTAGCGATTTAAAAAAACTTTACAATATTTCAAATTCAAAAATTGCACTTTTCATCTCAAATGATTTTAAAAATTATATTGAAAATAAAGAGCTTTTTAGTTTATTTAATATTAATAAATTATCAAATTGGATTCAATACGATATTGATTTAAATCAAAATGGAATAACGTTAAATGGTTTAGCTTTTCAAAATGATTCAATTCCTAAAGAAATATCTTATTTAAATGGAATAAAACCAAGTAAAAGTAATTTTATCAATATAATTCCCAATAACTTTTCTGATTTTCAAAGAACTAGTTTTAACTATTATAAATATCTGGAAAATTTTGAAAAAAACGAATCAATAAAAAAAATAAATGAATTTAAAAAGGACTCTATTTTATTTGAAATTGATGAATTTGGACTTTTAAAAAATAAACTTGATTCGATAATACTCGTTAATTTTGAAGATAAATTATTTTTAAATAATGAGATTTTAAAGAATAGTGAAAACAACTATAGTTATAGAGATATTAAAATACATAAATTAAGAAATCAAATAATTGATTACCAACATTTGAAATTTATTAATTATAAATTGAAACAAAACTATGCTAGTATTATTGAAAATAAACTAGTAATAAGTAATTCCAAAAATAGTTTGGAAAAAATAATTATAAATATTTCAAACTCGTCAACTATCAAAAATGAAAATAAGTTTAGCCAATCATTTGAAAATATTCCGGAAAAAAGTAATTATTTAAAAGTTTACAACTTAAAAAACTCTAAAGAGAAAACTTTAGAATCATTGAATATTTCAAATAAAAAATTCCCGTTCATGATTAATCATACTAGATTAGATGATAATATAATTTACAATTCATTTAGTGTTATAAAATCGATTGAAGAAAATAAAAAAAATGGAATAAACTTAGATTATAGTTTTAAAACTGATAACCCAATAAACTTAACTCCCAAATTTGTCACGAATTATGTAACAAAGAAAAAAGAAATAATAACACAGGACATAAATAATATTTTGTACCTAATATCATTGGATGGAAAATTAATTTGGAAAGAAAATATAGGCTCTAAAATTATTGGAGAAATTCATCAGATTGATCTTTACAAAAATGGCAGATTGCAATATGCATTTAACACAGACAGTGATTTTCAAATAATAGATAAAAATGGAAATCAGGTTAAAAAAATAAAAAATAAAAACACTTTAGGCTTGACTGTCTTTGATTACGATAAATTAAAAAATTACAGATTCTTATTATTTGATAATGAAATTAAAATATTAGATTCCAAAATGAAGAATGTTAAAGGATTTATCAAGAAAAATATTATTGGTATTCAAAAAAACAATCCAAAACATTTTAGAATTGGTAAAAAAGATTATTTAATATTTAACTCTAACAATAAACTTAAGATTACTGATAGAAGAGGTAATATTAGAATTAAAAATAATCTTATTAATATTGAAAATGAAATATTTTTAAATCAAAATTCATTTACCACAATTGATTCTAAAAATAATGTTGTAAAAATCAATACAAAAGGAGAAATTATAAAAAAACCATTGCCATCTGAAAGTAAATATCTCTTTAGTGCAGATAAAAATAATTTAGTTCATATTAGCGAAAATATATTAACAATTAACGGAAAAGTAAGTGAATTAGAATTTGCTAATTACACTAAGCCAATTATTTTTAATAATAAACTTATCGATAATATTTCTCTAACAGATAAAGATCAAAAACTAATATATCTTTTTGACTCAAATTCAAATTTAGTTCCGAATTTTCCGGTATTTGGTTCAAGTAAAATTGATTTGTTTGAAGATAAAAATTCAAGAAAATATATTACTTCTGTTGGTGAAAGTGACGAAATACTAGTTTACTCCCTCTACTAATTCAGCAGAAAATATTTCAATAAAATGTTGTGTTATTATTTTTGTGACTTGATTTAAACTGATATTCCTACCTGTCTCTTTTTGAATTGATGTCACAGATTTATTTGAAATTCCACACGGTATAATGTTTTCAAAATAACTTAAATCATTATTAACATTGAGAGCTAAACCGTGCATAGTTACCCAACGACTAGCCTTTACACCCATGGCGCATATTTTTCTAGAAAAAACTAAATCTGAATCAATCCAAACTCCAGTTTCATTTTGACTTCTTTCAGAAACTATTCCAAAATCATTTAATGTTCTGATTATTGTTTCTTCTAAGAATCTTAAATATTTGTGGATATCAGTGAAAAAATTATCTAAATCCAGTATTGGATAGCACACAATTTGGCCCGGACCATGACAAGTTATGTCACCTCCTCTGTTTGTATTAAAAAATTGAATCTTCTTGTCATCTAATTCATTTTTATTCAATAATAGATTATTAATATCACCACTTTTACCAAGAGTGTAAACATTGGGATGTTCCACAAAAATTAAATGATTATCAGTTTCTATTTTAGTATTATTTTTTCTGTTTTTAAGTTTTATATCTATAATTTGGTTAAATAATTGAAGTTGATAATCCAAAGCATCCTGATAATCCACTAATCCCAAATCGTGAACAATAATTTGCTTATTCATAAAAATTAATTTTTAGGATTATTTAAAATAACTAAAGCAGCTATTACACCAGGAACCCATCCACATAACGTTAAAATAAAAACTATAATAATTGATCCGCATCCTTTATCTAAAACAGAAAAAGGAGGAAATAGAATCGATAAAATTACTCTCCAAAAACTCAACAACTTAATTTAAGATTAGTAATGTAAATATATTAATTAAATGAAGAATGAAATACAAACCTTCCTTTGAAATTGATTGATTATATTTGAAAAAAAAAACAAACATGCTATCTGAGCAAGAGCAAATTAGAAGAGAAAAATTAAATAAGTTAAAAGAAATGGGAATTGACCCATTTCCAGCAGCATTATTTCCAATAAATACTAATTCTTTGGAAATCATTTCAAATTATAAAGAAAATAAAAAAGTTTCAATTGCTGGAAGACTAATGTCAAGAAGAATACAAGGGAAAGCTAGTTTTGCAGAAATACAAGATAATAAAGGGAAAATTCAAGTTTATTTTAATAGAGACGAAATATGTACTGGAGAAGATAAAACCATGTACAACGAAGTTTATAAAAAACTTCTTGACTTTGGAGATATTATTGGAATAGAAGGTGAATTATTTACTACTCAAGTTGGTCAAAAAACAATTCTTGTTAAGAATTTTAAATTATTATCAAAATCTATTAAACCAATTCCACTTCCTAAAACAGATTCAGATGGAAACACTTACGATGAATTTTCAGATCCAGAGTTAAGGTATAGACAACGTTATGTAGATTTAATTGTTAACCCTGAAGTCAAAAAAACATTTATAAAAAGAACTAAAATTATTAATGTCATACGCTCTTTTTTTAATAACAACGAATATTTAGAGGTTGAGACTCCAATTCTTCAACCAATTCCTGGTGGAGCATCTGCCAGACCGTTTATTACTCAACATAATGCGTTGAACATTCCACTATATCTTAGAATTGCCAATGAACTTTATTTAAAGAGATTAATTGTGGGTGGGTTTGACGGAGTATATGAGTTCGCAAAAGCTTTCAGAAATGAAGGAATGGACAGAACACATAATCCAGAATTTACAATGGTCGAATTATACGTTGCATATAAAGATTATTACTGGATGATGGAAATGACGGAATCATTATTAGAAAAAATAGCAGTTGATGTTAATGGGTCTACTGTTGTAAATCTAAACAATCAAGAAATTAATTTTAAAGCACCATTTAAACGTATAAGTATTATTGACTCTATAAAAGAACATACTGGAATAGATATTTCAAAAATGAATGATAACCAACTTTTTGAAACAGCAAAAAAACTTAATATTGAGGTAGATAATACAATGGGAAAAGGAAAGTTGATTGATGAGATTTTTGGTGAAAAATGTGAGCACAATTACATACAACCTACTTTTATCACTGACTATCCAAAGGAAATGAGTCCACTTACTAAAGAACATAGAGATAACCCTAATCTAACTGAAAGATTTGAACTATTTGTTAATGGTAAAGAACTTGCTAATGCTTATTCTGAATTAAATGATCCGATTGATCAATTAGAAAGATTTGAAGATCAATTAAAACTTTCAGAAAAAGGAGATGATGAAGCTATGTTTATTGATAACGATTTTATAAGAGCTCTTGAATACGGAATGCCACCAACATCAGGAATTGGAATTGGAATTGATAGGTTAGTTATGTTATTTACTAATAATGTTTCTATACAAGAAGTACTATTTTTCCCTCAGATGAAACCTGAGAAAAAAAATATAGCATTGAGTGAGGAAGAAAAAAGTGTTTTAAAGATTATTAAAAATAATTCCTCTAGTAAACTAGTAGAAATAAAAACTGAATCCGGATTGTCAAATAAAAAATGGGATAAAACAATAAAAAGTTTGACAAAAAATAAACTTGTTATAGTAAAAAAAGTTGAAGATACATTGCTAATTGAATTAGTTGACTAATCTTTAATAAACATTCTTAGTGGTATTTTTTTAATTAATTCTTAGAAATAACTTAAAAAAGAAAAATATTTCGCAACAAGAATGAGATATATTTAATATATTCATAATAAAAATAATACTAATTATGAATAAAAATAATATTTCTACTTTTCTATTTTGTCTTCTTTTATCTTTAAATCTTGCTGCTCAAAAACCAACCACTAAGGAAGACTCCAAAAAGCCTAAAAAAGAAAAAACTTTTGAAGACATAATAACGAAAGAAGCAATCACTGACAAAGGATTATTTAACATTCATAAAGTCAAAGAAAAATATTATTACGAAATAAATGACACTCTCTTTGGAAGAGAAATGTTGATGGTTACTAGGATAGCTAAAACTGCATCTGGACTTGGTTTTGGAGGAGGAAAACAAAATACACAAGTTTTAAGATGGCAGAAAAAAGATAACAAAATATTGTTAAGAGTAGTTTCGCACAACGTTGTTGCATCAGATTCACTTCCAGTCAACGAAGCTGTTCTTAATTCAAATTTTGAACCAATTTTATATAGTTTTAAAATAGAAAGCAAAGGAATAGATTCTACTTCAACACTTATTGAAGTTACAAAACTATTTAGTGAAGATGTAAAACCATTAGGATTTCCTCAAAGTAGAAGAAAAGGTTATAAAATATCAAGTTTAAACTCTAAAAAATCTTTTATTGAATCTATAAAAAGTTATCCTGAAAATATAGAATCAAGACATGTAAAAACATATAATTCCTCATCACCACCTTCAAACTCTAGCACTGGAACTATATCGCTTGAAATCAATAATTCAATGATATTATTACCTAAAGTTCCAATGAAAAGAAGATATTTTGATCAAAGAGTAGGATGGTTTGCAAGAAGTCAAGTTGATTACGGACTAGATGTACAAGAAAGTAAATCTTTAAAATATTTAGATAGATGGAGATTAGAAGTTAGAGATGAAGATTTAGAAAAGTTTAAAAATGGAGAGTTAGTAACTCCAAAAAAACAAATAGTATATTATATTGATAGAGCTACACCCGTAAAATGGAGAAAATATCTAAAACAAGGTATAGAAGATTGGCAAATAGCATTTGAAGAAGCCGGATTTAAAAATGCAATTATTGCTAAGGATCCTCCAACTAAGGAAGAAGATCCAGATTGGAGCCCAGAAGACGTAAGGTATTCAGTTGTAAGATATTTAGCCTCTCCTATTCCAAATGCCAATGGACCACACGTTAGTGATCCTCGATCTGGAGAAATTTTAGAATCGGACATTAACTGGTACCATAATGTAATGACATTATTGAGAAATTGGTTTTTTGTTCAAACTGCTGCTATAAATGAAGATGCAAGAGGAGTTTCTTTTGATGATGAAGTTATGGGAAGATTAATAAGGTTTGTCTCAGCTCATGAAGTTGGACATACAATTGGCTTACCACACAACATGGGAAGCAGTAGTGCTTACCCAGTAGATTCACTAAGATCTGCAACTTTTACAAAAAAATACGGTACAGCTCCATCAATTATGGACTATGCTAGATTTAACTATATAGCCCAGCCTGAAGATAAAGGTGTTGCACTAATGCCAGATATAGGAGTGTACGATAAACATTCTGTCAGATGGGGCTATAGACCTATTCCAGATGCTAAAACTGCAAAAGATGAAAAGAAAACATTGGATAAATGGATAAGAGATAATGAGAACAGCTTGATGCATAGATTTGGTAGTGCTGGTATTGATCCAAGTTCACAAACAGAAGATTTAGGTGACGATGCCGTTAAAGCGAGTGAATATGGAATATTAAATTTAAAAAGAATTATACCTAACCTGAACAAATGGACTTCTGAAGACGGAAAAGATTATTCAGATCTTCAGACAATGTATGGACAAGTACTTTCACAATTCAATCGCTATATGGGACACGTAAGCTCAAATATTGGAGGAGTGTATCAATATTATAAAACTTATGATCAAGAAGGTCCAGTTTATACTCACGTTAAAAAGTCTCACCAAAAAAAATGTATGAACTTTTTAAATGACCAACTTTTTGAAACTCCGACTTGGATGATTGATAATAACATTCTAAATAAAATAGAATTCGCTGGAATCACTAATAGGATTAGAAGCACTCAATCTAGAACACTTAACAGTATATTGGATTTTGGAAAAATGGCAAGACTTATAGAAAATGAAGCAATAAACGGAAAAGCCGCATATACTTTAATTGATATGATGTCAGATTTGAAAGGGGGAATTTGGAAAGAACTTTATACTCACAAAACAATAGATGTATATAGACGAAATTTACAATTGGCTTACTTAGATAGAATTAGTTACATCATGAACGAAGAACAGGGTTCAATTCCATCTTGGGCAAGAGGAAGAGTTACATCTGTAAAAGTTAGTCAGTCTGATATAAGGACTATTGCTGTTGGACAGTTGTTAGAATTAAAAAAAGATATTAAAAAGCATAAAAATAGATCTGATAAAATGACTAAAATGCATTTGGATATGGCTACAGCAAAAATTAATAAAATACTTATTGGTAAGCCTATCTAAATAGTTTTTGAAACTTTTTTTAAAGCATCGAGTGTAAAATCTATGTCACTGTAAGTAAGTGCATCGTTTAAAAAGTAACTCTCAAATGCACTTGGGGGAAGATAAATGCCTTCATTTAACATACCGTGAAAATATTTTTTAAATTTTTCATTATTTCCTTTTTGAGATGATTTAAAATCCGTAACGTCTTCAGAACAAAAATGTAGAGAAATCATAGATCCTAAACGGTTTATTTTAAAATCTAATGTCGTTTTGCCAAGCACCTCGTACATTCCCTTTTCTAAATAAGAGCATTTATCATTTAAACTTTGGTAAATATTATCGTTAAGTTTTAATTCAGATAGAGTGGCTAACCCAGCAGACATTGCTAAAGGATTTCCACTAAGTGTTCCGGCTTGATATACTGATCCCTCAGGTGAAAGTTTATTCATTATTTCATCTCTTGATGAAAACGCTCCAACAGGCAGACCTCCACCAATTACTTTTCCATAAGTAACAATATCTGCATTTATACCAAGAATTTCTTGAGCACCACCCTTAGCGAGTCTAAATCCAGTCATTACTTCATCAAAAATTAGAAGACAATTGTTTTGATCACATAATTTTCTCAACCCTTCAATAAACCCTCGCTTTGGAATAACACAACCCATATTACCGGCAACGGGTTCAATAATAATAGCTGCAACTTCATTTTTATTATTTTCAAAAAGTGTTTTTACATAATTCAGATCATTGTAAGGGGAAATTAATGTATCCTTAGCAGTTCCTTTAGTAACACCAGGACTGTTTGGAGTTCCAAAAGTAACAACTCCACTACCCGCTTCAATCAAGAAAGAGTCAGAATGTCCATGATAACATCCAGAAAATTTAATTATTTTATCTTTATTTGTGTATCCACGTGCCAATCTAATTGCACTCATACAAGCCTCTGTTCCCGAATTTACGAATCTAATTTTTTGCATTCCTGGAACCATTGATAAAGATAATTTAGCCAAATCCGTTTCTAATGTAGTTGGCATTCCAAAGGAAGTTCCGTTTTTAGCTGTTTCTGAGATTGCTCTAACAACCTTAGGGTGTGCATGTCCCAAAATCATTGGCCCCCATGAGGATATGTAATCTATATATTTATTTCCATCCTCGTCGTAGACATAAGCACCATTAGCCTTTGATGCGAAAACAGGAGACCCTCCTACTGACTTAAAAGCTCTTACTGGTGAGTTAACTCCGCCTGGAATATATTTTTTCGCTTCATTAAAAAGCACACTACTTCTCTGATACAACATTATTTTTTAATTACTTTTAAGGATTGACCAATACTTAAATTGTTATTTTTAATATTATTTATTTCCACAAGTTTAGAGACACTGATATTAAATTTTTTAGAAATTGAATACAAAGTATCTCCTTTTTTAACACTATACATTGATTTTGTTTCTGGCAGAATTTGCGCTTGCTTTTTAGATAATTTTTTTTCTCTGATCTTATTGAGTGGTTTTTTAGAACCATCTAATTTCCATAACTCATATCGCTCAATTATTGAAATTAATTTATCTGCATATTTAGGATCAGTTGCGTATCCAGCTTTTTTTAATCCTTTAGCCCACTTGACATAATTCCTTTTATTTAATTTAAATAAAAAATTATATCGATCTCTAGATTCCAAAAACAAAGAGTGATCTCTGTAGGATTTTTCTGGATTCTTATACTTTCTAAAACATTCTCCTTTTTCATCGTCGTCATGATAAACTTTTTTACCTTTCCATTTACTGTGACATTTTATTCCAAAATGATTATTAGACTTTAATGCAAGACTTCCTTTTCCAGAATTAGACTCTAATATTCCTTGAGCCATAGTTATGCTTGCTGGAATTCCAAATTTTTTCATTTCATCAATTGAAATTTTAGAGTAAGTATTTACATACCAATGAGTTCTTTGCTCGTTGGTCATAGATTTAAAGAATCGATTAACTGATTTTACGGATTTATTTTTAATTTTTTTAGGACTGTTATCACGATATGACACTTTTTTTACTCCACAAGAGTTAAAAAAAATAATAAAAACTAATATTAATAATTTATGGTTTCGCATCCTTTCTTTTTAAGTAATTTATTAATTCCTTCTACAGATTGAGTTCCTCCAGTATTTATAATTAAAATATTTTTACCAAAAACCCAATCATTTTTATTTATTAAATCAATTATCCTGAAAATCATTTTAGCATTATAAATAGAATCTAACCTAATATTATGTTTTTTATAAAAACTATTAATAAAATTTATTAATTCATCATTAAATTTTGCATAACCACCAAAAAAACTTTCTTCAAATAATTTCCAATTATCTTTCTTTACAAATTTATTAATTACTTCACTTATATTACTATTATTTAAGGCAGAAAACCCTAATATTTTTTGTTTTTCTAAACTAGAATTAATCAATCCAGAAAAAGTCCCGCCCGAGCCAACTGGTACACAAACTACATCAAAAAAGTTTTTATCAGATTCAGATAAAATTTCCTCACACCCCTTAACTCCAAGTATATTAGTACCACCCTCAGGGACTATATACGCATTTTTAAATTTATTTTGTAGCTCATAATTGTATTTATTAGAATTTCTTTCTCTGTATTTTTCTCTTGAAACAAATTCAAATTTCATTCCAAAATCAGAACATTTTTGTAAAGTTGTGTTTAGTTTGGAATTTTTTAGCTCTTCTCCTCTTACTATTGCTAAAGTTTTAATTCCTTCAATTTTACCTAAATAAGCAACTGCCAATAAATGATTTGAAAAGGCACCTCCAAAAGTAATTAAAAGTGAATTTTTATTTTTTTTTAATTTCTTAAGATTATATTTTAATTTTCGAAATTTATTACCAGATATAATAGGATGAATTAAATCCTCTCTTTTCATGTAAATTTTAATATCATGATTTAAATCTTGAAATTCTAAACGAATGTTTTCTGTTTTAATTGTGTTAAAAAAAGACATTTTTTATATAAAAATTATGATCAGACATTTAAAAAATATAAATTTAAATAAAATCAAGGCACTATTATTGATGTATATATAAAAAATATTATTATGAAAACTTTTAAATTATTTTCTTACCTACTTTTTATTTCAGTAATCTTAATTAGTTGTGGATCTGTTAAAGTTGCTTCTGATTTCGACTCTGAAGCTGATTTCTCACAATACAAAACATTTGCTTTCTACAAGTCTGGGATTGATAAAGTTGAAATTTCAGATATAGACAAAAAAAGAATTCTAAAGTCTATTCAAAATACATTATTAAATAAAGGAATGACAATTGACGAAAACCCCGATATTCTTATTAATATTGCTACTAAATCTTCTGAAAATATTTACATAGATAATACTTTTTACAGTCCATATTACACTGGTTGGTACCCAAATTACGGAAGGGGTCATAGACAAGTCGCTTATTCAACTTCTCAAGGTGCTTTATACATTGATTTAATTGACACTAAGACTAAACAATTAATATGGCAAGGTAAAGGGACTGGTTTTTTGTCAAGTAGTAAAAGAACTAATAGAGATGATTTAGTGAGTTCTTATGTAACTAAAATCTTGGATGTATACCCTCCAGAAATTGAAGTAAAATAATTAAAATAACTTTTTTGCTTCCTCCTTTAATTTTGCTGTTCCATTTAATTTAGTTCCACTAGCATTAGCAAAAAAGGGTTGTCCTCCGCCTGAACCTTCAATAAATTGACTTAGGTTTCTAACAATATTATTGGCATTCATTTTAGAATCATCAACTAAATTTTTAGATATGTAACAAGTCAAATAAACCTTGTCCTCATTTTGACACACTAGTATTAAAAACAAATTTTCAATTTGTTTTCCTGCACTGAAAGCTAAATTCTTTAGTAGTTCTGGCGAACACTTAAGTTCATAAAGGCAAAAATTAATTGATTTCTTATTTTGAGTTTGATCTATAATTTCTTTCAAATAAAACTTTGATAATTCACTGCTAATATTATCAATTTTTTTACCTAAATGAGTGTTGTGGTTTTTAAGTTTTTTTATGGCTACTAATACATCTTTTTCATTATTTAATAAAGAATTCACATTATCTAAAATTTTTATTTTTTCATTTAAATAATCTTTTGCTACTAGTCCACTTATTGCTTCAATTCTTCTAATGCCTGTTGATATTGCTGATTCAGATCTAATAATAAAGTTTTTAATTATGCTTGTGTTTTTAACATGCGTTCCACCACACAGCTCAAATGAAGTTCCAAATTTCACAGATCTAACCTTATCACCATATTTTTCGCCAAACAATGCAATTACTCCATTATTAATACATTCGTTGAAATCAGCAGATCTATTTTCTTCAAGATCTAAATGATCATCAATTTTTTGATTAACAAAATTTTGAACTTCTTTAATTTGATTATCACTTAATTTTTCAAAATGTGAGAAATCAAATCTTAAATATTTATCAGAGACCATTGATCCTTTTTGCTGAACATGAGTACCTAAAACATGTCTTAATGCTTGATGTAGTAAGTGTGTAGATGTATGATTACAGGAACTGTTAAGTCTTCGATCCTTAAAAACCGAAACATTTAAAGTTGAGTTTAAATTTTTTGGAAGTTCTTTAGTAATATGAATTATTGTGTCATTTTCTTTGACTGTATTAATAATTTCCAATTTAGAGCCGTCAACAGTTTCTATAAAACCACAATCTCCAATCTGACCTCCGCCTTGAGGATAGAATGGAGTTGATTCAAAAACCAAATGAAAAACAGAATCACCCTTTTTAGTAATTGACTCTCTGTACATTGATATTTTGGTGTCAGCTGATAAATTATCATAACCTAAAAACTCAGTTTGTTGAAAATTATTAGTTAAAGATATCCATTCTTGATTTTGAGTATTAATAGCAGCTTTTGATCTGTTTTTTTGGTCTTGCATTAAACTATCAAATTCTTTAGAATCGTAGTTCATGTTTTTTTCCCGTAGTATAAGAGCAGTTAAATCAACAGGAAATCCAAACGTATCGTATAATTCAAAAGCATTTGAGCCTGAAATTGTGTTTGATTTACTTTTAAATATTATTTCATCAAGCTTAATAATCCCTTTATCTAAAGTTCTTAAAAAAGAATCCTCTTCTTGTTTAATAACATTTTTAATAATTTCAATTTGGGAATCTATTTCTGGGAAAACAGATGAATACTGATTCGATAGAGTATTAACAAGCTTGTAGATAAACGGACTTTTTAAATTTAAAAAAGTATACCCATACCTAACTCCTCTTCTTAAAATTCTTCTAATTACATAACCTGCGCCATTATTTGAAGGTAGCTGACCATCGGCAATAGAAAAAACAACTGCTCTTAGATGATCAACAATAACACGAAAAGCAATATCAGTTTTTGAAGAGGTACTATATTTTACATTAGAAATATTTTCTAATTCTTTGATTAAAGGAGAGAATACATCGGTATCATAGTTAGATTTAACCCCTTGTAAAACCATACATAGTCTTTCAAATCCCATTCCAGTATCTATGTGTTTGGAAGGAAGATTTTCTAAACTTCCATTTGTTTTTCTGTTAAATTGAATAAAAACTAAATTCCAAATTTCAATAACTTCAGGATGATCTTTATTGACTAAGTCTTTTCCAGGAATAAGAGATTTTTCTTTTTCAGAACGAATATCAACATGAATTTCAGAACATGGACCACAAGGACCAACATCACCCATTTCCCAAAAATTATCTTTTTTATTTCCAAAAATAATTTTGTCTTTCTCAACTATTTTAGACCAAATATCAAGAGCTTCTTGATCTAAACTTGTATTATCCTCTTTTGAACCTTCAAAAATTGTAATATATAGTGATTCTTTATCTATTTTGTAAATTTTGGTTAATAACTCCCAAGCCCATTGGATAGCTTCCTCTTTGAAATAATCGCCAAAACTCCAGTTACCTAGCATTTCAAACATGGTATGATGATAAGTGTCTAAACCTACCTCTTCTAAGTCATTATGTTTTCCTGAAACTCTTAAGCATTTTTGAGTGTCTGCTACCCTATTATGTTCAATAATTGAATTTCCTAAAAAATTATCTTTAAATTGATTCATCCCAGCATTTGTAAACATTAGCGTAGGATCATTTTTAATAACCATTGGAGCAGATTTAACTACTTTATGATTTTTATTTTTGAAAAAATCGAGAAACGTAGAACGAACTTTATTAGAATTCATTAATTATTAAATTAGTAATAGATATTAAAAAAAACAATTTTATATATTTACTTAATATTATACAAAGTAATTTAAGCGTAAAATTAGTATAAATTAATTAATGTTTAAGACCAAATATTATTACGACACAAAAACACTTTCTTACAGAAAAATCAAAGTAAGTAAAGGAGTACAATTAAGAAATGTTTTAACGTTTTTGATAGTATCCTCGTTCTTTGGAATCGTAGCCTTGCTAATACTGCTTAAATCCCCTTTAATTAATACACCTACTGAACTTTCTCAAGCCAGAGAAATATCAAATTATAAATTTCAGTTTGAGTTGATGAATAAAAAGCTAAATCAACTTAATATTGTTCTTAACGAAATTGAACAAAGAGATAATAATATTTACAGAGTTTTATTTGAAACCAATCCAATACCCAGTGAAGTTAGAAAAGCTGGATTTGGTGGTGTTAATAGATATGAAAATTTGGAGGGATTTGATAATTCTAAATTAGTTATTGAAACTACTAAAAAGATTGAAATACTTACAAAACAAATAGTAATTCAATCGAAATCTCTTGATGAGATAGAAAGACTTGCCAGTGAGAAAGAAAAACTATTGTCAGCTATTCCATCAATTCAACCAATTAAAAAAAGTGATTTAACAAGAATGGCTTCTGGATATGGTTATAGAAATGATCCCTTTAATAAATCTAGAAAAATGCATTCTGGAATGGATTTTACAGCTCCAAGAGGAACGCCTGTTTATGCAGCAAGTGATGGAAAAATCATTAGAGCTGATTCAAGATCAACCGGATATGGAAAACATATTAGAATTGATCACGGCTTTGGATATATTACACTATACGCTCATTTAAACAAGTATAACGTAAAAAGAGGACAGAAAGTGAAAAAAGGAGATGTAATTGGTTTTGTTGGTAGTACCGGAAGATCTCAAGCCCCTCACTTACATTATGAAGTTCAAATTGATAAAAAAAGAGTTAACCCAATAAACTATTTTTTAGGAAATCTTACCCCTGATGAATTTGACGATCTACTCAGATTAGCAAACCAAGAAAATCAATCTCTAGATTAATGCATGTTAATTTACCTCAAAAATTATATTATAGCATAGGAGAAATTTCTAAAGCATTTAACGTAAACGCATCACTTATAAGATTTTGGGAAACAGAGTTTGAAGAATTAAGTCCAAAAAAAAACAAGAAAGGAACTAGAAGATATTCATCAATAGATGTTGAAAAGCTACAAATAATACACCACTTAGTAAAAGAAAAAGGTTACACTCTTGATGGTGCAAAAGATCAGTTAAAAATTTTAAATAAAAACTTTGAAGTGATTAAAAAATTAGAAAAAATTAAAGCAAACTTAATAAATATTAAAAACGAACTTTAATTACTTTTTTCTGAAGAATATTCTAATGGGTACCCCATTAAAGTCATAAATTTCTCTAATTTTATTTTCTATAAATCTCTTATATGGATCCTTTATGTATTGAGGAAGGTTACAAAAAAATGCAAATTGAGGAAATGAAGAAGGAAGTTGAGTACAAAATTTAATTTTAACATATTTTCCTTTGTATGCAGGTGGTGGAGTTTTTTCTATTATAGGAAGCATACATTCATTAAACTTTCTGGTAATAATTTTTTTAGAACGATTTTTATACACAGCCATACCAGTCTCTATGGCCTTAAAAATTCTTTGTTTTGTTAAACTTGAAATAAATACTATTGGAATATCAGTAAAAGGTTCTAACTCTTTTCTAATTTCTTCTTCAAATAGTTTAATTGTATTGGTTTTTTTGTCAACTAAATCCCATTTATTAACTAGAATTACTATGCCTTTATTGTTTCTAGCAGCTAACCAAAAAATATTTTTGACCTGACTGTCAAAAGATCTAGTAGCATCAAATATTATTAAACAAACATCAGAGTTTTCGATTGTACGAATTGATCTAACTACCGAGTAAAATTCAACATCATCATTAATTTTAGATTTTTTTCTGATTCCTGCAGTATCAATCAATTTAAAATCAAAACCAAAACGATTAAAATGCGTGTCGATACTGTCACGTGTGGTACCAGCCAAATCTTTAACAACATAACGATCTATACCTAAAAGTGCATTAATAAAAGATGATTTACCAGAATTAGGACGACCAACTACAGCAAAACCGGGAATTTCATCATTTTCAATTACTGACTCTTCTGGCATCAATGAAACTAATGAATCCAACAATTCACCTGTTCCGCCTCCATTAATAGCACTAAAATTAAATATTTTTTCAAACCCTAGTGAATGAAATTCAGTTGAATCAAGTTGTCTTTTTGAATTATCTACTTTATTGACGGCTAATAGAACTTGCTTATTAGATTTATGTAATAATCTTGAAATTTCATTGTCCATTGAATTAATTCCTGTCTCAACGTCAACAACAAAAACAACAATATCCGCTTCTTCAATAGCTATCATCACTTGAGTATTAATTTCTTTTTCAAAATTATCCTCACCACCAAGCATAAAACCTCCAGTATCTATTACTGTAAAATCCTTTCCGTTCCAAAAAGAATAGCCATAGTGACGGTCTCTTGTCACACCACTCTGAGAATCAACAATTGCCTCTCTTTTTTGTATTAGTCTATTAAAAAAAGTTGACTTACCAACATTTGGTCTTCCAACAATAGCAACAATTGAACTCATTTTGATTTTTTAAAGGTGTACAAAACTAAACTTTTATTTTAATAAAAATTATTTTTGATGGTATCCGAATTTCTTAAGTAATTTTTCATCGGATCGCCAATTTTTTTTAACCTTGACCTGAAGATCTAAAAAAATCTTTTTATTGAAAAAACTTTCAAGATCAATTCTTGCTTTTGTGCCAACATTTTTAATGGCAGCTCCTCTGTGACCAATAATAATACCTTTTTGAGAATCTCTTTCAACTATGATAATAGATCTTATTTTTATAATAGTTTGCTCTTCTTTGAAATCTTCAGTAATAACTTCAACAGAATATGGTATTTCTTTTTTAAAATTTAATAATATTTTTTCTCTAATTATTTCATTGACAAAAAATCTTTCATTTTTATCAGTGAGTTGGTCTTTTGGAAAGTAGGGTGGAGACTCTGGACTCAACTCTACTAATCTGTCTAATAATTTAACGATATTGAAAGACTCTTTAACAGAGATGGGCCAAATTTCAGCATTGGGTACTTTTACTTTCCAAAAATCAATTTCAGATTCTAACTTTTCCTGATCTAATAAATCAATTTTATTAATAATAAGTAATAGAGGAACTTTGATATTAACAATTTTATTGAAAATAGATTCGTCTTTTAAATTATGATCCTTATACTCAACCATATATATAAGTATATCAGCATCTTCAGTAGCTGGTAATACGAAATCCATCATAGACTTATGAAGCTTGTGAGCAGGCTTAATAACGCCAGGTGTGTCTGAAATTACAAGTTGGTAATTTTCATCATTAATAAGGGCTAAAATTCTATGCCTAGTAGTTTGGGCTTTTGAAGTTATAATCGATAACTTTTGACCTAATAAATAATTGGTCAATGAAGATTTTCCAACGTTAGGGTTACCAATAATATTTATAAAACTAGATTTATGCATAACAATGCAAAGCTAAGATTGTTAATTAAGATTATAGAGAATTTTACTTAAAAATTAAGCAATTATAAAACAAAACGTAATAAAAATACCTTTACATTCCGTAATTCACAATAAAACAAAGTAAGACTAGTGAAAAGAGGAATTTAAGAGTAAAAATAGTTTCCGAAAAACTTATTAAAACAAGAAAATACCTATACAATACTTAAACATTTTATTTTTTAAAAACATTACATTCATGACAAAAATTAAATTTAACAGGTTAAATTAAAACTAATACCGCTTAAAAGGTTGATTGATAAAATGTAAAGGTTTTATAAAAAAAACATAGAGATAATACACTTATTTTTAAAATTGTTGCCTCGAGAAAAATAAACAGTTTAAAAGTTCATTTTCAAGAAAAAATAATGCAATAAAAATTTTAAAAATTATATATGCCTGAAAAGATTTATGTTGGTGATTTAGAATCATTAGTTGAAAATAAAAAAGTCGAAGGAAAACAACTAAAAATTGGAAATGAAAATTTTTATAAGATTACCAATGTAGATAAAATGCGTCCATTTTTTATGAGTATTGTGAGTAACTCTAATCATTGGATGTTTATTTCAAGTACTGGAAGTCTTTCGGCTGGTAGAAAAAATAGTGAATTTTCATTATTCCCATATTATACAGACGACAAAATCACCGAATCAAGTGATACAACAGGGAGCAAAACAATTATTTTAGTAAAAAAAAATAACAAAAATTTCCTTTGGGAACCTTTTTCAAATAGGTATGAAGGAGCATACAAAGTTTCAAGAAATATTTATAAAAATACTATTGGAAATAAAGTAATTTTTGAAGAGATAAATCATGACTTAAACGTTGAGTTTAGCTACCAATGGAATTCAAGTAACATATATGGTTTTGTTAGAAAATCTTCGATCAAAAATAATTCAAACGATGATTTGGATATTAATATTCTTGATGGAATTCAAAACATATTGCCTTACGGAGTTGGCGAAGGTCTTCAAATTGCTCAAAGTAATTTAGTTGATGCTTATAAAAAATGCGAATTAGAAAATAAAAGTAAATTAGGAATTTTTACTTTAAGTGCCATTATAGTTGACAAAGCAGAGCCAAGTGAAGCATTAAAGGCAAATACTGTTTGGACAACGGAAATTGAAAATACAAAACACCTTTTATCTTCACTGCAGCTTGATAATTTCAGAAATGGAATTGATTTATACAATGAACATGAAATTAAAGCTGAAAAAGGTGCTTATTTCATTAATAAGAAAATTAAATTAAAAAGTAATTCCTTAAAAGAATGGATGATTGTCTGTAATGTCAATCAAACAATCTCAGATGTTGTTAGTTTAAAAAATTCAATAACAAATGATAGAGAAATCAAATTTAAAGTAGAAGATGATGTGATTTTAGGATCATCAAAATTAAGAGAACTAGTTGGTAACGCAGATGGTCTTCAACTAACTAATGACAAGCTTAGAATGATTAGACATTTTTCTAATACAATGTTTAATATCATGAGGGGAGGTGTTTTTGATGATAATTACCAAATAGAAAAAAATGATTTTTTACCTTACATAAAAAAAGCTAACTGTACTATTCATAAATCGTTTAATGAAACTTTAAATAATCTTCCTCAGATTTTTACACTTCATGATTTAAAATCAATTTCAGCAAACATATCTAATCATGATTTCAAACGATTGTGTACAGAATACCTGCCCTTAAAAT